>Ga0134124_10002921_pt1 | contig 13773 bp, 10 predicted proteins | sample KB304_FD_96880 | JGI IMG/M metagenome (GOLD analysis project Ga0134124, IMG submission 96880) | Terrestrial soil microbial communities without Nitrogen fertilizer from Kellogg Biological Station, Michigan, USA - KB3-0-4 | ecosystem: Environmental > Terrestrial > Soil > Unclassified ... | reverse complement strand
CGAGCGGTCTGCGCAACTCCGATCCGGTACCGGATCCCAGTGCAAGAGGCAATCCTCCGAGCAACGCAGCCATCGTGGTCATCATGATCGGGCGGAAGCGCAGCACCGAAGCCTCATAGATTGCATCTGTCGGCTTCATGCCCCGTTCGCGTTCGGCTTCCAGTGCAAAGTCAATGACCATGATGCCGTTCTTCTTCACGATGCCGATCAGAAGGACGATTCCTATCAATGCAACGACCGTGAAATCATTGCGAGTGACCAGCAACGCAAGCAGAGCGCCGACTCCAGCCGAAGGAAGCGTGGAAAGAATCGTGATCGGATGGATGTAACTTTCATACAGCACGCCCAACACGATGTAGACGGTGACGAGCGCCGCGAGAATCAAGATCGGTTCGTTAGAAAGAGAGCCTTGGAATGCCGCCGCAGTCCCTTGGAATGAAGTCTGAATGGACGTCGGCATGTTAATCGCGGCTTTTGCTCGGTTCACAGCCTTGATAGCATCGCCGAGCGATGCTCCGTCAGAAAGATTGAACGATAAGGTGATCGCAGGGAACTGCCCCTGATGGTTGACGGTGAGAGGAGCGCTGATCTCCTGCACATGAGTAAATGCCGCGAGCGGTACCTGGCCGTTGCTTGTGACGCTCGACGATGAAGTGGACGATCCTGAGCTCGGTGTCGCACTCGAGTTACTTGCGTTTGCGAGACTCGCCGTCGCTGCCGATTGGGAACTCGAGGGGCCTGAAAGAACGGTGTTTCCCGTTCCTCCCGAAACAAGCCCAGAGCTTCCCATCATGCCGGTTCGAATATAGATATTGCGCAGGTCTTCCGAACTGTCCTGAAATTGCGGCATTACTTCGAGCACAACATGGTACTGATTCAGCTGTGTAAAGATCGTAGAGACTTCACGCTGCCCAAAGGCGTCATAGAGCGTCTGATCGATCGTCGATGGATTGATTCCCAGGCGGTACGCCGTTTCGCGATCGAACGTCACGCGCTGCTGCAAGCCACCGGTCATCTGGTCGCTGGCGATGTCCGTTAGCTCAGGTTGCTTCTGCATTTCGGCCAGCAAGCGCGGAGCGTAGGTGTTCAGCTCATCTACATTCGGATCTTCCAGCGTGTACTGGAATTGCGTGCGACTGACGCGCGTCTCTACCGAGAGATCCTGGATCGGCTGCATGTAGAGCGTAATCCCTGAGACTGACTGGAGCTTGCCGTTCAAGCGGCGAATGACTTCGGAAGCATCTGCATCGCGATCGTCTCGCGACTTCAGGTTGATGAGGATACGCCCGCTATTCAGCGTCGTGTTTGTTCCGTCGATTCCGACGAACGATGAAACACTCTCGACCGCGGGATCTTTCACGATGACGTTAACCAACTGCTGCTGTCGTTTCGAGATCTCAGCGAACGAAACAGTCTGCGGCGCTTGAGAAATACCCTGGATCACGCCCGTATCCTGGATAGGGAAGAAGCCCTTCGGCACAATCCAGAACAACATCGCGGTGCACACCAGCGTTCCGATGGCGACGACTAATGTCGCGAACTGGTGCTCGAGCACCCACTTCAGCGTGCGCCCGTAGTACGCCAAAGTTTTGTTCCATGCATTCTCCGTGATCCTGTAAACACGGCCTTGCTGTTCTCCTTCGTGTTGTTTCAGGAGCTTCGCCGCCATCATCGGAGTCAATGTCAGTGAAACGACTGCGGAGATCACGATCGTTACTGCCAATGTGATTGCAAATTCGCGGAAGAGGCGGCCAACGATGTCGCCCATGAACAACAGCGGTATCAGAACAGCGATGAGCGAAACAGTGAGAGACAGAATCGTGAAGCCGATCTGCTTGGATCCTTTGAGCGCTGCCTCAAGAGGCTTCTCGCCTTCTTCTATATAGCGACTGATGTTCTCAACCATCACGATCGCGTCATCCACGACAAAACCCGTGGAGATCGTCAACGCCATCAACGTCAGATTGTTGAGGCTGTAGCCAAGCAGGTACATCACTCCGAAAGTGCCAATCAGCGAGAGCGGCACTGCAATGCTCGGAATGACCGTGGCGCGCAGGCTCCTCAAGAAAAGGAAGATGACCATCACGACGAGCGCAATCGTCAGCATCAGTTCGAACTCAACGTCGCGAACGGAAGCGCGAATCGTATTGGTACGGTCTGTGAGAATTTGAACTTTGACGGATTTCGGTAGTGTGCTCGTCAACTGCGGCAGCAGCTTCTGAATGCTGTCCACCACCTTGATAATGTTGGCGCCGGGCTGCCGTTGAATATTGAGGATCACCGCGGGAGTGTCGTTCCACCAGGCGGCCTGCCGAACGTCCTCGGCGTCATCCACCACGGATGCGACATCCGAGAGTCGCACCGGAGAATTGTTGCGGTAGGCAATAATCAGCGGAGAATAGTCTGCGCTCGACGGCAATTGATCGTTCGCGCCTATCTGAAAAGATTGCCGCGGCCCGTCGAAGTTTCCCTTCGCCTGATTTACATTGGCTGCGACAATCACCGACCTCAGGTCTTCCAGCGTGAGTCCATACGATGCGAGCACCGTCGGATTTACTCGGATCCGCACTGCGGGTCTCTGTCCGCCACTGATGCTGACCAGTCCTACGCCAGGCAATTGCGAAATCTTCGGCAGGAGACGCGTGTTCGCCAGGTCTTGCACTTTTGTCAACGGCATATCCGATGACGTCAGTGCGAGAGTAAGGATTGGCGCGTCGGCCGGATTTGATTTGCTATAGATCGGTGGGTTCGGAAGGTCGGGAGGTAAATAGGTACCAGAAGCGTTGATCGACTGTTGTACTTCCTGCTCGGCGACGTCGATGTTGAGGCTGAGATCGAATTGCAGCGTGATCAGCGAGAGCCCGTTTGAGCTTACGGAAGTCATCTGCTGCAGACCGGGCACTTGCCCGAACTGGCGCTCCAAGGGGGCTGTCACCGACGAAGCCATGACATCGGGGTTCGCGCCCGGATAGAACGTCATGATCTGAATCGTCGGATAATCGACTTCCGGCAATGCCGAAACAGGCAGCTGTAGGTAGCCGACGGCCCCAGCAAGCAGGATCGCGATCATCAACAGTGATGTTGCGACCGGCCGAAGAATAAAGATTCTCGACGGACTCATTCCGCTTCCTTCGTGCCCTGCGCCCCGCCCGCAAAGTGAACGGTGACCTTGCTGCCTTCCTGTAATTTATCGACGCCGGTCATTACGATGACGTCACCTGGATTCAACCCGGATGTGATTTCCGTCTGATTGTTCTGAGAAGTTCCCGCCACGATATTGCGGGCCGTCACCGTGGAGTCCGGTTTTACAAGGTATACGTAGGTAGTGTCTGAATTGCGTTGGATCGCGGCGCTATTGATCAACGTGACATTTTGTTTCTGTTCAAGAAGCAAGTTGACGTTCACGAATTGCGACGGGAAGAGTTCGAAGTTCGAGTTGTTGAACGTTGCGCGCAGTTTGAGGGTTCCAGTCGTCGGGTCGATCTGGTTATCGACGCTCGTCAGGGTGCCGTCTGCCAGCTTCTTCTTCTGGTCGCGGTCGTACGCGGTCACGGTAAGTTTCTTTCCGCCAGCCATCTTGCGAAGTACCGCCGGAGCTTGGTCTTCGGCGATCGTGAACAGCACGCTTATGGGCTGCACCTGGGTGATCACCAGCAGCCCGTTGGAATCTGAAGCGTGGACGATGTTTCCAGGATCGACAAGCCTCAATCCAATCCGTCCGCTAAAAGGGGCGGTGATCTTTGAGTAGGCAAGGTTCAGTTTGGCTGCCGCGATCGGACCTTCGTCACTTTTTACGGCGCCTTCGTCCTGCTGAACGAGTGCGCGCTGCGTGGCGACCTGTTGTTCAGGGATCGCGTTGTGCGGCAGCAGATCTTCAAACCTCTTAAGGTCGAGACGCGCGTTATTCAGAGCAGCCTGATCCTTCGCGAGTTGCCCCTCCGCCTGCACCAGTTGCACCTGAAAGGGTCGTGGATCGATCTCAGCCAGCAGATCTCCGCGGCGGACGTTCTCGCCTTCTTTGTAGAGGACCTTGTCCAGTTGCCCGTCGACGCGGCTCTTCACGGTGACCGTATTCAGCGGAGTCACTGTGCCCAACCCCGTCAGCACGATCCCTATATCGCCCTTCTCGGCCTTCACGGCAACAATGGGAATGGCACCTGCGGGTCCGCCTGACTTGCCTCCGCTCTTGGCCCCGCCTGAACGCTCTTGACCACTTGAGGATTTGCAGCCTGTAAAGGAAATAGCGAAAAGTAGGATCACCGCAAGGGAAGATCGAACCAGGAGAGCGCGGCTGGAAGGCGAAACCGACTGCGAGAAATTGGAGGCTCTCGCTACGGAGTGTTCAATCATCAATCTCCTCCAGGAGACGTGGCGCGCTGGCGCATTAAGTTAGGAATTCGGGAGCACAGATCGAGGAGATTTTAGCCACGACCCAATTACAGCGCGGAATTTGTTCGGTGAATTGGGGCATACATGCGAATCTTCGAGCCAACAGTTCGAGGCCGTAGAGTAACAGTTACCCACTCCCGGCGAGGCCGCTATCAGATCTTCTGCATAGCCCACAATGAAATTGAACCCCAAGTTCACTAAGTTGTCTCGTGCCAATATTAGCGCCAGTATTGAACCGCCATCCCATCAACCATGGAGCCAATTAAGGACTGCTGAAATTGCGCCAAGAGATGCCGGTCGACGACTTGGAGCAACTTAACGAGCGATCCCTTCTTCCTATACACTCGTTGCTTCGGTTCCGGCCTAAATTGATGCTCGATGCATTCTCAAGGAAGGTCCCTCATGAAAAAGTCGATCCGTTCAACCAAAATCCTTTATCTGTTTTTCGGCGTCCTGCTATTTGCTTGCAGTTCCTGGGCGCAGCAACGCGCGCCGATTCTCGAACAGGTCGCTAAGACCTACGGAGTCGATTCGTGGGACAAGGTTGAGGCGATCCGCTACACATGGAATGGAGAAATCACAGGACTCTTCAAGATTGCTCACAAGTGGGAGTGGGAGCCCAAGACTGGCAAGATCACCTTTGAAGGCGTGGGTAAGGACGGCAAGCCGGTCAAGGTTACGTACGACAGCTCGCAGCTCAACACTCAATCAGACCAAGTGAAGAATGAAATCGAACCATCCTTCGTTAACGATAACTATTGGGTCCTGTTTCCATTTCACGCTTACTGGGACAAGGGCGCTATAGTGATCGACCAAGGCAGGTTCAACTTGCCAGCGGGCCCCGGTATGGCCGAGTTGGTTCCTGTGAAGTACTCCGGAGACAGCGGTTACACTCCTGGCGACACTTGGGATCTCTACGTAGGAAAAGACAATCGCGTCGTGTACTTCGTCTATCATCGCGGCGGGGTGAAGCCGCCGAGCCGTGTCCTCGCAACGTGGGAAGGCTACAAAAAGGCGGGACCGATTCTGTTCTCGACCGAGCATCGCGGCTCTGCCGATGGCAAGCCCCTGCACATTTTCATCACTGACGTAGCGGTTAAGCTGACAGGCTCGAACACTTGGGTGAATGCGCAATAAATAAAAACGTACTATATTTGAACATTTCCACCGGGTGTAGCATCCACTGACGAGGTTCAAAATGACGACGCACGCAACCTCCCTGCGAAATGACATGACCGGCTCGATCTATCAATCGGAGGCGGCGACGGGGCTGGCGATCGTCCGAATCGCGATCGGCGCGTTGTTTGTGTCGGTCTTTTTCGAGAATCTCGGAAAAGGGCTTTACTCCCCGGCAGCATACGCAGGACTCATCAATCACTACATCAGCGCGAGTCACTCACCGGCCTTGTGGAAGGCTGTGATGGGGATGGCTGCGAGCCACGCCACGATTGCTGCTCCGATGCAAGGACTCACCGAGATTTCACTCGGCATATTGCTCGTCCTGGGTCTTTTAACGCGGCCGGCCGCCGCCGTAGCTTTTCTTTTTCTCGGCAGTCTTTGGATCTCAGAGCTGGGCACTGCGTGGATATGGGAGCTTTTGATTCCGGTGCTCGCATCGCTCGGACTTGCAGTTGGACGCGCAGGCAGAAAATGGGGAGTTGACGCGTGGCTGTCACAACGCTGGCCATCGTCTCCGTGGTGGTGATTGAACCCCGTTCAAGTACGAGTGTCCGTCATCATTCCGACTCACAATGAAGCGCAGTCGATCGGGCGCGTTATTGCGGATCTCCCAACGGATGTCGCGACCGAGGTCATTGTCGTCGACAGCAACTCAAGCGACCGGACACCTGAGATCGCAGCGGGAATGGGTGCCCGCGTAGTTAGGGAACCTCGCCGCGGATATGGGCGAGCGTGCCTGACTGGACTCGGAGCGGCAGATTCGCCGGACATAGTCGTGTTCCTCGACGGAGACTATAGCGATCGACCTTCTGAACTTTCACTTCTTCTTGCACCAATCACCGAAGGGCGTGCGGACATCACTCTCGGTTCTCGCTTGAGCGGGCGGCGTACAACTGATGGATTGCCTTGGCATCAGGCGTTTGGCAATCACCTTGCCGCATTCCTGATCCGACTGCTCTATGGATTGCAGATTAGTGATCTTGGGCCGTTTCGTGCAGCCCGAGCAGATGTTTTGCGAGAGCTTGCGCTAGAAGAGATGACTTATGGGTGGGCAGTTGAAATGATCCTAAAAGGCTCCCTCGGCGGATACCGAGTAGTCGAAGTTCCGGTGAGTTACTACCCCCGCATTGGAAAGTCGAAGATCAGCGGCACGGTGAGAGGAACACTTGGCGCCGCCTGGTTCATTCTCAGCTTGATAGTGCGTTATTATTTCCGGCACCGACAAGCCGGGAGTCCAAGACCGGTATAAATCCTCTGTCAAATCTATGAAAACTTCGAGCGAGACGCCGGTGGATAGATCAGGCAGCGGCCGTGTGCTGATCATCATGGCGAAAGCACCGAGACCAGGAAATGTTAAGACACGCCTGACTCCCGGCATTTCGCCTACCGCAGTAACCGATCTCTATTGGTGTTTGCTTGAAGACACGTTGTCATTGGCGCGGTCATTGAGCGATGTGGAAGTCGCCATCGTGTGTCCGGAATCAGACGTAAATGAACTGACGAAACTGGCGGGCGGCGAAGCGATTGTAGTTGCGCAGAAAGGTGACGGGCTTGCTGCTGGCCTTACTTCAGCATTTGCGCACTTCTTAGATGGACGTCAACGATCAACCATCGCTTTCAACAGCGACAGCCCACACCTGCCGCCTTCAATTATCAAAGACGCTTTCGAAATGCTGGCATCGCGTGATGTAGTCGTCGGACCAACCGAGGACGGAGGCTATTACCTCGTCGGCACAAAAGTATTTCATCCTACGCTTTTCGCGCTAGATGGAATGGGTACCAGCAGCGCCCTGGAAACACTCCTGTTGCGCGCGCGAACGCTCGAACTCTCTGTAGGTTCCGTAGCTCCTTTCTACGATATCGACGTGGCAGACGATCTGACTCGATTAGCAGAGGAGTTGCGAATTGATTCGGCATGTGCGCCTCGAACGGCCGAGTGGCTTAGAGAGTGGACGCTTGTGACGGCACGGTCACGGACGGATACCGAAGAATTGTGAAGATCAATCCAGCGTGGAGATTGGGCTTACTAGGTGCCATGTTTTGCCTGGCACTCACGATTTGTTCACGCAACTTCGGCGACAGGGGTGGACCGTACTTCATGATCTCGTTGACGCTCGCGGGTATCGTGTATCTCTTAGCGATCCGCGAATTGTTCGCGAACTCAGAATTTCCGCGACGCGTTATCATCATCGGACTCGTGCTCGCCGCCGTATGGCAAATTGAATTTCTCCGACTACCCTCAGGACCTGATGATGATATTCATCGCTATGTTTGGGACGGCCGCCTGCAGAGGCGGGGACTGAATCCCTATATCGTCATTCCCAGCGATCCTGCCGTCAGATACTTGCACACAGTTGAAACCCGCAACTTGAACAACCCCGATCTTTCGAGCCCATATCCAGCTGGCGCACAGCTATTTTTCCGCGTTATAACCGCCATTCATGAATCTACATTTGCGTTCAAGGTGGCATTTGTACTTAGTGAGTTCGCAATCGTATTTTTGCTTCTCGATATCTTGCGCCGGACCCAACAGGGAGCGCACCTGATACTGGCTTTTGCCTGGAATCCACTGTTGGCGATCGAAGTGGCAGGAAGCGGCCACATTGATATTGTGGGCGTGCTATTGCTGGTAATCTCCGCTGCCGCGCTGGTGCGTCATTGGCGAACGTCGGCGGCCGTTGCACTTGGGTTGGCAATATCGGTGAAATTTTTGCCGATCGTACTCCTGCCGTTGTACTGGAAGCGGGTTCGCATTCGCGACGCTGCGATAGCCGTACTCGTGTTCGGACTGCTGTATGTGCCATTCCTCACTCACGGCCGAATTCCGATCGGATCGCTTGGTACATACGTGCAGAATTTTCGATTCAATGGTCCGGTGTTCGCTGCCCTCGACAAGATAGCTCCTGCCCCGTTGTCAGCCGGGCTGGCTGTGCTCGTCGGATTATTGATTTCAACGTGGCTAAAGATTGGTAAGCCTGAATGGTCTCTGGATCAGTTTGCGTGGCCAATGGCAGCGTGCCTTTTGTGTGCGCCTGTTGTGTTCCCGTGGTATCTCCTCTGGCTTCTGCCATTTCTCATTTCAAGCTCGACGCTGGTAATCAGCATTTGGACCGTGAGCATCGTCGCTACCTACGTCCAATGGCACCTGCGCGCGCTTGGACATCCGTGGGGCGCGCTTCCGCTCTGGGTCATGGTGGTGGAATACGGATGCGTGGCGATCGCTGTCGCGCTCATTGCACTACGCCGGAACCGCGCCCGCTATCGAAATTATTTATAACTGTTGATGTTGTTTCGGAACTCGGTCTACCGAGCGATCACGATCGTGGTGCAGGAGCTGCTCAGCTTGGGCAAGTCGCGATTTGCGGCCATGCGGATCTTTAATCGTGGGTGCTCGCCTCGAATGATCGGGCAATAGGAGTCGGGCTCTGTGAGTGCACCCTGCAGGCGTCGCCGTCCGGCACATCCTCCGTGACATGACTCGCGGAACTCGCAGGGGATACAGGGTTCAGGGAGGGTCCGTGCCTGCTCGAAAGGTGCTGAACTTAGAATATCGGCTCCGACGGAGATCAATTCTGTAAGTGGCTCGCCCACTCCTGGCCAATAAACACAGGGTTGCGTGGTGGCCCTCGGCGTCACCCTTACGGTACTTACGCCACAACCACCTGGGAGCGGAGGGAAACCGGCCATTGCGCGAACTAGTGGCTCGCCAATCGCGATAACATCTGTCTCCTCAAAGAGTCGCTCGAAAGCTTTCCAATATTCCTCGTAATTCAGCGCATAGATGTCTGATCGCACGGCCTGATACACGTTTATTCGCAATGGAGCGTCAAACTGTTTTGCCACCCGCGCGACATCTGCCAAATGCAGGTAGTTCGCCTTCATCATGACGGCGATGATCGTTACAGGGATATTCAACTTCCGACATCTTTTGGCCTGCTCATGGATGAGCGTCCAATTGCCATCACCTCGCTGCGCATCTTGTTCTGCCTGCGTTGCGTAATCCAGCGAAAACTCGATGTCATGGAATGCTCTCAACTCATCGTCTTCCAGAAGCGATACGCTATGGCCGTTCGAAGTGATGGTGAGTTTGACTGGTTGTGTCCGAAGGTAGGCCAACATCGCTTTGAAGTCGGGATGCATGCCGTTTTCGCCGGTTCCCAGATTCACGGAGCGCACCGGCAGGCGTTCCATCACGGCCTTCACTTGATCCAACGAGAGTCGATCTGCACGAGTAGGATCGCGGTAGCAGAACGAGCAGGCGAGATTACATTCGTTGGTAAGACCGAGCCCGAGTGCGATTCCGTCAGTAAGCGAGAACGCGCGATGTTGGGGCGAGGATGGCTGAACGTTCGTTTTCGTCATAACACCACCGCATCTGCGCGATGTGCCAGGCACTGCGTGTATCGAGCGACACTCGCGAAATCCGGTCTGCAGCCCAGCTTGCGTTCCAACTCAAAGACCCGTTCATACTCATCGGTTCGGGAAATAGCAGCTGGCAAGTAATCTGAAATGACTCGTACACCTCGTTCTGCCGCAACCGCGAAATAGGATTCAAGAAGCATGTGTCGCAGGCTCTTTGGGGTGAATAGCCGCACTCGGCCTCCGTATAGAGACTCGTTGCCCCACTCTGACGCTAGCTCGTGATCGGCTGCAGCCAGATCGCCGTTTAACAGAGCGGACTTCAAAACTTCGCCGGCCTGGTTACGCACCTATACCGAGAGGATGCTCGATGAATCTCGCAAAAGAGGAGCCGCGCTCTGTAGCACAGCGCATGGATCGTCGACGAATTCCAAAACATTGTGGCAAAGAATTACATCGAACGATCCGGCGGGAAACAAGTTTGCCAATTGCGCGGCATTAACTTGTTTCAGCGTAAGTCTCTCCGTAACTCCTGCTTCGTTTGCGCTACGCTTTGCCAAATCCAGCATCGGTTGAGACTCGTCCAGCAGGGTGACATGAAGGCCAAGTTGCGCCAGTCGCACCGCGGTGATGCCGGTGCCTCCACCAATATCTAAAGCGCGCAATGGTTGAGCGCCCTGCGGCAGAAATTCTTGCAGATTTGCAAACGCCAGATCGATGCGCAGTCGGCCCTCGAAAGTCTCGAGGTAGGCAGCATATTTCGCTGCGCCGGTCAGGAACCGATCAAGGTCGTCATTGGTGGTGGTTTCTTCCATGGGTCATTCACGCGAAGCCGTACAGCCGTAGGCGGAGAAGCGTTCGATTTTATCCCATATTTCGACCCTACACCTGCGCCAGCGCTCGATGCGTGAGTCGAATGTTTGTACCTCTTATTAATACCGATTGCGCTCAGATCCCGACCCATCTCGTTATAGACTCTTCCGATACAACGGTACCCCTTGTGAAAGGTCCCGCGCATGCATGCAGAAGCGATTTCTCCAGAGGCGGCTGCAAGCCTCGTCAAATCCGGTATGTGGCTGGACTACTGCGCGACTCACTGCGAGCCCGATGTTTTCGACAAGGCGTTGGCTGCGCGGAAGGACGAGTTGGAGAACGTCAAGATTCGCACCTGTCTCTCTTTGCGACCTCGCGCCGTGATTGAAGACGATCCTGAAGGCAAGCATTTCCATCTTTTCAGTTGGCACTTTTCGGCCTATGAACGCAGAAAGCACGACGCTGGCCGTTGCAACTACACGCCACTGAACCTGGGAGAGGTGCCGGACTACTACCGTCGTTTTCTTGATCCCGTGGACATCGCCATTCTTAAGACTTGCCCGATGGATGATGGCGGGTACTTCAACTTTGGCCCGACCAGTCTCTGGCAGCGAGCGGTGATTGAACGTGCGAAGCTGGTGATCGTGGAGATCAATCGTGAGATGCCCTACGTCTTCGGCAAAGATAATGGCGTTCATGTGAGCGAGGTAGATTTCATCCTTGAGGGCGATCACCAACCTTGCGCTGAGTTACCTAATCCCGAGCCAAACGAAATCGACCGCACCGTGGCCCGACTCATCGCTGCTGAAATCGAGGACGGTTCCTGTCTTCAGATCGGAATCGGTGGCATGCCTAACGCCGTATGCTCCTTGCTCTTGGAAACCGGAGTGAAGGATTTGGGAGTTCATACGGAGATGCTGACCGACGGCATCGGCCTGCTTTATCGTTCTGGCAAGGTGACCGGATCGCGGAAGACGTTGGATCCGGGCAAAGTTGTCTATACGTTTGCGATGGGGTCGTCAGCCCTTTATGCCACAGCGAACCGCAATCCTCATTTGTACTGTCACCAGGTGGACTACACGAATTCACCGCACATCATCATGCAAAACGACAGAGTAGTGTCGATTAACAACACCACGCAGATCGATCTGCAGGGCCAGGCGGCATCGGAGTCAGATGGGGTTCGGCACATCAGCGGCACGGGAGGGCAGCTACAGTTTGTTCGCGGCGCGTATGCGTCCAAAGGAGGCAAATCGTTCATCTGCCTCTCGTCCACGTACGAAAAGAAGGGTGAGCGCCGCAGCCGCATCGTGTTCACCCTTACACCCGGGAACATTGTGACCACTCCGCGCTCGGACGTGATGTATGTAGTGACAGAGTTCGGCATGGTCAACCTAAAGGGAAAGTGCGTTGCGGAACGAGCCAAGGCGATCATTGGACTCGCGCACCCAGATTTCAGAGAAACTCTGGAACGGCAGGCCTACGAAAACCGGCTCATCCCGCGTTGCGTATCGTTTCAGTGCCGGGAGAAACTTTCCGATGATTTGCAGACGAAGTCGAGTTTTATAACTTGAAACCAGTTCTAGTTTGCTCGACACATGGAGGTATCCTCATGCACGCGGACGCTACGTTGACGGCCGAAAAACCATTTGTCGTGACAACCCGAACCAGTGGTGTAGCAACCCTCACATTGAATCGGGCTGAGCGATTTAATCCGCTCTCGAGCCAGATGATCGCAGCCTTGCATGCCGCACTGAATGCGATCGCGGCTGATTCCTCGGTGCGGGTTGTGATCCTTGCCGCAGAGGGAAATGGTTTCTGCGCGGGTCATGATCTTAAAGAGATGCGCGCTCACTCGGGCGACGAGAGCTGGCAGGACAAACTGTTTAACGACTGCAGCAAGATGATGATCGCCCTCACCGAGCTTCCCCAACCGGTAATCGCCCGCGTTCACGGAATCGCGACGGCGGCTGGTTGCCAACTGGTGTCGATGTGCGACCTTGCGGTAGCAGTCGACACGGCGAGGTTTGCCATGCCTGGAGTCAACATCGGCGTGTTCTGTTCGACGCCGGCCGTCGGCGTAGTTCGAAACATTGGACGAAAGCGCGCTATGGAAATGCTGTTGACCGGCGAGACTATCGATGCCGCTACCGCACTGTCATGGGGGCTCGTCAATCGCATCGTTCCTCAAAATAGGCTGGACGAGGAAATTAGTAGATTTACAGATATCATTCTGTCACGCAGCGCAGCCGCGATCCGGTTCGGCAAGCAATCGTTCTACGGCCAGATCGATCGGCCTCTCGAAACCGCCTACGGCATCGCCAGCAAAACAATGGCCTGCAATATGCTTCTGGAAGATGCCGCGGAAGGGATCGATGCCTTTCTTCAGAAGCGGCCAGCCAATTGGCGCGGGAAATGATTATCAGGTTAGCCGCCATGCACTTTCAGATTTCATGGATCGCGGCGTTCCAAGCTCATCCTCAAATAATCGAGTTCACAGGCTTAAGCTGACTTTCAGATTGTGTGCGCAATCTCGTAGTTGTGATCGGCACTACTTCAGGAGATCGGAATGCGCGTACTGCTGGTTGAAGATGATCGAGAGCTTGCCGACTACGTTCGCAAAGGACTGGAAGAAGAAGGATACGTCGTGGACGCGCGCTTTGATGGCTCAGCAGGCTTAAAGGCCGCAGAACTGACGGCTTTCGACATCATTGTTCTCGACATCATGCTCCCGTTCATCAATGGGTTGGAAGTTGCAAAGCGCTTGCGATTCCAAATCGTAAAGACGCCGATCCTGCTTCTGACCGCGCGCGATTCGTCCGAGGATATTGTGAAGGGCCTGGATGCAGGAGCCGATGACTATCTGACGAAGCCGTTCTCGTTCGATGTCTTGTTGGCCAGGATTCGAGCGCGAACACGATCGTCAACCGACAGGCGCGCGCCAATCATGCGCTATGCCGATCTGACCCTCGATACGTCCAAACATGAGGTTTGGAGGAACAATGCGCTCCTTAAGATCACGGCTACGGAGTT
>Ga0134124_10002920_pt1 | contig 13775 bp, 11 predicted proteins | sample KB304_FD_96880 | JGI IMG/M metagenome (GOLD analysis project Ga0134124, IMG submission 96880) | Terrestrial soil microbial communities without Nitrogen fertilizer from Kellogg Biological Station, Michigan, USA - KB3-0-4 | ecosystem: Environmental > Terrestrial > Soil > Unclassified ... | reverse complement strand
TGATGTGTCTCGGACAACTCGCTGCTCGCGCGCAAACGTCCTTCATTGTCAGCACCAAACGACCGTGTACGGTCGGTGATCAGCGCCAGCCTGCGATTGACCGCGCCTGCGCTGAGACCGGCTTCTGAGACGCAGTTTGCCGCGCCACGTGACCATCAAAAAAAATGAAGCCTTTGCTCGCGTGCACGGAACGGATCTCCGATGCGAATGGCGGCGAGCCTCGGTCTCACTGTTCACGTTCATGATTTTGAATCGGGCTGCGTTCACTTCAGCTCGAACTCTCGGACTCTCTAGATCGTTTCTTTCAACACATCGCTTGCACTCGAATCGATTGGCGCTATCAATAGTTCAGGGGTCATGCCAGTGAACGTGAACCAACTCGCGCTCTCGTTTCCAGAACCGAAGCGTCGCGGTGGCGCTCGACGAGGTGCAGGGCGCAAGCCGCGGGCCGCACATTTGAGGCAAACGCCGCACCGCGCGCGACCGATGCATCGCAAAGCACATCCGGTGCACGTCACGCTGCGTGCGGGCCTTCGCATCCTTCGAACCCAGCGTGTCGCGCGCACCTTGCTGAGCGGGTTGCGCGACAGCAATCGCGACTCGTTTCGCATCGTACAGTATTCAGTGCAGGAGAATCACATCCACCTAATCGTGGAAGCGGACGACACCAAGACCCTCACGTCAGGAGTGCGCGGGCTGATGGTGCGCATGGCACGCCGGGTGAATCGCCTACTGCGCCGCCACGGGCGTTTCTGGTCAGATCGCTGGCACGGGCGTGATTTGGAAGGCCCACGCCAAGTCCGCAACGCTCTGGTCTATGTACTCCAAAACCACAAGAAACACGCCGACACGGCAGTTCTGGATCCACTCTCGTCTGCGGCCTCGTTCGACGGCTTCGCGACTGCAATTCCCAGCGGCTTCCGCAGCGTGGGTCCTCCGTGTGTCGCTGCGGCAAGAACTTGGTTGCTCAAAATCGGCTGGCGACGCCGGGGGTTGATTCGGCTGAGTGAGGCGCCGGCGGCTGGGTGAGGGTTTGGACCAAGGGCGGCAGCGCGTGGAAGATGGTGGTAGCGCGAGTAGGCAAATCGCGTCGATGCTCAGGCGACTTTCTGCCAGGCGAACGCGAAGGTGTCGGGCGTCGATATCGTTGAGCGCCGCATGCGGTCGCGTGGGTGACTTTCGTTGGCCGCCGTCCGGTCGCACCGTCGCTCGCTCCGCCGACACTCGCGTCTAGGTCGTTCCCGTGATTGATGACGTCTGGTTTGCGGCCGCAGCCTGAAGCGACGGCGAAAGTTGCCGAACGCGGCTCTAGCGGAACCAGCACCCCTCTGCACCGCGTCACCGGTCGAAGCGGCGCTCGAGCGGTGAGACTCCACAAAGTGCGAGTTTTTTGGGGGGGTTCAATACGGCCCAGCCGCGCGCCGGAGCCTCACCGCGGACGACTGACCGTGGGTTCGACGCTGGGGATTTCGAATCAGAGCTGGAGTCAGAGCTGTCTCAGCGCGCTGGACTGAACCCCGCGTCGCCGTTGAAGAGGCGCGAGCGGTCCTACGCGCTGCGACGAGGCATCCCTGACACGCTTCGCGAGCGCGACCGATCTGGGGACGCTTCCAATGGCAATCCTGTACGCGCGCGCGCCATGAGCAAACCTCGGCCGCGCACAGGTCACCGAGATGGCCTGGGCTACTCGCGGCACGCTTGGTGGCACCAGCAGCACGACCTCGTCAAAGACGCGCCCTGAAGCACGAAGCCAAGTCGATTCACGTGAGTGACTAACCTTCAGTCACCCACACCTGGAGCGCGATCGGCAAGATGGCCGCTTTCGCTTCGGCGCTGAGCGCTCCTTCGATGCGCCCGCCGCCCGAGCGTTCGAGCACCAGGTGTTCGACGAGGCCGCCGCCCTCGGGGCGGGCGCGGTACGAGGCGATATCGAGCCCGAGCGCGAAGAGCGCGCGGTGCACCGAGCCGATCAGGGGGGAACACGAGCGCTGTCCAATTTCGACAGCCACGAGTTCGGGGCCGCGTTGTTCGAAGCGAACTTGAGGTTGGGTGATCACGGCGAGTTCGAGCCTGCAGGGAGAGGGTGACCGATTGGGGAAGGCGCACCAACTTTTTGGTGACCAGTGCTGCACGTCCCATCGGACACGCCACCCGAAAGATAAGCGCCGAGGTGCGACAGTTTTGCGCGAGCTCCTAGGCCCCGCGGCCGTGGCCGCTTAATGAAGTTTCATTCCCGAGTCCAACTGATCAACTCGAGATCCGATGAGCCGTTGCGCAGAGCGGTAATCAACACCGTATTGGGCGAAGGGTTCACCGCTCCCGGGTTCTGTGAGTTCCACGCCGAGCGAACTTGCGCGAGCGACGCGGTGCTCGCGGTCACGGAGGACGCGCGCTGCAGGACGCCGCTGGGCTGCACCTGCCAGTCGATGAGTTCCAGGAAGTTTGCGCTGTTGCGCACGGCCGTGGTGAGAAACTGCGCTCCGGACGCGTCGAAGCTCAGCGCTGAAGACACGTCATGGATGCTGCCGGCCCGAGCGGTGTCCAGACGATCGATCGCGCCATTGGAGTGGGCGCGCCAAGTGATGATCTCCAAGTTGCCCGCGCCGTCGCGCAAGCTCGTCAAGATCAAGTCGCCCTGGGTGCGAAGCGAGATGCGGCTGGCGTTGCCCGCGCTGGTCGACCCGATGCGCTGCAGGGTGGCGCCGTCGGCGCTGGCAGCCCATTGAATGAGTTCGAGGTCACCGCTGCCGTTGCGAACCGCCGAGACGAAGCGATAGCGCAGCCCGGTGCCGAGGCCGAGAAACCCGAGCGCGACTTCACCCACTGCACCGGCGGACCCTCCGCCACGCCACGCCGGCATCCCCGCTGCCGAAAGCGACCACACCTGGACCTTCAAATTGCCCTTCAAATCACGATGGCCAGTGGCAAACAGATCGGGGTCGTTTTCGTACAGGAACGGGCAAATCGAGATTTGGCTCGCATTCTCACTCTTGGCGCTGCCTTCGCGGGCGAGATCTGGAGTCCAAGAGATGACTTCGAGTTGGCCCGCTGCGTTCTTCACCGCGGTCACGATGTGATAGTGAACCACCAGCGTTGCGATCTCGGTCACGGCACCTGCCACCGCATCTCCCGCGGGGATGATGTTCACGCCGTTCGCCGCCACCTGCCATTTGATGAGCTCGAGCCTGCCCTCACCGTTGCGCACCGCGGTGACCGTCGTGCCCATCGGGCCGAAACCGAAAATCTCGACCACCTCTAGCCCGAGCGCGCTGATTTTCCCCGAATGAGCCGTCCCCTTCCGAACCAGCTTTGACATCTCTTCCCGCCCAATGGTGACTGTAACGGGAAACGCTAGCGATGGGCATTTTTTCGACTCGTAGCCGTATCACCCCCACGGGTTCGGCGAGGGGCGGCTATTCGCCCGCGTCGGCGGCGCGCTCCTCCGGGCCGCGCGTGCGAACCGGCAGCTTCCAGCCCGGTCGTGGGAAGTGGCAGGTATAGCCGTTGGGGATGCGCTGCAGGTAGTCCTGATGTTCGGGTTCGGCTTCCCAGAAGGGACCCGCGGCGACGACCTCGGTCACCACCTTGCCGGGCCACAGGCCCGAAGCGTCGACATCTGCGATCGTGTCGAGGGCGATGCGACGCTGCTCTTCACTGGTGTAGTAGATAGCCGAGCGATAGCTCGTTCCGCGGTCATTTCCTTGGCGATTGAGCGTGCTCGGGTCGTGGATTTGGAAGAACAACTCGAGTAGCGCTCGGTAGCTCAGCTTCGCCGGATCGAAGATGACCTCGAGCGCCTCGGCGTGGCTGCCGTGGTTGCGATACGTGGCGTTCGGCACGTCGCCCCCCGAGTAGCCCACCCGCGTCGAGAGCACGCCGTCACGGCGCCGAATCAACTCCTGCATGCCCCAGAAACAACCGCCTGCCAACACTGCGCGTTCTTTGCTCATCATCACGTCCTCCTCGGGTCGCGTGGATCTTGGGAGCCTGCGCGCGAGAAAGCAAGCCCGGCCCGGCTACGTGACAGTTTGGAAACACTGGCCCGCGCCAAGTCTGCGCGCACTTGTGAATCGGCGGCTCGTGTGAAATCAAGGTGGGCGGATGACTTTCATCGTGCACCTCTCGGACTTGCACATGACGCGCAGCGACCGCGCGCAGTCACGGCTGTTCGACAAGCTGCTGGAAGCATTGAACGCCGAGCACCAAAAAGCCTCACCGGAACGCACGACGGTGTTCATCACTGGGGACGTCTTCGATTCCGGCACGGACCCGCCGGCAGTGCTGGTGAATGAGTTCTTGACCTGGCACGCGCGCATGCTCGAGGTTTTGGGCAATGCGTTCACGGTCGTGTTGCCGGGCAATCACGATCGCCGGCGCTTCGGACTGCTCGGGCCCAATCGCGAAGCGCTGTTCGCCACCCTGCACCGCTCCGCGGATCCGAAGCGCATGCACGTGCTCGGACAGCGCACGCCGTTTCTCGCAGAAGTCGTGCCGAGGGCCTTGCATGGCTTGCCGGCCCACGTCGTGGCGTACGACTCATCCTACTTGCCGAGTGGCCTGGTCGGAGCAGGCGGCACGTTTCGCCTCGAAGATCTGCTGCAAGTCCACGCTCAGCTACCGGATGACGGGCTGCCACTGGTGCTGCTCGTCCACCATCACCTGATCCCGACTCCGGTCACGGACATCAGCCACATCGACATGGTAGGCACGCCGCGCATCGTGCGCTGGCTCGTACAATCGGTTTTACCCCGGCTATTTTCGCATGCGGATCGTGAAGAGCTGACGATGACCGCGCTCGGCGCCGGCACGGCGCTCTCGGCACTGCATTCGTTCGAGCGCGCGGTGCTGCTCTTGCACGGACACAAACACGTCCCGACGGCGCGAGTGCTGCGCGCACTGGATACTCACTCCGGCGATCTGATGTTGGTGTCCGCGGGCAGTGCCGGCCGCTCCGAGGGTGTTTATTCCACCCAACCGAACCCAGCGCGCCTTTGGCCCTCGTTCAATTTGGTCGAACTTTCAGAGCAACACTTGCGCGTGGAGGCGCTTTCTTTTTCGCCGAAGCGCAGCGGGCGCCCGCCGGTTCGTCGCGATCTGGTCCGCGCCAAACGCTCGGGTTCGAAGTGGGAGCTGCAGCCGTGCGGGCTCGAAGCCAGTGACTTCCCGGCGCGCGTGCTCACCGACGAATCGACCTACACGCTGTCGCACTCGCGCCTGTCCGGCGAACGCTGGGACTTCGTGTGCGAGCGTCGCGTCTTGCTCAAGCCGGGAGCGAAGCTACGCCGCTACAAGGACTTCGTGCACGCATTGCCGCATTTTTTGCCCGGCACGCGGCCACGCGCGGAAGGGCGCGGCTATCGCCGGGTGGACATCTCGCTGGAAGAGCCGACCGCGCATCGCGCCAACGAGGCGCTCTGTCGCACGCTGGCCGAGGCGGCGCGCTGTTACGGCCCGGGCACCGCCTACGAGTGGGTGGGCCTGTTGTGTCGCTACGGAGCGGACCACGCGACGCTGCGACTGGCGGCCCGCCCGGGTGATGACTTTCAGCCCTTTGCCAGTGCCACTGATCTCACCACCGGCCGCGAGCGGCCCGCGCGCATCGAGCTGCGCGACGGGCTCTGGACACTCACCCTCAGGGATTGTGCTCCGCGGACGCTGCTGCGGATTTATTGGCCGCTCGAGTCGGCTTGAACTCAGCCAGGCGCGCCGGAGCTGACGGCTTCGACGCGCCCGTCACTGCTCAGGGGTGGCCTTCGCTCTTCAGTCGCTCGATCGTCAATTTGTTCTTGCCGATCTGAAGCGACGACGCTTTCGCCATTCCGTCGTCGTCGATCTCCGTCGTGATGGTGTGCTCACGCAGGGTGACCGCGACCTGGCGAGCCGGATCGCCCTTCCGATGGCTGTATTTCACGTCGATCAGCGTCGTCGGGTCGACCGAGGGGTGGTACTCGGGGAGCACGAGCTCGAACGGAGCGCCCGCCTTGAGCTTCTTCTTCAGCCGGACCGCAGTGTCCAGCGGTCCGCCAAGCCCGTGCGGGGCGTCGAGCACGCCCTTGAGCGGCTTGCCCTTGGCTTCTCCCTCGTAGGCGTACTTCGCGCCGGCGCCGCGCTTGAGCGTCACTTTCATCGAGATCTGTCCGTTATTGCCATCGACCCAAGTCGCGCTCTGCAACACGCTCTTTGCGTCGTACGCGTAGAGTTCGTACGCATCGTTGAAGATGACGTCCTTGGGCGAGACCGGCATGAGCGTGGTGTTGCTGTAGCTGAACGTGCGCTCGCCGGGCTTTTCACCAGGAGTGACGCGCGTCCAGCTGTAGCCGACGTCGGTGTCACCGATGTGCAGCTTGGAGATCTCCGAATACGTGTTCGCGTTGGGCGGCGCGTTGCGCACTTGGAAGCTCGAGAAGAACGCGTTGCTGATGTCCTTGAACGTCTGGCGGTAGCCGAGCTCGTCGTGCAAGCACAAGAGCGACTCTTGCTCGCGCACCTGAATGGCGAGCTTCAAGCCACCGGCACCCTTGCCGCCTTCGGTCTCGGTCACGTACACCGTCTCGAGAAACGCCGCGGGCACTCCGCCGAGCACGCCGACACCACTCGGAGCAATGCTCCGATACTCCACCGTCTGCGCGCTCTCTTTGATCACGCCGTGCAGCGTCCCTGCTGCGTCCAACGTATCAGCGAAGACCTGGCAGCGTACGGCCGACTCCGACCCAATGGGAATGTCGACCAGCATGACGTTCTCGGCGCGAGACAGCTTCGGCTCTGCGGCGGCCGGAACCTTGGCGCTCCAAGCGGCGTCCGGCCCCTGAACGCCCAGCTCTTTCAGGCCCGAAGCCTCGCGCTTGATGGTCGCGTCGAAGTCGAACGGCTTCGCGTTGGTAGCAGACGCATTGTTTGGCTCGGACGCGCCCTGGGCGGATTGAGCGGCCGGTGAGCCTCCGCCGCAGTTGGGCAAGAGCGCAAGCACGGCGCAAACCAGCGAGTGACGAGGAAGCGAAGCAAGACGATTTTTCATGGCGTTTGACGGCTACGACCCACATCGGGATTTGGGCCCACCCCAGACCACCACGTGAGCGCGAGCTCGCGAAACCCCTACACTGCCTTCGAGATTTTGTCTCGCGTTGCCGACAGCGCGACACCAAATTTCGCCCCGAACGAGCGCGCTGCATCGATGACGCTGGAATGACGACGGGTGTACGCGCGGCGCCGACATCCGCTCATGAGTTTCGGCCGAGTGAAAGCGATCGACACTCGCGCGGCCGACAACCGCTGTAAAACAAGGGAATGCGCGTTCCGAAACCGAGTGTCGTCGCGGTCATACTCTGCGCGGGTGCGCTCGCTTGCGCGTGCGGCAGCAACTCCAGCGAACCGAGCAACGCGGGGTCGACGGGCGGAGCTACGACGAACACGGCTGGTTCGAGCGCAGGCACGTCTGAAGGCCAGAGCGCGGGCGAAACAGCTGCAGGCGGCGCGGCCGGAGGCAACGCATCGGGCGGCAACGAAATGACCGGAGGCAGCGCGGCAACTGCAGGGAGCGGCGCCAGCGCCGGCAGCAGCGGCGGTGCAAAAACCAATTCCTGCAAGCGCGGCCTCGCGTATGGGCACCATTCGCTGGCTGACCTGACGGCGCTCTCGCCGGGCGTGAGCTGGTGGTACAATTGGGACTTCCGGCCTGACCAAGATCTGCGCGCGGGCGCTTACCGCGACCTCGGCGTGGAATACGCGCCGATGATTTGGGGCGCCAAGTCGGACCGCTCGGCAGCCAAGACGGCCATCGCCGACGACGCTCGCGTATTGCTCGGCTTCAACGAACCGAATTTCGGCTCGCAAGCCAACTTGTCTGCCCAGGCGGCCGCCGAGCTGTGGCCGGAGCTGGAGGCCATCGCCGATGCCAAGAACCTACGACTCGTCTCGCCGGCGGTGAATTTCTGCGGCGGTGATTGTCAAGACACCGATCCTTTCCATTACCTGGATGCGTTCTTCGCCGCGTGCAGCGGCTGCCGCGTCGACGCGGTGGCGATTCACATTTACGTCGGTTGTTCACCGACGGGCGACAACAAAGCACAGTACCTAATCAACCACGTCGAGACCTACAAGAAGCGCTTCGCTCAACCGCTCTGGTTGACCGAGTTCGCTTGCGACAGCGCCAAAAACGACGCCGAGCAGCAAGCCTTTTTGGAAGACGCAGTGGCTTATTTGGAAGGAGAGCCGCGCATCGAACGCTATGCCTGGTTCTCTGGGCGCGCCACGAATGTCGCGCATGTCGACTTGCTCGGCGCGAGCGGAGAGCTCACCGCGCTCGGCAAGGCGTACGTGAATGCGCCGAAGAGCGCGGATTGCAAACGCTGACCGAAGCCGGCGCACGTAATTGGACGAACCGCACTCATATCTCTTGCGCGCGCGAGTAGGCCGGCACTTTGAGTGGTCCGGTCGTGATCATGTTCAGCGTGTCGACGACGTGCGCGGGAGAGATATCGAAACCGGGGCGAGCGGTAGAAGGCTGCCTTGCCACACGGGCAATGTCCGTGACCGAAAGAATGCCCACGATTTTGCCTGCCGCGTCGAGCACCGGCAGCCGCCGCACTTTGCGTGAACGCATGATTTCTTCCGCAGTTTCGATGCTGTCAGTGGGACTGCAATAGACCAAGCCGTGCGACATTGCCTCCGAGGTGCCAATCAGACTGGGGGCAAGATTGCGCGACCAAGTGGCCATACAGATGTCGCGATCCGTAACCATGCCGACGACGCGCTCACCCGCGTCTTCGATCACTGGGACGACGCCGCAATCGTAATCCCAGAGCAATTTCGCCGCCGTGCTGAGCGGCTCGCTCGCTCGCACGGAGACGACGTTTCTGGTCATCAAATCACCAACCTCGAGATCGTTGAACCTGAGCGTCATGACGTACCTCCAGTTCGGGATCCAAGCATGTGCGATGCCAATGCCGCACACACTCCAGCATTCGCGACGCCGCGAGTGTAGCACCCCAATTGGCGGGCACACGGGTTGCTGGGAGGCGAGGTAGGCCTGAATGGTGAGGCGAATTGCGGCACAAGCGCGGTGTTCAGCGACGCCAACAAACGCACCACAAACGCGCTCGCCTCGAAGCGAAGGGAGGTGACTTCGCCGCTGACTTTTTTGATGGTCACCGAGCCGCACCGATCGCAGCGTAGCCTTCGGCGTCGGGCTTCGGCTGCAGCAAGGGAGCCGCGACACGGTACGCGCGGAAGCACGCAAAAACAGTCCGACCCTGTGCCAAGCTGTGCCGAATGATTGGGAAACGCGCCGCACAAATACGTGGAATCTTAACGGGTTACCAACGCAGACCTCTGGTACGGGTGTTGCTCGTTCGGGATTTCATGATCGTGCGCACGAAGATCGCGTGTTTTGCATTGTTGGTGGCGGCGGGCTGCGGCGCAAACTCGCACGAAGCGACGCGCGGCGGGGGGGGTGCCGGCGCGGGCGACACTGGCGGCGCGGGCAACGCTGGCGGCGCGGGTAGTCATAGCAGCGCAGGCCAGCCGAGTACGAGTAGAGGCGCACTGAACGAGAATCAACAGCAAGAGCTCGATCAGTTGAAGGGGCAGCTGGAAGCGAGCCAGGCACTCGACGCTCCAGGGCTACTCGCGAAGCATGCGCTGAACGAGGTGCAAACACTTTCGTACGATCCTCAGAAGAGCGAGCATCTGGATCTCATTCAAGCCTCCGCTCTAGCGCTGAACGACGCGGAGCTTGCTCGCTTGGGCGAGCATGGCTTCGTGATCTCGAAGCGCAGCGCATTTCCTACCTTCGTGCGCGGGTACGCGGCGATCTATTCGGAGGATCTCCCGGTCTACATCAGCGCAGACGCCCTCTTGGAGGCCGTCCACTCCTCTTACGACACGGTGCTGATGGTCACCGAAGAAACAGCGCTGGTGAAACAGTTGGGCCAAATGCTCGACTCGATGCACGCTCGGCTCCCGAGTCTCGTCGCGCAAAATGAAGCGAGCGCGGCCGACCTAGACGTGTACCTGACCGTGGCGCGCTCGTTGCTGAAGGGGTCGGAGCTTTCGCCGCTAGCGGGAGGCGACTCGAAGACCATTCACGACCTTTATCAGCTGGCAACCAAGGCCGATGGGCAGGCGACCGTGACTCTGTTCGGGGCCGCTCGCGACTTCGATGCTTCGCAGTTTCAGCCGCGCGGTCACTACACCAACAGCGCGCTGCTGACGGCCTACTTTCGCGCCATGATCTGGCTCGGGCGCACCGACTTTCGCCTGATCGAGACCGACAGCGACGGGTCGCAGAAGTTCTTGCGCGAGCAGTACGACGCGATGTTGCTGTTGCGGCAAACGATGAGCGATGAAGAGCTCGGTCGCTTTCAAAAGATGGACAGCGCACTACAAGCCTTCATGGGCGAGAGCGACAGCATGACCGTCACCCAAGTCGACTCGCTGCTCACGGACCTCGGTGGCTTGGATGCCGCGCGCGCCGCTAGCGACGCGACGGTCGAAGCGGCCCTGCGCGCGGGTGGCTATGGCATCCAACGCATTGCCAGCCAAATCATGGTCAACGCCGGAAACGTGACCACCCTGCCGCTCGCTCGAAGCTTCGCCTTCTTTGGTCAGCGCTATGTGCTCGACTCGCACGTATTCAGTCAGGTGGTGTACGACCGCTTGCCGAGTAAACGCATGCTGCCGAATCCGCTCGACGTCGCCTTCGCCGCGATGGGCAATGACCAGGCGCTCGCGCCGCTCGAATCGGAGCTCGGTAAGTTCGCCGGCTATCCCGGCGCGCTCGAAGGAGCCCGGGTGCTCGCTGACGCCCATGGCAGCGACTTTTGGCAGGCAAACATGTACAACCTATGGCTGTCGTCACTCCGCGCGTTGAGTCCGGGGGCGGGCCTCGCCGAGCCTGCGAGCCAAGGCATGCCTCAAATTACCGGGACGCAAGCTTGGGGTCGTCGCATCTTGAACGCTCAGCTCGGTTCCTGGGCGGAATTGCGCCACGACACGCTGCTGTACGCCAAGCAATCGTACAGCGGAGTTCCCACCTGCAGCTATCCCGACGCTTATGTCGATCCGTACCCCGAATTCTTCGGCCGATTGCGGCAGTTTGCCGAACATGGCGGCGCGCTCGCGGACGTATTGGAGAGCCTCCAATTGGATGCGACCTATTTGCGTAGCTACTACAGCAAACTGGGAACGACGCTCGCCACGCTCGAAGGCATGGCCAAGAACGAGCGCGCGGGCACACCGTTTACCGCCGAGCAAATGGCGTTCGTCAATCGTGCGGTGCGTGTCGTGCAGAGTCACGAAGGTTGCACGACCATCGACGTGCCGGATGGCTGGCTCGCCGATCTGTATCTCGATCCGATGACGTCCATCCAGGCTACGCCGACGATTGCCGATGTGCACACTCAGCCGGCCGACGAAGCCGGCAATATCATCGGTAGGGTGCTGCATGTCGCGACGGGCTATCCGCGGCTGATGGTGACCACGGTCGACACTTGCCAGGGCCCGCGCGCGTACGCAGGCGTCACCTTCGCCTACCACGAACGAGTCACTGACGGTTATCAACGCCTGAACGACGAAGCATGGCGGACCCTGCTTGGGGACGGCACGCGGCTCGATGACGTCCCTTGGCTGGCCCCCGTCCTCGGCCAGTGAGCGAACGCGCCGACCGCCGCCTTCAGATCAGGCGCGAGCGGCGCATCAAACTCAGCACTAGGACGACGATCCCCCCGGCCACGGCCCAAAAGAAGGCATAGCCGCGCGGCCAGTGCAGCTCGGGCAGGACGTCGAAGTTCATCCCGTACACACCGCACAAGAACGTGAGCGGCAAGAAAACCACGCTGACCACGGTCAGCCGCTTCATCACCTCATTGGTGCGATGGCTGACGAGCGACATATAGAGATTGAGCGACTCGGACAGGATGTCGCGATCGACCAACAGATCTTGCAGCACGTGTTCGATCGTGCTGTGGAGGTTACCGAGCAGCGTTTGGGTTCGCTCGCTCAAGAACAGCGTTCGACGCCTGGACAAGTCGGCCAGCACCGCGCGCGCGGGTAGCAGTACTTTGCGAAAGTACAGCAGATCAGCACCCAAGTCCGAGATCCGCGCGAACACGCCGTCGTCGACGCTTGGTGCGCGCAGCTCGTTCTGCAGGCCCTCCACGCGTTCCTCCATCAGCTTTTGAATTTCGAGATAATTCTCGATCAAGTGATCCCATAGTTCGTAGAAGAGGAAGCTCGGCGAGCGCGCAAAGCGCAAGAAGTCCAAGCGGTAGTCGCGACGCATGCCATTCAAGAACAGCACCGGTCCGCGGTGAATCGTAGCCAGGAAGCGCTCCGAAATCACGACGTCGACGCGCTCCAAGTCGAAGCCATTGGCGCCCGGACGACAGCCCACGACGACGACATGAAAGAATTCGTCGTAGCGCGCGTGGCGCGTTGCCGGCTCCGCGAACAACGCATCCTGAATGATCTCGTGATTGAGCAAGCAGAGCGCGGCCAAGACCGGTTCCGCCTCGCTGGGATCGCTGATCTCGACGTCAATCCACACGAAGTGCCCGGCTTCGAGCGATGCGACGAGCTCGCTCGGATCCAGCGCGCGTTCACGCTTGGGGTCGAAGCCGAACTCGATGGCCGAGACGCGGCACGACGAAGCTGTCTCTCTTGCGGCTGAACCGTCCATGCGAGTCTCGCTTGGCCGCCCGCAGCGGCACGACTCGACGTACCACAGCAGCTAGCAGTGACGGTTTCGCGACCGTTGCAACCGCTGTTCGGCAACCCAGAAAAAGCGAGCGTTTTCCGGAGAAGGGACCGCAGCGGGGCTCGCTGCGCGGCCCGCCGAGCAGAGCCCTGAATCAGTCGCGGGCACCTGCTCTGCGGCCCGCGGTCAATTTGGGGATTTGAGAAGCCAGCTCAAAGCGAGTCGTTGGCTGTGACAATCTTGCTCGACCTCGGCAAGCGAAGTCCAGCGCGCGCCTCGCTGTAGATTCGATAGCCCACCGCGATCCCGATGAACGCGACGGCGGCCGCGCCTGCCATCGCCAGCCGATCCGCGGCGCTACCGGTGGCCGAGACCATGAGCTTGCCTGCGACGTCGGCCGCGACGGTGATGCTGCTCTTCGACATGCCTGTAGGCTAGCGGACATCGGGCGATGGCGCACGCTTCACGCGAAACGCACCTTTCCGGAGAGCGGCTTCAGATTGATGCAAATTGACTACTTTCAGTCCGCCTCGAGCGCGATATAGAGCCCCGTCGCCCCCGCAGCGTTCTTGCCGATCGCGCGCTCGCTGTACGACGAGCTCGGTCCGAGCACGGGCGAAGGCGGCGCGGGCGGCGCCGCCGACGAGGCAGGCGGAGCCAGCTCCGGCGGCAGCACGGGTGACCCGTCCGCTGGTGCGGGTGGCGAGGACGACGCCTATCTGCGCTACCTTTACGAGAGTATCGTGCTCAACGAGGGCTATGAAGCCATGTTCGGCCGTACTCCAGGCGACGCCCAGGCTTGCTACGGCGATTCAGGATCGCCCATCATTCGCGCCGACGCCAAGGGGAACCTGGTCGCGTATGGCGTCGTCTCCGCCGGCATCGGCTCCAATCAACTGGTCTGCGACTACGGTGGCGTCGACGCGGTAATCGGCCCCGAGGTGAAGACGTTCTTGTCCGCCGCGCAGAAGAGGGTCGATGCATGCAAGGGCGTGTCGGTCGAAGGCACGTGCAGCGGCAAGACCGCGCAGCGCTGCACATCACCGCTCGAAGGACCACGCCGCTTGGTGAAATTCAATTGCGG
>Ga0134124_10002919_pt1 | contig 13780 bp, 10 predicted proteins | sample KB304_FD_96880 | JGI IMG/M metagenome (GOLD analysis project Ga0134124, IMG submission 96880) | Terrestrial soil microbial communities without Nitrogen fertilizer from Kellogg Biological Station, Michigan, USA - KB3-0-4 | ecosystem: Environmental > Terrestrial > Soil > Unclassified ... | reverse complement strand
GCGGTCGCGGCTCGTCGAGGCGGTTTCCGGACCCATCACAAGGCCAATGCGCCGGTGTCCCAGGTCGTGCAGGTGCCGCATGATCTCTGCGCCGCCGCGCACGTTATCGGCTTCGACCACGTCCACGGTCAGCTTGTCCACCGAACGCACTACCAGCACCACCGGCACGCTCAGGCGCTGGAGCTCGCGCACGATCAGCGAATCGGTGGTCACCGAGCCGAGGATCATTCCTTCGAGGTAGCCGTCGATCAACGGACGGAAAGTGGACAGGTGTGCCACATCGTCGGTGGAGTTCATCGGGTCTATGAGGACGGTGATGTGATACCCGAACTCCAGCATGTCATGGTGGATGTGCTCCAGCAGCAGTGTCATGAAGCGGTTGTGCAATTCATTGACACTCACGAGGACACCGATTGTCCGCGTCACCGCGCGGCGCTTGCGCGCACCGGGCTGCGTGGCGATATAGCCCATCGAAACGGCGGCGCGCAGTACGGCTTCGCGAGTGCCTTCATTGATCGTGATATGTCCGGCCAGTGCGCGCGAGACGGTGGACGCCGAGATGTTCAGCGAACCGGCGATGTCCTGCAGCCGAACGCCCTTCTTGCTGTTTTTCGTTGACACGGAATCCCCTTTTGTGTCCGGCGGACATGGTCTTGGCCGCGGAAGCCCCATCGGGCATTGTTGTCGCAGTCCATGCAGGCGCAAATGGGTGAAATCACGCAGAAATTGCACAAATCTTGCAAAAAATGCGGCCGGATCAGGACCACAGGGGGACGAGGGTTTGCGCCGATTTTGTTGCGGAATCAGATGGTGTACAGGGGGCGGGCCGCTGCTGCGCGGTCCGCCGGAAAACCCTAGGGGAACGTCCGGACGGTTTGCATAACACTTGCAACGGATGAGATCGTACATTGCAGTCAATCGTTGCAACCGATGCAGCGACTGACTCTGGGAATCCGCACGATCTGGCTGGGTCGAGCGCACTCTCCGGGTCACCCACAAAGGCCGGCGCGCGCCGGCCATCACAAGACAGGAGACGTGATGAAACTCACCCACATCGGGCGCACTGCCGCCCTGTTGGCCGCATTGGCGACCGGGTATGTCCCGGCGCTGGCTGCCGGCCTGGACGAAATTTCGCCGGACGTTGCCAAACGCCTGTATTCAAAGGAAGACCTCGACCCGGCGCAGCCGATCGGCCCGAGCGCGTACCGCGACTTCAAGGCCAAGAAGGGCCCGCCCTGGACGATCGGCTATGCCAGTTCCTACGCGGGCAACACCTGGCGTGCCGGCGTGATGGACCGTCTCCAGAACGGGCTGATCCCGAAGTGGAAAAAGCTCGGCCTGCTCAAAGACGTGATCATCACGCAGTCCAACCTGAAGGATGCCACGCAGATCCAGCAGATGCGCCAGCTGGTGGATCAGGGCGTGGATGCGATCATCGTCTGCTGCTCCAATCCCACCGCGCTGAACCAAAGCGTCAAGTACGCCTATGAAAAAGGCGTGCCGGTGTTCTCGTTCACCGGTTACCTGACTTCGCCGTACTCGGTGAACTCCTCAGTGAACTACCAACTCGCGGGCCGCCAGCTTGGCCAGTGGATGAATGGACAGATGGGCAATAAGGGCAACGTGCTCGTGGTCCAGGGTATTCCCGGCACTTCGGGCTCGGACTCGCAGGACCGCGGCATCAAGGCCGGCCTTGCGGAGGCCAAGGACGTCAAGATCGTTGGCGACGTGGCAGGCATGTGGACCGACCAGGTGGCGCAGGCCGAAGTGCAGAAGTGGCTGGCAACCAATCCCGGTCAATTGGACGGAGTGGTAGTGCAGTCGGCCGCTGAACTGGGTGTGTTGCGTGCGCTTAAGCAGTCGGGCCGCAAGATGCCGCCGGTGGCCATCGGCGGAGAACTGGGCGCGCTTTGCTATTGGCGCAAGAACCCGAATTACATCAGCGCGGCGATCCAGGTCTGGCCTCCGGGCGACGACTTCGAACTCACCTGGAACATCATGATGCGAACGCTCCAGGGCCAGGGCCCGAAGCTGCAATCCGTGCTGGTGGAAGCGATCAAGATGAACTACGAAGACGTGAAGAAGGCGCTTCCCGAGAATTGCAGCGAGGAGTCCGACAAGTGGCTTAATGTCGGCCCCGAAAAGTGGGGCAGCAGCCGCGCCTATCTGGACCAGTTCTTCCTTCGTCCCGCGGACCCTGAAAAGTACAAGCCTTGAGGCGAGCTACCCCGAACGCCGCGTCGCGCCCATAAGCGCGCTGCGGCGGACTGCATTCCGATACTGCCGCTCCGAGCCACCGGCGTCGCCATGGACACACACGACCACGTTCATCAGTCGGCCGCGCCGCCGTCGGTGTCGGGCGATATTTCGCTGGTCGGCGTGCGCAAGTCCTTCGGTCCGACGCGCGCGCTGGATGGTTGCAGTTTTAGCGCGTCGCTGGGGGAAATCCACGCCGTCGTGGGCGGCAATGGGTCCGGCAAGAGCACCCTGGCCAAGGTGATCTCGGGCGTGCTGCCGATCGACGCCGGCCAGGTGTCCGTCCTCGGCCGTGCACCGGGGTCGCCCCACGAGGCTCGCGCGATCGGCATCGCCACCGTGTTCCAGGAAGTGCTGGTCGCGGACGAGTGCAACGTGACCGAGAATCTGTACCTCGGCGCCGATCCGCTGTTTTCGCGCTCGATGTCCGCCGCGGCAAGAATCCGTGCCACGCAGTCGATGATGCAGGACCTGACCGGCATGGACATCGACCCGCACACGCTGGTGGGCACCCTGCCGCTGAACCTGAAGCAATGGGTCGTGATCGGCCGCGCGTTGCTGCAGCAGCCCCGGGTGCTGATTCTGGACGAGTCGTCGGCCGCGCTGGACCTGGATTCGACGCAGCGCCTGTTCGCGAAGATGCGCGAGCTGCGCGCCGCCGGCAGCGCCATCATCATCGTCACGCACCGGATCGCGGAGCTGATCCAGATCTCCGACCGCGCGACTGTCTTGCGCGATGGCCGCGACGTCGGCGTGCTGGACAGGCGCGACATCACCGAGAAGAACCTGCTGCGCCTGATGACGGGCAAGGCCGATGCCGGCTCGCGTCAGCGCGCGACGGGTCCGGACGCCAGCGGGGCGCCGGTGGTGATGAAAGTGGAGCGGCTGCGTCTTTGGCCCACGAGCCAGCCGATCACGGCCGCCGTGCGCAAGGGCGAGATTCTGGGCGTCGCTGGCCTGGACGGCCAGGGCCAGAGCGATTTTGTGCGCGTCCTGGCCGGGGTGGACGCCCCCGCCGAAGGGCGCACCCTGGTCACCACGCCCCACGGTGAGTATTCCATCACCGGCCTCGCCCAGGCCCAGGCGTGCCGCGTCGTCTACGTTTCGGGCGACCGCAAGCGAGAGGGCATATTCGCCAACCTGAGCGTCTTCGAGAATCTGCTGATGCCTCTGTACCGGCGCAAGGCGCGTGGCGGATGGCTGGCCGCCATCGACTGGGGCGCGCTTGCAGGCGCCTTCGACTGGGAAGTGGAGAAGCTTGCAATTCGCATGGGCGACCGCGGCAACAAGATCACCTCGTTGTCCGGCGGCAACCAGCAGAAGGTGCTGATCGGGCGTTCGTTCGCCCTGGACCCGGAGGTGCTGGTGCTCAACGACCCGGCGCGCGGGATCGACGTCGGCGCCAAGGCCGAGCTGTATACGCATTTGCGCGACTTCGCCGAAAGCGGCAAGTCCGTGATCTACATGTCCAGCGAGATCGAGGAATTCGTCGGTTTCGCATCGCGTGTGCTGGTGTTCCGGCACGGCACCCTGTTCGAAGAATTCGTGGGCACGGCAATCGACCCGCCGCGCATCCTGGAAGCGATGTTCGGCCAGACCCGCGGCGACCCGGGCCACAGCGGCGCGGCCAAACGAGGACCCCTCCCAATGAAGATCATCGATTTCGACAAGGAAGATAGCCACCGCATCGCCGAAGAGCAGATCCGCCACGTCAAGGTGGTGGACTTCGGCGACGAGCCTGCAGCCACGGCGCCGCCGCCCGCGCCCGCCATCGGCACGACGCCGATCCGCATCGTCGACTTCTCGGACGAAGCCCGTGCCGCGCGCGAGCGCCAGGTCGTCGGACGCATCAAGGTGGTTGATTTCGACCAGGCAGCCGCTGCGCAAAGCATTCCGGGCGCCCCGGCCACCGGCATCAAGATCGTCGAGTTCGACGACGCCGGCCGCGCACGCCCGGCCCGCTGAAGCGGGATCGCACCAGCGACGCGACATGAGCGAGCCAGACACCGCCATCGCCGTGCCACCGAGCTCCAGTTCGGCCAGCGCCTATCTGCTGGTGCCGATCCTGTTGCTCTTCGCGCTGCTGATCGTGGCCGTGTTGCGCAGCCCGAGCCTGATCTCGCAGGCCGGCATCGGTAGCGCCGTGATCGTAACTACGCCGCTGGTGCTGGCTACTTATGCGCTGATGGCCGTTGCCATCGCCGGTCGCGGTACCGTGGATCTCTCGGTCGGCCCGCTGATCGGTTTCATCAACGTCACGCTCGTGGTGCTGAACGAGGCGGGCATCGTGCAATCGCCGCTGGAGGTTTTCGCTTACGCCATCGCCGTGGGCGTGGCTTACCAGCTGCTGATGGGGCTGATCATCGTTTTCGTGCGCGTCCAGCCGATCATCGTGTCGCTGTCGGGCTATCTCGCGCTGACGGGTATCAATCTCGTGGTGCTGGCGCGGCCGGGCGGCACCGCGCCCGAATGGATGGTGCCGTGGGGCGAAGGAACCCGAATCCTCTCGCCGATCCTGGTGATCCTGGTGATCTGCACCGGGGCGTGGTTGCTGTTCACAAGGACGGCCTTTTTCAGCCACTTGCGCCTGATGGGCTCGGACGAACGGGCGGCCTACACGGCCGGCGTTCGCATCACGCTCGTGCGGCTCGGGGCGCATGCCATTGCCGGCATTTTCGCGGCACTGTCGGCGCTGACGTTCACGGCGCTCATCGGATCGGGCGACCCGACCCAGGGCACCACGTACACGCTGATCGCCATCACGGCGCTGGTGCTTGGCGGCACCAGCCTGTCCGGCGGGCGCGGCGGCGTCATCGGCTCGCTGCTGGGAGCCGTGAACCTGTTCCTCATCGGCTACGTCCTGGCAACCTTCAGCTTCGGTATGGTGCAGGGGTTCGTCACCGATCTCGCCTATGGCGTCATCCTGGTCCTGTCGCTCTTGCTCACTGTGGCGCTGCCGCATCTGCAGAAGACGATCCGCAACGTCTCGCCCTTCCTGGTATTCGTGGTACTGGCGCTGTTGTTCAGCGGAGTGATGCTGCACGCGAAATACGACTACGCGCCGAGCGCGCCGGCGGCGACCGGCACCCCTGCCGAGGCCGCTCCGGCGTCCGGGGCAGCCCTTCCACAACCCGCTCCGGCGGCTGGCCCGAAGATTCCTTCGCGTCCGGCGGAATCCTTCATCTTCGAGCGCCCGCAGGCGACGCCAGACTTTGCTGGTTCGCCTTTGATACGCACCGCGGCGTTGGGCGCACTGCTGCTCGTCGTCGTCGTGGGCCTGCTGCGCGTGCTGGTCATCGAGGCCGGCGCGCGCCGATTCACGCCGATGCTCTACGCCGCCCTGGTGGCCGTGATCCTGCTCGGCCTGTGGCTTCTTATCGTCGGCATGCCGCCGACCGTGCGCTGAAGCGAAGGCCCATGACGATGCGCGCTTCTCAATCCGCCGCTTTGAACTGGGTAGGTCTGGCATTGGGCGTGCTGTTGGCCGGCATCGGCGCGGGGCTGGGGTTCTGGCAGTCGCTGCCGGCCCAGCAGGTGATCTTTTACGCGGTGGCCACGCTGGCGCTCGTGGTGTGGGCATGGAACCACTTTGTGATGCAGCGCCTGGCGGCGTCCGCCGAGACGCCTTCCGCCGACGACCCCTCTGCACGGGCTTCATTCAAGGCGGCCGTGCGCCGGCACCGCGGCATCCTGATCACCCTGGCGCTGGTGGGCGCGGCCTATATCGCCGCGGCGTTCGCCGTCGCCGGTTTTCTGAGCTGGAGCAGCCTGCTCGCGCTGGCGCTGCTGATGCTGCTTATGGTTCTTTCGGTCCAGGTGAGCCGGCTGTTCGCCGAGAACCGAAGTGCTTTCATCGGGCTCACCGTGCTGGTGGCGCTCTTCGCGCTGGGGTCGTACACGATCGATGGCTTCGCCTCCACCGCCAACCTGAAATCGATGCTGGTGTTCGCCGCGTTCCTGGGCCTGGCCTGCGTGGGCCAGACGATTGTGGCGCTGCTCGGCGGGCTGGATCTTTCCATCCCGTTCGTCATCGGCTCGTCCAACGTCGGCCTGCTGTACTTGATCGGCCTGGGCGTGCCATCGTGGATCGCCGTGCTCCTCATTCTGCTGATCGGCATCGGCGTGGGCTTTATCAATGGAATCCTCAGCTTTCGGCTGCAGGGCCAGGCGCTGATCCTCACGCTCGGGGTCGGCTTCGCAATCTCCGGCCTGACGCAAATCCTCACCAGCATCGGCACCCGTTACGGTGGCAACGTATTCGGCACCGTTCCCGACTGGTTGCGCAACCTGGCGGCGATGAATGGTCGCACCTTCGGATTGAACCTGCCGCCGGTGATCCTGATTTGGGTTCTCGTGGCGCTGCTCCTGGTCTGGGGCCTGAACAACACCGTCTACGGACGGCAGCTCTACGCGTTGGGCGGCAATCGCACCGCGGCCAGCCGGTTGCGCATCTCAGAGCGCTGGTATTGGGTCAGCGCGTACGCCATCAGTGGCGGCGTCGCCGCCCTGACGGGCGCGCTTCTGCTCGGATGGAGCGGGGGCGGTTTTATCGGGGTGGGTCAGCCCTACCTGTTCATGACGCTGGCGGCCGTCGTGATCGGCGGAACTTCGCTGCTTGGCGGCCACGGCGGCTATGGGTTCACGGTGATCGGAGTGCTGGTGCTGCAGGTGCTGACATCGTTCCTGGTCGGCATCGGGCTGAAGTACGAATGGCAGCAGTTCATCTTTGGCCTGCTGATCCTTCCCATGGTGGCGCTGTACGCCCGCTCGCCGCACATCCGCACACAGATTTGAAAACGAGGAGAGTCTCAGATGGTCGTCAAGTTGCTTCAACCGCAGGACATTGCCGGGGGTACCTTCGCGCTGGTCCTGATCGCGATGATCGTCACCACCGTCCTGGTGCTGGCCGGCACGGCCTGGGTGCCCCGGCGCTGGAAGGCGGCGGTGGCGCTGTCGGGTGTCACGGCGTTGGCCTCGGCCGCGCACTACCTGATCGCCAACGATGTGTGGCTTGCTACCGGTCAGATGACCATCATCCACCGCTACGTCGGCTGGTTTCTGACCATGCCGCTGCAGGTGCTGGTGCTGTACTTCTTCGTCGACGCGTTCGCGCCGCTGACGCTGGGCCTGTTCTGGCGCCTGCTGGTGGCGTCGGTGGTGATGGTGCTGGGGCGCTTTATGGGCGAGGTGGGCCTGATTCATCCGACACTTGGCTTCCTGATCGGCTTGGCACTCTGGCTGTACATCCTGGGCGAGGCCTTCTTCGGCCGCATGAGTGAGCGCTGCGCCAAGGAAGGCAGCGAGACCGCGCAGCGCGGCTACTTCTGGCTGCGCCTGATCCTCACGATCGGATGGGCAATCTACCCACTGTGCTACTTCATCGCGGCTTTCTCCGGCGGCATCGAGGCCCGATCGTTGGCCATCACCTACAACCTGGCTGACTTCGTGAACCTGATCGCGTACGTGCTGGCGGTGCTGACAGTTGCGATGAAAGCCCAGCTGGCGAGCCGCGACTGACAAGACAATCATGAACACACTTACCCGATTCCCTGGACGGAGGCACTTCGTATGAACGGCGCAGAAATCATTGCAATCATCATCCTGGCGGCCATCATCATTGCCGTCGCCGTCTACTTGCTTCACTGGCTGTACCGGCACTCTTCGAAGGATCTGTCCTTCGTTCGCACCGGATTGGGCGGCGAACGTGTGGTGATGGGCGGGGGTGCGCTCGTCCTGCCGATCGTGCACGACATTACCGAGGTCAGCATGAACACGCTGCGCATCGAGGTGAAGCGCGCGGAGTCCAAGTCGCTGATCACGAAGAACCGCATGCGTATCGAGGTCATGGTGGAGTTCTTCGTGCGTGTGATGCCGACGGCCGAGGCGGTCTCCGCAGCGGCGCGCACGCTCGGCAACCGCACGCTCAATCCCGAAGGCCTGCGCGATCTCGTGCAGGGCCGCTTCGTCGACGCGATGGGCGCCGTCGCGGCACGTATGACGATGGAAGAGATCCACGAGCACCGCAGCGACTACATCCGCGGCGTGCGCGAGATGGTGGCCGACACGCTGACCGCCAACGGGCTGGAGCTCGAAACCGCGTCCCTCACCAGTCTCGACCAGGCCGACATGAAGCTGTTCAATCCGTCTAACGCCTTCGACGCCGAAGGCCTGACCCGGCTGACCGAAGAGATCGAGACGCGCAAGAAGAAGCGCAATGACATCGAGCAGGACACCGCGATCGCAATTCGCAAGAAGAATCTCGAGTCGGAGATACTGGCACTCGGCATAGATCAGGAAAGCGAATACGCTCGCCTGGCGCAGGAGCGCGAGGTGGCGATGCGCCGGGCGCAGCAGAAGGCCGAAGTGGCGTTGGAGCGCACCGATCGTGAGCGCGAAATCGACGAAGCCCAGATCCGTTCAAAGGAAGCTGTCGAGCGCTCGCGTATTGCGCAGGTCAACGCGGTCGAAGCCGAACGCATCACGGGCGAACAGGAGATCCAGCGCCTGGAGATCGTGCGCCGCCGCGCGCTCGAAATCGAGGAGCAGGAGCGGGTCATCGCTGTGGCCGAGAAGTCACGCCTTCAGGCGGCCGCCCAGACCGCCGCCGAGGAGGCGCGGGCACTGATGGTCCAGGCGCAGGAAAAAGTGCACTCCGTGCGCGACCGCGAGATCGCCGAGCGGCGCAAGTTTGTCGAGCTGGTCGACGCGTCGCAACAGGCCGAGCGCGACGCGATCAAGCTGACCACTGCGGCCGCGGCCGCACTGACGGCCGCGGGTGACAACGCGAAAGCTGAAGTTGCCGCGGCGGAAGCAGCCCAAGTGCGTTACGAGATCGACGCCGAAGGACGGCGCAAGCTCAACGAGGCCGAGAACTTGCGGTCCGACGCCAACCGCCGCAGCGCGCTGCAGCGCGAGCTCATCGAGAACCTGCCATCGATCATCCGTGAGAGCGTCAAGCCGATGGAATCGATCGAGTCGATCAAGATACTGCAAGTGGATGGATTGCCCGGGTTGAGCGGCGCGTCGCAGGGCGGCGCCGGCGACGGCGCCCCCGCTACCGAGGGTGGGCCTCGGCCCAATCTGGCCGAGAATGTCGTCAACTCGGCGCTACGCTACCGGGCTCAGGCGCCGTTCGTCGACAGCCTGCTGGGCGAGATCGGCATGTCGCCCAAGGCCATGAGCAGCCTGGGCGGCCTGGCCGTCCTGCCACTCACCGATGACAACACCGGCAAGGATGCCGGGCGCTGAAGCGCCGAGGCGGAGGCGGCACCATGGAAAGCATGCTCCACGACAACGAGCGCCGGCTGGCCGTGACCACGAACTGGGCCTTCTTCGGTTCGTTCGGGTTGGCGTTGGCGGTCAGCGGTTTTGCGGGCGCCCACCTGGTGGCCGGCTGCGCCGGCTTTGCTCTTTTCGCCGCAGGGTTTGGTGCCCATGTGCTGCTGAACCACATCTACGGCACGGCGTTTACCAAGGGTGAAGTCGCGCTGGGGTTTGTGGTCTTCACGGTTGCCGCGCTGAGCTTTGTGGTTAGCTGGCTCGCTGCGCCAGCCTTTCCGGTGGCCAACATCGCGATGGGTCTGGTGGGTTTCGGTGCGCTGGTAGCGTGTTTTCTCGCTTACATGGTCTATCACCACGGCGTGCGCGGATCCATCGGCATGTTCGACCGCATCCGGCTGAACGATCCCGTCTTCGCGCGCGAAGCGCTGGCCGAGTCGGCGCGCGCGGAGCGGAAACGCCGTGCGCGGCATTCCGGGACAGCACGGGGCCAACGATGACCGAATCATTGATCTGGTTGCTTGCCTTCGTGGCGGCCTACGTGATCTACACGTTGTTCTGGGGCGTTGCCAGCGCGCGCGTCGAGCGCAGCGCCGAGGACTTCTTTCTGGCCGGGCGGCAGCTGCCGGCATGGGTCTTCGTGCTCTGCGCCACCGCCCTCAGCCTGTCCGCCTGGAGTTTTGCCGGCTATCCGGCGCTTCTGGCGGTCGGAGGCGTGCGGGCGGGCGAACTGGCGCTGGGGGCCATCGCCACGGCGTTGACCGGTGTACTGTTTCTCAAGCGGCAGTGGCTGCTAGGCCGTCTCGCCGGCCATATCACCCAGGGCCAGATGCTCTCGGCGTATTACGGCGGCGAGGCGATGCGCGTCCTGGGGGTGCTGATCGCCCTGCTGTTTGCGGTGCCTTTTGCCGCGCAGCAGATGGTCTTTAGCGCGCACCTGATTGAAAAGCTTTCCGGTGGCGCCGTGGATCCCAACGTCGCCCTTTGGGTGCTGGGCTTCGCGTTATTTCTGTACGCCTGCTTCGGCGGCTTGCGTGCCGTGACCGCGGTAGGCGCGTTGCAGGGTCTCCTTGTCGTGGCCGGCATGATCGCCATCGGCTGCCTGGCATATATGCACCTGGACGGTTTCGCACCGCTGCAGCAGGCGCTGGCGCGCATGGCGGCCGGCGGTAGCGCGGGCAGCGCCACGGCTCAGGGCTACCATCCGTGGTTCGCCGTGCCCGGTGTCGTCCAGTTCACAGCCGGACTTGGCCGTGAGAACCCGGTTGGCGGTCAGTGGACGGCGGCAATGATCCTCAGCACGGGTTTCGCGCTGATGGGCCTGCAGGCGACGCCCGCGTTCACTCAGTTGGCCCTGGCGTGCCGTGATGCGCGGGGCTTCGCGCCTCAGCAGGTGTGGGCCGGCGCCGGCGTGGCGGGCCTGGTCTTGCTGTTTTTCGCGTTGGCGGCCGGCGCTGGCGCACCGGCCGTCGGGACCGACGCGGCTGGTGACGTGGTGACGTACTGGATCGGATCGCTGAGTGATTCCGCGCCCTGGCTCGCCGGTCTGTTGACGGTTTGTGCGCTCGCCGCAGTGCAAATCGCCGCCGCAGCCTACGCCACCACGACGGCCACGGCGCTGACGGTGGATGTTTTCCAGCGATTCATGGTGCCGTCCGCCAGCGACCGCGCCTTGCGGCTCGCGGCCCGTTTGTCGGTCTGCCTGCTGCTGCTGTGTGCGCTGCTGATGGCCAGTTTCGCACCCCGACTGATGGTGCACGCTGGGGCGTTGGCTCTGCCATCGGCCGCGCAGTTGCTGCCCGCGCTCGCCGGTCTGTGCTGGTGGCGCTGGATCACGCGCCAGGGGGCCACGCTTGGCCTGTTCGCCGGGCTCATCGCCGTACTGTTGACCGAGCCGCTGGGCGGCGCCATCACATCGGCATTGGGATTCGAGCTGCCCTGGGGCCGCTGGCCGTGGACCATTCACTCGGCGGGCTGGGGCCTGTTCTGCAACTTGCTGATATGCGTGCCGGTGTCGTTGGCCACGCGGCGCAGTGGCGACCTTGCGGGGCAGGAGCGTCGCGCCGAGCACCACCGGCTCCTGTTCGAACACGGCGGCGCCGGCGCGCCGCGCCGCCTGCAACGGCCGGCGGTTTGGGCACTGACCCTGGTGTGGTTCTTCTTCGGCATGGGTCCAGGCGTAGTGATCGGCAATGACGTGTTCGGCGCTCCAGGAGCCGGCTTGGCTGGCTGGCTGCTGGGCGTGCCTTCGCTATGGGCATGGCAGGTCCTGTGGTGGTCACTGGGCGTGATCGCACTGTGGTGGCTGGCCTACAGGATGGAGTTGGCCACTGTGCCCCGCAGGGCCGTCGAACCAGCGGAGGTTGCTTCGGCCGGCGACGAGGAGCCTGCCAAACCGCGCGCGCCCCTGTGGGTGCGCAATTTTTTAAGAAGGGTCACATGAAACCCGCACCAAGGCGCGCCGCGCATTACCACTGAAGGAGTCAGCATATGGCCATGGATATCAAGAGCTGGGCGAACAAGTTCAAAAGCCTTTCCGATACCGATGCAACGATCGGTGCGATGGGCAAGTACTACACCTGCAGCTATATGTGGGACATGGAGGATCGCAAGGTGATCATCGAAATGCACGACGGGAAGGTCAAATACATCAACACTGACCCTCAGCCGCTTGATGCCTACGACTTCGCGCTGCGCGCGCCTGCGCGCGTCTGGCGCGAGTTTGGCCAGCCCGTGCCCAAGCCGATGTTCCACGGCATCTGGGCGGCAAGCTTTCGCGAGGGCCTGAAACTGGAAGGAAACCTCCTCGTGATGATGCAGAACCTGCGCAACTTCACGGTGCAATTCGAACTGCTGCGCAAGTGCGGCGTACCGGTCTGATCGCTACGGAATTTCGACCCAACACCGACCATTAACCCCATCAGAGGAGCCGCATCCATGGCGCGTCATTCCCCCGTTACCGGCCGCTACGTCACGATCGACGTCGACGGCATGGAATACAAAGTTTTCTACCTCCAGAACGGCAAGGGCCAGCCGCTGGTATGCCAGCACACCGCCGGCTGCCATAACCACCAGTGGCGCGGCTTGCTGGAGGACGAGGAGATCACCCGCAACTACAACGTCATCGCCTACGACCTGCCGCGTCATGGCAAGAGCGACCCGCCGCACAATCACGAGTGGTGGAAGGAAGAGTACAAGCTCACCGCCGAGCACTACGTCAATTTCATCGTCAAACTGTGCGACGCGCTGGAGCTGCGGGACCCGATCTTCATGGGCTCGTCGTTCGGCGGCAACGTGGCGCTGCAACTCGCGCTGCGTCGTCCGGACCGCTTCAAGGCGGTAATTCCGGTGGAAGCAGCAGACTACGCGCCAGGATTCTTCATCGATTGGTGGCGCCACCCCCATGCCAACGCGGCACAGGTATGTGCCAGCGGCGTTTGGGATTTGATGGCACCGCAGTCGCCCGACATGGACCGGTGGCTGACGTGGCACTACTACACGCAAGGTTCCGAGGCATTCAAGGGCGATCTCTACTTCTACTCGGTTGATCACGACCTGCGCGACCAACTCGAGCACATCGACGGCCGCAAATGCCCTGTCGTGATGATGACAGGCACGTACGACTACCTCACGCCACCTGAGGCGACGGAGAACACCGCGCGACGGATCAAGGGGGGCGTGTACATCGAGATGACCGACATCGGACACTTCCCGATGAGCGAGAACTACCCTGTGTTCCGTGTCTACCTCAAGGAGGCGCTGAGGATCATCCGGGAGAAAAAGGGCGGCTGAACCGCAGCCGGCTTGGATCCCTTCCTCGATCCCGCGCTCTTCTCCGGAGCGAAGATCAGGGTCGTCTGACAACGCGGTTTCAACAGTTTCATTTCGCGGCCATCGAATTCAGCCGGCCGTCGAATGCAGCCGTTGGGCAACGATTCAGACCAAGACCACTACGTCGCTGTACTGCGCCAGGACTTCGTCGACAGTGACCAGCTTCAGCGGTTCGACCAGCGCCTGGGAAATCAGGAGCCGGTCGAATGGGTCGTAGTGGTGAGGCGCAAGCTGCGCGACACCGGCTGCATGCAGCGCGCTTACGGGAAGTTCCACGAACCCGCTGGCCTCTATGGCTGCCGTCAACTCGCGCGGGTCCGCGTGAATCTTCCCGAGGCGCGCCTTGATGGCCACCTCCCATATGGAAGCTGCCGACACATAGACCTCGTCGGCGGACTCGATAAGGCGGCGAGCT
>Ga0134124_10002918_pt1 | contig 13780 bp, 14 predicted proteins | sample KB304_FD_96880 | JGI IMG/M metagenome (GOLD analysis project Ga0134124, IMG submission 96880) | Terrestrial soil microbial communities without Nitrogen fertilizer from Kellogg Biological Station, Michigan, USA - KB3-0-4 | ecosystem: Environmental > Terrestrial > Soil > Unclassified ... | reverse complement strand
CATCAACGGTCACATTGATCGGGGTCATCAGATTGGCACTCGCGGCCTCTGAAAGGATACCGATCGAATTGTGGAAATACGGAGCAGATCGAAAACCGCCGTGCCACCACGTATCGTAGGTGGAATTTGTAGCGACGCCGGATATGCCCTCCATTTGAAGATCAGCCGCAATTTTATAGCCGATAAGGCCAACCTCACGCAAAATGGAAGGTGGGATTCGCGGATTATTCGGATCGAAGAAAGGCGGAATGATAAACCGCGATGCGTTGGTGCCCTGTTGATGGACGTCATAAACGATCTGCGGATACCATTGCTGCCAAAAGAATTTTGTAATCGCCTGCGTTTCTCTCAGGTTCATCATGAACCAGTCGCGATTGTCGTCGTGCCCGGCGTAGTGATGATAAAGCTCGGGCGGCGATGTGCCTTCGCTCTTGGTTCCGAGGGTTTTTCGGTACCAGTCGGCGACGATCTGAATACCATCGGGATTTGGTGAGGGAATCAGCAGCAAAATCGTGCTATCCAGTATGCTCTTCGTCTGACCATCAGCGTTTGTTGCGAGTGCGTAGGCTAGGTTCATCGACATCTGCGAGGCGACGATCTCTGTCGAATGGATCGAGCAGGAAATTGCGACAATTGTTTTGCCGTGTATCAAAGAATCCTCAATCTCCGAGTCACTGTCGAAAACTCTCGGATCGGCGAGCTTTGCACTTATCTGCCGGTATTTTTCGAGATTCTTGATATTCTCCGCCGAGGAGATAAAGGCGACGATGATCGGTTTGCCAAGCGTCGATTTGCCGATCTCTTTCACGAGAACCTTTGGACTGGCCTGGTCGAGCTTCGCAAAATAGTCGGTGATCTGGCTCCAATCGGCGATGGTTTTGTCGTCGGTAGGATTGAATCCGAGGACAGACTTCGGCGTCGGAACCTGCGCCGCAGCAGCGGCCGCGAGGAGCAGCACAAGGGCCGAGATGAACAAGAATACTTTCGCCTTTTGACTTATACTACTCTCCGCCTCCGCGTCTCCGCGGTAATTGCTTTTCATCTTCATTTTATGGACCTGTCCTTGGAAGTGATCGCCGAAAACAAGAAGCTGACGTTTCCCGTCAGAGAGTCTAACAAATCCCGAATCTCGGGCAAACTTCGCTATTGGTGGTGCTGGTTCGTGGCCGGTGCATTGCTGCTCGTGGTTGCCGTCCCCGCTTTGATCTTTCTATGGATCATCAACCGGCGCACGTGGCTTTACCCCCTTGCACTCTGGGGCGCAAGGGTTTGGCTAAACGCGTGCGGAGCTAAGATCGTCGTCAAGGGAACGGAAAATCTCGAAGAAGACCGCTCGTATGTTTTCTGTTCGAATCACCGTTCATATCTGGACACTGCCACGCTGTTTCGCTACACAGGCAAACGTATTGGACTCGTCGCCAAGAAAGAGCTTCTAAAGGTACCGGTCCTCGGCCAGGGCATAAGCTTCGTAAACATCATCGCTATAGACCGCACCAATCCGGAGAGGGCCCGGGCATCGATGGCAAAAGCGAGGCAGGTGATGGATGACGGATATTCGTTCGGCGTTTTTGTTGAAGGAACGAGAGGGATGCCCGGCGAACTGCTGCCGTTCAAAAAGGGAGCTTTTCATCTCGCTCTTCAGACGCAGGCACCTATCATCCCCGTCGCGATCAAAAACACCGACTGGATGATGGGCAAGCGACGCGGCGTCGCATTTTCAGGCACGATCGAAATGGTGCTTCTACCGCATATTGAAACGATCGGAGAAAATGGACCGCGTCCTCTGATGGAACTACTCACCGAAACCCGTGAAGCGATCGCTCGCGAACTGGCGACCGAATAAATGTCGAAGAAACCAGAGTCCACTCGCTTTGGCGTAGCCGATCTCCGATTGCCGGCCAATCGCGGTCTGTTGTTGGACATCGTAGTATTTTTGCTCAATCTCTTCCTGATGAGAATGCTATTGGTCAGATTCCTTGACCTGACCAAGGCCACCTTCAACGGAGATCAGGCTGCGGGCTTTACAGTTTTTTTGTTCTGTCTGATGCTCTTTATCCTCCTTCCCATTGGAGCGGTATTAAAGAGGCGCCCGTATCATCAACGGCTCGCTCTCGCAGGAAATGAGGACTATAAAAGCGACGAAATACCCGGTGGGTGCCTATTCAATCCGATAATTTTTCTTGCCTTGAATCTCGTGCTGATGTGCGTTCTCTGGGCCTTCGTCGTTCAATATCTCTACGGCGATAATGACAATGATCATCCGGGCGTAACGATCTCACTGCTGTTCGGAGGGATCGCGGCGGTTATTATTCAGACTATTCTGGTCTATCGCTATTTTTCCCCACCCAAAAAGGAACCAAGGTTTGCATTTTTCAATAGTCCGCTTTCAGAAGCACTCGGCGACATTTGTATCTTCGGCAACATGATCTGTTACCAGATCGTTTGGAATTGGATGATGCTGGGTTCGCGTCCGCAAGTTTCGGGCGTATCGGACCTTTTGTCTCGGGCGGGATTTTTGTGCGCCGTTGCTCTTCTGCTTTATTTTCCGCCGAGAGTTCTGTACCTTGCGGAGGACATTCACAAACGCCGAACGTGGCTCACGATATTACTTGCAAATGCTCCAATTATCTATCGACAGTTGATCGGAACGGGTGGCTGGCAATAACAAAGGACGGCCACAGCCGTCCCGTCGTCTAGCTCCCCAATAATAATTTCACCCAATTAAGGTTTATTTGGAGTTGGGCTTGCTGCGGGTTTCGCAGGGGTCGCGGGCTCCTCTTCTCCAATGATCGTCACGGTCGAGTGGCCAAGCTTATAGTTGTTATATTTGACACGCATTTTGAGTCGTACGACCTGTCCGTTATCAAAGACTAAAGAGTCGTTCGATGCGACATAAGTCGGGAACCAATATTTCCCGTCGATGTTCTCACGCCACGTTTCGACTACCGGAAATTTGTTGTTCTTGGTTTCGGGAACTGCCTTACCCTTTGATTTGACTATCTCGAACTCCTTGTCATCCACCCAAACGCGTCCCGTGAAGAGCCGGAGCTTGGATTTTTTGGGATCCGGGATCACTTTCGGCGTTACATCAAATACGTAGAGGTCAAGCTCGTCTATATGTTCCTTGCCGAGATAACTGAAGTTGTAATTCGGTATCGATGCTGGTTCGAGGGCAAAAGGATTGACGCCGCCAAGGTCTTCCAGATCCTCCGGTGTCATTGAGATCTCGGTCAGCGTGGGTGTCGGGAAAAAAAGGATCTTCTCCATGCGGCTGCCATCCTGCAGAATGGTCATGTCGGAATCGCGGCGATATGTTCCTGTTATATTTCCGCCGAGGCCTACCGTCTGGATAGTGGCGCTTCGCGAAAAAACATATTCCCTCAATGCTTCGTGGAACAGTTTTTCGTTATAAGTAAATTTTGTAATAATCTTGTCGATCTCCGCCTGGCTGAGCGGAACCTTTTGGATAGTAGATGCTTCCTCTTGGCCGAATGCTCCGGCAACAAAGCCTATGACCAAGATTAAAGAAATGACCAGTCGTTTCATCGTTTCACCCGCTTTTTCTCAAATGCTGTGAAATAGATGCCGGAAAAGCGGAAAAAGTTGACAGGAACGGCTAGTCAACAAATTCCACGTCAACCTTATTTGGAATAATTCCTTTCTCGTAACCTTCTGTCAGCAGGCGCCTTACCGCTTCTTTGCCACGCTCGCCGTAATCAAGTGTCAGATCATTGACCCACATTGCGACAAACCGATCGGCCAGTTCCGGCTGCATGTCGCGGGCAAATTGCATGGCGTACGCGAGAGCATCCTCGCGGTTTTCCATTGAGAAGACAATACTCCGGTGAAGATGCTTGGACACTTGTTTCATGAGTTTGGCACCGAGATCACGTTTGATCACATTGCCCCCCATGGGAAGCGGCAAGCCGGTCCTCTCGTGCCATCATTCGCCGAGATCGAGCACCTTATCCAGGCCCATCTGCTTGTAAAAGAGCTGGCCTTCGTGAATGAGCAATCCGGCGTCCACCTCGCCCTTATGCACCGCCTCCATGATCTGGTCAAAAGGCACAACCGTATATTTGAAGTCCGGATTATAGATCCGCAGGGCGAGGAAAGCGCTTGTCAACTCGCCCGGGATGGCGATATTCATCTTCGAGATCTCTTCCGGGTCTCGGGGCTCCCTGGCTACGAGGATCGGGCCATATTTGTCTCCTATGCTTGCCCCGTGCGGCAGAAGAGCATATTTGTCAGCAACGTACGCGTATGCGTGAAAAGAGATCGCCGTAACGTCATAGACGCCATGTTTGGCATCCTCGTTCAGCGTCTGTATGTCTTTAAGCGTGTGCTCGAACTTCAAGCCGTCAGTTTCGAGCTTATTCGTTGCCAACCCGTAAAACATGAACGCATCGTCCGAATCAGGGGAATGGGCAACAGTAATTACGCGTGGTTCAGTGGATTCTTCCGCTTTTACTGCCATAAATCTAAAGCTTCGTGTAGTACACCCGGGTGTTGTAGAAAATCTTAATTCTATCGTTTTCAGCGTATTTGGCAAATAACGTTCGCAGTTCCTCGACCATCCGTTGAAAACGCTCGTCTGATTCCGCCGGCATGTACGACGATGACAATACACGGCCCTTCAAACCATCAAAATCGAGTATCTGCACGTTATCAAACGTCTTTCGCTCAAACGGCTTTTCGAAAAAACCGCTTAGTGTTTCTTCATTGACGTTCTCATGACGGACAAGCGTGTAGTCGTTTGCGTATCTGAGCAAAAACTGTTCGTACTCAATAAGAAACGGCGTCGTATCAAGCTGCCGCTCATTCCAGATGAGCGCGGTATAGCCGCCGGGTTTTAATACCCTATGGAATTCGTTTCGAGTCGGCTCGGGTTCGAACCAATGAAACGCCTGGGCTGCAATCACAAAATCAACCGACTTATTAGGCAGTCCTGTATCATCGGCCGTGCCTTTTAGGCTTCGAAATGAGGGAAAACCTGCCAGGTATTGCTCGGCTGCAGCACGCATCCCGTCATTTGGTTCGACGCCGTAAACCGTATTGCCGTTCTCGAGGAACAACTTCGCTGATATGCCGGTCCCGGAGCCAATATCGGCCACGACTGAATCGACTGTCAGACCAAGTTCGTTTTTGAACAGATCGAGCACCTCAGAAGGATAGGCAGGCCGGTATTTGATGTAGTTTTCTACTCGATTCGAGAAACGTTCGACGGTATCCGCCCTCATTCCGCTACCTCTTCGCCCGTCCACTGGCTCTTTTTCGAGTGCGGGATGTCGAATTGATCCAATATCCGAAAGCACAGATGCTCGACAAGTTCATCGATAGTTTTGGGCCGGTGGTAAAATCCCGGGCTTGCCGGTAGGATCGTCGCTCCCGCGTGTGTCAGCCTGAGCATGTTTTCGAGATGGATCGCATTATACGGTGCCTCACGGGGCACCAGTACGAGGCGACGACGTTCCTTCAGACAAACATCAGCAGCTCGATGGATCAAATTCGTTCCGGCCCCGCTCGCGATCGCTCCCATAGTTCCCATCGAGCAGGGGATGACGATCATTCCGGCCTGTTTGTTGGAGCCTGACGAAGGCTTTGCGGCGAGGTTATCGAGCCGCCAAGGACGGATCAACTTTGACCCTTCCTCCAAACCGATCCAGGCATTGAACTTTGCTGGGTCGGCATTGCGAAGGTTTACACCCATTTCGACTTGAGCAACCGTCGCAGCTGTGTCTGACAGAATTAGATTGACCGTCCCCACCGTCCCACTTGCAGCCAGCAACTGTAGCGTCCGATGCGCATAGATCGAGCCCGAGGCTCCGGTGATTGCTACGGTCAATTCCACGATAGTAAAAGTTTATCCGCTCATTCGAGGTAAATAAAGCCGCCGGTTTTGAATCCGGTTGATACGTTTCGCCGAAATCCATCGCGTTAGATATTGAAGTCGGCACGCAGGCAGGCTGGAATAAAACGGACCGGGGCAAGGTTTAATAGGGCGGGAAGCCGCAAATTCTTAAAGGAGGCAGCTATGAAAACCGTGGATCGATTGCACGATCGGATCATTTTAAGATTGCTCGGTATTGACGCAATAGCCCGGCTTTTCATACAGCTGGCTCACCTTACCAAGTACGCAGGCGTTTTCGTTTGAGACCATTTTCTTTTCTCTTCTTTAAGTTGGCGGGATCAGTTCCCGCCTTTTTTATTGCTTCGAACTTGTTGTAGATTCTTTATTTAGCAATGAATCAGTCCGACATCGAAGAAATCTTACGGCTTCACGCCGGCGGCGAGTTGACTACCGATCAGGCGAGCGAACGTATCAAGCATCTCTCATTCGAAGATATTGGCTTCGCCCGCGTCGACCATGCAAGGGCATCACGGCAGGGTTTTCCCGAGGTCATCTTCGGCCAGGGCAAGACCCGCGAGCAGATACTCGGCATTTTCGAGCGGCTTATCGAGCGGAGCCCGAATGTTCTGATAACCCGAACTACCGCCGACGTCTTTGGCGACGTCCGAAACATTCTGACTGATGCGGAATGGCACGAATCGGCCCGCGTGATACGAGTTTTTCGTGATAAGACCGAGCTCGGAATGGGGGAAATATGCGTCGTGACGGCCGGCACGAGCGATATTCCAGTCGCGGAGGAGGCTGCTTTGACAGCGGAAGCAATGGGCAACCGGGTCAAACGAGTTTGGGACGCGGGCGTGGCAGGAATTCACCGGCTACTCGCCGAACGTGAAGTACTCCAGGATGCAAGGGTTATTGTGGTAGCAGCCGGTATGGAAGGAGCCCTTCCTTCGGTGGTCGGCGGCCTTGTTAGTGTGCCGGTTATCGCGGTACCTACGAGCATCGGTTATGGAGCTTCGTTCGGTGGTATCGCCGCCCTTCTTGGCATGCTCAACTCGTGCGCCTCAAATGTGACTGTAGTCAACATCGACAACGGCTTTGGAGCCGGCTTTGTCGCCAGCCTGATCAATCGAAACCGCAACGAATTGCCGCATTAAAACTAAAAAGGCCAAAGGGTATCTCTATCGTTTGGCCGGTTCTCGTTTTAATTCTGGATGATGGTATGCCGATGCTGCGGCTGGTCTATACTATCGGCAAGCGAATAGAGCCCGAAAAGAACGATCGACGTGAGTAGAGCAATTAGAAGGAATAAGCCGATGTAAGGACCCTTTTGACGAAATGACTCGTGCATCATAACCCCCAAAAAACTACCGACACAGCTTGGAAGAAGCGTGTTCAATCAATTTCTTGTGCGTGGGCCCAAATCAATGTAATAAGAATATGTTATCAGGTCAGTCAAGATATTTATGCGCAAAAATTCCGAAAAGGTCAAAAAAATCTTAATACCCATTTTTACTCTATTTTTGACCGTTTTGCTGGTTTTGATCGCTCTCGGGCAAAACACAAAACCAAAATTTGCCACCCTTGAGGAGCTAACCGATGAACTGAAAGCGGCCCCCTGCAAGAACGAGGAGCGCCTGGACGCCGCCCGGAAGCTGTTTGAGGCGATGGGTGCAACAGAAGCCGATATTTCCCTCATTGAATCAGGCAGTGTAAAGGATCTGGTCGTTACGAAGAAGGGCAAAACCGAAGACACTGTAATCGTTGGTGCGCATTACGACAAAGTAAAGGATGGTTGCGGAGCCATAGACAACTGGACCGGGATCGTTACTGTTGCCAATCTTTACAGGACGTTTCGAAATATGCAGAGCGATAAGACCTATGTTTTCGTCGCGTTCGACAAAGAGGAGTCCGGGCTCTATGGCTCGAATGCCTTCATCAAGTCGATCCCAAAAGAAAGGAAGGATAGCTACTGCTGGATGGTAAATGTCGACAGCCTCGGGTTTGCGGAGCCGCAGGTGATGGATAATACGACCACACCAAAAATGCTGGACGAGGCTGTGAAAATGGCGAAGGAACTAGATGCTTCGTTTTCCCACGCGCGTATTCTCAACGCGGATGCCGATTCGTCCTCGTTCGTTAATAGAGGAATTCCGGCGATCACTTTCCACGGCCTCAACCAAAACTGGCGGCAATACCTCCATACAAGCAGCGATAAATTCGAGAATTTAAAGGTTCCGCTCGTACTGAATGGCTGCAGCTTTGTTCTCAGGTATATTGCGCGCCTGGACGGACGCCCGTGTTCAGAATTCAGAAAATAGTCGGTGCTTAGTGGCAGAAAAATTGGCGGAAGTAGAAAGCTTCTCCCGCCGGTCTCTCTCTAATGTCGATCGATTAACGCCAATCCATACCAACGACTGCTTTCGACAGGGCCTCGCCGATCACCAGGTCGTGATCGATTACTCGCTGCACAAGTTGGGGCAACGTCATCGATTGTTTATTGTCCGCTGTCTTTTCCCATTTGTTGCTGAGGGGTACGGCGTTATAGAGGTTTGTAAGATTGGTTATGCATATCAGCGTCTTGGTCTTGAATCCCGACGGAAACCGTATGAACCAAGCGTTAAACCCGCTTCCGACCCCCAGGAACGAAGTCGTTCGAAACGGTGCGACGGCCGTGCGAAGACTCGACCGCCCGCCGACAAGAAAGATGGTCCGCTTGTCCAAAACAATGTTCTCAGGATGTTGAGTAAAGTAGGTGGTAATTAGTTGCCCCCGACTCTTGACCTCCGTGCTTAGAGAATCAAGCGATTTGGTGTTTACGTTGAAATTACCGCTGAAACCATGGGTAGGTGGTGAGAAAATGTAGGCGTTCATAGTAGCTTCACACATTTCTGACCTCGCAGAAACGGCTAGACGTGCTCCTTGGTTTTTATAGGGTTAGAAAAGACGAGGGCATTTTAGCACGGAAAAATTAGTGGGAATAACTTTTTTTCAGGGATTTAACAATACAAGTAATCGGTCGGCAAAGTCGGACTTAGCGTTCTTGAGGATCTCGTATTGGACCTGGGCCATGTCGCGATTTCCCAGCTTCAGGTAGGCCCGACCGAGGTTAAAACGGGCCTGCTCGAAATCGGGGTTGTAAGAGACCGCATTGCTGAATGCGTCAACGCTCTCATCAGTCTTCCCCAATTCAAGAAAACTCTCGCCCAGGTAATTAAAGGTCTTTGCATCCGGCTTATAAGTTTTTAGCTGTTCAAAGGCCGACGCGGAGTCGCCGTATCGCTTTTGCTTGAAGTATGCGAGCCCCAGTTTTTCAAGAGCTGCGGCATGATCCGGTTTGATCGTGAGAGCCCGTTTGTATGCCAGTATCTCTTCATCTGTGCGTCCAAGCTTGCTGAGCGTCAGACCGTATGCATATTGTGTGTCGGGATTGGAATCGTCGAGGCGGATCGCTTGCCTATAAGCATCGGCTGCGTCTTTGTACTGGCTGAGAGCATAGCTCGATGCCCCAATATTGACATAGGTATCAGCCCAATCGGGTCGAAGCCTCGCTGCCTGCTTCGACGAACGCAAGGCCTCCTGATGTCTCCCAAGCGAGCCATAACAATAGCCCGCCTGATACCATGCCTCAGCATAATTGGGATCAGCCTCCGCCGCCTTTTCAAAATTAGGCAAGGCACGTTGGTAATCGTCGCGGGAGAGCAGAGCGAGACCGACCGAATAAAAGCGTTCAGCGGTCGAGCGCTTATTCTTTTGCGTTTCAGTATTAAGCGTTGCAACTGTTTGCATATCGCCGATCTTTAATTGCAAGATGCGTTCCGCCGGAACCGCGAAATTCAAACTTTGCCCCTCAGATGCCTGTAAAGTCGCAACACCGATCACCTGACCAAACATATTGACCACAGGTGAGCCCGACGAACCTGGCGAGATAGGAGCCGTAATTTGAATGATCTTGCCATAGCCTGGAATCACCCGTACCGCTGACACGATGCCATTGGAGACACTGCCCTCGAGGCCGTAAGGATTTCCTATCACAACGATCGATTCGCCCTCCTGAGGCACCGATTGAACGATCTGCAGTGGAGGAGCCCCGGGTTTTGGCGTGTCAACCTTGAGCAATGCCAGATCACCCTCGCCATCGACGGCCAGGACGCCTCGAACGCTGAGCTTGCGGCCATCGAGGAGATGCACTTCGACAGTAGTCGAACGCTCAATAACGTGACGATTCGTGATTATCCGATCGGGGCCGATGAAAAAACCGCTGCCGCGAGAGAGCGTATTGCCGCGTTGATCAAACGTTTCAATGGCTACGGCTGAAGGCTTGATGCGTTTGACGAGTTCAGGAAGAAAGTCCTGAGCAACCGAAATGGTGCTAAGTCCGGCTATGATTACTACTGTTAAGGGGATGTGTCGGACAAAAAACCTCATTCGAATACTCAGCGAAATTATAAAGTTTCACGCTGAGATAGCAAAGGAGGTTCCGTGATTAAACTCCCTTGCGTTCTCGGCGAATTCACGTGAAAGGGCTTCGATCACGCTAGCTCGCAAAGAACGCAAAGGAAGGCTGGAGTTACTGACTCGGGCCATCAATAAATCCATTGCCGTCAAGAGCGGTGTAGATGTCCGGGGAATAAAGGCCGAGCCATTTGTCAGTGTTTGGCGTTTTGAAGATCCTGGCGTACACACGGGTGTTGAATGTTTCGATGTCTCCGGTATTACCGTCGTTGAGCCACTGATAAAGCTTCGTATGGAAAAGGAAATCATTTCGCGTTGTATCGAGCGAGATGAAATTTTCGAGCTTGGTAAACAGCCCTACAAAATCGGCCCCAGACAGGCCTGTTTTTGCATTCTGACGCCGAATAAACGAAATGCTGTTCGCATCGATCTTTGGCGATGGTGAATAGATCTCTGCCAGCTTGCTCCAGTCTGCGTTGTCGATCTGCGGCTCATATTTGGCGAATGCGTCGTAGAGTCGGAGGATCGAAACCTCATCGACAACAACTGCCTTTGCCATCGCTCTCGGCTCGACATCGAGAGCTGTGGTCGTGTCTTTCGGTTCAGTCAGGGCAACCTTGCCGCTCATGACGGCTGCATCGCGGTCTTTCACTATCTTGTCGAAGGTCGCCTTGCGATATTTCATCATCGTCTTCTCGCGGTCCTTTGGCAGGGCGGACGAGAGCTGCTTATTCACGCGATCAGCGCCGGCGAGATACTTAAGGAACGCTTGAGGACCATAAAGACCAGGAAGCGCGTCAATGATCTCGCCTTGCGGGGTAAGGATATAGTGAATGCTGTTGCCGGTCAGCGTCCGCTCGATCTTTCGGCCATCGCCGAAATCGATCGTGACTTTTGGGGCGGGGCGGACCGACCGCCAATGAAGAATATAATTGTCCCGAAGATACTTTGAGACCTCGGCGTTCGGATACAGGATAGCTCTGAACAAGCGGCTGTTAGCGCAGCTGAATTCTTCACTAAGATTGCCAAGCAGCCGAAGTGAGAGGATCGGTTTGTTCTCTTTCAACGCCGCACGTCTTGCGTCCTCAAGGTCGGTATACCAGTAAAGGTGCGAAGCGTAAGCATCTTTTTGCATCGCAACAGTATCAAGCGCGTTTGCAATGCGTTTCCAGTTCTCTTCCGGCTCACCATTACGGGCAAACCGGTCGATCTCAGGCGAATACTTGGTGAAAAGCACGTCCAGTCCCGCCGGGCCCATTTCTCTCAGAGCCGCGATGGATTCACTGGCTGTGGCCGTGTCTTCAGAAACTGCCCGCACGGCGAGATCTTCAGTGGGAACATCGCCAGCAAAAGCACATGTGCATAAGAACGACGCCGCCAACGCTGCCGCCACAAGATTTCGTATCTTCATAGGGTTTTACCTCGCTTGTTACTCGCAGAACGCTGCTTATCGCGAAACTTGCAGGATTTTTGGCGGTTTTTGCTAAGAAATTTATCGAGGAACTTTATTGTTCCAATGGAAGAAGTTAAGATTTGCAAAAGGGGACAAAACATAATGCCGAAAAGGATCGCTCTCGCCGCTGACCACGCTGGCTACGAGGACAAGGAAAAGCTCAAAAAAACGCTTGAAAATTTGGGTGTGGAATATACGGACATGGGCACGAATTCGAGCGAATCTGTGGACTACCCGGACTTTGCAAAAAAGGCGGCCGAGGCGGTCGCTCGCGGCGAGTATGACCAGGGACTTCTCGTCTGCGGATCAGGAACCGGTATGGCGATCGCCGCAAATAAGGTACCCGGCATTCGGGCCGCAGTCGCTTGGGATGAAAACATCGCCCGTCTCGCCCGCGAGCATAATGACGCCAACGTTCTATCGCTTGCCGCCAGATACGTGCCCTTCGAAGAACTGGAAAAGATCGTCAAGGCATTTCTTGAAACCGGCTTTGACGGCGGCAGACATGAGCGCCGGGTAGAAAAGATCACCGAAATAGAAAGGGAAGACCTGACAAAAACAGCTTGATTTATGCCCAAGATCCTTGCTTTCGCCGGTAGTCTCCGCGAGCATTCACTGAGTAAACGTGTCTTGAGTGTGGCGGTCGAAGGCGCTCGCGCAGCGGGCGGCGATGTGACCGTGATCGATCTGATCGATTTCCCGATGCCGATCTATAATGCGGACGAGCATGCCCGCAACGGTTTCGATGCAAACGCACTGAAATTTCAGGACTTGATCGGAGAACATGACGGCCTGCTGATCTCGTCGCCCGAATATAACGGCTCGATTCCGGGCGGGTTGAAGAACGCGATCGATTGGGCTTCGCGAAAGAGCGACAAATACGAAGTGACTCAGGTATTCAAGAATAAATGGGGAGCAATGATCGCCTCCAGCCCGGGCAGCTTTGGCGGGCTGCGATGTCTGGCGCATCTGCGGGCCGTGTTGTCGATAATGGGGGTTATTATCCTTCCCATGGAAATAGCCGTAACGTTTGCCGCACAGAAATTCGAGGGAGACGGCGATGTAATGACCGATGAAAAGACAAAGGCGACTCTCGAAACACTTGGCCGGACGCTTGTCGAGATGATCAGCAAAACGCGCTAGCCCTTTAAGGCTTTCCTTAGGAACGTCACCAACGGATACATCGCTTTAGCGTCGGCCACAAGCAGCTTCGGATATTCTTTGCTCAAAACTACCTTGTCGGTTTTATATTCTCGGTGAACGGTCATCGACTTCATCTTCAGGTATTCGATCATCGGATGATCCGCCGCAAATCCTTTCGGCATGGTCTTCAGTTTCTCGCCGTGAAGCTCGCCAAACCTATCCTTAAAACCCTTCGCTCTTAACATTTTCAGAAATTCATCTGATTTGTCGGCAATCGCGTTCCGCACCTTCAATAATTCGGAAGACTCAGGCATGTGCAGGCCTGCAGCAATAAAGCATTGACCAGGTTGGATATGGTAGTAGTAGCCGGGCGACATCGATTTTCGTCCGCCGGGAGCAACGTACGCGCCGAGATTATTTTTGTACGGATTCTTGTTCTTTGAGAATCGAATGTCACGGTAGATGCGAAAAACGCAATCCTCGGGAAGCGTGCCGGATATTTCAGGATCGAACTTCGAGATCTGGCTGATCAGAAAACCGGTCAACGCCGTGATGTTTTCTTTTGCCGCGGAGAATTCAGCTTTGTGCTCATTGAACCACTCGCGATCGTTGTTCCTGTCGAGTTTCTTCAAGAAATCAAGCGTTTCTTTTTTCAACATGCGTTCGATTTTACCCTCATTCCAAAGATTTCAATGGATTCGGGTAGAATGATTATTGTAATCCAAAAACCGAACATCGCTTTGTCAAAAGGAAGACCAGTTCGCTATGGCCGAAACGACAGCAACAACCGCGAGACGCATCAATCGCCCGAGGCTCCGCACGATAGTTGCCACCTCGCCGGAGCGACATGCCAGTTGGCTGGAGCTGTTTTTTGACCT
>Ga0134124_10002917_pt1 | contig 13781 bp, 10 predicted proteins | sample KB304_FD_96880 | JGI IMG/M metagenome (GOLD analysis project Ga0134124, IMG submission 96880) | Terrestrial soil microbial communities without Nitrogen fertilizer from Kellogg Biological Station, Michigan, USA - KB3-0-4 | ecosystem: Environmental > Terrestrial > Soil > Unclassified ... | reverse complement strand
TGTGGCATGGACACACCGGAATGCTGGCTCTGGCAAACGCCATCAGAAACGCCAAGAGTCAGGACCCCGCCGCGGTGCGAACGGCGTTGGAGTCGGTTCAATTCGAATCGGCAAACGGCCCTTTCCGCTTCCGCAAGGAAGACCATCAGGGCATCGCCAGGATAAATGTCTACAGGTTTACCCAGAAACCGGGCGGATCGGGATGGGAGGTGCCCAGAGTCATTACCGTGGCAGGCGAGGACGTCATTGAGCCGCCGAGCCCGGGTCAGAAATTCGCTCTGTAGAGTGAAGGGGCGCAGGCACGTCAGCGCGCCGACATTCGCGGAATGAGGTGCGGTTCAGTCACCCCTCGCGATGTCGGCCAGGTCTGCGCCCAGCCGTCATGAGATAGCCCGCCGCGGCCGTACACCGGTCTGAACTGAAGGCGCTTTTAGGTCCAGATTCTGCAAGAGATTTCTCAGGAAATTGGCCCCTATGGGCCGTGCCCCAAGCCGAGAACACGGGCTTTGCGCGTCTGTTCTTCTCAATGACGGCGATTCACTGGGAAATTACCTAGCTTATGCCTAGCCTTGCCTTCGCCTCTTTCTTACCTAGGCCCCGGATTGCCGCCAGGCTGGCTAATTGGCTCTTGCGCGGCCGCGTCTTGCCCTGTTCCCATCCGTAAATCGTTGCCCCGGAAACACCAACGATTTTTGCAAAGTCCGCCGCCGAAAGGCCAAGCCGCTTGCGCTGGGCCATGACACTTTTGGCGGAAAACCTGGCCCGCTTGCCTTCTTGCTCTGTGCCGTCGCTTGGAGCCACCGGCCCCTTGGCCGCCTTGGACAAGGCCGCCTTGAGAGCCGCCGACTGACGCTTAAGCGCAGCAATTTCCCGGCGATACGCGGTCGCTGCCTTTCTCAGTGGTGCTATTGACGCTTTAATCTCCTTTCGGGCGAGCCGAGAGATTTCTTCTTTGAGCGTCGCAGCCAAATTAGGCATTCGTATACCCATCTTGTTTTGAGATGGGTCGCATAATACCCTAACTGAGCGACGGCGCGGCCCGTGACCGTTGTTGATCGCGCTAGGGAGCAAGCATGCAAGTGATTGGATCAGACGAGGAAAGGTTTCTCGACTTAACCAGAAGTTTCGGCCGAGAATTTCCAGCGTCAAACGGCGACCGCCGCGCTCGAGCGCTCAGCCGCCCCGACCGCCTAACCGAAAAACGCTCGCAGAGCCCGCCCTGACCGTCATCTGAACGTTCTTCGCAAGCGGTGATGAGCGGAAGACTTGCAATCTGTCGTCCCGCACGACGACAAGTCCCGAGTCCCGGGCCGCGACTTCCGCAGCGCGGACGAAATTCGGATGCAAGGGGTCCTTCACACGCCCATAAGCCAAGTCAGAACTCATGGAATCGATGACCGGCACCGTGTGCCCAAGATAGACCGGAAGCGCACCCACCGCTTCATAGTCCTGGTAGAGGTAAACGGGAATATCCGGGTATTGGGTCTTGATCGTCTCGGCCAATGTGCGTGCGGAGATCAGAGGCTCTACCCGGGTGACGATGTGGTCGAATTCCATGGAGATGGGCAGCACCAGCGCGCCGAGGCACAGCAAAGCCACCCGCCGCCAGTCGTACTGGACAAGCATCACGATGAACACCGTGATGGCCAGGACAACGAGCATGGTCAACGAACCGCTGCCGTCCGGTTCCGGCAGCAATGGAGGGGTGCGCGCGGTCGTCTTGGCCCACCACCGGTAGCACCACATCAGAAAAAGAATGAATACCGGCACGGAAACTGCCAATGGAACCAGCGAGCGTCTTTGCGCTTCAAGCAGCGGGGACAGGTATCCGGCGGTCAGCAGCGCCATGGGAGGCAGACAGAGCACGATGTAATAGTTGGCCTTGGCGCTCGACAGGCTGAAAAAGCCGAACGGCACCCAGACGCACAGCCAGAGAAAGGTGCGCACGGGATCGCTTGTCCTCCGGCCGCCACGGCAGGTCGCATACCAACCGAGCGCGAGGACGCCGGACCAGGGGAAAAAGAACAGGAACAGGCGCGGAATGTAGTAGAACACCGAGCCGCCGTAATAGTCATGCGGCTCGCGCAGTCCCAAAAAGCGCAGAATCTGCTCATCGACTATGAAGCGCCACGCCGCGTCGGGCTGCAAGGCAGCGGTGACCGTCAGCCAGCCGGCTATGGGGGCCAGGGCGAGGGCCGGCAATAGGGGGTCGAGAAGCAGACTGCGTGCTCGCGAACGCCATTGGGGAATGAAAATCGCGACCGCAACACCCAGGAGGAGGGCAAGGGCCAGGGTTACAGGCCCCTTCACCATACAGGCCACTCCGATCAAGGCCGCGGCTGCACGCATGGCGGTGCGGCTGCCCGTTGCAAGAGCCGAACCCATGTTGAAGCAAGCCATGGAAAAAAAGACCGCCAGCAGCATGTCCGGCATGGCGACCCGTGACATGACGTCGATGCCAAGCGTGGTGACCAGAATGAACCCGGCAGCGATGCCCGTGCGGCCGACGCCAAGCCGCTTTGAGGAGCGGCTGGCCATCGCCACCAGTCCCACCGTCGCGACCGCGGTGACCGAACGCGGAAACCACTCCGGCGAAAAGACTGGAAACAGATCGCCGATCCGGATTGCCGCCGCGATGAGCCAGACGAACAGCGGCGGCTTCTCAAGGTACGGCAAATCATTGAGCGTCGGAAAAATCCAGTTGCCCGAGCGCAGCATCTCCCTTGCGGACTCGACATACAGCGCTTCGTTGCCGTTGACGATCCCGTAATCACCGAGCGAGTAAAAGGCGACCTCGCAAGCGAGCAACGCCAGGCAAGTCCAGGCGATCTGTTCCACCCGAATCGGATGAGCATGCCAGGCGCGCAGCGCCAGTGCGCCGGTGCGGTGCAGATAAAGGTTCAGCACGTCCAAACGGCAAGTTCCGAAGGGTACTGCACAGCTTTGTACCCCACCCGACCGCGACCTTTCGCTCACGCCGCCTGAGCCCAATGGCGTCGAATTATTTCGACGGTGGAATCGGTGAATCTCGAAAGGCCGGCTCCCTGGGTGTCATTTCAACCGTCGCCCCCTGCGCTTGCAAAGTCGGTGCATCAGGGGCGGCACTTGCCGCGGGATCTCCCGCGCCAGGTAGCCGATCGTGCCCATTTTCTCCGCCAGCCGTCTCCCCGCAAAGCCATGCAGGGCGACACCCCATGCCGCCGCCTGTTCCAGAGCCGCCCCACGCCCCGCCAAACCCAGGATAATGCCCGCAAGAACGTCTCCGGAGCCGGAGACGCCCAGGCCCTCATGGCCACCATCGAATCGCCACAGTTGCCCCATTGGGGTGGCAATATGCGTCGTAGCTCCCTTCAGGGCAACCAGGCAGTCCCATCGATGCGCGGCTCCAACGGCCGCCAAGGCCCCGTCCTCCTCAATGCGAGATCGGTTGCAATCGAGGAGATGGGCAAGTTCTCCTGCATGCGGCGTGATGAGGACCTTCCGGCGCGAACCGGCCTGCGATCCCTTCACGGCGCCCATGGCCGAGGCATCCAGAATGATCCTGTCGCATTTCAACCGGGGCAGAAGGGCCGAGGCGAAGTTCACCGCCCCGCGCTCCCCTTCCATGCCCGGACCGATAAGGACGGCGTCCTGCTCCAGACAGTGCGCCGGGATTTTGGCGACGGCCGCCTTGTTGTTTTTCTCGGATTGTCCTTCGGGCAATCCGATGACCCTGCATTCAGGAAGCGCCAGCCCGACTACGGCCGCGATGCTTTCAGGCGCCGCGATGGTTACCTTGCCGGCGCCGGCACGCAGAGCCGCCTCGCCGCAGAGAATGGGAACGCCGGCGAGCTGGCGAGCGCCTGCGACAATGAGCACTCTCCCGCGAATCTCCTTATCCGCGTCCTTGGGCGGCTCGGGCAACGGCCACGCTTTGAGCAAGCCTGGGTCGATGGTCCCCGGCCTTTTAAGCTGACGCGCTTGCATCGTCAAGGCTTGGGGGCGATGGGCAAGTCGGGTTGGGTGGTAATGGGCGCCCCCCCTTCGGTCAGCGGAGCAATGAAATTGATCACGCGCGGGACCAGTTTGCCGTTCTTGCCGGCCCCGGCGTCGCATTCGTACGCGGTGACTGCACAATTGGGAATGTCTCCCTGCCGATCGATGGCGAGTATCCGGGCCTCGTCCAAGCGTTCGAACAGATAGCGGAAGCAGTTCACGACGACCTGGTGAGCCACGATCAACACCCGCTCCCTGCGATATTCGCGAGTGATCGTGTCAACGACATTCCGCAAGCGCAAGATGACGTCGCACCAGCTCTCACCACCGGGGGGCCTGAAATAAAATTTCCCTACATGCTGGCGTTGCTCCGCAAGCTCCGGATACGCCTCCCGGATACCTAAAACGGTCAGGCGATCTAGGATTCCGAACTCCTTTTCCCGCAAACGCTCGTCGGGTAACACCCTGACGCCGGCGTCCGCGCCGCCTTCTGACACAATGATTTCCGCCGTGGCCATTGCCCTTACATAGGGCGACGAAAGGATGGCGGTGGGGCGCTCCCCCTCGGGCATTGACTTGAACCATCGCCCCAGCGCTGCCGCCTGGCGCCCGCCCAGTTCAGACAGCGGGGTGTCGACGTCGCGTGTGGCGATGGCGATACGCGATGCGCGGGTCGTCTCGGCCGTGTCACGGGCGACATTTCCTGCGCTTTGCCCGTGTCGGGCAATCCATATGACGTCCGGCCACTTCTGCTCGCTCATGCGGATCCCAGCAGCATAACCCCCGCAGCCCAATCGCCCCCCGAGCCTTCAAGCGTTGCATGAGCCGTTTACTCTCCGGGACGCGCGCAATGGTCTAAACGAGCTACAGGCCGCGACCTGCTCGCTTGCCGCTTGCCGCTTGCCGCTTGCCGCTTGCCTATGGCCCGCTGTCAAGGTGGGCCTCGTCGGCACTGAATGGCGTTTTCCGACCCCATTCGGACTATAAACAGAAGAACGAACGCTCGTTAGAATCCTACTTGGCCGAGGTGCCTTGCGCCTCGGTCCTTGGGAGGAGCCTGATTCTGAATCCTCATGTCGCAACGCAGAGAGTACTGGCGTCTTTGTCCTGACATTCCCAAGGCGGACTATGAGGCCTTCAAGGGCGCTCTGGCTGAGGAAATCGCCCTTCCCGCCACGCATGAAGAGTGGCTGTCCGCGCAGCGCGGAAGAGAACGGCAAGTTCTTTTCGAAAGCGGAATGCCTACAAAGTGGGTCTCGGTGGACTTTAACCGCTTTGACGGGTATTGCCGGGCAATAAACATCAGGCCGAGCATGGGGGCCTTGGCTTCGCTGTGCGCGGCTTTGGTGACGTCGAAAAAGGTTCCATCCTCCTAAAGGCAGTGCGCCCTGGAGCGATTCAAGGCGACGATTCACGGCGGGCGATTCAAGGCGGCATTCGTACATGAAATTGTTTGCGGTATTGAAAAGTGTTAGACAAGCGGAAAGAGAACACTTCCCATTTGTCAAGTCGCTTATCGACTTCGATATCATCATCGAGGTGGGCATTGCCGAAGAGGAAGGCCGGCCCTTGTCGCTGAAACAGTTATTCCTCCTCGGCATCAGTTCCAGGACCACCGTGAGGAGGCGCCTGGACAAGCTGCATGAGCAGGGAATTCTGCTGCGGCAACGGGATGGAAGCGACGGTCGATCTACGCGCCTGCTTATTCCACCGGCGACGCTCGCCCGGTTCAACAAGTACGGCTCCCTGGTCTCGGCTTTCTGGCGAGAGCAGGCCTTGGCAGACGCGCTATCCGGTGCAAGGTGAACGACCGGCGCCCGGTTTCTTCTTTGCCGAGGCGCCGACCGAGACGTCAAGTTCCCTTCAGCATGCCGTGGATACCGCCGAGCATAGATGCGGATAGAAAATCCAGGTGCCCGATCCCGCGCCTCCGGCGCCAACGATCAGTATTCCTTCGGCGCGCGCCAGGTTGAAGTTGCTCTCGAGCGCACCGCCAATCGGAACGTTTCCCATAAGGTCGCCCGAAAGGCCGTGACCGTTGGGTGCGACAAGGCCCGGGAAGAGGTAGTCACGCATGCGGCCTTTTGACCATCCTGCATCCACGAGAAAATCGCGATGCTCGGGTCCGACAACGATGATGACCGCGCGGTCCTCGCCCACGTTTGTATCGAGACTGATGGGCCTGCTTCTTGCGAATCGTATCAACCCGTCCAGGAAAGCTTCGGGGCTGGTCAATTCGGGAAGGTAAGCGTAGTAGTCGGTGAATGAATACATGGTGACGACATTCTGCTCGGCGGCGAACCCCAGTTCCACATGCAAAGGGGACCAGCCCGCCCCATTTGGCCGCTGACCGCCCTCCTCGTCTTCGCCAAAACAGGCGGACAGGCGCGCGGGCTGGGAAAAACTTGCACGGTCCGCAAAACCGGGGACTGCCCGGCAGACGTTCCGGATGACCAGGCGCAGCGCCCGGCCGATGGTGGCGTTGGCGCGCGAACCAGGTCCAAAACAGCCCGCCCGGCAGAGAATGCCCAGTTCCCGTCTCGCTGGCCCGTTCACCAGCACCAGTTGTGCCGCACCCGACAACGTCGCGGTTGTGCTATGGCAGTTGGCTTTGGGCGAGAGGTGCGCGCGGACGGCGGCGAGCACGATGGGCATGTACTCGGGCCGGCAACCGGCCATGATCGCGTTGATCGCCACCTGCTCCGCGCTGACGGTGATCTCTCGCGTTGGAACGCTGCCCACGATCCGGCCAGGCTCCATGTGGCCGGCTTCGAGGAAGGCAGCCACCTTCTCCGGCGTCGGCGGCACGATGGGAAGCCCATCTGTCCAACCGGCCTGGAAATAGGCCTCGAGCAGTTCGCCGTATGAACCGTAATCCCGGGCAGGCTGCCTCAGCTCCTCTCGAGCCGCGGCTCCAGGCTGGCCACCTTGTACATCGGCCGCGAGGATGGTCACCGGCTCCCCACCGCCTGACGCTGCGCCGTCAAGCGCTCCACAATGGGTCCGACCAGGCCTTCGGCCAATTGTCGGCAATGCTCCTCCGGCCACACCCCGGTGGGCGGCGTTGGATAGGGGATGCGCAGATACGGGTAGCCCGGCATTTTGCTCATTTTCAACATCGCATCTGCCGATCCCGCAAGCGCCTGGTGCACTACCGCGACGGCCGGTATACCGGCCCACTCCATTTCAATGGCGTCGCGCAAACTGCGCGAGCTGCAGGAGCCTCATCCCCCATAAAGCGCAATACCCGCTGTCGCACGCGCCTTGATGCGTTCCCAGTCGGCCGGACGTGGGGGAACACTCACGTTGTCCTTGACCACGTGGATGATATCGCCCAGTTTGTAGCTTGCCCGGAGCGCGTCGATGACGGCGCGCCCGAAGTTGGGATTGAAGCCGTTATCAACGAGGGCCAGCACGGCGCCGTCCAGGCTCCGGCCGCGGTTGGCGGCGGAACGTCCGCCGGCCGATGCCTCGATTGGACCCGAGGTGGGATCAAGCGCCTTCAGGGCGCCACCTTTTAGTCGTACCGTTTCAACCATATTTCCTCCTTGCCAACGGATCAATGCAGCGCGTCACAGGCGGCGCACTGAAGGAATTGAAACTCCAGAAGCTGGCATAGGCTTCCCCGCCGGCCGCAACCACAAGCAGATCATCCGGACTATGCAGCCTTACCGGGTAAAACGGCCGGCCGCCGTCTTCGATGAGCTTCGGAAAAAGGCGGTCGCGGATTTGCGCCTTGCTCCAGCCTGCCGCGCGAAAACGGCGGTGGTAGTCGTGACCGAGCGCGAGCACAAGCCAGGTTTGTTCACCGGGAAACCAGTCGGCGCCACCGACCTTGCCTCTCAAAAAGCTCACCATTTCATCGCAAACCGCCTCGGGCGACTCGTTGCGGCGATCCAGGTTTCTGGGATAGTGGTGGACCGAATGCACGGTCACCGTGCTCGATCCGATGGGAAAACCGCGCTCCACGTTGAGCGGGATCCAGGGCGAATTCTCCTCGTCCTCCCCGAAGCACAAGGTATAGAGCGCCGGATCGCCGAACCGGGTGGCCTGCCGGGCTTCGAACTTCGAAGCGATGAGCAGGCGCAGCGCTCGTCCGATGGTCGAGTTCGCGCGCCAGCCCGGGCCGAATACGCCCAGGCCGCAGTTGACGTCCAGCGCCTTGCGGACGGGGCCGTTCAAGATAAGGCACTGGGCCGCATCGGACAGGCCGCCGACCGGCCGGTCGCGCAACTCGATATGCTCGAAAAATCCCTGCACCGCGGCCAGGACCGTCGGCAGGTACTCGGGCAGACAACCGGCCAGCACGGCGTATCGGGCAACTTCGCGCGTGGTGACGGTGACGCTCCGGTGCGGGGCTGAACCGACCACCTCTTCGGCGCCCAGCGTTGTCATGGCGAGCGCAGCTTCGATCCGCTCGGGCTCAGGAGGAACAACCGGCAGGCCGTCCGTCCAGCCCGCCGATTCCGCGAAGGCGTCGAACTCGTCGTACGTCGCAAACTCGTTCACGGGCCCCTCAGTTCACGGGAGTCGGGGTGATCGACGCGTCAAGGTCCATCCCAAAATATCGGGCCGGGTTTTCCAGCAGGATGCGGCGCCGCAGCACCGGTGAGACGCCCTCGAAGTTTCTGTCAATCCATTTTTGCGTGTCGGGATAAGCGCCGATCCCGTGTGGAAAGTCGGTGCCGAACATAAGCCGTTCCATGGGCAACGCAGTCTCGCTTATCTTCGCACACACCGGATCGCGAATGATTCCGAAATAAACGTGTTCGCGGATGTATTCGCTCGGGGGACGGCGGTTCGCTCCCCAAGGGTAGACGTCGCTCCACATGTCGGCGTTTTCGTCCATCTGATAGAGGGCGCACGCCAGCCAGCTCGCCTGGGTTTCGGCGAAGTACAGTTGCAAGGCGGGGAAGCGGTCAAACACCTGGGTCGCAAGGAGCTGGGCCACGGTCATCATCGGAGGTATGAACGCCTGGCGCACGACGAGATGCTCGCCTGGGACGCTAAAAGGCGGCGGCGGGCTCTGGGTCAGGACGACGGGATAGCGATGCCCGAAGTGCGTGTGGGCCGTTAGCGGCATCTTCATGTCGAGCGCAGCCGCCCAAAAGCGGTCGTCTTCCGGCTTTGCGACCAGGCCGCCTGAGGGGAAGTAGGCCAGGTTGACCGCCTTCAGACCCGCCTTGCGGCACCATTCCAATTCCTCCAGGGCGTCATCCAGACCGCTCGCCGGAATGGCCCCCGGCGCGATAAGGCGGTCCGGGGCCACGACGCAGTACTCTTCCGCCAGATAGCGATTATAGGCGCGAATGATGGCGCGGTAGATGGTCTTGTCCTCGATGCGCGACAGAGCCGCCATCAGATAGACCGGCGGGAACAGAATTTCAGCATCCACTCCGTGCTCGTCTTGCTCGCGCAGGCGCTGGGCCCCTCCCCCTGTGCCCGGCGCGGGGGAACCATCCGCATTCCAATACGAAACCGGCGCCCCCTGTTTACGGCCGGCAAGAAGGTTGGAGCCATTGCGAATCAGGGGCCAGCCTTCGAGAAGCAGAGCCTCTCCTCCCTGTCTGAGTTTAACGACCCGCGGCGCGCGGTCATGGAATTCGCGCGGGATGAAAGGCAATAGGCGATCGGGCGGCAACTCCAGATGCCCGTCAGCCGATATCACGCGATATTTTCTCACTTGAAAGAATCCTCATGCGACTGGACGGGCCTCCGTTTGGCACCTGCCCGATCCGTTCTTCCTGGATGTGAAAGTTAGCACAAATGTTTTCCTGCTCCTTGGGGCATCCCGCCACCGGGTCTTCCATGCTATGCGGCCCATGCCGCCTCCACGCGGTCGCGCCCCGTGCCCTTGGCCTGGTATAGCGCCTCGTCCGCCCGCATGAGCGTTTGCTCAATGGACTCCCCGGCATGGTATTCAGTGACGCCTATCGAAATCGAAATCTGCAAACGCGGCCCGGAGCCCGCAAATCGCAGCTCCCTGGCATGCTGCAGGATGTTCTCGGCGGCTATTCGGGCGCCACGTCTCCCGGTGTTGGTGAGGACCAGCAGGAATTCCTCTCCTCCATAGCGCCCGAAGTAATCGGACGCGCGCACGTGCTTGAGGACTTCCTGCGAAAATTCCCTGAGCACCCGGTCTCCGACATGGTGGCCGTGCGCGTCGTTGATGTGCTTGAAGTGATCGATATCCATCAGGCACACATGAAACGTCGCACCAGACCGGGCGCTGCCGTTCTGAAGGTTGCGCAGCAGGCCCATCAACTGGCGCCGGTTGTTGGCGCCGGTGAGCTCGTCGCGGGTGGCCAAATCCTCCGATGCCCGCAGCGCCTCCTCGAGTCTGGCCTTGCTGGACGCCAGTTGCTTTCGCAACCGGCCTATATGTCCCCCTACCAGTGAAAACCAGGTCGAAAATACCGAAAGAACGGCCAAGTCAAGCAGCGTGAGCGTGTTGTCAACGCCGTCAGGTCGGAAACGGAGCTCGCACAGCGCCATCACACCATAGGCCGCGATCGCAATGGCGGCAACGTAAAGAAAGCCCTTGGTACTGAGGCGAAAGAGTCCGAATATGAACGAAAAGGGCAGCAGCGCGACAATGATCGTTCGCCCCGGAGGGCTTGCGAAATACATGGTCATGGTCAGCACCAAAATGGCGCTCACCATCATTTCAGCCGTGAGGCTTGGATCGGACGCCAGTCGGTTCGCGCCTGACCGGAAAAGCACGTAAAAAAGCGCGACAAAAATGACCATGCAACCGCCGGCGATCTCGAGCCCGACCGGCTGGAGGTGCCCCGCCAGGCACAGGAGAGACAACAGCAGCCAGGTCAGCCCGGAAGTTGCCACGGCAGCAAGATAGCGCCGAATACGATGCGCCTGGACGGAATCCATCTTCCCAAAAAACAGGGCCTTCCGTCGCGATAAACGCAGCGTCGCCCCTTCCGAGAGGTCCATCACCCCCCTCCCTTCTGCAAAGAGCACCCCGCGGCCCGTCGGCCGGGTCGAAGGCATCTCATTTGGAGATGTTCGCATATCTTAGCGCGCCTTTCCATGGCCGCAAAGAGGCCGGTGCTGAAAGCATGGACAAGGCGCCCCAATCAGGTAGGGGTGACGGTCGGGGTGCGGAAACGGGCACACAAGACCGGGTAGGTTTGTCGGAATCAGCAGCGCCGGCGTTGACCGGGCCCTCATCGACTGCCATGGTGCAGCAGTGCGGAACCCGCTCCCGGTGCCGATTATCCAGCCATGATAGATTGAGCTCGGATACGCCAAGGCCGAGGAGACTGCCGTGACCGCCGAAGCTTTACTTCAGCTCGTTAGTCATGCGGTCCTCATTCTGGCTTTTGTCATGGTAGCCCTGCGCTGCAGGCGCCATCCCACCCCCGCCAACCTGAACGTGGCGGCGTTTTTCGGGCTCGCGGCACTCTTCATCGCGCACTATTGGGCGGTCATCGTGCTCGAGCTGCGCCCCGAGAGCCTGTTCAACCGGCTTTTCCCAATGCTGGTGCTGGCCATGCCGGTGCTGCTGTTGCGGCTGGCGGACGGTTTCACGAACGTGCCCAGGTCCGCCTTCTTTGCCAGCGGCCTGGGGCTGGTGCTTTCCAGCGTCGCCTTGGCTGCCTCGGTGCCCGTTGCCCTGCCCGCCCTTGCCATAATCGTCTTCTATTTTGTGGGCACCAGCGCCTACGCCTCCCAGCTTTTCTGGCTGTCCCGGCGAGATTCCATCGGCGCGAACAAGCGTCGGCTCTCGGCCATCGTCGTCGGCACTTGCTGCCTTGCCGGGGCCCTGCTGGTGGGGACCATTCGAAGTTTCACCCACACGCCCTTGCCATGGATGCCCGTCTTGAGCCAACTCCTGGCGCTCGGCACTGCAATCAGCTACTTCGTCGGGTTCACGCCGCCGCGATTCCTGCGCCGAGCCTGGCAACAGCCCGAACTGCTTGCCTTCCTGGCGGACAGCCCGTCGATACTTGCGGCCGAGACGGACGTTTTGATGCTCAGGTCGCTGGAAGCACGGGCCAGCGCAGTGCTCGGAGGGGGCGGTTGCAGCGTGGGCTTGTTTGACGCCGGCCGCAACACACTTTCATTCCTCACGCCCGACAATTCCCGTTTCGACATTCCGGTCGATCAGACGACGGTTGCCGGCCGCGTGCTGACGGAGCAGCGGCCGGTCGCCTGGAACGAGGTCGCCACTGATCACCCCTTCGTGGCGTCCTTCTACAAGAAGCACGCGATCAAAGCCATGCTGTTCGCCCCCATGACGGTCGGGGACCGGCGTCTGGGCGTGCTCGCCTGCTACGCGGTGGGCCACCTCATCTTCTCGGAGGAGGACCTGGACCTCCTTGACCACGTCGCCAAACAGGCCGCAATGCTGCTGGAGGGGCGCAGCCTGCTCGCCAGGCGCGCCCAAGCGTTGGCGGCGGAACAGGCCTCACAAGCCCAGGCCAGACTGGCCGCCATCATCGAATCCTCGCATGACGCGGTGATCAGCAAGACCCTGGACGGCACCATTCTCAGCTGGAACAGCGCGGCGGAGCAGCTCTATGGCTACACGGCGGCGGAGGCTGTGGGTCGATCGATCACCATGCTCAATCCGCCGGACCGATCGGACGAAGAACCGGCCATACTTGAGCACATTCGGCACGGCGAGCGGGTCAAGGAATTCGAGACCGTTAGGCTGCGGAAAGACGGCACACCGGTCGAAGTTTCCGTGACTGTTTCACCGGTGCTCGACGGTTCAGGCCGGGTTATCGGCGCCTCCAATATCGGACGCGATATTTCGGTCAGGAAGCAAGCCGAAAAAGCCCTCGAAGAAAGCCGTCAACGGCTTGAATTGGCCATGGATGCCGGCAAGATGGGTTCCTGGGAATGGGACTTGCAAGCCAACGCAATCACCGCCTCGCCTGCGCTGGAAATGATCCACGGTTTCGAGCCGGGTTCGTTTTCCGGATCGCCACGGGTTTTTCGCGATCAAATCCACCCTGATGACCTGGCGCACGTGTTGGCTTCTGTTCAACAGACCATGGCCTCGGGGTCCGACATGCACATGGAATACCGCATCGTTCTCACCGACGGCAGCATGCGCTGGCTGGAAAGTCGCGGCAGGATTCGGATGGACGAAAAGAACCGCAAGCGTTTGGTCGGTGTCACATGGGACATTACGGCGCGCAAGACCGCTGAGTTGGCACTTCGCGATGCCGACAGGCGCAAGGAGGAATTCCTGGCCATTCTTTCCCATGAGTTGCGCAATCCCCTCGCGCCCATCCGCAATGCCGCGGAGGTGCTGATCCGAAAAGGCTCCCAGGATGCCGAGTCGAGGTTGTCGCATGAAATCATCGCCCGCCAAGTGACGCACATGGCGCGGCTGCTCGATGATTTGCTGGATGTAAGCCGGATCAGCCGCGGCAAACTGGAACTGCGCCCGCGGCCGGTGGAGGTGAAGTCCCTGATGGAGGCGGCAATTGAAACGAGCCGCCCCTCCATCGAGAGAGCGGGCCATCAATTGACGGTGCGCTTCCCGCCAGAAGCGGTTTATGTGAATGGCGATCCATTCCGGCTCGCCCAGGTCCTGTCCAACCTGATAAACAACGCGGCGAAATATACGCCCGATCACGGGCGCATAGAGTTCAGTGCGAGGGTCGAGGCGTCGTGGATTGCCCTATCCGTCGGCGACAACGGCATCGGAATGTCCGCGCATACGCTCGCAAAAGCGTTTGAAATGTTTGCGCAAGCGGCGCCAGCATTGGAGCGCGCGCAGGGTGGGCTCGGCGTGGGGCTATCCCTGGTCAAGAGCCTGGTGGAAATGCACG
>Ga0134124_10002914_pt1 | contig 13784 bp, 12 predicted proteins | sample KB304_FD_96880 | JGI IMG/M metagenome (GOLD analysis project Ga0134124, IMG submission 96880) | Terrestrial soil microbial communities without Nitrogen fertilizer from Kellogg Biological Station, Michigan, USA - KB3-0-4 | ecosystem: Environmental > Terrestrial > Soil > Unclassified ... | reverse complement strand
TCTACGTCAGCGCATTCCAGTATCCAAAAACCGCCCACGTGCTCCTTGGTCTCGAGGTACGGTCCATCGGTGACGAGCAGTTCTCCGTTGGGCTGCGGCCGCAACGTGTGGGTCGAGCCCAGCCCGCCGGCGTACTTCCTGACACCAGCAGCGATCATTTCGCGATTGAGCGCGTGAATCTCCTCCACCATCGCTTCGTCCTGTGTGGACGGGTCAAAATCGTCGGGTAGATAACCAGAAACCAGATATTGTGGCATGTCGTCTCCTATAATTAATGGTCTTTAGCCGGGCTTGTTGCCCGCCTTCACTATAACGACGAACGGCGAGACCGGAATTCTACAAGCTGTCCAGAAAAATTTCTCTGTGCAACCTCTGTGTTCTCTGTGTCTCTGTGGTTAACTGAGTCGTAGCAATAACTCACCACAGAGACACAGAGAACACAAAGGTTGCACAGAGAAGAGCGAAGGGAGGAAAAGAATTACAAACTGGGCCGACCAGCCTGCCAAACCTTAACGGCGCCAGCGTCATCACTGACTGCGAGTATCAACCCGTCGCCGGAGAAAGTCACAGAAGACGGCGGTCCATTTTGACCACCTCTTCTTAGAGTCACAACCTCCTGCATAGTGGCCGACTCCCAAAGGATGACTGTTCCGTCGTAGCTTGCGGTGATAAGTCGTTTGCCGTCCGGAGCAAACGCAAACCGCTGCACATAAACAGATCGGATCGGCTGCTTCAGCTCCTGCCCTGTCGTTAGATCCCACAGTCGCACCGTGTTGTCGTCGCTGGCTGAGGCGAGTGTCTGACCATTGGGTGAGAAACATAAAAGCCTGACGGCGCCTTCGTGACCGATCAGAGTTTTCTCCATGGTCCATGAGGCAACGTCCCATATTCTGATTTTTCCGTCCTGATCCGCCGCGGCGATCTTTTGGCCATCCGAGGAAAACACAGCGCGGTAAAAACTGTTTCCGCTGTTTAGGTTCCTTACCGCTTGTCCAGTTGCAACTTCCGAAACAATGACGTCGCCTTCCGCATTTCCCGAAAGAAGTTTTGTGCCGTCTGGTGAGAATTGCAAACTGTAGACGCCATTGGCGCGATTGATCAACGTGCTTATTAACGCCCCGGTCGTAACGGAGTAAATTCTGACCTCAGGCGGTACAGCTACGGCAACCAGCGTCGCTTCTCTCGAAAACGCGGCGCTGCTAACCGTTTCAGCAGGACCAAGATCAGCCAGCACCTTTCCATTTGAAAGACTCCACAGCTTCAAGTTCCTATTAGCGCCGAGTCCGATTGCAAGCAACTCATTTTGTCGAGTGAAGCCTGTTGCAGTCACCGAAGCCGGCTTCTCGTCCGGCCAAACCGGCAGCTCGGCGGCCTGCATGTCCCAGATTTTGATTAGACCATCAGTGTCACCCGATAGAAGATATCGCCCGTCAGGCGACCAATGAACAGAAGTTACCCAGCCGCCATGGCCCCGAATCGTGCGCAGCGGCATTCCTGTAGACACATCCCATATTTTCAAAGCGCGATCCAGCGACCCGGTCGCCAGGGTTTTCCCATTCGGAGCAAAAGCATATGAGATCACTTCGTTTGAGTGACTCTCACTGAAACTAAGAAGCTGTCCGTCACGAACATTCCGGCAGTAGAGGTGGCCAACTGTAGTTGTCACAAAGAGCTTACTGCCGTCCGGTGAAAAGAAAATCAGACCTAACGGACCTTTCGGGAAAGAAAAAGATCGCAGAGATTTTCCTGTTTGGGCGTCAAAGAGCTCAGTAACATTCTGGTCCATGCCGACCGCCAGATACTTTTGGTCTGGCGAAAAAGCTATGCTTGGTTGCTCGAGCTTGGAATGTCCCTCGAACTTCTGTTTGCCCGACTTCAGATCCCAAACCCTGAATGCCCCATTGATAAAGCCCGCCGCGAGAGCTTGCTGATCGGCTGAAAAAGTTAACCATACAACTGCCCGTCCAGGCCCGGGGAGCGGCGGGAGAACTTGTTGTTTCGAAGAAAGGTCCCACAGGACCACCGAGTTGTCAGGTGCGTCAGTCGCCACATACTTGTCATCCGGTGAGAATGTGGCAATGTCGAAACTTATACCGGAAGGGACATTGAACGAGAGCGATTCTGTCTGTGATTTTAGATCATATAGCTTGATCACATAATGACGATTGCCCTTGACCGCTGTGTGTATCGCACTCGCAATTGCGATCGTCTCGTCACCCTTATGAAATTTGGCGCTTGCGATTTGGCCCGGATCTTTGATGCGCATGGCCTCGGCATTTGCATAGCGCCAGAATAGAAACCATTCAAACCCTCGCAAATCCTCTTCTGATGATTGCGGTGTCGTAGCTTCAATCAACGTCTCCACGCGAGCAATGTTGGCAGCCTCATATTCCTGGCTCGCCGCTTTCATGCTCTGCATGTACAAGAGGTGTTTGTTGACTTTCTTGACGGCGATCTGATTAAGAGCGAGGTTTCGCTGTCGAAAGGCGGTAATGGCGAGAGCCGTCACGACCGTCAGTAGCACGGCAGCTACAGCGGTGGTGCGGATGACGCCGCGCCAGAACGCTGCACGTTGTCTTCTAAGTTCCGCGCCTGGAAGATTCGCCTTGACCCAATCATTGTTGAAAACCCGATCGTAGATACGGTTCCTGACACGAAGCCTGCCGTTCTCGTTCCGAGTAATTCCTGACAATCGCAGAATGCCGGGTAGAGGTTGAGAATCGTTGGCAGCGACGGTCTTGTTTCGCCTGACACGCGAATAAAGATTCAAAAGCGCAGTGATGTCCGCATCACTGCGCAACAATCGTTCGCGAACAAAAACCAGGTTGTCATCATGTTCCTGTGCTCGCTTGGAAAAGAACGTTCGCTGGATCGATTCATCAATGTCACGAATGGTTTTGTGGGCGCCGTTCTCTGAAACTACTTTGCAGAGACGTTGTGTCAGGTATGGATGACCGTTAGTCCAGTAGAGAATGCGCTCTAAGAGCGTGGTATTCTCTGCCGCGCTGCGTCCTAATCCTTCTGCGAGCGGCAAAGCCTCTTGCTGTGTAAAGTCGTTTAGCTCGATCCACCGGCCGACGTTGAAAGGCGTCGTGCGAGTGTCACTTATCAGCTCGGAGGGATTCACCACGCCTAACAGGCAAAAGGTGAGACGATTCATCTCCGCATCTTCATTGCGGAGGTTGTAGCATTCTCTGATTCCGGAAAAAAACTCGTCGGTCGAAAAGCTCAGGCTGGCAACGGCGTCGATTTCATCAATAAAGATCACCAGCCGCCCCGCACGTGAAGGCAATACCACTTTTCGAATCGCACTTATCCATCGCTGCATCGGCCCGATCGAGAGATTTGCCGACCAGAAATCCAGCAACTCATCCTCTAATTTAAGACGATCACCCAATTGGACTATCAGTCCGCTATACCACTGCTCCGGCGTGAGATTGGTTCCGATGCCGGTAAGATCCAAAGCGGCAACGCGGATTCCCGATTTGCGCAAACGAGCAGCAGTGCGCACCATCAACGAGGATTTACCCATCTGCCTTGCTGTCAAAACGTGGCAGAAGTCATTCTCCACCAGACCGGCGTATAACTCTTCGTCACAACTGCGGCGCACGTAAGACTGCGCGTCGGGCCACATAGTTCCGCCAACAACATAAAACTCTGGGCCACTCAAGTTCGGAAGGGCATTCATGCTAAATGTTTTTTCAGATATCGTGCGTAGAGATCACACCGCGGACGTGGGTCGTCTGCGGTGTCTCCTGAGAGGACGCCGGCGCTACGCAATCGATAAAAGGCGCTGTTTGATAACGTTGAGCTCGAGAGCAAAAAGCCACGCAGTTCTTCCAGTAAGTTTTGATCCTGCTGCAACGAGAGCAGCAATCGATTGAGGTGATCTCCGAAAGCGCCATCATCGTGATCGGCATGCTTTTCCAACTATGCGAAGGTCGTTTTGCGCTTGCAGATCTCGTACAAGCCTCTTTGCGACAGGTAAGGATGACCGCCAACCAGTTGTTGAAAGCGAATCAGCTCCTTATTGTCGACTAAGGGATTACCATAACGGCCATTCAATTCCGCTAGTTGCTCGAGGGTAAAGTCCTCGAGCGTCAACCGCGTGCCCACATTGAAGGGCGACTGGTTCAGATCAGAAATGAAAAGATGAGCTTCTGTCGCATAAGCGATGGCGATGGTTAAACGTGACCACGGTCCGTTTGGATCGAGCGCTCGCAAGTTGTGCCAGGACCGAAAGAGTCCGAAGATCTCGCTGGCGTAATCGTGATTGAAGAGACGATCGACTTCATCGAGCGCTAACACGAAATATGACTCTTCGTCGGCCAGCACTTCACGACGCAGAAAACGTTCGCAGTTGCTGCTTGGACTGAGCAGATCATTCCATTTTTCGTGCGGCGCCGAAGACAACTCGAGTTGATATGCGATCAACTCTGCCATCGCGAGTAGCAGCGTGCCGGCACTTTCAAATGCCGCGGGACCGAAGTGCTGAAAGTCAATTAGCAGCACTTGAGCACCGACCATCCGAGCTGCCTCGAGGCCTCGCGCGAGCAGCGATGTTTTCCCAACTTGCCGCGCGCCTTTGACCAGCACAATACTGTCGTGCCTTGCGATTGCATGGCAGAATTCGTCGTCACTGGATCTGGAAATATAGAGGATGGAGTGGAGGGGTAACGCGCCTCCCGGTGGCTCGATCAGGTCTTCGCCATCTGGAGCAGGTCCTCGAATTTTCGCTTCGCGAAGGACCCGGACTTCGGGAACAAACCGGTATCCTCGTTTGGAAACAGTTTCAATGTAAGTCCCATCACTGAGAGCAGCACGCAGCTCGGTAATACTGACAGTGAGATTGCTGTCTTCGACCACCGAATCAGGCCAGAGGCTGCGAATCAGTTCTTCTTTTTCGAGCATCTGTCCCTGATGTTCGATGAAGATCACGAGCAGGCTGAAGAGCTTCGGACGAAGTTTTATTTCCTCCGTGCCGTGCCACAACTTACACTCGCTCACATTAAGAAGATAAGAGCCGAATTCGTATGCGCGGACCTTCATGGGGGATGGGCCTTTAAATGAGGGTTAAGCGGCTTTAGGAAAAACTTAACCCGATTTTTGCGGTAATACTATTTGATATTAAAGACGCAAAGCAAACGCCTGCGTAAACTCGCCGCTGTTCAGGAAACGGTCAGTCAGCAACCCCAGATGCGAGACGGACCCTGGAAAACTGACGTTCTACAACTTGAAGGAGAAAGACATGCCGAAAATCGAAATTCTGTTTTACAGCCCAAACGATCTGGATGAATTCATAGACTTTTGCATCAGGGGCAAAGAAGTATCCAAAGGCGTCGCTGCGAAAGATGAGGATGGCAACGACATTTTTGGTGTGATTAGTTGGCTAAACGGCTGGGGAGTTACAGAGGCTCACTTCTTCCACACGCCGAAGGGCCACCCCATGACATTCTTTATGGCGCTCGTTCACAAACATGAGGACGATAACGTGGAAAGGCCATGGTTTATTACGGACCTATCCGCCCCGCCCGAGATCCTACTCGAGCCAGACATTCCCGGAATCAATCAAGTGTTACGCGTCGACGGAGAGCTTGGGATGTTGAACGAGCCCAAACCATTAAACGAATTGCTGGCTGCGATTCAGCCCGATCCGGAACTCGATGCGGAGTTTATGGCACAACGAGCCAGGGTGCTGAACGCTCTTGAAGGGCTCGAAGGCGTTCCCCAGAAAAAGAGGTTTTTCGCGGCTCTCAGGGGTCAAGGTGAAACCAAGCCAGCGGCAGCTGTGTTCAAGGAATTTAATTTCTCGCCACGAGATTAACCCGCGCATGTCTAACTGACTCTTAATCCACTCGATGTGCGTTGCTCTTAGTAAGGAGGTCTATTGTGTTGACCGTACACCACGGCGGGATATTACGCCTACCAGACGAACACATGTTGCCGGACGCTCTGCCCAAATTACCATTCCGGTATATGTTCGAAGACCTACAAAAAGATGACGAGAATCTCTTACCGGAAGCTAAAACCACTGTTCCGGACTTGAGATTCCTCGGAAGAAAAGGGATGAAAGATCCAGGCATGGATGAAATTAAGGGTATTCCAGTTCCAGCCATCCATACGTTCCTGGCGCAGTTCATTGATCACGACATTACGCTTATGGATGACACGGGCGCTCAGATCAGCCTGGACAGTCCCACTCGGTTAAGTCGGGATCGGATCGCAAAGATCGTCAATGCACGATCCCCAAACCTGGATTTGGACAATGTCTATGGTCCTAATATCGACCCGAGCCTGTCTCCCCCCAAAGATGACGATCCACGCAAGCTGAAAATTGAAAAGGTGAAGCACCATACGAAACTTCCAGACGGCGTGAATCCTGATGGATTGCATGACTTTCCACGAGTTGACAATAAGACTCCACGCATCGGCGATTCACGAAATGCCGAAAACCTCATACTCGCGCAACTTCATGTTGCATTCCTTCGGGCCCACAACACTATTGTCGACCTGCGACAATGCGACTTCGAAGAAGCAAGAAAAATCCTGATTCAGCATTATCAACTGATCGTGCTGGATAACTTCCTGGAGCAGATCTGCGACCCTGGTATCGTAAAGACGATCCGATTCGAGGGACAGAAATTTTTCACTCCATCCCCTGAATCCTTTTACATGCCTCTGGAGTTCTCCGTTGCGGCGTATCGATTTGGTCACAGCAAAGTGCGCTCGTCTTACAATCACTTCAATACCATACAAAAAGATGGTGATTTGAGTTTTCTCTTTGGGTTTGCGAAGCGGCCACTGCTGGATGATTGGGTGATTTCATGGCCCAGTTTCCTTGACGTCAAAAATGAAGAGCGTCTTCCCAGGCGAATCGACACGACCTTGTCCGCTCCATTACTGTTTCTTCAAGACGATCAGCTAAATGGGCACGACACCCCGGTGCGAAATCTTGCCGTAAGAAACCTGCTTCGCGGCTATATGCTGAGAATGCCGACCGGCCAGGCAGTAGCAAACAGAATGGGAATACAGGAGATGACAGTCGATCAGATCACCTCCGTCGCAGCGGAGATATCCATAGGTAATGGAACTCAGGCTGATGTTCTAAAAAAACTTAAAACTGATTTCTTCAACAAAACGCCGCTCTGGTTTTACATCCTGGCTGAAGCCGCGCTTGGCGGCGGAAGCCGCCTTGGACCAGTAGGCAGCACCATTGTTGCAGAGGTCCTTATCGGCGTTCTGCGCAACAGTACCTTCTCGATCCTGACTGATCCTGACTGGAAAGGACCTACTCTCGAAGGAGCAACTCCAGGCAAGTTTGATATCGCGGATCTACTAAGACTAGCCCGCGTCATCTAGACCTTAAACAAACCACACGTGACCTCCCAGAGAGGGCTTCGGCCTGATCGGTACACGTGTGTGCAAATGACAACAAGGAGTGATACATGAGTACTCAAATCACCAATGCAATCAATGCAGCGGCTTTCGAACGGTTCCTATGTTGGCTCGGTCCCGATCCCGAATCCGCAGGCAGGAAATACGAGTTGATTCGCGGTCGTTTGATCATGATGTTCAGGGCCAGGCGATGTGTTTTTGCCGAAGACCTCGCCGACACCACATTTGAGCGTGTGGCACGAAAACTGACTGATCTCACCACCGAGTTCACCGGTGATCCCGCCAGATACTTTTACGGGGTGGCAAAGAAAGTTTTCCTTGAATACCAGCATGAATTGATGACTAAGCGCAAAAGAAACTGCTGCTTATCGCCGGCAAGCGCCGAGGATGAAGACTTGGAAAACATGCTCAAACAACTGGATGACGCTCTAAGCGCAATTCCGAAGTCTGATCGCGAATTGATTCTGACGTATTACACGGACAGCGGGCGCAACAAGATTAATCATCGACGGGCTCTGGCCAGGCAATTCGGCGTGGGACCCAATGCGTTGCGGCTGCGAGTCTTTCGCATCAGGAGGGAAATAAAGAATTACATTTCAACGGCCACCCGCTAATTACCATCCTATTGACAGTGCCAGTGGACTGGTGGTAGCAATTGCCTACCCTACGTCTTCTAAAGCGGGGAAGCTCTGATACACAAAAAGGGGAAACAACTATGAGCCAGCAAGGCCGAATTCTCGGCATCGGTGGTATCTTCTTCAAGTCTGCGGATCAGCAACAAATGAAGGAGTGGTACGCAAAACATCTCGGCCTCGCGGATAGTGGCCACGGTGTCATGCTGCCGTGGCGTGAAAGCGACAATCCTGAAAATGAGCAGATGACAATCTGGAGCATTTTCCCCGGCAACACCAAATACTTCGAGCCCAGCTCAGCCTCGTTCATGGTGAACTACATCGTGGACGACCTCGACGGACTGCTCGAGCGCCTGGCGAAAGAAGGCGTCCGCATCGACCCTAAGCGCCAGGACGAAAGCTACGGCCGCTTCGCCTGGATATACGATCCAGACGGCAACAAGATCGAGTTGTGGCAGCCGCTCAATCCAACAGAATAGTCGTATGGACAAAATAAAATTAATTCTGATTACCATCGCCGTAATTCTCTGTTCGTTGGGACTGCTAGCCGTGGTCGGTCTTGTCTCTGCGCTGATCCAGTCGCTTTTCTGGATCGGCCTCTTAGTTCTGGCGGGTTATATCGGAGTGAAGCTACTTGTTAGAGACAAGCCAGGCGAGACTGACTCTCTTAACGCTCCTAACGCCCTGAAACAGGTGGAGCATACGTTGGAGGAATACCGGCGCAAGCTCAAATGAGAGTGCGATATGACTACAATCGATCACTTAATACTTAACGTCAATGAAATAGCCGCAAGCGTGGATTTTTACGTCAACGTCCTGGGCTTTGAGCTGGAAGGTGAGGACGGGCCATTCACCGTAATCAGAGTTAGCGAAGATTTCACGCTGCAGTTAGCGCCGTGGGGAACGGAGGGGAATGAACATCTTGCCTTTGCTTTGTCACGCGAAGACTTTGATAACGCATTCGCGCGAATGAAAGCCATGGGAATCTCATACGGCGATTCGTTCCATGCGGTCGGTAACAATCTTGGTCCAGGAGTTGAAACTGGCGCGCGAGGTCCGGCGCCAACTCTTTACCTGAACGATCCGAACAAGCACTTGATAGAAATTCGAACTTATGATTGAGCCCACCACATCAGCCCAGCCCTATCGCGCCGAACAGAAAACGAATCACACCAGCGCCGAGGATGACCCAGAAGGCGTTCGGGCGAAAGCGTACGAGCGTGAAGATCGCGACGATCATGATCGACAGTCCAACCCAGGAGTGAATTCCGGCGCGCCCAATACTCAAACCAGCAGCAACCAGTAACCCCACCACAGCCGGCGCGATGCCGCGCAAAAGTGACTGCACTATTTTGTTATCCCGAAAACGCCGCAATGAAGATCCGGCCGCAATCGTCATCAGAAATGCCGGAAGAAAGATGCTGATCGTTGCTACCAATGCTCCAAGCGTACCTGCTACTCGATAGCCGACGAAGGTAGCGGTGATCAAAACCGGCCCGGGCGTAATCTGGCCGAGGGCAAATGCGTCGGCGAATTCCTGATGCGTCAACCAGTGATGATTGTTGACTACTTCCGATTCAATCAGCGGCACCATTACCAGGCCGCCGCCAAACGTGACACTGCCGATGCGAAGAAAGATCGCGGAGAGTGTAAACAGTAAAGCAAACTTAGCAGCCAAAGGCATCGCCACGGCAAGAATGCCGATCGATCGAAGCGTCAACGATTCTGCACGCTCTTCGTCTGTCTTCAGTTGTTCCCTCTTCCGAGTCCGTCTTCGCTTTGCGAGACGCATGCGAACACGAGCACGCCGGCGAGCGCCAATCGTGCGCAGGTTTCGCAGTCGTCGCCATTGCGTTTCGGCAAACGAGTCGATGTAGATGCCGATCAGTCCGGCCACCAACACGACTTCCAGTACAGTGGCGTCAAAAAGCGCGACTGTTAAAAACGACAGCACTGCAAGCCACCACTGCCAGCGTTGCGTGAGGATGTTCTTGCCCATGCGCCACGCCGTCACGAGGATCAGAGCGACAACGGCGCCATTCAAGCCGTGAAAGAATCGTTGTGTATCTGGAAAAGCCTTGATGTGTTTGTAGACGATCGCCAGCCCGATCATGATGAGCATCGAGGGGAGGATGAATCCGGTCATGGCCACCGCGGCGCCACGCCATCCGCGCAGACGCAGTCCTATATAAGTAACGGAGTTTCCCGCGCTCGTGCCGGGTAAGCTTTGCGCGAGCGCCAGGGCTTCAGCAAACTCAGAATCCGTCAGCCAGAAACGCTTGCGTACGGTGAGCGTGCGGATTTGCGCCAGTACGGCGACGCCACCGCCAAAACCAACCAGTCCGATTTTCAGGAAGGATAAGAAGAGACCGCCGAGTGTTGCCGTTCGAGAGATGCGTTCGATTTGTCGTCGTGCAATACGGACGCGACGGCGCATGTCGTATGCACGTGATCGAATTCTATCGGTTCGAACTGAGGTCTGATTCACTGCTTTCGTTACAGAGTATACGACACGCTCTGCAAAGCTCGCGAAGCGAGCGACAGCAAAGCCTGAGTGGAGCGAGGCTTTGCGAGCGCAACCCCAGGATCGCAATTTACGCCGAAGGCGTTCGCTAATTTCAGCCCAGGGTTCGAGGAACGAGAACCCTGGGACCAACAATGTCAAAGCGTTACAACCCTGAAAGGGTTTGGCGGTTGGCGAACCCTTTCAGGGTTGAAATCGATGTTTATTGACAACCCCAGGGTTGTCGCAAGCTCCAACCCTGGGCTGAAATTAGCGAACGCCTTCGGCGTACAGCTTCAAACATTACCGCGCTCACGGTTTCATGAATTTTGCGACGCCGTTGATGAACATCTGTACCGCGAGCATCACCAGCAACATTCCCATCAATCGCTCGATTGCAATTACTCCTCGTTCCTTCAACAGCCTGTAGAGAATCGTCGACGAGAGCAGAATTACTGCCGTGACAGCCCACGCGAGCGTTAGCGAGGCCCAGAGTTGTAACGTGCTGCCTGGACTCGACTGCAACAACAGCAACATCGCCAGAGTGGAAGGACCAGCAACAAGAGGGATTGCGAGCGGCACTAAAAAAGGCTCTCCGGCAAGTGCGTCATTAGCGGGCCGATCGCTTGGAAAGACCATTCGCAGTGCAATCAAAAACAACACAATGCCGCCGGCGATACTGATCGTCTCTTCCTGAAGACTCAACAGCCGCAACAGATACTTGCCGAGGAACAAAAACACCAGCAGCACGATGTAAGCAAAAAGTATCTCGCGCACCAGCACTTTGCGTCTGCGGTCAGGCTGTACGTGTTTCAGCACAGAAAGAAACGGCGGGATGTTACCCAGCGGATCCATGATGAGTAACAACGTGATAGCGTTGAAGAAGATCTTCATTGCGCGGTTGAGAATTCCGGCTGAGAAGGCTGTAACAGACCTTTCACGATCAGCAACTGTGCGAGCAGTCTCAACTCATTGCGGTCAAAGCGATCGGCAAGTGCTCTCGTGCGGTTGAAGTCTGACTTAGCTAACGCCGCCACACCTTTCCCATATTTGAAGACCATGAAATCAAGCTGCATCATTCCTGCCTGGTCCATGATGATTTCACTCTTTTTCACGGCCCCGCTTTTGACGACACGATCGAGCAACATCAACAACGAAATCTGACTGTTGGCGCGGTCCACCGTTCGCTCGGCGAGCACGAATGCTTTCGGTGGATCGACTACGGCATAGGCGCACAGTAATGAAAGTAAAGCATTCGTCTGCTTCTCATCCTTCAGATTCGTCTTGATCATCGTAGCCGCCTCTTCAAGCAGACTGGCGGCTTCCGCGTCTTCACCTTTCTCTTTCAGCAACATCGCCAACTCAGCCATTGCGCGAGCGCGCTCTACTTTGCGTTCGATCTTCGGCACTAGCTTTCGCAGGTAATCGAGCTTCTTCAGGTCCACCGCCATATTGATTTCTTCAACATCGAGCAGGTCGAGAACTTTCTGCCGCTCACTGTCGCTTACTTCTTTGCCCACGAACTCACGAAAAGCATCCGTGTTTCCGCGAGCGACTGCAATCATCACTGCCTGCTGGTACAAGTACGCCTGCGAGTAACTATCCCCCGACGCAGCGATGCGAATGATATCTTCCTGCCTCCCACGACGAATTAAGCCGTTGTAGGTGTTCTGGTATCGTTGTTCCTGGGTGAGCGTTTGGTTGAAGGTCTCGAGCTTTCGTTCGAGCGCAGCGCGTCTTTCCGGAAGAAATTGTTCAATCTCAGGCATCACCTCATTGATCTGAAATAGCAGATGCGAATTTGCTGACGCGTTAAGCGCCGCGTTTACCAGCATCTCGATGAGTTGTTGTTTTTGATCGTCAGTTAGAGCCAGCGGCTTTACCTCGCCACGCGACACTTCCCTTGTCCGGCTACCCTGCAAGAGATAAAGAGCGGTAACCGAGGCCTGAAGATCTGTGGCGACCTTCATGGGTTGCAGCTTCGTGATGACTTCACCGGCAAACAGTGACGCTTTCTCAGCATCGCGCTGTTGAAGCTGCTGTAAGAGAGTCACCAACTGCCACGTGAGACCTTTCGCCAAACTCTCACGCGCGAATTGCAAAGCCTGCGCCGGATCTCGCGCCGCGATCTCGCCCGCGACTTCCTGTTCAAGCTGGCGTTCTTCCGAAAACATATTACCCAGGTCCCGCGGCGGAACTTGTCTTGACGCTCGCAACAGATCGAGGGCCAGTTGAGAATCGTGACGCGCGACCTCCCGCAATACCGTCCGCCTCAACTTCAATGTCAGGAAATAGTCCTGCCTGATCTTCTCTCGATCTCCCGATTTGAGATTAGCCGCACCGATCGAGTTGATGGAGTTGACCGCTTCCCAGTAAAGATTACGCGCGCGTTTCTCATCGAAGGGCCAGAGTAAATCGGCCGTGCTTGCCATTATAAAGACGCGGTTTTCCGGCGCCTTCAAGCCCCATGCGGCTGACGCAATCTCGTTCACCAGTGCGAGCGTCTTCTTTTCGAGCTCCGCTGCTTCTTTTTCTCTTTTAGTATCTGTCTGCGCACAGACGGTTGAGGCGACCAGCAGGATGGTCACACAAAAAAGCACAAACTTTGAACGGCAAATCATGACTCGATCTATCCCCAGATTACACAGATTGTATACTCAATATGTGTAATCTGTGGATGGAGACTCGTATGGCAACAATAAAAATAGCTCCGGTTAAGCCTGCTATCTCGTTCGACGTGTTGGAGAAGATTGATATTCGCGTCGGCACTATCAAACTCATCGAAGACGTCAAAGGCTCCAACAAACTTCTAAAAATGACGGTCGATTTCGGCGATCACACCAGGACCATTCTGGTCGGAATGAAACAGGAGCGAGAGAACCCCAAAGAGATTGAAGGCTTGCAGGCTTTGTTCGTTATAAACCTCGAACCGAGAAAGTTAATGGGCGAAGTGTCAGAAGGAATGCTGCTGGATATCGGCTACGCAGACGGCATCAAACCGGTCCTCGCCTTGCCGGAAGCGGAGGTGCCGAACGGAGCTCGAGCCGGGTGACCTCTGACCCTGAAAACGCGCCGGCAATTTGTTAGACTGAAACTCGTGGATTCATTCTTTCCATTCTCATTCCATTACAACTTTCAAGGAGGAATATATGACCGATACCGCGGATCATGTCGAAGATCGGCTGGCCGACTTCACCCGCGACAGGAGGATTCTGCTCTTATCCCTGATGGCAATCGTGGTCGGCGTGTTGAGC
>Ga0134124_10002913_pt1 | contig 13785 bp, 13 predicted proteins | sample KB304_FD_96880 | JGI IMG/M metagenome (GOLD analysis project Ga0134124, IMG submission 96880) | Terrestrial soil microbial communities without Nitrogen fertilizer from Kellogg Biological Station, Michigan, USA - KB3-0-4 | ecosystem: Environmental > Terrestrial > Soil > Unclassified ... | reverse complement strand
GGACTCGGCCGGCCCCGAAGACGCCAATCCGGCGCCTGACACCAACGCCGCCAAGCCGGAAGATGGATCTACGGCCCCCGCTCCGGCATCGCAGGATGCAACCAAGAAGGCGGACACGAACGACGCCTGGAAGCAGAAGATTGCCGATCAGCAGGGGAAAGTTGACCTGCTCTCGCGTGAATTGGATGTGACCCAGCGCGAGTATCGCTTGCGCGCCGCTGCCTTTTATGCCGACGCCGGCAACCGCCTCCGCGGCTCCGCCACATGGGACAAGGAAGACGCCCAGTACAAACAGCAGATTACCCAAAAACAGAAGGCAGTGGATGACGCCAAAAAGACGCTGGACGACCTAAAGGAACAGGCGCGCAAGGCCGGAGTGCCCGCGAAGTTGCGGGAGTAGGCTCTTCGCAAACGGCCGGAATAGAAACCCCCTGAGTTTTCAGGGGGCTTTTTCATTTCGTTCTTTCAAGAACCTGTCTTGGCACTGCTTGCCAGCAGAGAGCAGCTGGTCGAACTCAGGTGTGCTGCGCAACTTCGCCAACAAGGGGTCACTCTGTAGCGCGGAGTAGGCGCAATAGTTGCGTCCGATAGAAGTTTTTAAGAGGCGTAAAGCAATCCCTTTCTGACCACAGAAAGCCATGATCGCCCCGCGAAAATACTGCGGTTCGGGATCAGTTTCTGCCAGCACAGCGACCTCGACCTGGTACGCGATTTTGTCCATGTCAGCCGGCGGTTCGGGCTGGAGGCAGGCTTCCAGGAAATCGCCGTCGTAGAAAGGGTTGCTAGAAAAGCGATGCAAGATCTCCCGCGCCTCCGAAACCTTGCCTTCGCGCAGCAGGTTGTTGAATTCCGAGTTGAAGGCCCATTCCGATCCGGCGTCAAGCTGGATCATGTCCAATGCCGCCACGTTCAAGGTGTCCCGCCAGAGCGCACGATTGTTCTCAACATCCACGGCTTCCAACGTGATCTGCAACTGGTCGCCGGTCTTCAGGTAGTGGCCGGTGATGATGTCGGTCACCCGCATCTCGGTCCCGCCTGCCGCAGGTCCACTGTGGGCCCGTTGTACTTGTTGGTGGTGGCAAACGGGCGGATAGACAACGACGGCACGTAACTCAGCGCGGTGGGAATCTCGTCGGGTAGCGCGAGACGAAGGAAATCGGTGTCCTGGTCGGAACCGATGTTCTGAAATGGAACAACAGCGATGGTGGTGGGATTGGCCGAAGTAGCGGCCCAGCCAGCAGGAAAGGCCTCATCCTTTGCGCGCATTTTATTTGCCCGACAAGGGCAAGTCAACGCCTATCGGAGCGGGAGGGCAGTATTCCGAATTTAAGAGGAATTCTAGGTCAGGGAGTTTCAAGTGAAATCACGTGCCGGTCAAAATCGAATCCGACGACGGTTGCTCCGAAGGCGGCGGGACCAAGCAGGCCATCAAAGCTTCGGAGTCCGTCTTCTGGCGTGCTCCAAACATAGGCGCGTTGCTTTCGGCGCGATAGCGGCCCTACGCTGACCGATTCCATCTCAACTTCTGCCAGACGGTCCCGTCCTCCCGCATTGAGATTAGGTTCCTGGCCGCGGACGTGCAGCCGCCGCAGCCCTCCCTTCAGCCGCCGCTCAAATAGAATCAAGTCCCTGGTGCCGGTATCCAGCAGCATCTCCAATTTCTCGCCACGGCTCTCAATCGGTATGACGATGTAGGTCCCTCCAGCTTCATGCTTCACATCGAATCCGATTTCCCCTGGCGGCCGTCCCCTGGTATGGAAAACAATTTTTTTGCGACGGTAGTCTATGGTGAAGTTCTGCCTGGCCAGAAGGTCCAAACCGATCACAGCATCAACGCTGGTGCCCAAGGCCTGCTCGACTGGTTCGAGATCCATTGCCACCATGTCTAGCACTTCGGCACCGGCGGGCCCCAGTCGAACCTCGGACACGCGCACTCTCGCGACGGTGATCGACCGGTTCATCACCGAAGACTCCTGACGGACACCAGACAGATGTAGCCGCTCAGCCAGCTGGACATTGATGGCGCTCGGGACCGCACCGGTATCGATCAACATCTTTCGGTTGGGCAGACCCCCGACGGTTCCCTGCGTAAGAATCGCCCAACCGTCAATCAGGCGGAATGAAAGCTCGGCTGGTTCCTGACCTGCCGAGCTGACAGTCAGGCAGAAGATCCAAATTGCCGCGACACCCAACCTCATGTGGACCCCTCGACGGGCAGCGCACCCTGAACGACTAGAGCGCCTGGGCGAGAAGGAGTCCTGAAGGAGGGCTCAATTTATGACGATGATTTCCTGAGGAAATGTTTAGGGAAATACGTCCAATAACTTAGAAGGTGCTCATGAGCGACACTTCGGGCGGTCCACCATCGTCGGACGCCCCGACAAGCGACTGGCAGAGCTATAATGCGCCCCATACTTGCCGCAGCGGAGATCAGCAGTGGCTGGCCGATTCACACTGGGAGACTGGACCGTTAGTCCGGAATTGAACAGCCTGGACCGCGAAGGCCAGGTGGTTCATCTCGAACCCAAGATCATGCAGGTCCTGGTCGTCCTGGCTGAGCAGCCCGGCCGTGTAGTGGCTAAGAAGCAAATCTTCCAACGCGTATGGCCGGATACATTTGTGTCCGATGAGGTATTGACTCGTTCGATCTCCGAACTACGTAAGGTCTTCGAAGACAATCCTAGGGAGCCCAGATACATCCAGACGATTTCCAAGAGTGGCTATCGACTGGTGGCTCCGGTGATCGAAGAGTCGCGTCCCTCGAGCCATTGGAAAACCTCACGAGTGGTCAGTGTTTCAGTGGTTGCGCTGGCGGCCCTGCTCACGGCGGTCTGGTACTTGCGTCCGAAAACTGACGGCACTATTCAGTCATTGGCAGTGATGCCATTCGTAAACGCAACAGCGGATCCGCCAACGGATTACTTGAGCGACGGCATCACGGAAAGTCTCATTCATAGCCTGTCCCAACTTCCCGACCTGACGGTGCGGCCTCGCAGCTCAGTGTTCCGGTATAAGGGGAAAGACCTGGATCCACGAATCATCGCCCGGGAGTTGAATGTGCAGGCGATTGTCACCGGGCGCATTACACACCAAGGCGACTCGATAGTATTGAGTGCGGAACTGGTGGACGCCCGGAATAATCGGAGCCTTTGGGGCGAGAATTATGAGGGCGATGTGTCCGATGTGCTGCGAGTCCAGCGGAAAATCGCTTCCGAGCTCTCCGCTCGCCTGCGCGAAAATCTCACACAAGAACAAAAGGCGCAGGTGAGTAAGACTCCAACGGCCGATCCTGAAGCTTACCAGTGGTATTTAAAGGGCCGATATCTTTGGGAAAAGAGAACGCCGGACGGGCTGGAAAAGGCGCGTGACCTTTTCAATCAGGCAATTGCTCGCGACCCCAATTTCGCGCAGGCTTACGCAGGGCTTGCTGACTATTGGGCGGTGGCTCCAGATTTCTTGCGGGTTCCACTGAGCGAGAGTTTACCGAACGAAAAGACGGCGGCGCTTAAAGCGCTTGCTCTTGACCATGCCTCCCCGGATGCCCACCTCGCGATGGCTAACGCATTTTGCGACAACTGGGAATGGCTTAATGCCGAGGGCGAATTTCGCCGAGCCCTGGAACTCGACCCGACCTTTGCCAACGCGCATCACTGGTATGGACTGTACTTGTCCTGGTTGGGGCGGCATCAGGAGGCGATTGCGCACCTGCAGCGGGCGGTCGAACTTGATCCCACCAACCTCCATTACAGGGACAACCTTGGCGAGGGCTATCAAAATGCGCGGCAATACGATCGCGCACTCGAGCAGCTCAATATGACAGTCGCGATAGATCCGAATTTCGCGATCGGATATGGCGAATTGGGAGATTTATATCGGGCATTGGGAAAATATGATCTCTGGTTATTGAACTGGAAGAAAAAAGCAGCGCTCAACAAAAATCTCTATCGCATCACGTTGGTCGATCAGCTATCGCAAGCATACGCCGCGGGCGGGTATTCAGCTGCTGTGCACCAGATCATTCAACTACAAAAGCAACAATTACCCAACATGTACGTCGACCCGGCCAATATTGCCTACGAGTACGCGGCCTTGGGAAATAACGACGAAGCGTTTCAATGGTTAGAGAAGGGATACGCAGAGCGCTCCCGGGCGCTGCAGTGGATTCAAGTTGAACCCTCGATGGACGGTCTTCGCTCAGATCCGCGCTATACCGATCTCCTTCGCCGGATGGGCATGCGGCAATGAGAACGAGCTTACGAAGCGGATGTGCAATTTTCGTGAATCCTAGACGCAGTCGCTGACTCGATCATGCCGAGATTCCCGCCAGTGTGCTCTTGTAGAGCGCCTCCGTGATTCCAAGTTGTGAACGGCCCCGTTCGCTTAAATCGGTCACGGTTCCGCGTCCTGCAAAATTGACCTCGAAATTGTCGGCGGGAAAATCCGGCGGCGTCTTTCCTGCGAGAAAAGAGAGCGCCTGTCTTTCGAGGTAAGCGCTGTTCTTTGAGCAGCCTGGAGCCGACGGGATGTACATCACGTTGCTGTAGCCGCTTCCCCGGTGTTCGTTTTCGACGGCGTGAACCACGTCGCAGTGCCAGAAGATGGTGTCCCCGGGCTCCATCAACGGGATGGACGAGAGCGCTTTCACCAAAGTGCTATGCTGCCGATCGTTAATCGAAAGAGCTCTTCCCGGCAGGGCGCCGCAAAGATCGTCTTCGGGGACATCGTCCTGAATGGCCCGCAGCAGAACATAGACCATGGATTCGGCGATGGGAATCAATTGGAGGGTTCCGTCTCCCGGGCCCTGGCGCGTCAGAGCGGTCCACCCCTGGAAGGTTCGAAACATCGAGCACACCGCGGGCGACTCCACTTCCTGCACCTGCGGACGGAAGGCCGCGGCGAAGGCGTTGTATTTTCGCCAGTCGCCTGCGAATACGTGCCGATACACCTTGCGGAAATTCTCGTCGAGCCAGCGCTCGACCGAGCCTCCGTCTACGTGTGGCGAAAGGCCGAGCGATGCCGAACCGGGCGGCCGGCGGCGGATTCGATCGGCATAAGCCGGCGCCTCACTGGGATCGATGTAACGCACTCCCTCATTCTCCGCCTGCCACAGCTGGTTCAGGAAAACACGGACACTGGTCAGAGACTCAGACTGCCGTGCCTCGACCTGGGGGCGCGACCAGTAGATTCCGTAGATTTGGGGCTTCGCCGCGGCCAGTGTGCCAAAATACTTGTCCTCAGCGCGGTTCGCGAGCTTTGCGTCCAGGTTGTTCTTTTCGACATACGCCGCGATCTCATCATCCCAGCCGGTGGCCACTTCCTTACTGAAAGTGCCGCGCACAACGCAGGCTCCGCGCGACCGGACCTTCCCGATCAGTTCTGCGGGGATTTTCCCCGACGCAACATCCGCATATTGGATTATGGGAATAACGTCGTGTCCCGATTCACGCTCGGAGACAATTTCTTCCACACGCCGCCGCATCTCGGCCTCTACCTCGAGGAAAACAGCTTTGTACTCGGGCAACGCTGCCCGAAGCCGTTGTTTCGTAGTCCGGATCGCCTCCGGGAGATTCTCAATGATTAAAGACATAGTCGTTACCCCTTTGCGCGAACTCACGCGACGCTTCATTCTAGTGCAGGTTCAGCAGCCCACAGCGATGACACTTTCGCGCGTCTTGATAACCAAATGGAATAAGCTAAGCTAAAGCCTGGGCTCTGCCGACAGCCATCACTACCTTCTGGAAGGGCTCGATGATCTCGCGGCGGTCCTTTCGCCAGATCAATCCGATGTTCCAGCTCGCAGACGCGCTCTTGACGGGATAGAAGCGCACACCTGGGACCCGCATTTTACGCGCAGTACCAGGAACAAGGCTGACTCCGAGGCCGGCTCGCACCAGGTTGAGGACGGTGAACAACTCCTTTGCTTCTTGCACGACATTGGCGGTGAATCCGGCGGCCAGGCACAGGCTGAGAGCGTGGGCTTGAAAAGTCTCGGAAGTGGAGCGGGCGATCAGGACAAAGGGCTCGTCCTTCACCGATCGCAGGCTGACCGGCTGCTTAAACCGGACCGCAGGAACGGCCATCAGCATCTGTTCGCGAAGCACAATGGTACTTTCCAGTCGAGGGTTCGAGATTGGCATCCGCACAAACCCGACGTCGAGGCTTCCGTCGAGCACCGCCTCGAGTTGATTCCGGCTCCCCAGGTCCTGCATTTCGAGGGCAATTTCCGGGTAGGACCTCCTGAACGCGATGACCGCTCTGGGCAGCAAGTCACCGATCGCCGCGATGCCAAATCCGATGCGAAGACGTTCCAGATTCCCCTGGATTGCCCGCTTGGCGAACGCTTCCACAACCGCGGCCTCGGTAACCAGGACACGGCAGCGATCTTTCAGAGCGTCCCCTGCGGGAGTCAGTTGAACCCGTCCTGTGGTGCGTTCAAACAGGCGTCCGCCAATTTCAGCTTCCAATCGCTTGATCTGTTTTGTGAGGGCTGGTTGGGAGACATGAAGCCGGAGCGCCGCCCGTCCGAAATGCAGCTCTTCGGCGAGCACTACAAACGATTTCAGCGCATCGATGCTGAGGCTCATTCCGGGGATGTTATCACCACGGAAATATGATTGCGTCTAAGTGCTGATCCCGCTTACGAAAACGTCTTTCCATTGCGCGCCAGTGGTCTCAGCTCTCGATTGTTTTCATTTTCGAAATCTGTTTTACGTGATGGCGTCCGTGGATGAGGTGGAACTTCCGCCATTGCCTCGTCGTCAGTGGTCCAAGAACCGGATGATCCAGGACCTTGATGCGGGAACCATAGCGCTCTTCGCATTGCGCGATCGCCCTGTCCATGGCAGCGATCTGAGGACCGATGACGGCGACCACTTCTTCCGCGGACATGCCCTTGGGCGTGACCGGATCGGGGGATTTCCGCCCCTTGGGAAAGTAGCCGAACTCCGTGACCGCGGTGGCGGAAACTCTTTGCTTGAACGTAGGCGTACCGGCCAGCGGCTTCCCGGCTTTGAGACAGCGCTCGAAAGCTTTTTGCGTTCCCGTGTAAGTCAGGTAGAGGTGCTCAAGCACTTCTGCTGCACTCCACTTCCCTTCCACTTTGCGCTTCAGTTGCTCGCTGCTCATGTCGCTGGTGGCGGCAGCTATTGCCTGCTGCAAACGTTCCAGATACGAATCCATGGTCCCTCGGATTGCTCTCTCTAGTAGAATAACCCCGGCATTTCCGGTTGCAAAATTTCATATGCATGACAGGAAGGTGGCTATGAAGAAGTTGCTGATGGCAACGCTCGCGCTGCTGATGATGACGGGGTGCTCGTCGCAACCGACCACGCCGGCGCCAGTCGAGAAACCCCAGCCCAAGCCCCCGGAATTCGTCACCGGACGAGTCGCCTTCCAGAAGCTTTTAATCGCCGCGCGAGGGTGGGCGCGCGATGCCCAGCCCTACCGGCTCGAATCAATGATCACGGACGACGCCAAGGGCAAGGAAGGAAAGGCGGGGATATGGCGTGCATCCTTCGCCTCGCCTCTGCAACGCGGAGTGAAGTCCTATACCTGGTCGGGTGAAGTTGGCCCCGATCGTGGTATCAATCCCGGTACGGAAGACACTTATAGTCCGACCAACACCAACACTCAGATTTTCGACGTCGCTTTCCTCAAGGTGGACTCGGACAAAGCGCTCGATGTGGCCCAGAAGCACGGCGGCGATAAACTTCTGGCCAAGACCCCGGATACTCCCACTCTCTACGTGCTCGATTGGAGTTCAGCGACCAACGAGCTTATCTGGCATGTGATTTACGGCGTCACCCGCGATGATCACAAGCTAAAAGTGGCGGTGAATGCGTCCAGCGGGGATTTTATTCGGGTGGAGAAATAGATCGCTGCTTCGGAGATGATCATAGGGGCCTTCGACTCCATCTTTCCATTCTCGAGCGAATGGAAAGATTCCCCTTCAGCATGACAGGGCTGTGAGGTCATTGCTTGGCTTGATTTTTTTCTGAGGGAGGACTTGCCTTGAGTTTCTCGAGAGCCTTCTTTGCCTCTTCTGCCTGTGGACCGTTGGGCAGAACTTTCAAATACTGCTCATAGTGTTCGACGGCTTCGTCGAGTCGGGCCAGCTTTTCGAAGGCCTGCGCCATGCGAAAATTGGCGAAGGCGTCATTGGGTTTGTAGAACAGCGCCTCGCGGTAGCGCTCAAGGGCCGCGCGGTAATTCTTCTTCTTGAAGTAGAAATCACCGACCTCGATGTCCTTCGCGGCCCGATGCGGATCGAAAGAGTGGAACTCCGATACGTCGGCGGAAGCACTATCGTCCTCGTCCCGAGGCAGAGTGCTGTTGGGATGGTCCTTGGCGTCGTTGCTGGGCGGGCTCAGATCGATTTGGCTGTCGCGGCTAGAACTCTCCCCAGCTTCCTTGCTCCGCTCGGAACGCGGAGGAGGCTGGTTTTGATTGGCGTCCCTTTCGCCTTCACCGCCCTGTCCCGCACCGGGAACAACCAGGAATAGGCAGGCCGCCAGCAGAAAAATCAGTTGCCGCATCAACTTATTGTAACGCTGAAAACCGGCGCCGGGCGTCGGACTTCCACTAAATCAAAAGCCTCAATAGTGCTTTGTGACGTCTGAACTCGGAGGTCTGAAGCCCGAGGTCCGGCGGCTGATGTCCGACGTCTGAAAAAAATAGCTGCTCCACGGGGGATGTGGAGCAGCTGGAGGTAGTTTGAAAATCCTTGCCGAAATTTACATGGACGGCGGAGCTGCGGCTGTCGGAGCCTGCTGCGCTGGAGTTGCGTCACCCGAATTGGTCATGAGGCGAACGTCCACCCGACGGTTCTTGGCGCGTCCGTCGCGCGTCGTGTTCGGCTCTACCGGCTTGTCTTTGCCCAGCCCAATCAGATAAATCTTGTGCGCCGGGATGCTGTGCTTCGAAGCCAGGTACTGAATGACCGAATCAGCGCGGCGCTCGCTCAAGGCGTAGTTATATTCCGCGTCGCCCACTGAGTCCGTGCCGCCTTCGACAGTAATGATGTAACCCTTGGTGTTGGCAACGTCGGCGGAAAGCTGGTCAAGAGCTTCCTGCGCGGTCTTGGTCAGGTTGTCCTTGTCGAAACCGAAATGCACGGCGGTTTCGGTGACTACGCGATAGTTGTCCAGATTGGCCACGGTGTTCTGCAGCGAATCAACGCGATGGACGGCGTTGTCAGCCTGGGTCTGGGCCTGTCCCGCCTGCTCGGCGGCGGCTTGCGCCTTCTGGTCAACCGCCGCTGCCTTGGCCGTTACTTCTTGAATGCCGGCCTGCGCGCGTGCATCCACATCTTTGATGGCGTTGGTGTTCTTGGCAGTCAGATCATCGAGCTCATTCGTCTTGTTGATCAGCGGCGTGGTCTCTTGACGGACGTAGTTCTTGCTGGCGCATCCGACCGTGGCCGCCATGCTTGTCGCCAGTAGAACGATTAACGAAGTGCGATTCATTGTAGGAGGGCTCCTTCCTCACTCATCTCGCGAAACTCAGCTTCTTTGATTCTAAAATCTGTCCACGCGGTTAGCCGGGGAGGGCTTCTATCGCGTTCGCATTGTAACAAGAGCACGGAAGATGCCAACAGTGGAAATGCGGGTCCTTGCGTCTAACATGCTGATGATAGGGAACTTACGAGGTTTCAGGCGTCGCGACGGGCGCGACCGGCCAGCGACTTTCGTGCAAAGGCGCTACGAACTGAGGAAATTTTATATGGTGCAGCTTTATGCAGGGGGTGCGCAAATCGTGTCCGCCGGTTACTTCATCGTCGCGATAAGCCTTTGCGTGAGGACAGATTTTTTGACCCATCGCTCATTCCTGCATGACACATGAATCGCTGGCTTCCGTTTTCCGTCATCGCATTTGCTTGTTGCAAGCGGGCGATCTGACGAACTGGCAGGCCGGTTCGACTTAGTATCCCGGACAGCCAGTCCAGCAACCAGTGGAAAGCACATGAGGTGAGCATCCCATAAGACCTTTTTGTAGCACATGAGAAATTTATCCGGTAATTGGTCTCTGTCCTCACAACGCACCGACAACACAAAGCAAGGCGCGATATCGGGGAATGCTTCCTGCGCCCCTTCGGGGCTTCGCATGTGGTGGCGTTGCCCCAGGGCTTGCGCCCTCGGCCACACTCTCGCGCTGTTTTTCGTGCCGGTGTAACGAGGTCACATCGACTCCGGAGGAGTGCCGCCAACCATTCCAACCGGACTCATCTAAAATAGATAGACGAAATGGACCTTCTGGCCAAAATCCGCAGCTTGCCGACCTCCGCTGGCGTGTATCTCTACAAGAACGCCGAAGGGGAAGCTATTTACGTTGGCAAGGCCAACAATCTGCGCAGCCGCGTGTCTTCATACTTCCGCGAGGGGCGATGGGAGGATGCCAAGACTGATTCCCTGGTACGCGAGGCGGTGGACGTTGATTACATCGTCGTGGCTAACAACAGAGAGGCACTGGCGCTTGAGAACCACCTGATCAAGCAGAAGAAACCGCGCTTCAACATTCTTCTGCGTGACGACAAGACTTATCCATACGTAAAGCTCACCTTGGGCGAGCGCTTTCCCCGCGTTTACGTCACGCGCCGTTTGCGCAAGGAGGGCAGCGCCTACTACGGTCCGTATTTTCCGGCAAATCTGGCGTATCGCATCGTGGACCTGATCCACCGGCACTTCATGGTCCCGTCCTGCAGGGTTGACCTCACGCGCTATCACCCGCGTCCATGTCTGCAGTACTACATCAAACGTTGTCAGGGACCCTGCGTGGAAGGATTGACCACACCCGAGATCTACCAGGAAGCGGTGCGCGACGTAAAAATGTTTCTCGAAGGCCGGCCCACCGAACTGTTGCGTTCCCTGCGCCAGCGCATGGAACAGACCGCGGAAGCCGAAGAGTACGAGCGGGCAGCGAAATATCGCGACCTGATTTCCACGGTGGAACAGCTGCAGGAAAAGCAGCGCATTGCCGCGGTCGAAGGCGACGACGCCGACGTCTTCGGTTACCACTACGAAAACGGGATGCTGGCGGTAAACCTCTTCCACATGCGCGGCGGCCGAGTGCTGGACCGGCGAGAGTTTTTCTGGGAAGATCTGCCGGAAGTCGCCAGAGACCACGTAGCCGCGGGTGCCCCCACCACCCCGGCCGAGCAAAGCTCGGCAACCCAGCCTGAGGACATGACGGGCGATGACACCCATCACTCCACCGAGTCATTCCACCCCGGCGAATTCTTTTCGGCTTTCCTAAACCAGCTTTACATCGGCCAGCCTTACGTTCCGCGGAATATTTACGTGCCGGTGGACTTTGAGGACCGAGAAGCGCTGCAGGATCTGCTCTCCGAGCAAGCGGCGAGCGAGGGCGCTCGCCCCACGCGAGTCCACATCCTGGTGCCGCAGCGTGGGGACAAGCGAGGGCTTCTTGACCTGGCCGGCAACAACGCCAAGCAGTCCTACGATCAGCGATTCCGGGTGATGAAACCCAACGCGAAAGTGGTCCAGGAAGCGTTGCAGGACGCGCTCGGTTTGCCGGAGCGGCCACATCGCATCGAGTGCTTCGACATCTCTCACATCCAGGGAGCCGAGACTGTGGCTTCGATGGTGGTGTGGGAAGACGGCCAGATGAAGAAGTCGGATTACCGAAAGTTCATCATCCGCGACGTGATTGGCGTTGACGATTTTGCCTCCATGCGCGAAGTGGTCACGCGGCGGTACAAGCGTATTCAGGAAGAGCAAAAGAAGATGCCCAGCCTGGTGCTGATCGACGGCGGCCTGGGCCAGCTACATGCCGCTGCCGAAGCGCTCGAGGCGCTGGAGATCATCAATCAGCCGCTGGCAGCGATTGCCAAACGCGAAGAAATTATCTATGTCTACGGGCAGGAGAGCGAACCGATCGCGCTCGATCATCACTCGCCCGTGCTGCATCTGGTGCAATTGATCCGCGACGAAGCCCACCGGTTTGCCGTCACCTTTCATCGCAAGCGGCGCCAGCTGCGCGACCGCGCTACTGAGCTGCGCGAGATCCCCGGCGTGGGCGAGAGTACAACCCGGCGGCTGCTCCAACATTTTGGCAGCGTGCAGGCGATCAAGCAGGCGGACTCAGCGGCGCTTTCATCTGTGGTTACCCGATCTCAGGCGGAAGCGATTCTGGATCACTTCAGGAAGCAGGATGCGCCTGTACAGTAGCCGGCAACCGAGCACCTCACCGCCGAGATCTTGAACCACCACCGACACCGCCTGGCACCCGGAATTCCTTCCTGGATACCTCCCTATGAGAGAAAAGATCAGCTTGCCCTATACTGCATAGCCATACGCAACGTCAGGAGGCTCCACGATGAGAGTGAGCGCTTGCTTGATGATCGTGACCTGCACGATGAGCTTGTTTGCGCGGGCACAAAACGATTCCGAATCCGCTGTGCGGTCCAAAATCATCGCGCTGGAGAAAGCCTGGAACCAGGCATACAAGGCTGGGGATGTTCGCGCGCTGGACTCAATCCTCGACAACGAGGTCGTGCTGATCAACGATGACGGCTCCGTCCAGAGCAAGGCCGAGTTTTTGGCAGGCGTAAAGGCGACCCGAAACAACTCTCAGGAGCAGCAAGTCTCGCCGGAATCCATGAGCGTACATGTGTTTGGCAATACTGCTATCTCGACCGGGGTATTTCGCGCCAAGGGAGTCGAAGGCGGTAAGAGTTACGTGCGGCGCGAGCGCTTCGTGGATACCTGGTTGTACAAAGACGGCAAATGGGTGTGCGTTGCCACCAATGCCACTCCCGTTCTGCACTGAGAAATGTGGGCTCGACAACATCCGTCACGGGACGGCGACTGTTTTCAATGTCGCCCAAATCAAACTCTGCCGGCGCACCCGTAAGATTGCTCCGCGTTCGAGTCGCCCACGACCACATGCTTCCCCTACTCCGCATCGCGATTTGCGATTGCTACGCGGAACAGGGGCTTGGCCCTTTCCGACGGCTCCATGTCGTAGGTCTGCTCGTTCTTTGCAGGATCGTAATCTCGCCAGAGCCAGATCATCTCTTCGGGAAATTCAGCCGCGCCCTGGGCGGAGTTGTGCGTGCCCTTGCCGAAACTGAAATGAAAGTCGTAGTTTTTCAGCTTCAGCGCGTTGGCCACGCGGATATTGGCCAGCGGCCAGCTTCCGTAGCGGTCATTCTCCTGGTCCTCGTATCCATCCTGTAGCCATACCCGAAGATTGCGTCGGGATTCGCGCAATACTTTCTCGGGATAGTCCTGGCCTCCATCGGGAACGCCCGGGTCTTCCTTCCACTGGATGCTGGCGTAGCTGCCAATCCACGAAATCACGCGGCTGAAACGATCGGGCATCTGCCACGCGGCATTGAAAGAGCAGATGCCTCCCGACGATAGCCCGGTGATCGCCCAACTGTAGGCATCCTTGCGAAGGTTGTATCGGGCCTGGACATCGGAAAGAATTTCATCCCGCAGAAAGCGGACGTAGCGGTCGCTCACGGTGTCATACAGCGTGCTGCGCATTGAATCTTTAAGTGTGCGGTGCCACTTGTCCGAGTAGGCCTTCACGAAATTGTAGGTCGGAGTGCCCGGAGAGTCAGTGATGTCGCCGGGATTAATGAACACGGCGATCATTACGGGAATCTTTTTCTGCGCAATCAGATTGTCGAGGACATTCAGCGTGGGATTGTTTCCATCACGAACGGTGTAGCCGCCGCCATCCTGGAAGACCATGACTGCGGCCGGCGTTTTCGGATCATATTGCGCCGGGACATAAATCCAATATTCGCTCTTCATCCCG
>Ga0134124_10002909_pt1 | contig 13792 bp, 13 predicted proteins | sample KB304_FD_96880 | JGI IMG/M metagenome (GOLD analysis project Ga0134124, IMG submission 96880) | Terrestrial soil microbial communities without Nitrogen fertilizer from Kellogg Biological Station, Michigan, USA - KB3-0-4 | ecosystem: Environmental > Terrestrial > Soil > Unclassified ... | reverse complement strand
ATCCACTGCTCGAGCCAGATCAGCGGCGTGAAATTCGTCTGGTAGGAGCGGACCTGTTGCAGGAAGCGCGCGACCCACGTCGGAGTAAACGGCGGATGATCATCGACGAACGCAGCCAGTGCTGCCGCCAATGCCTTTTGCGATTCTTCACTTGCCTCTCGCAGCTTGGTCGCTGCAGCGTCAGCAGACTCGACCTCTTTGAGTCGCGCGGCCACGCGGAGCGCCATACGGCGAATATTCTCGACCAGACCGAGACGCAACATCGTCGGGATCGCCCACAGCTCGCCCATGCGCAGCGGAGTGACAGTCTGGTACTCGCGCACGAACAGTGTGATGTTGTCGATGTCGAGGTGACCTTCGGTGTGCGCGATCAGCTCGATTGCGACTTCGTAAGCGCGAGGATACCCGGCGAGCGATCCTGTGGCCAGCTTGGGCAGCTCTTCGTAGTAGCCCTTCGGCAGACTCGTCCGGATTTCTCTGATGTGCTCCTGGACGATGTAGAAATTGTCCAGCAGCCAGTCGCCGGCAGGGCTGATATCGAGTCCGCGCTCAGCCCCGCCATTGAGTTCGTGATAGACGCGATCGAGTACCTGTTTGGTATCCTCGAGACGAAGAAGCAGCGGACCTGAGCCTCGCTGCTTGCGTGCCGGCAGCAGGTGGTGCCCGCGCGCGACTGCTCGTGCGCGCTCACCCAGTCGCTCTAGACCGAGGACCTCCCCACGAATTGGGCCGACCAATTCCTCACCGGCACCGTTTCTCGAGCGGCGAAAAATTCGACTCAGGAATGTTGGTGGAGCTTTGGGCGGGATTGCTGTTGCCACGTCACGTACTCAACGCCAAAGATGTGCCGCGCACAGCCGCAAAATATCCCGTTTGGTCTTACTCGGCGTAATACGCCTTGATGCAAACCGTGACCAGAGTCTCGCGCATCCGCTCGAACTGGTCTGCTGGCCGAGCTCGCGTTGATTCAGCGAGCGAATTCCACAGCTGCTTGAAACTCACCAGTAGCTCCTCCGGGCGAATGTTCCTCTCGCGCGCCTCTCGCGCGACTCTCTTGAGGAGAGCACTCAGCTCCGGCGTGGGTCGATCCGGCTTTCGCATTTGTTCGGTAAGCGCCGCTTCCAACTCCTTCAACGTGCTCTCTGAAAGTGAGGTCAACGGCGTACGGGAAAAAAGTGATGCCACCGAGCACTAGTGGTTTCCTCCCCAGCGCCGGTGGACATTTGTTCCCAAAGAATATCCACGGTACCGACCCCGCGCTAGACGCTCCTGAGGTCCGTAAGTTGCCGACTCGCACGGGTCCCCCCTCCCCGCCGGCGGTCTGTTGTCGAATGTGCTGATTCTCGCGCGCGAAGAAGTAATCGCTGCGCTGCTGGGTTTGATGGTCGAGCTTCGTGGTATGAAACCCCGATTCCTGCAAGAAAAGGAATCGATCAAGGACGCACTCGCGCGCGAGGGACACGTTCCGGTGCTGATCGATTGCGATCATCCCGATTGCACTGAAGAGACGATCGCGCACATCCTCAAAGGCGGCGGCAAGCCAGTTCTCTTCAGCCCTTTCCGAATGCAAGCCGACGTAACGCGCCTCGCATCACGCTACGGCACCAAGTCTTTTACCCTGCCAACCGACCCCGACACCTTCGGCCGTCTTCTTAAGAGCTAGTCGCCGCTCTCTTTCTGTTCTTTCGGGATGGGTGACGCGCTCTTCTCACTCTCCTTCACTCGACGCTTGTCGACCTCGTGTAGATGCTCGTCATCGACACGATTCTTCTGATCGGTGGTTATCGCTTCCTTCTGATGCTGCCAGTTGGTCTTCATCGCTTCCTCCTCTCCGGGCTGGAAGTACAGTTTCCATGCCGCTCGAAGACCACGGAAACCTTGGCTAACGGATGCGGATCCCGCCCATCAGGCGAAACAGCGTCGCGTCAGATGGAACAGAGTAAACCTGGGCGCCGACATCGAAGATACTTCTAACCGCCGCGGTCAAACCGCCAAATACCGCCGGTCTCCACAGCGGCTCGCTCAGCTCTACCTGAGTGTGGTCAACGACGCCATTGGCGTCCGTAAAACCGACCTGAAAGTGAGGGTCGATGCGGTTTGCCCCCGCACCAGCGTACCACGCAAAGATTCCACTACCGGGAGCGAACCCCACAGCCGCTTCTCCACCGAACATGTCCGGGTGAAAGGTGTCCTTCGACGGATTCGAGCCATAGCACGGTGCAGCCGGATCACTCTGTTGCAGAGACGACCGTGGACAGGTGATCGGGCCCTTGACGTTGCCGAACGTTCCGTGAAACCGCAGCGAGAGCGTCGTGCCTGATGTCGCCGGTCCCAGATCAAAGTGGTGCGAATGTGAGATGGCGAAACTGAATAAATTCGGAGTCGCACGCGCGATCGTCACCGGCGGCAGGTATGCGGCCTCCAAAGCAAAGCCAAAAGGACCACCGACAGTAATCCGTGGTCTGCCGAATACAGGCGACAGAGAGGTGTGCTCACTCTTTTGCGTGAAGCACGCACCCGTACGCTCGATTGCCGGATCCGGCTTTGGGATGTACTCGCCCTCAGCGCCAATCCTGATACTCGCAGGAGGAAGCACTTCTGGCGCGGTGGCCATCGAGAACACGATCGGCGCTGTATAGAACGCCAGCAGCTTTCCTTCGTTGCTACTGCTGGCCACTCGGCATTGCGCAAAAGCGCTGCCGTGCGCCAACGCACTTACTGCGAACAACAACAAGCCTCGTCGCATCTATTCATCTCCTCGCACAACTGTGGGTCGCCAAACCTAGACCAGCTTTGTCGATGTTCGGGATGACTACTCGGTGAGAGCGAATATTCACCGCGCCAACGTATCCGGCCACGAGGCGAGCGAACACTCGCGCGTCATTTGTGAGGTGCAGCCTGGCCCGCACGAGCCGTGCGCACATACGTGCGCAACATGCATTGGGAATAGAACACAGGGTGCTCACGGTAGGCACTCCACGATCGATCGATCCGTATCATCTCCCGATCGTAAGCCTCGAACACTTCCAGTTTTTCCTGTCGCTGTTTCGTTGTACGATTCGGCGAGCGAGTGGTGAGCGCATAGCCAACGTAATACCGGCCGCTCCACTGATTCGCTCGCAGCAGATTCTCGGTGAGCTTCCCCGCCATGCGATGGTCATAATGATCGTGCGGATTGGCACGCACACTCGGGTCGGTTGTATGCAGGACCGCGTCAGCGGGAGACGTGGAGTCAACGTTCATACGCACGAGCGTGGCGACTGTTGTCGTAAGATCCTGCCAGCGTGCATAGGTTTGACTCCCATCTATGGCATCCAGCGAAACCGCCTCCGCGCGAAGCCTACGCAAACTTTCGAAGCGATTCCGCGCAAAGCCACCGCCGTTGCGATTCCCATCCGGGAGACGAAGGAAGTAAGACACACTCGATCCAAGCACGCATCGGGTGATTGCGCGGGCGGCGACATGAATCGTATCGCAACTCGAGCGCGCGGATACCGGCATTGCCAAAGCGATACGAGTTGACTGCAGCGCCGCGTTTTCACGCAGCTGCCAGTAGACGGAGTCACGCCCGTGGTCCCCAGCGGTTAGATAGATGAACACAACTCGTCGACCCGCGCGGACGCGGTCAACAATGGCGTCCCCCATGAACACCTGCCAATCATCCGCGTGGGCAACGATCACCACATCGACCGGCCTGGGGTTTGATAGTTGTTTAACACCAAGGCCATGGCCCGAGCTTGCTGCGCTGAGTAGTACCGGCGCTATCAGCAACGCGAGGCGAGAATACAATGTTCTCGGACGGAGTATGTGGTTCAACGCGATGGTTTGGATTATCTGCAAGATAAAAAAAGGGCGCACCTTTGTGCGCCCCTTCTATGCTTATTAGATAACAAGCTATCTACTCAGCCTGCCTGATTGCTTCGACCTCGAGACTGATTTTGATGTCATTACCTACCGTCAGACCGCCGCTCTCCAATAGAACGTTCCAGGTCAATCCGTAATCGCGTCGGTCAAACTTTCCCGTCGCGCTGAAGCCGACACGTTCCCCACCCCACGGATCCTTGGTCTGCCCTTCGAAGGTTACCTCGAGCGTGATTGGCCGAGTTATGTCCCGAATAGTGAGGTCGCCGGTCAGTTTGAAGTTCTGCTCATCGCCTTCGATCTTCGTGCTGCGGAACGTGATCGCCGGAAATTTTTCCACATCGAGGAAGTCAGCCGAACGGAGGTGCTGATCACGCGGTTCAATCCGCGTATCGAGCGTCCTCGCATCCAACGTCGCCTCAACTGATGAGTTCGCAACCTCGTTCTCGTTAATTCTGATGATGCCGTCCACACCGGTGATTCTTCCTTTCACCGTTGAGATCATCAGGTGCTTTGCGGAAAATTCAACCAGCGTATGAGCTGGATCGAGCTTCCACACGGTCTTTGCCCCAACTGGAGCAGTCTGCACTGCTGTCATGCCCATACCCTCTGTATCCCCAGGTTTCGCTGAGCCTCGCCCAGCCATTGCTTATTAATAGTGTGGTAGTATATTTTAGTAAGCTCCTTGTGTCAAGGGGCGCGAATTGCAAACTTTAAAGACATGGCAGATCACACGCAGGCAGGTGTTTCGCACGTTTGTTCCCGCTTTCACCGCGCTATCGAGCTCATCGGTAGCCGTTGGACTGGTGCTATTCTGCGCACCCTCCTCCAGGGCCGAACGCGCTACGCCTCGATCAAGGCTGCCATCCCGGACATCACGGACCGCATGCTGTCCGAACGATTGCGCTCGCTCGAGACGGAAGCCCTCGTGATCCGATCCGTTATCCCTGACACTCCTGTTCGCGTGGAGTACGAGCTGACCAAAAAAGGTCGTGAGCTGCAGGACGCACTCATTGAGATCGGCAACTGGGCAGAGCGTTGGATCCCACTCGAGGAGCCGGCCGCTCCACCGAACGAGGCATCTGCGAAAACCTCTGCCCCGCGTCGCCGCGCAAAAGCCGGAAGCGGTAACTGAACGGGAGACGCTGAAGTATTTTCAGCGTCTCCTTTTTTGCGCCCACGTTTCAGGTCCGAATAGCTGGAGAAAAAACCGATGCGCGCCCTGCTCCACTCCTTGGTGCTCTCCGCGACTAGCCTCGCGCTAACGCCACTTACTGCCGATCCACCGCTGCGCGGGTTCTTCCCTCAATCGGTTCAGGCCGAGCACGACCTCGAGGCGCGGTTCAAGGCGATGCCGGATCCGGCTCGCATGAGAGCAGCAATGCAACGACTCAGCGCGCGGCCGCACCATGTCGGCTCACCTTACGACAAGCAGAATGCCGAATGGATTCTCAGCGAGTTCAAGTCTTACGGCTGGGACGCACACATTGAGAATTTCGACGTCCTCTTCCCGACTCCAGTCGAGCGCGTCGTCGAGCTGGTCGCTCCAACGCAGTTCAAGGCATCGCTACAGGAAACTGCGCTGCCAGCTGACCCAACATCGAATCAGCAGGCGGAGCAGCTACCGTCGTATAACGCCTATTCTGTCGACGGTGATGTCACAGGCCCACTCGTTTTTGTGAATTATGGAGTGCCCGCCGATTACGAAGAGCTCGAACAACGCGGCGTGTCGGTTAAAGGAGCAATCGTCATCGCCAAATACGGCGGATCATGGCGCGGCATCAAACCCAAAGTCGCTGCTGAACACGGCGCCATTGGCTGTCTGATTTATTCTGACCCGCGCGACGATGGTTATGCCGGTGGCGATGTTTTCCCCAATGGACCAATGCGGCCGTCGCAAGGTGTTCAGCGCGGATCGGTCGCTGACATGCCTACTTACGCAGGCGATCCGCTCACTCCGGTCGTTGGCGCTACGAAATCTGCGAAGCGTCTGAGCGTTGCCCAGGCTGCGACCATCACCAAGATCCCTGTTCTTCCCATTTCATATGGCGACGCGCAGCCTCTGCTCGCCGCACTCAGCGGTCCGCTCGCTCCGCCATCATGGCGCGGCGGTCTGCCGATCACTTACCGACTGGGTGCTGGTCCGGCGCGCGTCCATCTTCGCGTCAAATCAGATTGGAGCCTCAAGACTCTTTACGATGTAATCGCCAGATTGCCCGGCACCACCGAAGCCGACCAGTGGGTCATCCGCGGCAATCATCACGACGCGTGGGTGAACGGCGCACAGGATCCCATCTCCGGTCTCGTCGCCGAGCTTGAGGAAGCGCGTGCGCTCGGCGCGCTCTACAAACAGGGGTGGCGACCGAAGCGCACCATCATCTACGCTGCCTGGGATGGTGAAGAGCCTGGATTACTCGGCTCGACCGAGTGGGTGGAGACACATGCGGACGAACTCAAGGCGCACGCCGTCGCCTATCTCAATAGCGACACGAACGAACGAGGCTATCTCGGCATCGCAGGATCACACTCGCTCGAGAAGTTCATGAACGGTGTGGCGATGGACGTCGAAGATCCGGAAAGTGCCGTAAGCTCGTGGAAGCGACTACAGGCTGAGCGAATTCTCAATGGCTCACCTGAAGCGAAAAAGGATGCCCGCGACCGTGAAGACCTGCGCATCGGCGCTCTCGGATCTGGCTCCGACTACTCGCCATTTCTGGATCACCTCGGTGTCGCTTCCGTCAATATCGGTTATGGTGGCGAGGACGACGGTGGCATCTACCACTCGATCTACGACGACTTTTACTGGTTTACCCACTTCAGCGATTCGACGTTCGTCTACGAAAAAGCACTGGCGCAAGTCGGCGGCATTACCGTGCTTCGACTCGCGAATGCTGACCTTTTGCCTTTCGGTTTCAGCAACCTTGCTGAGACAATCGAGACGTACGTAAAGGACCTTCAGTCCTTGCGTGATCGTCGCGCCGAACAAATCGCTGACCGTAACCGGGCCATTGACGAAGGTGTTTACAAATTCACCAGTGATCCGCGAGATCCAGTCACCGCACCGCAACGCCTGCAACCGGCGCCGCAACTCAACTTCGCACCATTGCTCAATGCACTCGACTCGATCAAGAGTGCTGCTTCGCGCTACGAGAAGGCATACGCGAGTGCGGTAAGCGCTGGTCGGTCGTCCGCGGCGAGGGCTGCTAACGAACGACTGATTCAGGCCGAGCGCGCCTTGACGTCGACCGAGGGTCTCAAGAACAGGCCGTGGTACGTACACATGCTCTACGCCCCGGGGTTCTACACCGGATATGGTGTGAAAACCATCCCGGGTGTGCGAGAGGCGATCGAACAGGGACAGTGGCAGGACGCAGATCGGGAGATTGCCCGCGCTGCGGCAGCGATCGAGCGCGAAGCTACCCTCATCAGCGGTATCGCCTCCTCACTAGGCGGCGTGTAACCAGGGATCACGCTCAGGTTCGGCCACTCGCACTACGCACAGAAAAAAAAACGGCAGCCAAAGGCTGCCGTTTCGTTATCTGCGATCCACGGATGGCTAGGGACGGAATCGAACCGCCGACACGCGGATTTTCAGTCCGCTGCTCTACCAACTGAGCTACCTAGCCCAACCACCGGACTGACGTCCGGATCAACAATTAAAACGCCTGAGAGTTGGTAATCAACCGGCTTCCGTCACGGCAAGCAGACTCGCTGCGCTTGCCGCTAGCGAATCGTTGTCTGCCCGTGAACCGCTGTGATCACCGACTTGATTCCACCACGAACATTGAAGTCGCCGACTACGCGCATCCACTTCGGCGCTGCACTGGCCACCAGGTCGTCCAGAATCCGGTTCACCGCGCGCTCGTAGAAGATTCCATCGTTGCGAAAGCTCCAGAGGTAAAGCTTGAGGCTCTTGAGCTCGAGACATTTTTTCGCCGGAACGTAGGTGATGCGAATCGTACCGAAGTCCGGCGCGCCACCTTTCAGCGCCGCTAATTCTTCCGCGTCGCTCTCGATCCCGCCAAGCGGACACAAGGATGTGAACTCCGAGCAATCCATGTGGATCTCGTAGTCGCGGTCTGCATATGGATTGTCAAAGGTTTCCAACAGCTCAGGCTTCGGCATCCCCGAAGGATGCATCGATTGAGCATCGAGGACAATTGAGAACGAGGGAGAATTGGGGAAGGATGGGGGAGGATTGGCCCTCAGTTGTCCTCAATCCTTACTCAGTCAGCAATCAGCAATGCCGTTGGTCGTATCCCCTCAGTCCTCTTCACGGAGCTTACGCGACATCTCTTCGAGCAGTCGTCGCTCGTCGCGCGTCAGACTCTCGATACCATGCTGTGAGATCTTATCGAGCACGCGATTCACCCTCGCGGCGTACTCCTTTGGCGATTCCTGCTTCGGCACGTGCTGGATCGGCTTCCGCTCGTGAAGCACGATCGCGTTGCTGCGCGCGATCACTTCGTCGACACCACCCGCGCGATCCCGCATCGGTGACCTGTTCCGCGGAACCGCCCGCGGCATGTCCTCGGACTCGTCTGGTACTGCGGAAACCCAGCCGCGGACGCGATTGATTCCACCAACCGAATAGAGCTTGAGGAAAATCCAACCGAAAGCCATTCCGCCGACGTGCGCCGTCCAGTCGATCCGCGAGCTCGGCGACAGAGCGAAGATGATGTTCATCGCCAGCAGCGCAACAACCAGCCACCGAGACCGCATCGGAATCACGCCAAAGAGGTACACCTCCTCGTCCGGCCAGCGCAGCGCGTACGCGACGAGTACGCCGCTGATCGCGCCCGATGCGCCGATTACCGACGTATGCTGGGCGAAGATGAGATGCGCAACGGCGCCGCCGAGCCCCGACCACAGGTAAAAGCGAACGAACGTTCGCGTGCCCCATTCCTGCTCGAGTCGTGGTCCGAACATCCACAGCGTGAACATGTTGAACGCCAGATGCGCGAGCCACGCGTGGACGAACATGTAGGTAACAACGGTCCACCAATCGCCGGGGAAGCGAGCGGGATCGAGAGCGAGCGCCGAATACACCGCGTCTGATCCGAACAGCGTCAGCTGCAGGAAATAGACGCCAATGTTCAGGGCCAGCAGCCACTGAACGGCGCGAGTCACGCGCGGAGAATCGGGAGTTTCGTACTGCTCGCTCATGCCAACCTGCGCAAAAGGACTACTGTGTTTGAACCCAGTGGACCGTGTTGGGTTCCTTCCCGAACCTATCCGAGAGCGAGTCTGACTATACGCTCACAAAGCTCCGGAAAGCTGATCCCCATCGCCGCGGCCCCCTGTGGTATCAGACTGAGCTCTGTCATTCCGGGCAACGTGTTTGCCTCGAGACAATAGAACTCGCCTTCGCTGGTCAGCCTGAAATCTATGCGCGCGTACCCGCGCAGCTTGAGGGCTTTGAACGCGGCCAACGCCTGCTGCTGGACTTTTTCCGTGGCCTCCCGCGAGAGCTTGGCCGGGAACTCTTCGGTCGCCATGCCTGCGGTGTACTTGCACTCGTAATCATAGATCTCGTGCTTTGGCAGGATCTCACCCACCGGCAGTGCAATGTCGCCGAGTATCCCGACGGTGAGCTCGCGGCCTGGAATGAACCGCTCGATCATAACCTCGTCGTCATACTTCCCGGCTTCTTCGATTGCCGGCGCCAGATCTTCGCGTTTCTTCACCAGCGATAGCCCAACGGTGGATCCCTGTTTCGATGGTTTGACCACCACCGGCAATCCGAGAATCCCTTCGACCTGTTCCACCGTCGCAGGCGTCATCAACCAGTCCGCTGTTTTGACCTCGGCGGCGGTAAAAAGCTTCTTGGAAAGGTCTTTATCCATTGCCAGCGCACTCGAAAGGTGTCCGCTGCCAGTGTATCTGACGTGCGCCATGTCGAGTAGCGCCTGGATCGTACCATCCTCGCCCTGTCCACCGTGCAGCGCCAGAAAAGCCACGTCGGCATGCCTGATCTCCTTCATCGAAGTCAGGTTGGGAAGGAACGCTCCTTCCGCAAACTTGGATAGGGATTCGAGCGACGGTGGCTCGGTTCCCACCTTCCCGGTGGCCAGCGCATGCTCTTCACTCGCGCTGATTACCCCCTTCGCTGGATCGAGCGGCGTCACTGCGTGACCACGCGTGCGCAGTGCTTCGACAATTCTTATTCCGGAGGCAAGCGACACGTTTCGCTCTGAGGAAGTGCCGCCCATCAATACCGTGATTTTCATGCGAGTGGTTTTTCGTTAGCGCGACATCATGAAGTGCAGCATATCCGACCGGGTAACGATGCCCTGCACTACGCCGTGCTCCTGTACCAGCACGGCTGGATTTGCCTTCGACAGCAGCTTCACCACGCTGTCTACCGGCTGATCCGACGCGACCATCGGGAATGGCGATTCCATGATCTCGCTAACCGGTGTGTCGAGCAGCTTTGGATTCTCCAGGCTCTTCTGCGATAGCGACCAGTCGCTGACCGAGCCAACGCAGTTGGCACCATCCATCACCGGTAACTGCGACACGTCGTGCAACGACATCAGCCCGATCGCCTGACGAACGGTAGCGCCGGGCGCCACACTCACTACCGCTGGTGCGCCGCCGTTTTTTCTGCCGAGCACTGCGTGCAGTGCCACTTTCGGCACATCCAGCATCTGGTTCTCACGCATCCACTCGTCGCTATAGAGCTTCGAGAGGTAGCGTTCACCAGTGTCGCAAAGAATCGTCACGACCATCCCGTTCGGATCGTCGAGTTCACGTGCAACCTTGAGCGCGACGGATGTAATGAGACCCGACGAGCCGCCGACGAACAGTCCCTCTTCGCGCGTCAGTCGCCGCGCCATCGCAAAGGATTCCTTGTCGCTTACGGTGTAGTACTCGTCGATCACGCTCATATCGAGCGTCCCTGGCAGCTTGTCCTGACCGATGCCTTCGACCTTGTATGGAACTCCCTCGATCTTGTTTTCCCCTTTGCTGCGCCAGTACTCAGCGAGGATAGACCCCACTGGATCGCCGGCAATTACTTTGATCTTCTTGTTCCGCTCCTTGAGGTAGCGTCCCACGCCAGTCAGCGTGCCACCTGTACCAGCCGATCCGACGAAATGGGTGATCTTGCCGTTCGTCTGCTTCCACAGCTCTGGCCCTGTCGTTTCGTAATGAGCCTCAGGATTGGCATCGTTGTAAAACTGATCGGCGAGAATGGCATTGGGTGTTTCCTTCGCGATCCGCTTCGCCATCATCACATAGTTATCGGGATGATCGGGCGGTACGGCCGTCGGCGTAACGATCACATCGGCGCCGAATGCTTTCAGCAGTCGCACCTTCTCCTGCGACATCTTGTCCGGCATCGTGAAAATGCACTTGTAGCCCCTGAGCGCGGCTGCGATCGCCAGACCGACGCCCGTATTTCCGCTCGTCCCTTCGACAATCGTGCCGCCGGGCTTGAGCTTTCCTTCCCGTTCCGCGCGTTCGATGATCGGCAGCCCGATACGATCCTTGACCGAGCCACCTGGATTGAAGAATTCCGCTTTGGCGTATACTGGCGTGCGGATACCACGAGCAACGGAGTTCAGGCGAATTAGCGGTGTCCAGCCAATCGTTTCGAGAACGTTGTCGTACGGCTCCTTATTGCGTTCGTGGTTCATTAGCGCTTTGTCGTCCGTCGCTTCGTGGTCGTTCTCGCTTTATTGGTCGACTTGGACGTGGTGGTCTTCGAAGCAGTCGCGGGTTTTGCGGTATCCACCGACGCCGGTGGCGCGCCGGCGGCAGTGCTGCTCGCCGTCGTATCACGGCTAATGACTGAATCACCCGCCAGTGGCGGAGCATCTGGATGCCTGAAGTAAACCGGCAACAGGATCGAAACGGGTACAGGTTGGCCCTGTGTTTTAGCCGGCTCGAACTTGAGATCGCGGGATCCTTTCATCGCCGCTGAATCCAGAGCGGTGAAGCCGGAGGTCTCGGCAATACGTGTCGAGTCGGGTACGATCGCGCCTTCTCTATCGATAAAAATCCGGAGGGTGACGTTTCCCTGAACTTTTTGCGCGTAAAGCGCCGGCGGATATCGGAACGGCAGCTCTTTGTTCAGCATTACTGGCGCTTCATCAGGTTGCCGGCCGACGGTCTGGAATGGCAGACCTGATCCCTCACCTTTTTTGCACGCTGCGAGCGTAATCAGGAGCACGGCTACAATTGCTCTCGTCGACATTCAGGTAGTTTCCCCTTCCCCTTCGCGTTTTGCTTCATCGACCAATCGTGCCAGCACTTCCAGCGCCTGCAGTGGCGTAATCGTGTTTGGCTCGAGTGTCTTCAGCTTCTCGACGACCGGGTGTCTGACTGCGCTAAACAGTGCCAGTTGGTCGGCACCCTGACCGGTACGAGCCGAAGTGCGCTTAGCTCGGGGCACGATCTGTTCCGCTTCCAGCGAACGTAAGAGCTCCCTGGCGCGATCCAGCACCGCTCCGGGCAGACCGGCCAGGCGTCCCACTTCTATTCCGTACGACCGGTCCGCACCACCCGGCTGCAACCGGTGCAGGAAAAGCACCTGATCGCCAATCTCGCGAACCTGCACGTTATAGTTGCGAACTGCTCCTAAATTGTCAGCGAGCTGCGTCAGCTCATGGTAGTGAGTCGCAAAAACCGTTTTGCAGCCGACCTTGTTGTGCAAATGCTCACTTACCGCCCACGCAATCGAGATCCCGTCGTATGTCGATGTACCACGACCGATCTCGTCGAGGAGCACCAGGCTCTTTCGCGTGGCAGTATGGAGGATCGCACTCGTCTCCGACATTTCGTCCATGAACGTCGATTGTCCCCGCACGAGGTTGTCGCTCGCCCCAACGCGTGTGAACAGCCTGTCGACAACACCGATTCGCGCGTACGTTGCTGGAACGAAGCTCCCGATTTGCGCCATCAGAACGATCAAGCCGATCTGACGTAGCACTGTGGACTTGCCCGCCATGTTCGGGCCGGTCAGGATGATCATTCGCGCATCTTCGCTGAGCGAGATGTCATTCGGAATGAACTTTTCGCGCGGCATCATTCGCTCGACTACAGGATGCCTGCCCGCACGCACATCCAATGCGAATTCGTCTGTGAGCTCGGGCCTCCCGTACGTTTCACGCGCGGCCACTTCCGCAAAGCACGCCAACACATCGAGCTCAGCGATCAACTGGGCCAGCGCCTGTAGTCGCCTGACGTGTTGACCGATTTGCGATCTCAATTGTTCGAACAGGTCACGCTCACGCTGCTCGATCCGTTCTGCCGCTGTGAGAACTCGCTCCTCGTACTCCTTCAACGACGGCGTGACATAACGCTCGGCTCCGGAAAGCGTCTGCCTGCGCTGATAGTCGGCTGGAACGAGGTCCTTGTTGCTATTGGTAACTTCGATGAAGTACCCAAAAACCTTGTTGTAACCGACCTTGAGCGAGCTGATCCCCGTTCGTGCTCGCTCCTCCGCCTGGATTTTGGCAATGCCGTCCTTGCCACCATCACGCAAGCCGCGCCAGCTATCGAGATCTGCATCCACTCCGATTTGGATCGTCGGTTCATCGCCAATGGCAACTGGCGGCCGCTCCACCAGGACTCGTTCGATCTCGCTGCATAGATCGTCACATTCGTCCCACGCGCTGATGCGTCGCTCAAAGGTCCACTTCGCATCCGGATTCTTCGGGCGCGTGCGCTCGAGCGCTGCTCTCAGATCAGGCACTCGCAGTAGAGAATCGCCGAGCGCGCGAAGCTCTCGCGGCGACGCCCGGCCCGCTGCCGCTTTACCGCCCAGGCGCTCGACATCTCGCACTCCATCGAGGGTTTCACGCAGCGCTTCACGACTGAGCAGGTCGCTCAGTGATGACACTCCGTCAAGACGCTGCTCTATTTCGGCCCGACTGATTAGCGGCGCTAACAGCCAGTGACGCAGCAGTCGCGCTCCCATTGGTGT
>Ga0134124_10002906_pt1 | contig 13807 bp, 9 predicted proteins | sample KB304_FD_96880 | JGI IMG/M metagenome (GOLD analysis project Ga0134124, IMG submission 96880) | Terrestrial soil microbial communities without Nitrogen fertilizer from Kellogg Biological Station, Michigan, USA - KB3-0-4 | ecosystem: Environmental > Terrestrial > Soil > Unclassified ... | reverse complement strand
GCGCGCGAGGCGCGCGTGATTGTCGGGCGCACGCGCGCGCCTTTCGCTCGAAGCGAAGCGCTCGGGGGAATTTTCGAGATCGGGCATGGGCGCCGCGCGCCATTTACCATCGCCCGGGCCAGGGTTATGCGAGTTCCGATTTCCGTCCGGTTTCTCCGCGACAAACCGCGATGTTTGCGCGAATCGGCCGGGAAAGTACCGGCACTTCCCTGTTCGAGGCAGCGCTCCGGGCAGTGCGTTAGGAGGGCAGACGTTCGCCGAGTTGGCACTCGCGACCGTCTGGTTTGGGTGCTTGGAGCTTGCGGGAGCGGCGGGGAGGCGCTCTACTACACGCGGTCCCTCGCAAGCGGGCTCGAGTTCGAAACGGATATGCGTTGGTTCGTTGAAGTGTCCCGCGTAGGGGAGAACGGTGTCGCTGACGAATACTGCGTCGAAGCGAAGCAATGGCAAGCCGCGTTGCAGGAAGCTCGCAAGCTGCGTGGCGACACGGGAGCGCTGTCCAAGTTTTCGATCGAGCTGTTGGACCGCGGCTACCGAGCCGTCGATCCGGCGCTCAAGCTTCGCTACCTGATCAACGAGGCACCAGCCGACGCCCCATTGACCGGCAGCGCCGAAGCGTCCAAGCGACTCGCCCAAAAGGCCGAGCGCGCCAGCAAGCCCCGCGTCGGTGAATCGGTCGCACCGCCGAGCGTGTACGCGACGTCACTCGCCCCAACGCCGTTCACGACGTCACTCGCGCCCCCCGTCTCTCCGTCACAGGCCCCGCCGGCTACCTCGAGCGCCGTGCCGCGTCCGAGCTCGCTGGCTCCGCGCCCGACCTCGCTGGCCCCGCGCGCCGTCACTGCCGAGCCGCCTCCCGTTGCGCCCGCGGTCGCGCTCGTCGAGCCGCCGCCCACCGTTCCTGCGGAGCCACCGCCGCCTGCGGTGCTCCCGGAGCCCCCGCGTGCTTCGCAACTCGTCGTCCCGAGCGATCCCGTACCGCCCGCGCCGCCGGCGCCTGGTGGGCCTGCGTCCGAGCGGCCGGCGCCGGCTGTGCCGGCGTTCGAACTCGTGCGCCAACGGGCGGAAGAACCACGTCCGGATAGTCCGATCACCTACCGAGAGTTCGCTTACGCGGTCGCCCCCGGGCAAACGCGCGACGAAATCGAGGCATTGCTTCGAGATCGGTATCAAGCGACGCGCGCGGCGATCGAGGACCGCCCGCCAGGCAAGTTCGTGCAGTTGGCTGTCTTCGATCACGTCTTCAAGCGCCGGCCCGAGCGCCCGCCGCTGGCGACTTTCGCCTGGAAAGATTGGCGTGGCGAACCCGTGCTGGCCTTCCCCGGCTTTGGTGACGCGGCCATGCCTCCGGTTTCACGAATCCCGCCCGCGCGGGAGTCCGTGCCCCCGCCGTCATCGAATGGGGTCGCTGCGGAAGCGCCGGCTTCGGTGGTGCCCGAGTCGGCGCCAGTCGTGCCGATGAGGCCGGTAGTGATTTCATCGCTTCCGCCCCCGCCTTCGCCGGAAAAGCCCGCCGTCGTCGCGCCCGCGCCCGCAGCGGAAGTGGAAATTCCGATCGAGGTCGCATCCGCTCCCGCCGCAGAGCTCGAAATTCCGATCGATGAGGCCGCGCCTAGCGCAGCCGTTGAAGTCGACATTCCGATCGACGACGCTGCATCCGCGCCCACGGCGGCAGCGAGTCCGACGGCAGAGCTCGCCCAGGCACCGGTCGCCGAAACGCGCGGGCCGATCGTGGAAGGGGGACGGGCTCCGGTGCTCGAAGCGCCCGCGCCGATCGCAGTGCCAGCAGCGCCCGCTGCCGCCGAGCCGGCAGTTTCGCCGGCGGAAGCAGGCTCCGCGCCCGCGGTCGAAGTGCCCGTGTCGGTGATGGAAGGCGGGCGCTCACCGGTCGAAGCCCCATCGCCCGTCGAAGCCCCGCCTCCCGTCGAAGCCCCTCCAGGCCCCGTTGCCGCAGAGGCCCCCGCCCCCGCTGTTGCCGCTCCAGTTCCCGCGGCGGAAGCGTTGCCCGCGCCCGCTCCGAGCTTCGAGCTCACCTTCGAGGCTCCGGTCGCTCTTGCGGCGTCACCTGCGTCCAAAGCGTCGAACCCGACATCGGCCGAGCGAGCCTCGCGCCCGCGCATCGCTGCCGAGGGACGTCGCCGCGCTGGTGAAGATCTGATCGGTGAGCTGTTCGAGATCATGCACGACCTGCACTTCGCGACTGACGTCGCCGAGGGAGCGGAATTCGTGCTCTCCGTGCTGAACGAACTCTTGCCTTGCGAAGGCGTCCTGATCCACGTCTTCGACATCAACACTTCCCACTTCGTGGTCGTGCGCGCCAAGGGACCCCACGCAAACAGCGTGCTCTTGCAGCGCATGTCGGACCAAGATCCCCTGGCGCGCACGGTGATGCGCAATACGCACGCCCTGTCCGTGAAGAACGCTGCCGACGACGCTCGCTTCACGGGCGCGCGCTGGCAAGCGCTGGGCGTCGCACCGCGCAGCGTGCTCTGCGGCGGCGTGCAGTTGAGCGGCCGCTACTTGGGCCTGATCGAGATCGCCAATCCGCACGGTGAGATCCCGTTTCACCAGAGCGAGCTGCACGCGCTGGACTACATTTGCGAGCAGTTCGCCGCGTTTCTCAGCAAAAAGCCGATTGTTCTGAGCGCGGACGTGGTCCTTTCACGCGGCTGACGCGGCGGCGGACGCCGGTCTCGGCTAGTCTCTCGTTCGGAAGCAACGGACATGGCGGACCGACCCCGGCGCGAGCGCCTACTGACGTTCCTCCTGCTGCCAGTCATCGTGCTGGCAGTCTTGGTGCTGGCGGGCGTGATGTTCCGTTCCAGTTTTCAATTGGAGAAGCTGCGCGAGCAATCGGTGATCGAGGCGACCTTGCTGTTGGCCAACGAAAAGGCCGATCGTCTCGACAAGCGCATCATCGAGCAAGACAACGTGGTCCGCTCCGTGATCGACGTACGCGAACGAGAAGGCTTCGGTGCCAAATGGCTCGAATCCGCCGCACTGCAGACACCCACCGTGCGCGCGGTGCTGCTGCTCGACCTGAGCTCGCCCCAGCGCGATGTGGTGGCCGTCGCTTCACGGGCGCCGGGACCGGAGCACGAACGCTTCACGCATTTGTTGGTGCACGCCATACTCGGCGAGATGAAGCTCGAGCGCGTCCCCGTGGGCGAGCTGCGGCACATTCACAAGAGCGTGCGCGGTCAAGCGTATTTGCTGAGCCATTGGCAGCTGATGCAAGACGGCAGGCACTACCTGGTGGTGGTCTGGCACGACGTGCCGCGCATCGTTCACGACGTGTTTCCTGCGTTGTACGCGGACGCGCAGCAGAGCCGCGTCAACGTGGTCGATGGTGAAGGCCGCATAGTCTTCGGCCCACCGCTGAGCCGCGGAGGGCTCACGCTCGGACGCCCCTTCGAGACCACGCTCTACAAGTGGACACTGAACGTGAGCATGACCTCGGCCGAGGAGCTCGCCGCGGCCGTCGCGCGCCGGCGTGTGCTGGAGATGGTTTTGGTGGGTCTCTCGGGCATCGTGGTGATCGCGGGCCTGGCCGTGATCTTGGTGGCCGCCGAACGCGAACGAAAGCTGTCCAACCTGAAGAGTGATTTCGTGGCCAACGTTTCGCATGAACTGAAGACCCCGCTCTCGTTGGTACGCATGTTCGGTGAGCTGCTGCAGAGCGGGCGCGTCGAAAATGACGAAAAGCGTCGCCAGTATTTGCAAATCATCGTCAGCGAGAGCGAGCGCCTGGGCGCGTTGATCGAAAACGTCCTCGACTTCGCCAAGGTGGAGCGCGGCAAGGCCGCCTACGAATTCAGCTCGGGGCGGGTCGGCGAGGTCGTCTCGCGCGCGGTCGAGGCCTGTCGCGTGCGCGCCGAGCGTGAACAGGTCGCGCTCGAATTGGTCATCGCCGAAGAGCTGCCACTGGTCGACCTCGACGAACGCGCGATCGAGATCGCCGTCATCAACCTGGTCGACAACGCGCTCAAATATGCGCCTGATGGTGAGCTCGTGAGCATCAGCGTGCGGCGCCAAAACACCAACATCGAAATCCGCGTCGCCGATCAGGGCGCCGGGATCCCGGTCGACGACCGGCGCCGGATCTTCGAGCGCTTCGTGCGCGGAAAGACGGCGTTCGGCAAGCAAGTGCGTGGCAGCGGCATCGGGCTCGCGTTGGTCAAGCACATCGCCGAAGCGCACGGCGGCGGTGTCTGGGTGGAAGACGCGGTGCCGCACGGCAGCTCGTTCGTGCTCACGCTGTCGCTGAGGCCGCGCGCGAAAATGGCGGAGTAGTGTTACTCAGAAACCTCACCCTCGTCCGTCGCCGACTGCATCTTGAGCAGCTCTTTGTCACTCAGGTAGATGGAATTGCTCGGTGCATTCTCGCTCGACGCGCCGCTTCGGGCACTGCCGACGGGCGCGCTGACCCCGTCGCCCTTCGCGCTCACGTCGGCCGCGGCGGGAGTCTCTCCGGCAGCCTCGACCAGGCTCGGATCTTCGACGTGGGCCGCTGACCCAACTCCTGCGACGCCCGAAACGGCAGGGCTGGGCTCGCTCGGAACGCCTGCGCCGGGCAGCGGCGCGGGCAACGCGATCGCGTCCAAGAGCGGGTTGTACTTGGCTACCACGGCCATGAATTGCTCGCGTTGCTCCTTGGTCAGCACACGCATGCCGTCCAAGTTCAGCGTTTCGGCGTCGAAGAACTTGCCGTCGCGTTGCGCGCTGAAGTGCAAATGCGGACCCGTCGAACGACCCGTGTTGCCGACGTAGCCGATGGTCTGCAGGCGCTTCACCTTGTCACCGACTTTGATTCCGGTGACATAACGCGAAAGGTGGGCATAGCCGGTTTCGATGCCGTTCGCGTGCATCACCTTCAGCAAATTGCCCGCGGGACCCCCCGGCCCGATGTAACTCACCGACCCTGGCGCCGAAGCGCCGACCGGCGTGCCGAGCGGCGCGCCGATGTCCGTACCCATGTGCGGCATGACCTTGTGCAAGATCGGATGCATGCGCCGCGGATTGAACGCTGACGTGATGGCGGCACCGGGGATCGGCTTGCGCCAGCCGCCCTCGTACGGACTCTTGCCGGTTGCGTCGTAGTAGCCGCGCAAGCTCGCGTCATCGAAGTAGTACACGCGCAGGGCTTCGCGCTTGGGATTGGCCGCCACCACCTCGACGGCTTCGATGCCGGTGTAGCGCGCGAACTCACCCAAAACCGTGACTTCTTGGCCGATCACGCGGATTCGATCGCCCCGCTCCAGCTCATCCATCGAGAGGTGTCCCTGAAGCGCCAGCGAAACGACTCGCCCGAGCCCGCTGTCGAAGCCTGCCCGCTCCGCGGATGCGTCGAAGTTCTTGCCGTCGTAGACGAGCGCGCCCGTGATCTGGTTGCGCTCCACCTTCAGGTCGAGCTTGCTGCCCTTCAGTAGGCCGTCGTCACCCTCGCGCGCTTGGTAGACCTCTTCGGGAGTCACCGTATACTCGAAGGCCTTGAGCCGCGACGAGCCGCGCTCGAGCAGCGCCGTGAAGCGGTCCGACTTGTTGCACTTGTCGAAGTCGCGCACGCCCTTCATGGCGGTGAGCACGCGATACGCTTCCTTTTCGGGTACACCCGCGCCGCCGAGCGCCTTGATGAACGGATCAGTCGAAATCTTGCCGTCGACGGTGCGCAGGTTCGAATCGCCCTTGCTGTCCGCGATGCGCCACGGACCCGGCACCTTCTGACGTACTCGCTTGGGGACAGGGGGGGCAGCCTCGATCGGCGCGGCGCTGACGCTCGCGCTAGGCGTGCCACTCGCGCTCTTGCCGAGCTCGGCCGTGTGCTGTCGATCCAGGTTGATCAAGAGCGCGATCAACGTCAGCACCGTGGCGATGCCGATCAGCGTGCCGAAGAGCGCGATCAGTGTCGGCGAGAGTTGATTGACCGCGCGAGCAGACAGCGGCGCTAAAGCAGCACGTCTGCCCGAACCGGAGGCGGCGTCGAGTTCCGCGTCATTGGCTTCGCGCGCTTCCGACCGGCCGATCTCGTCCAGTCCTCCGCGCACCGGACTTTCGGTTGGGACGTCCGGCCGGGCGGCGTGGGCGCGAGCCAAGAGTCGCTCTCGCGCTCGCTCACCCCCTTCACCGCCCGAGGCGCGCGCAAATTCATCCGGCGCTGCCTCGTCGGTGGCAGCGACTTCCGACGCCAATTGAAGATCGGGTTCGAGATCTCCGTCGTCGCGTACTGAGGGATCGACGACACGGCCTACGTGACGTGATCCCCCGGCTCCCGGAGAAGAGGGCACGAACGCGGGGTAGCAGTGGACGCGAAGCGGGGCAAGCGTGGTGAGCGCCGTTCAGCCCGAACGCTCGCCAGAATCCGTCGAGATAACCGGTACTTGAAAAATGCGGTCGGCGGCGGAACGCGTTTTGCGCGGTTCCCGCCATCCGGGCGCCGAGTCGGGCCGTTCGCGGGGCTTTCACACACTCGCCCTTTGAAACAGACTGCAGTTCATGGACGACCATCTGAAGCAGCTGCTGCTCTTGGGGCGCGAGCACTATCAGAAGCGCGAGTTCGACAAGGCAGAATACTTACTCAAGCAAGTCGTTCAGCAGACGGATCGTTTCGCTGACGTGTTCGACATGTTGGGCGTGATCGCGCACGCGCAGGGTGACTTCGGGCAAGCAGAGCAGAACTTCGAAAAAGCCGTCGCGCTGAATCCGAACTACACGGAAGCTCAGCTGAACTTGATGGTCACCTACAACGATCTCGGAAAGTACGATTCAGCGCGCGAAATCTACGCGCGCATTCGCGGTCGTGCCGCTGGCGGGGACGGGCCCACCGATCCGTTCGCGATGGGCAAGATCGCCAACATGCACGCGGAAACGAGCCAAGCCTACCAAGATGCCGGCATGCCCGCCGAAGCGGTGATCGAACTCGAGCGCGCGGTCGCGCTGTGCCCGTCATTCGTCGATCTGCGAACGCGCCTCGCCACGCTCTATCGCGACATGGGCCAAAAAGAGCGCGCGCGCGAGCAGCTCGAGATCGCCAAGCAGTACAACCCGAACTACGTCCAGGCCCGCGTGCTGCTCGGCGTGGCGCTGCTTTCGGCAGGCGAACACAGCGCGGCGATCGAAGAGTTCCAGGCGGTGATCGAGCGCGACGTCGACCACAAGGGCGCGCAAATGTACCTGAAAATTGCCCAAACCCAGCAGCGCAACTCGGTTCATCCTCCGGCTTGATGGTGCTCGTTGGCGTCTCGATTGCGCCGTAGTTGGCTGCAGATTTGGCGGCGTCTGCGCGGCGAGCGGCAGTCGCCTGCGCGCGTCGCGCTGGCCGTCGCGCTCGGCCTATTCATCGGTTGCTTACCGGTGTACGGCTTGCACTTCGTGCTCTGTTTGCTGATCTGCCTGCCGCTCCGGCTGGATCTGGTGCTGGCCTACCTGGTGGCGAACATCTCCAATCCGTTGGTCGCGCCGTTCTTGATCACGTTGGAGGTGGAAGTCGGCTCGCTGCTGAGCACCGGACAGCACGCAGCGTTCACCTTGGAGCGCGCGCGCCAGACTGGGATTTTGGGCTTCGCATTTCAGGCTGGGCTCGGCAGTGTCGTCGTTGGGCTCGCGCTGGCAGCGATCGGCAGCGCGAGCGCTTACGCGATCGCGCGCAAGCGGCGCGCAGCGGATGCGCCCCCGAGCGACGACGCGCCCGAAGGCGAGCGTGACGCGGCGATGCAACGCACGATTGTGCGCTATCGCACGGCGCCCATCGGCGACCGAATCTACGTGGCGATGAAACTCAACACCGATCCGCTGACGCGCCTGTTGGCCAATCTGCCTGGCGACCTGGGGCGGGTGCTGGACGCGGGCGCGGGTCGCGGCCAGTTCGGGCTATTTTTGCGCGAATTGGGCCGCTGCAGCGAGCTCTTCGGCTTCGATTCGGACGCGCGCAAAGTGGCCGTCGCCAAGCGCGCCGGCGCCGAAGCTGCGCACTTCGAAACGCTCGACCTGCTGGACCTGCCCGAGCGGGCGCTCGATACGCTGCTCTTGATCGACGTCTTGCATTACCTACCCGTGCCGGAGCAAGACGAGCTGCTACGTCGGGCGGCGCGCTCCGTAACGAGTGGACGGATCGTGATCCGCGAGCTCGACGCAGGTAACGCCGCGCGCAGCAGCGTCACGCGCGGCTTCGAGTGGCTGGCGAAGATCTCCGGCTACAACCGCGGTCGCGCCGGGCGTCACTACCGCCCTGCGCGGCAAATCGTCGATCAGCTGACGAGCAGCGGGTTCTCTTGTGAGGTGTCGGGCGCTTCCGAGGGCACCCCGTTTGCCAACGTGCTGATCGTCGCTGCGCGCAGCTCGGGTGTTTCGTAGCCGAAGACTCGCGACAAGATTGGCAACGCGCGCTCGGCGGCGCTCTCGACGCTCGGCAGAGCGCCCGTGAGCGAGGCTACGGAGCCGACCCCGAATTCGCTGATGCCGCACGGCACAATCAGCCGAAACAGCGACAAATCAGTGCTCAGGTTGAAGGCGAAGCCGTGCATCGTCACCCAGCGCGAGATGCGCACGCCGATGGCGCCGATCTTCACCGGGGTGCGCGCGGCTTCCACGCCAGGCCAGGCGCTCGGCTCGGCTTGGTCTGCCCACAAGCCGATGTACTTCTCGATCGTGCCGCTATCGATGCCGTAGCTCCGTGCGAGCTCCATCATCACGCGGTTTAGATCTTTCACGTAGCGCCGCACGTCCATGCGGTCGGGGTGCAGATCCAAAATCGGGTAACACACGAGCTGCCCCGGCGCGTGCAGCGTCACGTCGCCGCCGCGTCCGGTCGAGACCAACGCGATTCCCGACTCTGCCAGCGCCGCCTCGGAAGTGAGCAGATGCTCGGCCGTCGCGCCGCGACCGAGCGTGATCGTCGGCTCGTGCTCCACGAACAGCACCGTGTCCGCGATGCGTCCGGCCTTGCGCGCCTCTTGCAGCTCGTGCTGCAACGCGTGCACTGGCTCGTACGCCGCACGCCCTAGCCAGAATGCACGGAGTGAGCGCTCGCTGGTCATTCCGGGATCTTGGCACCAGAATCGACGAGTTCACTGCGCAGCCCGTCGATTTGCTCGGTGAACACGTTGGCTACGTCCGGATCGAACTGAGAACCCGAGCAGCGCAAGATCTCGTTCACCGTGACTTCATGCGGCAATGCTCGGCGATATGCGCGATCGCTGGTCATCGCATCGTAGGTGTCGGCGACCGCGATGATCCGCGCAATCAGCGGGATGTCGTTGCCGGCGAGCCCGAGCGGGTAGCCTCGGCCGTCCCAGCGTTCGTGGTGCAGGTGGACGCCCGGGATCACCGGCTGCAAAAACTTGATCGGATCCAAGATCTCGCGCCCGTAGGTCGGGTGGCTCTTGAACACCTCGTACTCCAGGCTGGTCAGCTTGCCGGTCTTGTTCAAGTTCATCACGCAGCCAATTTTGCCGATGTCGTGCATCAGCGCGGAGTGCCGCACGTGCTCGATTTGCTCGGCGTTCAAGCCCAGCCAGCGCGCCAAATTGACCGCGTAACGCGCCACGCGCTCGGAATGACCCGAGGTGTAGCGGTCCATCTTGTCGATGGTGCGCGCCAGGCTGGTGATCGTCTGTTGAAAGGTGGCCTGCAAATCCTCGTACAAACGAGCATTTTCGATTGCTGCTGCGGCGCGCGAGGCGATGATGCTGAGCAGCTTGCGCTGCCCTTCGTCGAAACGCTTGCTGGCGGTGAGCGAGACCACCGCGATCCAACCGAGCAGGCGGTCACGCATCTTGAGCGCGATGATGGTGATGCTCTGGACCTGCCGCGACGGATGAGTCGCAAACAACTCACGTGCCCGCGCGCCGTGTTCGACCAAGAAGCTCTCCTGCTTCAGTCGCTCGGCCACGATTTGGGCGTCCAATTCTCCCGCTTCTTCAGCCTCCGGGAAGGCGCTGGCCAAGCTGACATTGCGCGAGAAAAAGGCACCCTCGCCGTTGTCCAGCCAGGTCATCACCATGTCCGCGCGGATCTCGTTCAAGCCGCTGTCGGCGACCGTCGCGATCACTTCGTCGAGCGACAAACTGGCGGTAATGGCTTCGCTGACCTTGTACAGCGAGAGCGCCTCACGCAGGCGCAGGTTCTCCGCCGCGAGCCGGCGCTTCTCCAGCCCCCGTTGCACGATGTGCACGATCTCTTCCACCTTGAAAGGCTTCAAGATGTAGTCGTATGCGCCGCGCTTCATGGCATCGATCGCGGTTTCGACGGTGCCGAATCCGGTCATGATCACGGTCAGCGTGTCCGGATGGGTGCGCGCCACTTCGCGCAGCAGATCGAGTCCGCCCATCTTGGGCATCTTCAGGTCGCTGATGACCATGTCGTAGCGCGCGCGCTCGAGCTCGTTCGTGGCGCTCACGCCGTCTTCGGCGGTGCGCACGATGTAGCCCTCCATGCCGAGGAAGTCGGCGATGATGTCGCGGATGAACTTCTCGTCGTCGACGACGAGAACCCGCGGGCGTTCTTCGGGGTAACTCGAGTCGGACTCGGCCATCCTGGATGGGTTCTTTTCGGTGGAGCTCAGAATGGCCAGACTACCCCTTCAATCGTGCGCCTTGCACAGGTCCGTGAGCAGCGCTTCATGCAAGGCTCGAAATAGCGCGAAAATCAGCTGCCGGCAGCTTTTTCCGCCGCCGGTTGCAAGGATGACGGGCTCGAAACGTCTGACCATGCCGTTGCGTCTGAGCACGACGGGCCGCGAGATGGCCGACAGACACGAGAGATCGCCCGCCGACGACCAGGCCTACCCGGTCAGACTCTCTACCGGGGTTGACTGAGCAGGCCACCCAGCGGACGCCGACGCGGTTCTGGGTCGTGACTCTTCAGGTACGACAAGTTCAGGCAATTGATCAGCGCATGAGCCGCGATCGGCCCGGCAAGCGACCCGGTCAATTGGAACGTCGCCCCGAAGGCGAGCCCCATCACGGTCGCCCAGCTGATCCACGCCCAGCGACTGGGGCCGCGCAGCTGCGCGTGAACGATGCCGAATACCGCCGCCTGGACCCACAAGCCCAGCCACGGTTCCAAGATGCCGCGGAACCAGAGCTCTTCGCCCAGCGCACTGAAGGCAGCGACAGCCACGATGCCGGCGGCGCTGAGATCCCGAGCGACGGGACGCAGCTCACTATGCAGATTCCGAGCCCAAGCGTAGCGGGCCACGAAAACGCGGGTGCTGAACGCAACCAGCGCGCCGAGCGCGAGTCCGATGACCAAGCTGTACACGTGGCTGAGCAGCCCGGGCAGCGACAGCCAGGGCTCTCCCGCGTAGTTGAACGGCGAGCTGCCACGCCAAAGCAGCGCGACCGTAATCGCACTCGCGCTTGCGGCGAGATAAGCGACTGCGACTCTGCCCCAGCGAAGCATTCTCGTGCCTCGGAATATGGCACGAGCGCCTCGCGCTCGCACCTGCGCGATTTGCCGAACCACACCCCGATTTTCGCGGGCGATCCGCGGACAGCGAGCGGGAACGGCCACGCCCCGGGTACGCTGAAACAACGCCGGAACGTTCGAATTCGTTGCGCGCGGGGCAACTGGGGCGAAAGCTAGTGATGCCGTGCATCGGAGTTTGTTAGAGTCGCGCCCGCGTGGGAGAGAGCAAGGAAGCGCCCGAAGTACGTGAGCGGTTTTCGTCAGCCCTGGGGCTGGTGGACATCATCGCGCGCCAAATTCTGCGCACCCTGGGCGGTTCGGCCGAGCTCGAAGACTTGCTCAGCTTCGGACGGGAGGGCCTGTGGGATGCGGCGCGTCGCTTCGACGATTCGCGCGGCGTCCCATTCCGTGGCTACGCGAATTACCGCGTTCGTGGCGCAATCATCGACGGCGTGCGCGCCTCGGCGCGCCTTTCCCGGCGGACTCACGAGCGCTTGAACGGCTTGCAAGCCGCCGCGCGCGTAAGTGAGGGCGCGTTCGAAGACGCTTCGGTGTCGCGCGCGCCTGGTTCGGGTCCGGCGGAAGCAGAGACGGCGCTATCCGATCACTTGGCGGCCATGGCCACCGCGATGGCCGCGGGCCTGATCGCACCCACCGCTCACGCTGACGGCGGCGAGCGAACGCTCGTCGACACCAGCGACAATCCCGAAGAGGCCTATGGCCAAGCCCAGCTTTTGGCCCTGATTCGCAGCACCATCGCTGAATTGCCCCACGAAGAAGCCGAACTGGTCCGCCGCCATTACCTCGAAGGCGCCCGCTTCGACCACGTAGCTAGCGAGCTCGGCCTCAGCAAATCCTGGGCGAGCCGCCTGCACACCCGCGCCCTAACCCGCCTCGCAAAACGCCTCCGCTCCCCAACCGAGTAACCCCTTCGGACCTCGGGTCGGTTTGTTGGGACTCCCATCCCCCAATGCCGGACCGAACCCAGGGTGTGCGGATCCGCGAAGCACACCCTGGGTCGGGTCCCGTGCCGAACCTGCCGGACCGAACCCAGGGTGTGCGGATCCGCGAAGCACACCCTGGGTCGGGTCCCGTGCCGAACCTGCCGGACCGAACCCAGGGTGTGCGGATCCGGGAAGCACACCCTGGGTCGGGTCCCGTGCCGAACCTGCCGGACCGAACCCGGGGTGTGCGGATCCGCGAAGCACACCCTGGGTCGGGTCCCGTGCCCAATGAGGATGGGGGGGCGCTCGGGATCCAGCGACGCACCTCACGTTTGTGCGGGGTTCCTTGCCTTGACGAGGCAGAGCGGAAAGGGGCGCAATGGGTCGAAGTTGGACGCAACTGGGGCGGAGGGTGACCGATACGGGGGGGGATGGCGATCTCGGGAGTTCGTGGTGAGACGATGGTGTTCGAGTCGGGGACGGCGGGGGCGGCGTTGCCGAGGGTCGAAAAGGGGCCCGTCGGTGAGGGGGAGGGCGTGTTTGCGCGGGCGATGCGCGGGCTTTCGCGGGAAATCGACCTGGGGGAGGCGCGGACGGCGCGGGCCTCGCAGTTGCGCAGCTACGACACGGGCACGCTGATCGCGCTCCAGGTGGGCATTTATCGGTACACGGAAGCCGTGGATCTCGCGTCGAAAATCGTGGATCGCGCGACGAACGCGGTGCGCACGGTGCTGCAGGGCGGCGGCCACTAGTCCTGCGTGTTACGCTCGCGCGCGATGTCCGAGCGCGTGCTGATCGCCATGAGTGGCGGCGTCGATTCGTCGGTTGCCGCGGCGCGGCTGTGTGCTCAGGGCTATGACGTGGTGGGCGTCACGTTGCACCTCTGGGACTACCCGGATGACGGTTCCGTGAAGAGTCGCTGCTGCGCGCCCGAGGACGTGCACGACGCCCGGCGAGTGGCGGATTTGTTGGGTATTCCGCACTATGCGTTCGATCGGCGGGAGCTCTTTCAGCGCGAAGTGGTAGACCCGTTCGTCGAGTCGTATCTGGACGGCGAGACGCCGAGTCCGTGCGTGCGATGCAACCGCGGGGTCAAGATCCGAGAGTTGTTTCAGCTGGCGGATCGGCTGAGCGCCGCGCGCGTGGCCACCGGTCACTACGCGCGAGTGAAGCAGAACGGGGCCAATTTCGAGCTGTATCGCGGCCGCGATCACGGCAAAGACCAGAGCTATTTTTTGCACATGCTGGGGCAGGAGGCGCTCTCCCGGCTGCTCTTCCCGCTCGGCGAGAGTGATAAGCCCGAGATCCGCGCAGAGGCGTTGCGCCTCGGGTTGCCCGGGGCGACCAAGGGCGAAAGTCAGGAACTGTGCTTCGTGCCCACGGGCCGTTACGACGCGTTCGTGGCCGAGCGGGCGCCGGAGCGCGTGCGGCCTGGGCCGATCGTCGATGAGCAGGGACGG
>Ga0134124_10002905_pt1 | contig 13810 bp, 8 predicted proteins | sample KB304_FD_96880 | JGI IMG/M metagenome (GOLD analysis project Ga0134124, IMG submission 96880) | Terrestrial soil microbial communities without Nitrogen fertilizer from Kellogg Biological Station, Michigan, USA - KB3-0-4 | ecosystem: Environmental > Terrestrial > Soil > Unclassified ... | reverse complement strand
CATCGCTTCATAGATCTTCAATCTCGTGCCGCCACCGATACGAAGCGGAACGACATACGCGGCCGCGCGCTCCATGTATGGTCTAACATCTTCCACACGGCCGGTGACTACAATCCCCCGATCTTTCTGGCTCAGCTCGATCAGGCCCGGATAAGGATTACGGCCGACGACGGTTAACGTCACATCCGGAAGCGATCTCCTGATCAGCGGCAGGATTTGGTCCGTGTAGTAGCGAATCGCGTCTTCGTTCGGTAACCAGTCCATCGATCCGGTGAACACGACGTTCCGCGGATCGATCGTCTCGCCGCCGGAAGGCGTGAAGAAATCTGTGTCCACACCTGTCGGCACTTCAAACACATTATCGACCGCATACTCTTTTCGCATTTGCTCGCAGTCGTCTTTTGAGACTGCAATCACGGTATCAAAGCGCCGGCACGTCTCGCGTTCGAACCGCTCCATCTTGCGCCATTGTTGTCGCAGGTAGACCTTCTTGAGCTGGTTGTTTTGTACTTCGAAGTGTCGCTTCCAAATCATCGCCTCGACGTTGTGCTGGAAGAGAATCGTGGGGCACGACAGATCGCGTGGTACGTTTATGGCCGGTGCGAGAAAGTCGCAGATGACGACGTCGAACGTTCCGCTATTCACACGCTCGCTGATCTGCCCGCGCATCGAAGCTGATTCGTATTTCTTGATCGCGTAAGGAAAGTGAGACGCGAGGTTAAGCAGCAGCTCGGCATAGAACCCGCTCGAAAACTTCTCCCGCTGCTCGTAGGGAACGCAAATCAGCTCGTGGCAATACTCGTAAGCCTGCTCGCGCGCGGCGCTATCCGCCGAACCGTCGTCGAGAGACATGTACGAGATGAAGTGGTCGCGCTTCAGCTCTTTCAGCATGTTGTAAGTGCGAATCTTCCCGCCCTTATCAACCGGATGAAGCAACTCAGTTTTTAGCCAAAGAATCCGCACTTGAAATCGAGGGGATAGGTCCAATATGTCCTATAGGGCCTATACAGAGATTGTTTCCTGTAGACGCAAAGTTTCCGGCGCTGCTTCGCCGTCAAAAAACTGGCGCTGCCAGATCTCGAAATTGACGAGGGCCCACAGTCGCTCGTCGTGGTTTTCAGCGCCGGATTGATGCCGATTCACGAGCTCGCGCACGAAGTCGCCATTAAATAATCCCCGACTCATCGCACGTTCGCTCAGCACATACTCATCAATCACCGAGCGATAGGCGCCGCGGAACCACGCGGCGATCGGCACGGGAAATCCCATCTTCGATCGAGACAGGATTGCTTCCGGCAAGACACCCTTCATGCTCTCGCGCAAGATGTATTTCGTCGTACCGCCACGCAGCTTCAATCGCTCCGGCAAACTGCAAGTGAACTCGACCAGCTTGTGGTCCAGAAACGGAACACGGCTCTCCACCGAGGTCGCCATGCTCATTTGGTCCTGCTTCATCAGTAACTCGTGCAGGTAAGTCTTGATGTCTGTATAGAGCAAGCGGTCGAGCAACGACTGCGCATCAGTTTCGGCGAGCGCGGTGCGAACACCGGCGTACGGATCGATCCGGCCGATCCGCTCCACCGCCTCGTTAGAGAGCAAATCGGCCTGCATCGCGAGCGGAAACACCGCGAAGTTGTCGAAGTAAATGCTCTCGATATCAGGCGCAACCCCCAGAAAACTTCGCAGCAGCTTCTGTCTCATCCGCGAGGTCGGCAATCCTTTGATCCCGCTACTCACCGCACCGCGAAGCACATCCGGGGTCAAGTTCCAGTAGTGCTTTCCGAGCGAGAGATTCAGAATCGTCTTGCGATAACGTCCGTAACCGGCCAGCAGTTCGTCGCTTCCCTCACCCGTCAACACGACTTTCACGTGCTGCGACGCCAGCAACGAAACGAAATAGAGCGCCACACTCGACGGATGGGCCAGCGGCTCGTCTTCGTGCCAAACAAGCTTCGGCAAAGCGTTGAAAAACTCTTCCGGACTGACTACTACTTCGTGATGGTTTGTCTTGTAAGCTTCGGCAACGATTCGTGCGTACGCGAGCTCGTTTGCTTCTCGTTCGGCAAAGGCCACCGAGAATGTTTTGATCGGCTCGTCGACCATGCCGCTCATGACTGCCGCGATAGCTGACGAGTCAATCCCGCCTGACAGAAACATTCCGAGGGGTACATCCGCCATCAAACGCAGGCGCACTGAAGTGCGAAACAGCTCGTACCAGTCGGCGATGAAGTCTTTGTCACTGCGCGTCTGGTCCGCGGTCTTTGCGAAACTCACGTCCCAATACTTTTTGATCTCGATCTTGCCGTCGCGCCAAACAAGCGTGTGACCGGGCAATAGACGCTTGACGCCTTGATAGAGAGTTTCCTCACCCGAGGTGGCGTGATTGGCGAGGTAATCCGGCAGCGCGTGGAAGTTGATCTCGGGTTTTAGCTCGCTCGCCTGGAAGATCGTTTTGATTTCCGATCCGAAGTAGAGCGAGCCGTCGTCGGCGTGAAAGTAATAGAGCGGCTTGACACCGAGTCGATCGCGCGCGATGAAGAGCTCTTTTTTCTTGGTGTTCCAGATCGCGAAGGCAAACATGCCGCGCAGGAAATTCACGCAGGCGTCGCCATGCTCTTCGTAGAGATGGAGAATCGTTTCCGTGTCGCAGTGGGTACGATAGACGTGACCGCGCGCTTCCAGGTCATCGCGGTAATCAGCGTGGTTGTAGACCTCGCCGTTGTAGATGATCTGCAGTGAGCCATCTTCATTGGTCATCGGCTGATGACCGGCGGCGACGTCGACGATGCTCAAGCGGCGATGGCCGAGACCGATATTGGCGTCAACGAAGATTCCCGCTTCGTCAGGTCCCCGATGCGTGATCACGTCGCGCATGCGCTCGAGGACACGGGGGTCCACCGAGCGTCCTGAGCGAGATGACAAAGCTATTCCGTTAATACCGCACATACTGTGGCTGATTCTCTCCGTCGAACTTCAAAACGTCACGGCGTCCGCCAATCTCGACCTCAAAAGCGGGCCCCTCGATCTCTCGCACGGTTGCGCCACCAGGCAAAAGAAATACTACTAGCTCTTCCGAACCCTTGGCCAGAACGTTGACCGAGAGGACAGTCGCCTCCTTCTTCTCACCATAACACTCCGAAACCCAGCCATTTTCCTTCGCCCACTCGATATTCCTGGCAAAAGCGCTAATTTGCAGGACCGGCGTGTCGTCTTTGTCACAGAGTACGCCCACCGTCTTGTCTTTGCTGGGCAGCGGCGCGAGGCGCGGAGCAAGATGAAATCGCGCCTGTAGCTGATGCTCGCCCGCGGTTTGAACGAAGTCTCTGATGACCCAGTAACCGTTCTTGATGAACAGAATCGAGCGTGTGTGTTTGACTGGTTCGGAGAGACGCGTGAAACCGTCGTGTGATGCGACCACGTAGTCAAAATTCTCTTCCGTGATCCATGAAGAGCACTCGGAACGCGCAATCGTTTGCCACGAGAAAGGACCATCCGGCACTGATGACGATTCATTGTCGACGGTGAGCGTGTTGTGCGCGGCAGAGCTGCGAAACCAGTCGCGCATCTGTTTTGAGCCGGTGTAGGTGTAAGTTCCCGAATCGATCAGGAGCGTTTTGCCGTTGACGGCCAGCTCGAACGAGAGTGCGTCTGCGTGTGCGTGGCCGCAGTTGTCTGTGCCATGAGGTCCACAATCGAACAGCAGGTAATTCGAGTCAGCAGTCCAGCCATCGCGCATGACGTAATAACCGCCTGCGGGGAATGCGACAGATTGTTTTTCCGGTTCGGTTGCAACGATCTGATTAAAAGCTGGTCCAAGCAGCCATAACGCTTCTTCCGTAGCGTTACCGGCGACGAATTTGTAATCAGCGCGTTCGAAAAGCGCGGCGCCAGTGCCGAGTGTGGCGCGGAAGTCGTTTGCCGGTCGATTGAAGAAACCCAGCAACCGCCCGCCATCGTCGTCTCCAAAGAGCGGCGTCGTGCCATCCGGCCGCGTGATGTACATCAGGTGATCCAACAGCAAGCGAAGCTTCTCATCGAGCACAGGAGGAACAGCCACGTCCGCGTTGGAAAGCAAGACACGCAGGTGCAGGTAAAAATCCGTCGTGTAGCGATGGTAGTAACTCGACTGCTCAAAATAAACGCCGTCCGCTTGCACGTGTCGTGGCAATTGCGCGAGCAGGATTTCGAGCCCGTTGTTCCGCCATCTTGCAGACTCTTTGAACTCAGGCATGAGTGCGCCGAGATAGTAGAGCCCGAGCGCCTCGCCGGTCAGGTGCGTGTTTGGACTGAAGTAAGTGGAAAGGAATGTCTCGAGATGTCGCGCGTTCAGGTAGAGAAACTTGCACAACCTTGAAAACGTCTCGGGCGTGAGCGCGTCAGACCCTTTGAAAAAGTGGAGCGCCCAGATCCATGCGATCGATCGAAACGCGACTTCCAGACTGCTGGCCCAATTGACGCCAAGCTTCGGCGGGTTCTGATCCATCCACGAGCTAACGTGTTCTACAAACGTCTTCGCGTATCGCTCGTCGCGCGTCAGCCAGTAAGCCTGACCGAGGGTGATGAAATACTGGTGCCGGTTTAATTCCCAGGTGATCTTCTTGTCGCCGAACAGATCGGCATTCAGGTAGTTCAGACGACTCCAGTGGACGAGGGGCGCGCGTTTGCCGGCGATGGGCTCGAGATGCCAGTCAATCGGATTTCCAAAGCTGAGATTGCGAAAGCCGAGCAGATCGAAATGGCCTGCAACGATGCGGTCGGCGCGTTCTACGATCTCCTTTTCAGCATCAGGCCAGCGGCGTTTGAGCTCGTTGATAGTGGCTTGCGGATCAGTGAATGATGCAAAAAACTTCGGACTCGTTCTTTCGCGAAAGTGACTGAGCAGATCCGAAGTTGATTTCAAACCACCGTCGAGCAAGCGCAGCAACACATCGTCTGAAATTAGCTTCGAGCGGCTGGACCAGTTTTGTCTTTCAGCAAACGCAGCGAGGGCTTGCGAGCCACGGACGCGCAGCTCGTCGAAACCAACCTGTCTAAGCTTGTGCAACTTGCTCTTCATCCCGGATCCGCGAGCGGTTCTCAAGACTATGATAGGCGCTCATCCATGCGTCTCTCACGGCTTCCCAACTGTATTTCAAACACTCCTGCCGCGCGTGATCGATAATCTGTTTCGCGAGAACAGGATTTTCCAGCAGCGCGAGCGCTCGATTAGCGATCTCAACGTAATCGCCGCGCGACACGACCATGCCCGTTCTTTTGTCCTGTACGATATCCGGAATGCCGCCGGCGTCAGTCGTCACGACCGGCAAGCCGCATGAGAACGCTTCGAGGATTGAGAGTGGTTGATTGTCGATCTCGGAGCCGTTCAGAAAGATGTCCGCGGCGTCGTAAACGTCAGCGAATTTTGCGGGAGCAATCTGGCCGACGAACTGTGTGTTTTGCAACTTAAGATCACGGGCCAGTGTTTGTAAGGGTTGGCGCTGGCTGCCGTCACCGGCGACCGTCAGACTCGCTTGAGGAATTCGCTCCTGAATGATTGCAAACGCGCGCAGCACGCGGTCGACGCCGTAATGGCTCTCCAGATTTCGGTTCGACAAAAACACCGGCCGCAATGGCGAGCGCTCGCGAAAGCGGAATGTGCTCGTGTCGATCAGGTTGTAGATCGCAGTCGCTTTCAGTCCAAAGGAAGCGAAGACGCGGACGAGGTATTCCGAGGGAACAATTACTGAATCAACGAGGCGAATCGTCGGAATGGCAGTGCGCTGCCAGCGTTGTAAGTGATCTTCCGCTTCGCCGCTGTGATAGTTGAGCAGCACCTTGCGGCGATAGAGCTTGCCGATCAGGATTGCGGGAGTTGGCGCTAAGACGAAAGAGAAATACGAGGCGGAAAAAACGTGAATGACGTCGTACTTGTAAACGCGAGCGAGCAAGCTCAACACGTAAGCGATCGACGTGACCACGGTGCGGACATACTTGATTCTTTGCAGATGGTGCAGACCGGCAGGCAGACGCGGATTGATTGGCAGAAATCCAACCTTCAACGAAGGCTCCTGCCTGAGACGCTCAAGCAAACGCGCCGCCTGCACCGATTGCCCACCGAGTATGCCAAACGACGGGGCCACAATCAGCACACGCACCGGCGATTGAGAGTTGGTAACGTTCATCTGCACTTCTTCTCTGTGCAATCTCTGTGTTCTCTGTGTCTCTGTGGTGATCTCTCCTAAGCAACTCTTAACCACCGAGACACAGAGAACACAGAGGTTGCACAGAGAAATCCTTAGCGTTCCAGCAGTCGATCATAGAGACTCTCGGTGCGTGACAGTTGAGCTTCGCACGAGAATTTCGATTCGACCAATCGCTTGCCTTTTGCGCCCATTGCTCGGGCACGTTCCGGATCCTGGAGCAGCGCGACGAGTCGTTCGGCCATCATCGCATCATCACCCGAAGGCACGAGATAACCAGTTTCACCCTCAGCCACGACCTCCCGCGCACCACCAACTTCTGTAACGACCACGGGCCGCCCCGCAGCCATATACTCAAGAATAGAGTTTGAAAACCCCTCGGCTTTCGAGCTCAACACACAAATTTCCGAAACAGCCAGCAACTCAGCCACTCTTTCACAGCGGCCGAGAAAGAGCGTCGACTCCTTGATGCCCAGATCTCCAGCCAAACCACGCAGTGAATCGCTCAACTCACCTTCACCAGCCAGCAAGAAAGCCGCGTCAGGAACCGCATCTTTCACGACTCGCGCCGATCGCAGAAACATCGGATAGTCCTTAACGTCATGCCGCATGTTCGCCACGATCGCTATAAATCGCCCCTCTGGCGGCAATCCCAACAGCGAAAGCGACTCCGCGCGCGATAACGTCGTGGCGAGGCGCCGAACATCCAAACCATTGTAGATGACTGACACCTTTTCCGGAGCCACACCGTCGCTGATGAGCTTCTCGCGCACCGCATTCGAATTCGCAACAACGTGATGCGCCAGTGAGTACGCGATTCGCTGTACCTGCTTCTGCGCCGCGCTTCGCATGCCCGCAGTCTCTCTCATCGACGCGACGCGCACCGGCAAACGCGCGAGTCCTCCCCCCGCCATGCCAAAAATATTTGTATAGAAATCATGTGTATGAAGAATGTCGATGCGAGAAGCTTTCAACCAGCGCACAAAACGTCTGAGTTGTCTGACAGCGTTTCGATCGGTGAAGCTGTTCAAAGGAAAGGAAGGAATCTCGCCGAGGCCGAGGTCGTCGATACTATCGCGCAGGACACCTTCCGGACTAAGACTCGCGAGACGTACTTTGAAGCGGCCGCTTTCAACGAGCAGCCGCGTGAGTTGCAAAGCCTGACGCTCGGATCCGCCCTGGTTAAAGCTGTCGATTAATTGAAGAACGGCAGGCTTCACTTTGTACGGGGTCAGCTTACCAACTGTGCTTCGCGCGACTCTTTGCGGCCGGGTGTTGGACCATCCAAAAACTGCCGGTGCCAAAGCTCGAGCATCACCAAAGCCCACAAACTCATGGAATGATCGCGACGGCCGCGCTCGTGCTCATCAAGCAACACGCTGACGTAATGCGAATCAACGTAGCCTCGTTGCTGCGTCCGCGCATCGCTCAGAGTATCACGAATGCGCGCTCGCAATTGTTGATTGATCCATTCCTGGATCGGCACACCAAATCCCTGCTTCGGCCGATTGAGGATCTCGGCAGGGACGAGGTCTCTTACAGCGCGCTTGAGCAGATGCTTGGTCTCGAGCCCGGCCAGCTTCAAGGCCGCCGGAACGCGTGTGACAAACTCGATCAGCTTGTGATCGAGCAGCGGCGCTCGTGCTTCGAGTGACACAGCCATACTCATGCGATCCACTTTCGTGAGTATGTCGCCGGGCAGATAGGTTTTACTGTCGAGATAAAGCAAACGATCGAGCGGCTCATCGCTTTTGACGTTCTCGACCAGTTTATTGAAAAGCGCTCCGACGTACCCGCCTGGTCCAAGCTGTCGTGAAAAGTCAGACGTGTAAAGCGATCTACGATTGAGATTAGTGAAGACAGAAACACTGTCGAGATATCGCGAAATCGGATCGAGCGACACGTTGTGCAGGTAGTTGCGGCCCCAGGCAGCGTGCGGCAGTCGCTCGCTCAAAGGCCGCATCACTCCTTCGCGCAGCGGCTTCGGTAAACGTTCAAAGCCACCGCGTTTTCGATCGACCACATATCGCGTGTAACCTGCGAACAACTCGTCACCACCATCACCGGACAGCACGACGGTGACGTGATCGCGCGCGAGTTTCGAAACCATGTAGGTCGGGATAGCGGATGAATCGGCAAACGGCTCGTCAAAATGCCATGCCAGATCGTCGACTACTTCGCAGATGTCGGGTGTGACAAAGAACTCGTGATGGTCCGTGCCGTACTTCTGCGCTGTCACACGCGCATACTTGAGTTCGTTGTAGCTGTCTTCGTGAAAGCCGATCGAGAACGTCTTCACGGGTTGGCCCATGTTACGAGCCATGAGGGCAACGACCGTGCTCGAGTCGATACCACCGGAGAGAAACGCGCCGAGCGGCACATCGGAGATCAGTCGCAAGCGAACCGATTCATCCAGTAGCAAACGTAACTCGTCGAGATAGTCTTCTTCCTTCGTCGATTCAGCGGGCTCGAGCTCAAAATCCCAGTACTGCCTCACCGCCACGTCACCTTCTTTAAACGTCAGGTAACATCCCGGCGGCAGCTTGTGAATGTGACGAAAGATACTCAGCGGATCCGGAACGTAGCCGAGCGTAAAGTAAGCATCGAGTCCTTCGGGATTGAGCTCGCGTTGGACGTCAGGATGTTCGAGGAGGGCTTTCAGCTCCGAGCCGAAAACGAATGTTCCATTTGCGGTGGTCGTGTAGTAGAGCGGTTTCTTTCCGGCGCGATCGCGCGCGACGAAGAGGGTGCGCGCTTTGTCGTCCCAGATCGCAAAGGCAAACATGCCACGAAGATCTTTCAGACAGTCAGGACCAAACTCTTCGTAAGCATGAACGATGGCTTCCGTATCGGAGTGGGTCTGAAAGACGTGGCCGCGCGCTTCGAGCTTTGGTTTGATTTCCTGGAAGTTGTAGATCTCGCCGTTGAAGACGATCGTAACGGAGCCGTCTTCGCCAGACATCGGCTGGTTGCCGCTGACGAGATCGATGATGGCTAAGCGTCGCATCCCGAGCGCGACGCCCGGCTTAACCGTCACGCCCTGATCGTCTGGACCGCGATGCTGGATGATGCGGCACATGCGGTCGAGTATCGCCGCACGCTCCTGCTTGTCGCGCGCCTCACGCGAGTCCCAGAGATCGATAAATCCTGCTATGCCACACATGTAATCAACCTAACCGCCGCATCACGGCGAACCCGCGCTCTCGATCGCCTCTGATCTCAGTTTGAAAACGGGCCTCGTTTTCCCAACGCTTGATCAACTCTGCCTCGCCCGGACGACCAGCGTCGTCGAGTAAAATCGTCGCGTCTTGCAGCCGATCGCCGAGCACCGGCAGCAGTCCATAACGGCCGCCCTTTGTCGATCCCGGAGGCCCATCGCAAATCACGAGGGAGAACGCTGCGGGCATTTGCGCCAGCGGAGGATCGTACCAGACGAATTCGCCGTACTCTACCAACGGCGCCGAGCAAACCTTCGCAGCCGCAATATCATTGTCCGCGAGCACGCCTGAGACACGCTGTCGCCACTCGTCATAATGCTCGAGTGACCACACGGCAACGTTGCGTTTGCCACACAAAATTCCCATCAGAATCGTCGTCACACCACTGCCACATTCCAGCACCGGACCTTTAGTCTTAACCGAATGCTCAGCGACGGTCTCGAGATATTCCAGGTTGGCGGCAAATCCTTCATTACTCCAACCGGTTATCAACTCTGTTAGGTGACTGCGACTCGGACTCTCACCCACCGGAAGCCCGCCAATCGTCTTAATGGCGTGCCGAAGCTGACGCCGCAGCAGCATCTCTTTGACAGGACGCTTGATCGACCGGGGAACCAATTTTTTTAATTTAGCACTCATGTTAATTCCACCGGCGCTCTTCCTCTACATACCGTCGATAGCTAACAGGATTTCGTCCGTTCGCCAAATCCTCGAGTTGCGTAAAATAAACAGTTAGCGGCGACAACCAGGTAATACCCCCATACCCGAGAGCCAGATTCGCAATCAAGCGCGATAAGATGAATCTGTCGCGAAGCGAACGCGAGCGCCGTGTCAAATGATACCTGCTAAGTTCGAGTGTAAACTTACGAAAGTGGTTGCGACTAACCCGTGAGTAATCCCTTTTGTCGTAAGGTACATGTGCAAATTCAGGATGGGCTCGGGCGATCGCATCAGTGTGCAACTGATAATCCAAGTATACGTGGGCCGGCTGCGAAGTCATGAAGTCAAAGACGTCATGATCGATGTAAGGACTGTACACGTTTGGCACCGAGGGGAACAACCCGTTATTAAAGCTAGCCACTCGACGACTACGATTAAAGAAGAAAAAGGAAGTCGTCGGATTTACTTGCTCCGTGTGTTTTTCAAGCTCTTTGACCAAGTGACTCTTAGCCAATTCATTGCTCAGATCTTTGTACCTTTTTGCGGTTAGTAGCGATTGCAGAGCACGCTCTGGGTTATCACGTGTTAAGAGTTTGTCAGCCAGTCCGGAAAGATTCCCTGTTTCGTAGAGATTTACCAGTTCCTCGGTTAGAAAAAGACCCGCCGAGAGTACGTCACCGCCCACCCCGTCATAAATAGACTGAACGCGCCCATTAAAATAGTCAGCCATCGGCATCAGCCAACCATGTTCGAACGTTGAAAAATTTGTGTCGATGTTCTTTCTCAGCTCAGCCAACAACCTTGACTTGGACTGATCGAGGATAGTGTGTTGAATCTCTAAAGCCGAGGTAAGCTGTGCCGCCGACTCCGCGTCACCATTACTTCGTGGTGGCAGATGAAGCAAAGTCACCGTTATGTCGGGCGGATGTCCGGCCCGGCAAAGCTCCAGCAGGATATGGCGGGAATCACGCCCGCCACTTAACGGCACAGCAGTTTTTCCGAGATTCTGTAACCTGCGCTCGATGGCGCTACGGAAGAGCGCGATGTAAGTATCAATCACTTCATCACGCTTCAGGTGCTGGCGCTTACTGCAAGTAAAACGCCCGGTGACGCCGAGTTTACCGTCGCTCCAGCAGAAGGAAGTGTCAGGTGGGATGAGCCGGATCGCCTTGAAAGGAGTGTCTTCGCCAATAAAAAAACTGAGCCGCAGGAAAACTGCGAGCGCGGCGTCATCAAGGGCTGTCGGAGCTCCAAGCGCAACAACCTGGAGTAAAGATGGAGAGATTGCGATTCCGTTGTCGCTAAGGAAATAGTAGAGTGGGAAAAAGCCATAACGATCGTTGCTGACTATTAATTTGTCCCCATCCCAATTCCACTCAGCAAAGACTCCGTCCGCCTTATCGCTATTGTGCGCACAAATGCGATGGCCGAGCGAACAGTGAGCTACTCCTTGGGTTTGGTATACACCATTTACTTTTCTAACGCTGAAGAAGGGTGAAGCCATCTCAGTTTAGTTCCGGTGTTGAGAGTACAAGAGTACAAGCTTTAGCTTGGGCGAGAATGGGAAGCTATAGCTTGGAGGCTAAACCACCACTTTGTGGCTATCGTTTGACCAAAATCGTGACTACGTTCCTTACATCTGTGAGCGCTCGTCTGCCGCTGGGCAGAATGGAAAAGGACAACAGCGAGACGACGGCAGCGATTGCCGCGCTGATTACTATACCCCAAAAAGGCTTAGACAACTCTACATTTGTGCGGAAGATTTGGAGCGCCGCCAGAATACTTATCGCGGCGACACCCGAAGCCATGATCGTTTGATAGAACTCCTTCGTCCGAACCGGACCTGTACGCATGACAAACCAAAACTTTAATGGCTTACGAAGGCAGATTCCCGTGACCGCGTATGACGTCGCCACTCCGATCGCGCCCCAGGGCAACCCGGCTAAAATAGCAGCGATTGATAAGACCGCATCTATTATCCCCCATTGCAAGACATGATGGGTGCGGCCCTGGGAGATAAGAAGCCATCCCATCGTGTTAGAAATAGGCTCAATCAGGCCGAGCATTCCGAGTATCGCAAAAATTTTGCCTGTCTCAATCCATTGCGGACCCAACATCACTCGCACAAGCCAATCCGATGTGCCAATCATCAACGCCATCGCAGGCATTGTCACCATCGCGAGCTTCTCTAACATGCGCAGATATGCTCCCCGGTAACGTTCCGGGTCATCTGTCAGCCGGCTCAAAGCAGTAACCGCGACTCCGTCAATTGGCGCACTTATCTGATCCAAAGGCAGTAACAACAATTGATAAGCTCTTGCGTAGAGACCGAGTTGTCTGGGTCCCCAAACCCTACCGATGAGCAAATTGTCGATATTACGGGCGATGTAAGTGAGAACGCTGTTGCCAGTGAGGTTTCTACCAAACTTCAACATGGAACGAACGCCAGAGTTACGAACCGGTAAGCCTGGACGCCAACGACATGCTATCCAAACGCCGGTCATAAAAGCGAACGCAGTTACTAAGTTGGCGCCAACCAACGCCCAAACTCCCACTCCCCACCATGCCAAAGCAATTGCGGTAATGGTTCCCGCAAACATTGATCCAAGCTCACTGGCTGCCAAACCAAAGAAACGCATCTGCCTTTTAAGTAGCGCCTCATGCTGAACAGCGAGCCCAGTGAAAATAAAACCCACAGCAATTGCGATGGTGATCAAGACCAACCGAGGCTCCCCATAGAACCAGGCTACTACTGGTGCGAAAGCGATCGTCAGCAACATGATTGCGACGCTTAACCCCACGTTGACCCAAAATAGAGTGCTGACTTGTCGATTATCGATAGTTGGTTTCTGTATCGTTGCGGTCGACAACCCGAGATTTCTAAATGGATACGAGAAATTTGTCACCACGGCCACCATCGCTATCAGGCCATAGTCTTGTGGCGTGAGTAGTCGCGCCAGTACGACCGCCGACGCCATGTTAAAAAGAAATTTAAAGCCTTGGGAGGTAACCATGAGGGTACCACTGCGAGCGGTGCGTCCGGTGAGATCGGCCGTCAGACCATCGGTTTTGAGATGTTCGGCTCCGTCGTCCGGCACTGGCAGGGATGTTAAAGCTGATGTGCTTTCCATTTCAGAGGTGATTAACCAGACTATTCATCGACGCGGCCAACTCACCGGCGAACGAACGCAACCGGTCCGAGGACTTCAAGACTGCAGGGGTAGTGTGTTATTCGGGGGCGTAGCCATGTTTTCTACCATGGCGGAATCATAAATGCGCCTTAGGCAAACAGCGTATGCAACCAGGTAGTAGATGTACCACAGGTAAGCCACCGAAGCGAAAAAGCTGGCCACCATGTAGCCGACCAGGCTGGCCTGTAACGCCGTCGCGGCATAGAAGAACCGGCGTTCGGACTTGTTTCCAAAACTCTGCTGCTCAATTTTCCGGAGGCCCTTGAACGGCGCGACTATAAATAGAATATAAATCACCAGGGCTGCGGCGCCCATTTCTGCCGCCACCTGAGTATATGCGTTGTGAGTCACCTTGTTGGCGTTTGAAAAGAGAATGTAATTGTCCATTCCGACGCCGAGTACGGGATGCCTCGCGGCGACGAAAAGGGATCTCTTCAAATCGTCGAATCGCGCCATCGCCGAATCATCGTCCCGCGTCGAGAGCCTTTGTTTGTAGTTTCCAGGTGCAAACAATACGAACAAAACAACGAGGGCCACAGCTACAGGCGCCAAAAGCCATCTG
>Ga0134124_10002902_pt1 | contig 13817 bp, 14 predicted proteins | sample KB304_FD_96880 | JGI IMG/M metagenome (GOLD analysis project Ga0134124, IMG submission 96880) | Terrestrial soil microbial communities without Nitrogen fertilizer from Kellogg Biological Station, Michigan, USA - KB3-0-4 | ecosystem: Environmental > Terrestrial > Soil > Unclassified ... | reverse complement strand
TCCTCGCCGCCGATCAGGATGCCCCAGGGCACGATGTTCGTGCTCGCGTCCGCGACGTCGTAGCTGCGGTAGCCGAAGAAGTGGCCGACCCCGTTGATCACTCCCGCGGCCCAGAACGGAATCCAGGCAATTTGCGTGAGCCAGACGAGCGCACCGGGCACAACGCCGAACGCCAGAAGGTCGGTGAGCAGCATGAGCACCACGCCGACCACGGCGTAACGCGAGTAGACGTTGCGCTCCATCCAATCGTCCGGCGTGCCGTGGCCGTAACGCTCGAGCGTCTCCTTGTTGTAGGACTCCTTGACGTACAGGAATACGCCGAGCCAGAGCACGCGGTTGATGCCGTAAATCTGCGGGCTGTGCGGATCCTCCGCGGTCTCGCATTTGGCGTGGTGCTTGCGATGGATCGCGGCCCACTCCTTGGTGACCATGCCGGTGGTGAGCCACAGCCAGAACCGGAAGAAGTGCGAGACCACCGGGTGCAGCTCGAGCGCCCGGTGCGCCTGGCAGCGGTGCAGATAGATCGTGACGGCGGCAATGGTGACGTGCGTCAGGCCGAGTGCGGCGGCTACGTAACCCCACCACGGAAGATCAAAAAAACCGTTCATAATCATTTAGTTATATTAGGTCCTAGGCCATGGTCAAGCAGCGCGGGCCATTCTACGCGAAGCCCGGTGGCCGCGTCGTAACTTTTGTTAAGCCGCCCGTCAGAAAAGGGAGCTTTTGAGACCCCGCTCGCGTGCAATTGTTCCTTAGCCTGCGCGCCGTTCGAAAGCGGCGGCGAAAAATCCGTCGGTGCCGTGCACATGCGGCCAGAGACGCATGCGCGCGCCCGCCTGCAGCGGCAGGCGTTGCTCGGCGAGCAGCGCATCGCATGACAAGGACGCGAATTCCGGGCTCGAGGCGGCGAACTCGTCGGCGATGGCCTCGTTCTCGGCTTTCAGGATGCTGCAGGTCGCGTAGACCAGCCGGCCGCCGGGCTTCACGAGACGGGAAGCGGCACGCAGGATGGCGCGCTGCTTTTGCACGAGCTCAGTGACCGCCTGCTGCGCGTGGCGCCACTTGAGGTCGGGATTGCGGCGCAGCGTGCCAAACCCGCTGCAGGGCGCATCGACGAGAACGCGGTCGAGCTTGCCCGCCAGACGCTTTGCCCGCGCGTCGCCGTCGCCCGAGAGGGCGACGACATGGACGCTGGTGACGCCGGCGCGAGCGGCGCGCGGGCGAAGCGCGGCCAGCCGTCGGGCCGAAATGTCCATCGCGTACACGCGACCGGTACCCCGCATCAGCATGGCGGTGGCGAGCGTCTTGCCGCCGGCGCCGGCGCAATAATCGCCCACCATTTCGCCGCGGCGCGCGCCGAGCACCCAGGCAAGGACCTGGCTGCCTTCGTCCTGGACTTCGATCAGGCCGTCGCGAAAAAGCGCATGGCGGTTGATGGCCGGCTTGCCCGCGATGCGCAGGCCGGCCGGCGAATAGGCAGTGGGCTGCGCGTCGACGCCATCGGCGGCCAGGCGCGCGCGCGCGTCCTCGCGGCTGATCCGGGCAAGATTGACCCGCAAGTCGAGCGGCGCCGGGTTCAGCATCGCCGGGGCGATGCGCTCCACCTCGGCCTCGCCGTAATCGGCGACCAGCATGTCCCAGAGCCAGTCCGGCAGGTCGGCGCGCACTGCACCCGGTATGCCTGCGAACGAGAACGCGCGGACTTGCTCGGCGAGCCGCGGCTCGACCAGCCCTTCGAGCGAGCGCGCCGACAGGCCGAGCACCTTGATCGCCGCGGCCGCGACGAGCGCCTCCGGCGCGGACGAGCCCGCCGCCGCGGCCAGAGAGCGCCGCCTGCGAAGCACCGCGAATGCCGCATCGGCGACGAAGGCGCGCTCCTGCTGGCCCAGCTCGTGGTGGGCGCGGAAATAGCGCGACAGGGTCTCGTCGGCAGGTTGCGAGAACTCGAGCAGCCGCGACAGCGCCGCCGCGGCGTGACGCAGCGCACCGCGGCCGAGCCTCACGGCGTGGCGATCTTGGTCGCCACCTGTTCGTAGCGCGTGCCGTCTTTCTCGGTCACCAGAACTCTCACCGGCAGATAGCCGAGCTCCCGCGCGAGCCAGACTTCGGAGCGCTCGTCGCCGCTGCCGCGAAAGAAGCGCACCGCGTCGAACTCGCCGATCGGAACCTTGACCCGCTCGCTGCCGCCGTTCGTGTAGGCGTGATGCGACTGTCCGCGCCCGTCGAACAGATCGAACACCACCTCGCGCCGCTGCGGCGCAAAGGCAAGGTCGAGCAGGAAGGCGAGGCGATCGTGCGCGTTCGGCGGCAGCGGCTCGGTGCGCGGTTCGCCCTTGTATTGCAGCGTGACGGTGTTTGCCTTCCAGTCGAAGCTCGCGCGCGCGGTATTGCGGCCGGTACGCTCGTCGGTGAATTCGATCGGCTTCAGGCCTGCGGGCGTGACCATGCCGCGGCTCGTGCGCCGGGTAGTCCCGCGCAGCGCAAGGATTCCTCGCCCCTTGGTGGTCTCGGTGATCTGGTAGTTGCGGCCGTCGTGCTCGAGCGCGTAGGTGACCTCGGCAAGCGTGATGCCGTTGCGGCTGGTTTCATAGGTCATCTCGGCCTGCCGCGGCGGCGCCCCCCAGGCCGCGGCGGCGAAGCACGCGAGCGCCCAAGCGAGGACCTTAGCCGGGAGCGAAGAGCACTTGCTCATGACTTCCCTTAACGCGGACCGCCCCCGATTTGATGACAAGCTCGCCGTCGAGGAACCAGCGCGCTGCCCGCGGGTAGATGACGTGTTCCTGCCGCAGGACACGCGCCGCCAGGCTCGCCGGCGTGTCGTCGGCGCGCACCGGAACCGCGGCCTGAATCACGATCGGCCCGTGGTCGACCTCGGCGCCGACGAAGTGAACGGTGCAGCCGTGCAGCTTGACGCCGGCGGCCAGCGCGCGCGCGTGCGTGTCGAGGCCGGGAAACGCCGGCAGCAGCGAGGGATGGATGTTGAGCATGCGGCCCTCGTAGCGAGCGACAAAACCCGGCGTCAAGATCCGCATGAAGCCGGCGAGCACCACGAGGCGGGGCGCCAAGCGCTCGATTTCGCCGCCCAGCGCCGCTTCGAACGCCTCGCGGTTCGCGAAGGCGCGATGCTCGACCACCCGGGTGGCCACGCCCCGGGCTGCAGCCAGCTCGAGGCCCTTGGCGTCGGCGCGGTTCGCGATCACGCCGCTCACGGGCAGGCCGGCCTCGAGCAGCGCCTGCAGGTTGCTGCCGCGCCCGGAGATCAGCGCGACGATCAATTTTCGCGCCGGCCGATCATCGCCTCGGGCCGCACCCAGCGGTCGAAGTCCTGCGCGCTGACGTAGCCCAGGCCGAGCGCCGCTTCGCGCAGCGTGCTGCCGTCGTGGTGCGCCTTCTTGGCGATCTCGGCGGCGCGGTCGTAGCCGATGTGCGGCGAGAGCGCCGTAACCAGCATGAGGGAGCGCTCGACCAGCTCGCGGATGCGGCCCTCGTCGGCCTCGATCCCGCGCGCGCAATGCTCCTCGAAGGAGCGGCAGCCGTCCGCGAGCATGCGCGAGCTCTGCAGGAAGGCATGGATGATCAGCGGCTTGAACACGTTCAGCTCGAAGTGCCCGGAGGCGCCGCCGAAATTCACCGCCACGTCGTTGCCCATCACCTGCGCGCTCACCATGGTGAGCGCCTCGACCTGCGTGGGGTTCACCTTTCCCGGCATGATCGAGCTGCCGGGCTCGTTCTCCGGAATGCGCAGCTCGCCGAGCCCTGAGCGCGGCCCGGAGGCGGCGAGGCGGATGTCGCTCCCGATCTTGAAGAGCGCGGCAGCGAGCGTCTTCAACGCGCCGTGCGCGAATACCAGCGCCTCGTGGCCGGCCAGCGCGGCGAACTTGTTGGCCGCGGGCGCGAACGGATGCCCGAGCTCCGCGGCCAGGATCGAGCACACCCGGGGCGCGAAGTCGGGATGTGTGTTGAGGCCGGTCCCCACCGCGGTCCCGCCGATGGCGAGCTCGAACAGCCCCGCCCGCACGCTCCGCACCGCGCCGGCGGCATGCTCGAGCTGCGCGACGTAGCCCGAGAACTCCTGTCCCAGCGTGAGCGGGGTGGCGTCCTGCAAGTGCGTGCGGCCGATCTTGACGATCGCCTCGAACGCCGCGCTCTTCTCGCGCAGGGTCTGCCGCAGCCGCTCGGCTGCGGCGAGCAGGTCCTCGAGCGCCAGCGCCGCCGCGATGTGCATCGCGGTCGGAAACACGTCGTTCGACGACTGGCCCAGGTTGACGTCGTCGTTGGGATGGACCAGGCGCTTCGCGCCGCGCTCGCCGCCGAGGAGCTCGGAGGCGCGGTTGGCGAGCACCTCGTTGACGTTCATGTTGCTCTGCGTGCCCGACCCGGTCTGCCACACCGAGAGCGGGAATTCCCCGTCGTGCTTTGCCGCGAGCACCTCGTCGGCTGCGCGCCGGATGGCTTCGGCTTTTTTCCTGTCCAGCAAACCCAGCTCCGCGTTGACGGCCGCGGCGGCTTGCTTGACGCGTACCAGAGCGTAAATCACGGCAAGCGGCATGCGCTCGCTCGAGATGCGGAAGAAGCGCAGACTGCGCTCGGTTTGCGCGCCCCACAGGCGAGCGGCCGGCACCTCGATGGCGCCGAAGCTGTCCTTCTCGATGCGGGTGCCGCCCATCGCGGCCGCTATGTTACTTCTTCAGCAGGCTGCGCAGCATCCACGCGTTCTTTTCGTGGACCTGCATGCGCTGCGTCAGGAGGTCGAGCGTCGGCTGGTCGTTCGCCTCGCCGGCCACGCTCAGCGCCTCTCGCGCGGTGCGCACCACCGCCTCCTGGCCTTCGATCAGCAGCTTTACCATCTCCTCGGCGCGCGGCACGCCCTCGGTCTCCTTGATGCGCGCGAGGCGTGCGTATTCGCGGTACGTGCCGGGGGCGTACTCGCCCAGCGAGCGGATGCGCTCCGCGATGGGGTCGATGGCGTTCCACGTCTCGGTGTACTGGTCCATGAACATCTGGTGCAGCGTCTGGAACATCGGCCCCTCGACGTTCCAGTGGAAGCTGTGGGTCTTCAGGTACAGCACGTAGGTGTCGGCGAGCAGCCTGGACAGGCCCTGCACGATCGCGCCGCGCTGCTCGGCGGGGATGCCGGTATTGATTTCCATGATGGCCTCGTCGATGTCGTTAGCGTGAATCTACGAAGGCCCCGCGCGCTCGTCCATTGAATTCTGAAAATGAGGCCGATAGGCCAGGCCTTTCCTACTCCTCGGGAAGGTCGAACACCAGCACCTCGGCGCCGCGGCCGCGCTCGACCACGATCGGACCCGAGTCGGTTTTCAGCGCGTCGCCGGCGCGCAGCCCGTGCCCGTTGACGCTTACCTCGCCGCGCGCGACGTGCACGTAGCCCTTGCGGCCCGGCGCCAGCGGCTGCTCGGCGCGCTCGGCGCCGTCGAACAGGCCTGCGTAGACGCGCGCATCCTGATGGATGGTGACCGAGTCCTCGGCGCCGTCGCGCGATGCGATCAGGCGCAGCCGGCCGCGCTTCTCGCCGGCGTCGAAGCGCTTCTGCTCGTACGAGGGCTCGATGCCGGCGACTTCGGGCTCGATCCAGATCTGCAGAAAATGCGTTACGCCCGATTTTTCGTTGTTGAACTCGCTGTGCCGCACGCCGCGACCCGCGCTCATCCTCTGCACGTCCCCTGGGACGATGGTCGAGCCGTTGCCCATGGAGTCCTTGTGGCCGAGCGAGCCCTCCAGGACGTAGCTCAGGATCTCCATGTCGCGGTGGCCGTGCGTGCCGAAGCCCGAGCCCGGCTGCACCCGGTCCTCGTTGATCACGCGCAGCGCGCTGTAGCCCATGTGCCGCGGGTCGTAGTAGTCGGCGAAGGAAAAGCTGTGGTACGAGTCGAGCCAGCCGTGGTCGGCGTGGCCGCGCTCGCCGGCGCGGCGCAGCTCGATCACGAGGCCGGCTGCGACTGCTGCGCGGCGAGCTCCTGGTGAACCTTGGCCATGTCGAGCGCCTTGGCCTGCGAGATGATCTGCTCGAGCGCGTTGCCGGGAAGCGCGCCGGCCTGCTGGAACAGAATGATCTTGTCGCGAAAGACCATGAGCGTCGGAATGGAGCGGATGCCGAAGCTGCCGGCAAGCTCCTGCTCTTCGTCGGTATTGATCTTGCCGAACACCACGTCGGGGTGCGCCTCCGAGGCTTTCTCGTAGACCGGGGCGAAACCGCGGCAAGGGCCGCACCACGGTGCCCAGAAATCGATGATCACCATCGCGTTTTCATTGACGGTCTTTTCGAAGTTCTCTTTGGTGAGATCGACGGTGGGCACGGCAGCTTGCCTTTCGCGGAAAGGGGTCAGTGTACTCTAGACAACCATGTACATAGGCCGGTTCGCACCTTCGCCGAGCGGGCCGCTGCACTTCGGCTCGCTGGCGGCTGCCGCGGCGAGCTGGCTCGACGCGCGCGCCGCGCGCGGCCGCTGGCTGCTGCGCATCGAGGACCTCGATGCGCCGCGCGCGCAGCCGGGCGCCGCCGACGAAATCTTGCGTAGTCTCGAGCGCTTCGGATTCACCTGGGATGGACCGGTCCTCTACCAAAGCCTGCGCGGCGCGCGCTACGAGGCGGCGCTGCAGAAGCTGCAGGCGAGCACCTATTGGTGCGGTTGCACGCGACGCGAGATCGCGGATTCGGCGCTCGGCCTGGCTGCGGACGGCGCGCAGATCTATCCGCGCACCTGCCGCAGCGGCCTGCCGGCCGACAGGGCGGCGCGCGCGCTGCGCCTCGACGTAGGCCGGCACACGGTATCGTTCGTGGACCGCGTCCAGGGGCCGCGCGAGCAGGACCTCGCGCACGAAGTCGGAGATTTCGTGCTGTATCGCGCCGACGGACAGGTTGCCTATCAGCTCGCCGTGGTGGTGGACGACGCCGAGCAGGGCGTCACCGACGTGGTGCGCGGCGCCGACCTGATCGACTCGACCGGCCGCCAGATCCACCTGCAGCGGCTGCTGGGCTATCCGCAGCCGCGCTACCTCCACGTCCCGGTCGCGGTCAACGCGAGCGGCGAGAAGCTCTCGAAGCAAACCGGCGCACCGGCGCTCGACCCTTCGCGCCGCGACGAGCTCCTCGCCCGGGTGCTGGCGTTTCTGGGCCAGCGCGCCACCGCCGACCTCGACGAGGCCGTCGCCGACTGGGACCCCGGCCGGATCCCGCGCACGCGCATCAAGCCGGTCGACGCCGTATGACGGTGGTGAGGGCGCCCAGCACGCAGACGAGCGCGGCGACCTCGGTCCAGCGCGGCCGCTCGCCGAGGAACAGCACACCGCTCAGCACGCCGATCACCGGGATGATCAGCATGGCGACCGAGAACACGCCGACCGGCACCGAGGTGGCGAGCTTGATCCACGCCCAGTGCGCGAAGGCGAAGGAGACGAACACGTTGTAGGCCACGCCAAGCGCCGGCGCCAAGCTCACCTCGCGGAGCACCCGCACGTCCTCGAGGAGCGCCGTGCCGACGAAAATCGGCACGCCGCCTAGCAGCATCATCCAGGCCGTGTACGCCCCGAGCGGCATTCGCACGGGCAGGCGCTTCTGCAGCACCGTGCCGAGCGCCCACATCAGCGCAGCGCCGAGCACCATGAGCGAGCCCGCCGGCGCAGCGCCCAGGCCGAAGAGGCTCTCGCCCATCAGCAGCGCGAGCGCGACCATCCCGAGCGCCAGACCGGCGAGGCGCCGCGGCGTAATGCGCTCACCCAACACCCATACCGAGAGCGGAATCGCCCAGATCGGCATGGTGTAGGCGAGAACCGACGCACGTCCGGACGGTATGAGCGCTACGCCGAAGGCGATGAGCATGTTCCAGCAGGTGATGTTCAGGAACGCGAGAAGCGAAAGCCGGCCCCAGTGCCCTTTGGGCACACCGAGCGGCTGGCCGCCCGCGCGCAGCGCCGCGAACAGCACCGCCGAACCCAGGCCCAGGCAGAGGCTCCGAAAGGTCCAGGGCGGCACCTCGCTCAGCGCCACCTTCATCGCGGTCCAGTTGAAGCCCCACGCGAAAGTGAGCGCCGCCAGCACCCACCACAGGTGCCGTGGCAGATGATCCGGCTCGCCGCTCAACGTCGCACGCGCAGCGGCATCGCTTTCATCCCGCGCAATACCATCGAATCGATCCATTCCAGCCGCGGTGCAGCGAGCTCGATCGTCCTCCAGCGCTCGAGCAGCGCAGGCAGGGCGATCTGGCCTTCCAGCCGGGCGAGCGGGAAGCCGAGACAGATGTGCGCGCCGAAGCCGAAAGTGAGATGCGGCACGCCGCGGCGCTGCAGGTCGAGGCGATCCGGGGCGTCGTATGCGCGCGGATCGCGGTTGGCTGCGTTCATGAGAAGGAACACGCGCTCGCCCCGAGTGAACGCCTTGCCATGCACGCTCTGGGGCTGCTGCACGATGCGAACCTGCGCGCCGATGGGGCCGTCGTAACGCAGGAGCTCTTCGATCGCGGACGCGGCGAGGTCGGGCCGCTCGCGCAGCAGGGCGAGCTGGTCCGGAAAGGCGAGCAGCGCGCGCAGCCCGTTCGCGATGTGGTGCGTAGTCGTCTCGTGCCCGGCGAAGAGCAACAGCACGCAGGTGGCAACCAGCTCGTCGTCGCTCAGCCGCTCGCCCTGGTCTTCCACCTGAACGAGCTCGGTCAGCAGGTCGCGCGAAGGTTGCGTCCGGCGACGCGTAACGAGATCGCGGAACAGGCCCGCCATCTCGGCCGTGGCCGCCTCGGCGCGCGCGTATTTGTCGGGCGCATCGCGCGCGCTGCCGATGAAGAGCGCCATCTCGTCCGACAGGCGCTTCAGGCGCGGCAGCTCCGCCTTGGGAACGCCGAGCATGTGCATGATCACCAGTGCCGGCAGCGGCCCGGCGAACTCGGCGATCAGGTCGATTTCGTCGCGTTCCTGCAGCGCATCGAGGAGCCATCGGCTGATCGTTTCGACCTCACCGCGCAGGGCAAGGATCGAGCGCGTGTTGAACACCTTGGCGGCGAGGCGGCGCAGGCGGGTATGCTCCGGCGGGTCGCGAAACACCATCCACAGCGTGAGGTAGCGCATCAGCTGCGCGACCCGCGCGGCCTCGGCGCCGGGGAGCGTGGCGAAGAAGGGGCGCAGCCGGTCCGAGGACATGCCGGCGGTGTCCAGACACACGCGCCTGACGTCCTCGTAGCGGGTGAGGACCCAGGCCTTGAGCGAGGGACTCCAATGGGCGGGGTCCTCGTCCCGCAACCGGCTGTACAGCGGGAAGGGGTCGGCGACCACGGCGGGATCGTTCGGCCGGTATTCGAGTGACACGCGCCAGCAGGATAGCCCGGCCGACGTAAGGAAGCCCTAACTTATCACCTGTAGTTGGTTGTGCGACACAACAACCGACCGATCGGTTACCGGTGAAACCCCTTGACTTTCGACATCATGCGCCTACAATGCCAATTGTTGCATTGCACAAATAGCTCACAGCCCGTCCAACAGCGAAAGCACAGGAGCCCGACAAATGTACGTGACCCCCGAACAAATCCAAGCGGCCAGCAAAGCGAACGTCGAGGCGTTCCTGGCCGTGGCCAACAGCCAGTTTTCCGCTCTCGAGAAGCTCGCGAACATCCAGGCGAGCGCGATGAAGAGCGCGTTCGAAGACTCGATCGCCAACACCCGCGCCCTGCTCGGCGCGAAGGACCTCCAGGAGTTCGTAAGCCTGCAAAACTCGTTCGCCCAGCCGACGATCGAGAAGGCCCTCGCCTACTCCAAGAGCGTCTATGAAGTGGCGACCGGCGCCAACGCCGAGCTCTCCAAGGTTGCCGAGCGCCGCGTCGCGGAGTGGAACGAGAACTTCGTGAGCCTGCTCGACAAGGTGTCCAAGAATGCCCCGGCCGGATCCGACGTGGCCGTCGCCGCTGTGAAGTCGATGCTCGCGGCCGCGAACTCGGCGTACGACAACTTCACCAAGGTGGCGAAGCAGGCGACCGAAATCGCCGAAGCCAACGTCGCCGCCGCCACCGAGACCGCCCGCGGCCTCGCCAAAACCAAGAAAGCCGCCTAAGCAGCCGCAGTTACAGGCATCGCAAAGCCCGCCTCAGGCGGGCTTTGTTTTTTCAGCGGCCGAAAAGGGAAAGCCGGCCTCGCGCACCGCCCGGCGCAGCGACTCGGCGGCTTCCTTCACCTGCGCAGGATCGCCGCGCACGCCGAGCTCGACGTGCCGGCGGCTGCCGTCCTCGCCCATCGAGGGCAGGCTGAACACCTTGACGCCGGTGTAGGCCGCCCCGACGGCCTCCATCGCTGCGATGAGCTGGCTCTCGCCGGCGTCGAACACCAGGATCGACTCCTCGCTCCAGCGGTCGCGGTCGAACAGGTGCCGGTAGCGGGTGTCCAGCACCCACTCCACCATCGGCCGCGCCATCTGCGGAAACCCGGGCACGAAGTGATGCTCACCGTACGAGAAGCCCGGGATGCGGTTCACCGGGTTCGGAATGATGCTCGAGCCCTCGGGGAATTCGCCCATTCGCAGCCGCGCCGGCGTGGTTTCGGCGCCGAAGCGGTCCCGGATCTCGCGCTCGGCATCCGGATGCAGGACCAGCCTGATCCCGGCGGCCGCCGCCACGCACTGGCGCGTGTGGTCATCGGGCGTGGCGCCGATGCCGCCGAAGCTGAACACCGCCTCTCCGGCATCGAGGCTGCGGCGAAATGCCGCGGCCAGCCGTTGGGGCTCGTCGCCCAGGTACTGCGCCCAGGCCAGGCGAAGCCCCCGGCGCGCGAGGGCTTCGATCAGGAAGGAGAAATGCTTGTCCTGGCGCTTGCCGACCAGGATCTCGTCACCGATGACGTAGGCGCCGAACAATCAGGCCGCTTTCTGCTTTTCACGCGGCTTCAGGCGGCCTTGCTTCTCACGCGGCTTCATGCGGCCTTTTTTGCCCATTCCTGCAGCTCTTCGAGGCCGCCGACGTGCCTGCCGTTGACGAACACCTGCGGCACGGTGCCTCGGCCGGTGATCGCGCCGACGACCCGCGAGCGGTCGCTGTGATCGAGCTTCACCTCCGAGTAGGCGTAGCCCAGGCTCTTCAGCAGCGTCTTGGCCTTGGCGCAGAATCCGCATCCCTCGCGCGTGAGGATCGCCACCTGGTCGGGCTTCCTGGCCTTGGGGTTGATGTAGTTCAGCATTGTATCGGCGTCGGACACCTCGAACGGATCGCCCGGCTTCTCGGGCTCGATGAACATCTTCTCGATGACGCCGTCCTTCACCAGCATGGAATAGCGCCACGAGCGCTTGCCGAAGCCGAGCTCGCTCTTGTCGACGAGCAAGCCCATCTTGCCGGTGAACTCGCCGTTGCCGTCCGGGATCATCGTGAGGCTGCCGCACTCCTGCGTGCGGGCCCATTCGTTCATGACGAACGCGTCGTTCACCGAGATGCACGCGATGCGGTCGACGCCGTTCGCGAAAAATGCGGGCGCGAGCTCGTTATAGCGCGGCACGTGGGTGGAAGAGCAGGTCGGGGTGAACGCGCCCGGCAGCGAAAACACCACCACCGTCTTGTCCTTGAACAGCTCGTCGCTGGTGAGCGTCTTCCAGTCGCCGCCTTCGGTGCGCGTGCGGAAGCTTGCCTGCGGAATTCTCTGTCCTTCACGATTCTCGAACACTGTCGGCTCCGATCAAGATGGTTCAAAGGTGATTCAGATAGTGGAGTGACACAGTGTACGCAGCGGAGTTTCCGCGGCCCAATCTTTTGTTCGCATGAGCGTCATAGGGCCGCTCAATCGCGCAGCTCTTGCAGCGCGCCCAGCAGGTAGCGGATGAACGCGAGCCCGAACAGCACCGGCCCGATGAAGCCGACGAACGGCACGTACGCGAGCAGCGCGAACAGCAGCCCGAGCGTGAGCAGCGCGCCGCGCCGCTCGCGGAAAACGCGCGCCAATTCCGCGGCGTCGGCGTGCTCGGCGAGCGCGTCGTAGCGCAGCAGCTTCTGGTTTCCCCAGGCGAAGATGGCGAGCGGAATCAGCGGCCACAACGGTGGCAGCAGCCAGAGCGGCAGGCTGACCAGGAAGAGCAATGCCATGCCGCCGAGCGCCGCGACGCCGTTCCACACGCTGCCCGCGACGCTGCCGCCGCGCCTGCGCTCGAGCGCAGGAAACGAGCGGCTCGCCACGTGGTCCACCATCTTCTGCATGCCGAAAGCGCCGAGGATAAAGAGCGCGGTCAGGTAGACGAGCGGCACGAGCAGCAGCACAAGCACCACGTATGCGGCGAGCGACGTGGCACCGCCGAGGTCGAGGTGCAGGAAACCCGCCGCGGGCTCGAGCCAGCGCTGGAACAGCGCCGCCAGCGCCGCGGCGAGCCGCTCCCAGAACGCGGCCGCGACGGCGCCCCAGAATACGAGCGACACCAGCATCGGCCAGACCATGAGCCAGAGCATGCGCGGATGCAGCAGGTTGGCGAAGCCGTACAGCAGCGCGCCCGCGAGGTTCATCGGCGCAGAGTCTCCCACAGTTTGGACAGGCGCTTGACCGACACCGGCACCGGCGTCTTCAGCTCCTGCGCGAAAAGCGAGACCCGCAGCTCCTCGAGCAGCCAGCGGAACTGGGCGAAGCCGGCGTTCTCTCCGCCTTGCCGCGCGCGGGCGGCGGCCTCCCTGCGATACGGCTGCTCCAGGCTCGCCACTTCCGCGGCGAGACGCGCGTCCCGCGCCGGATCGGCGCGCGCCTTGTCCAGGCGCAGCGAAGCTGCCTTGAGGTAACGCGGCAGGTGCTGCAGGCGCTCCCACGGCGTGCGGGCGAGCCAGCCGTTCTCGAGCAGGCGGGCAAGCTGCTGCTTCACGTCGAGCGCGGCTTGCGGTTGAGCCTTCTCCAAGGTGTTCAATTTCTTCTCCAGCGCCGCGCGCTCTGCGAGGATGCCGGCCGCGGTGCGCGAGATCTCCTGCGCGATCAGCGTGAAACGGCTGCGGCCCTCTTCCACGCGGCGGGCGAACTGGGCCTGCAGCGTCGGCACCGAATCCTGCAGGAAGGTGCGCGCCAGCGCCGCAGCGATCACGTCGCTTTTCAGCGGGCCGAGCACTACATCCCTGGCGAGGGAGCGCTCGAGGTCGCGGATGCGGTCGCGGAAGGCGATGGCCAGCAGCCGCAGCACGCCAGCGCGATGCAGCTCGCGCGCTTTCTCCGGCGAATCGAAGACCTGGAGGGTGACTGCCGCATTTGCACCCTCCCCGGCGTCGACCAGCGCCGGATAGCCGACGAGGGTATGGCCGCCGCGCTCGATCTCCATCAACTCGGGCAGATCGCCCATGGTCCAGCCGGTATAGCGCTCGCCTTCGTCGAGCGGGGCTTCCTCCTGCAGGATCGCCTCGGTTTCCTTTCCCAGCTTGCGCTTCAGCTCGGCCAGGTTGCGTCCCATCTCGAGCTGGCGGCCGTCGTCGCCCAGCACCCGGAAGTTCATGTGCAGGTGCGGCGGCGCCGAGTCCGGGCGGAGGGCATCGAGCGGGACGTCGAGGTTGAATTCGCCGCGCACATAGCGGCGCAGGGCTTCGGCCAGCGGCAGGTCGACGGGCGGCGCCGCGGCGCTGAACGCGGCTGCGAAGTCGTCGAGCGTGCCGAGCTTGTGGCGCAGGCGTTGCGGCATCGACTTGGCCAGCGTGCGCACCTTCTCCTTGAGCAGCCCGGGCACCAGCCACTCGGTGCGCGCTGCCGGGACCTGGTTAAGCAGCGCGAGCGGTACGTTCATCGTCACGCCGTCGCGCGGCGAGCCGGGCTCGAAGTGGTACTCGAGCGCGTAGCGGTTCGGGCCGAGCTCGAGCGACGGCGGAAAATTCTCCGTGGTGATG
>Ga0134124_10002901_pt1 | contig 13817 bp, 11 predicted proteins | sample KB304_FD_96880 | JGI IMG/M metagenome (GOLD analysis project Ga0134124, IMG submission 96880) | Terrestrial soil microbial communities without Nitrogen fertilizer from Kellogg Biological Station, Michigan, USA - KB3-0-4 | ecosystem: Environmental > Terrestrial > Soil > Unclassified ... | reverse complement strand
CGCTTGCGCGGCGACCCCGCGCGCGTGCAGCACAACCGCTACGAGATCGTGCCGTTCTCGCCCGGGGCGCGCTCGACGCACTGGATCGCGCTCAACCCGGCGATCGGCGCGCTGCGCGGGCGCTTCGTCATCGTCGGCGACTCGATCCTCTCGTTCTACGCGAGCGCCACCGGCCGCTTCCGCGGCTTCGAGTCGCTCCTGCGGCGCGACCGCGCCCGCTACGGCGTGCGCGGCAGCCTCCTCGAGGAGGACAAGGTTCTCTCCACCTGGGTGCTCGAACTGACCCGCCTGTAAGGCGCCGAGTCGTTGTATAAGGGGCCGATGATCCAGGCGGCAATCGTCGGCCTCGGCACCTGGGGCCAGCACCTCGTCTCGGCCGTCCAGGGAAAGAGCGACGTCATCCGCTTCGCGGCCGGCGCCACGCGCACGCCGCAGAAGGCAGCCGACTTCTGCGCACGCCATGGCATCCGCCTCGTCTCCAACTTTGACGAACTCCTGAAAGATGGTTCGATCGATGCGGTGGTGCTCGCCACGCCGCACTCAACCCACGCCGAGCAGATCGCGGCGGCAGCGGAGGCCGGCAAGCACGTGTTCGTGGAGAAGCCGCTCGGCCTCTCGCGCGCCGAATGCGAGCGCGCGGTGGCCGCGTGCGCCGAGCGCAAGGTCACGCTCGCCGTGGGCTACAACTGGCGCTTCCAGCCCGCGCTGCGCGAGGTGAAGCGCATGCTCGAGGACGGCCGGCTCGGGAAGCTGCTCCACGTCGAAGGAAATTTCTGCGGGCCGAGCGCGTACCGCTTTCGACGCGAGCACTGGCGCCAGGACCGCGGCGAAGTGCCCGCCGGCGGCATGACCGGGCGCGGCGTGCACGTGGTCGACGCCATGCTGTATCTCGCGGGCCGCGTCGACTCGGTGGTGGCGCAGAGCGCCCGGCGGGTCCAGGATTTCGGCGCCGACGACACCACCTCGATGCTGTTTCGCTTCGCGGGTGGCGCCACGGGCTATCTCGGCACCGTGATCGCCACCGCGGAGACCTGGCGCATGCAGGTGTTCGGCGCGAACGGCTGGGCCGAGGTGGGAGACGTCGAGCATCTCACCACGTGGACGCTTCGGACCTGTTTTATCGACCGCGACAATCTCGCCGCCAAGAAGCCGCCTGCGACGATCAAGTTCGAAAACACCAGTACGGAACGAGCCGAGCTGGAACACTTCGCGCGCGCGGCGCAAGAGCGCAGGCCGCTCGCCGTTCCCGGCGGGGACGAAGTGCACAATGTCGCCGTGCTGGAGGCGATCGTGCGCTCGGCGCGGGACCAGGCCCCGGTGCAGATCGCTTAGGACCGACCCATGACGACATCCGCGCAGGCGCTGGTCGACTGTCTCCGCAGGGAAGGCGTCGACCACGTCTTCGGCATTCCCGGGACGATGAACCTGCCGATCCTCGACGTGCTGCGCGGCACGCCCGAGATCCGCTTCGTCCTTACGCGCCACGAGCAGGGCGCGGCGTTCATGGCGTACGGCTATGCGCGCACGCTCGCCCGGCCGGCGATCGTGACCGCGACCGAGGGGCCGGGCGTCACCAACCTCGCCACCGGGATCGCGGCGGCGTTCAAGGGCTACGTGCCGGTCATCAGCATCAGCGGCGCGCAGGAGCTCTGGCTGCGTGAGAAGGACGCGAGCCAGGACATCGACCAGGTGACCTTCAACCGGCCGATCACGAAGTGGGCCTACTCGATCCCGACCGCGGGCAAGGTGCAGGAAGCGGTGCGCCGCGCCTTCCGCGTCGCGCTGACCGAGCCGCCGGGTCCGGTCCATCTCGACGTGTCGAAAGACATCCTCCTTGCAGAAGCGACGCCCGAGGCCATCGCGCCCGAAGCGTACCGGCCCACCAGGGCACCGGCCTGCGCCGCCGCGGACCTCGATCGCGCCGCCGAGCTGATCCGGCACGCCGAGCGGCCGCTTTTCGTCGTGGGCGGTGGCGCCCTGCGCGAAGACGTGGTTCCACTCATGAAAATGCTTGTGGAAAAAAGCGGGATTCCCGCGGCGACGCTGCAGTACTATCCTGACGCCTTTCCGACCAGTCACCCGCTGTCGCTCGGACCGCTCGGCCGCAACGGCTACTCGAGCGCCAACCGCGCCGCGCCGCAGGCCGACGTCGTCGTCGCGATCGGCGCTCACCTCGATTATTTCTCCACCGGGTTCAAGCACGGCGTCATCAGCCGCGACGCGAAGCTCATCCATCACAGCGCGGCGCCGGCGGCGATCGGGGTGGTATTCCCGGTTGCGCACGCGGTAGTCGGCTCGACCGCGAGCTTCATCGACGGCCTCGGCGCGCGGCTGAAGGACCGATGGAAGTGGCTGGACGTGGCCAAGCTGCGCGCCGACTGGGACGCCGAACGCGAGAAGCTGCTCGACCGCGCGGTGCGGCCGATGCTGCCGACCGTGGTCGCACACGCCATGCGCGCGGCGCTGCCGAAGGACGGCGTCGTGATCGCCGACGCGGGCAACGCGGGCAAGCACATGCGCGTGTTCATGGATACCTACGAGCCGCACACCTTCATGTACATCAGCGACTGGGGCTCGGTCGGAGCCGGACTGCCGATCGCGATGGGCGTGAAGCTTGCTCGCCCGAAGCAGGTCGTGATGGCCGCGGTCGGCGACATGGGCATGATGTGCAACATCGGCGAGCTCGAGACCGCGGTGCGCGAGCATATCCCGGTGGTGTGCGTGGTCTACAACGACCGCGGGCTCGGCAACGAGCGCGCGTTCCAGAAGGAGCTTTACGGCGGGCGCTACTTCGCGGTGGACTACAGCGACGTGGACTTCGGCGCGCTCGCGCGCGGCTTCGGCGCGCACGGCGAGCGCGTCGAGGAGCCCGCGGGCCTCGCGCCGGCGCTCAAGCGTGCGATCGAAAGCGGCCTGCCCGCGGTCATCGACGTTCCGATCCATCCCGATTTTCACGCCGCGGTGGTTTCGAAATGAGGCTTCTTCTTTTCGCGAGCGTTGCCACGTGCATTTTCCTTGTGGCCTCCCAGGCGATAGGGCAACCCTCACATTCCTCATTTCCGACAAAACCGATCCGCGTGGTGGTGCCTTCGCCGCCGGGCGGGCCGCCCGACCTGATCATCCGCATGATGACTCCGAAGATGACCGGGCTGGGGCAGCCGCTGGTGGTCGAGAACCGCGCCGGCGCCGGCGGCATCGTTGGCACGGCGTACGTGGCGAAGACGCCGGCCGACGGCTACACCTGGCTCGTCACCACCGCCTCGCACGTCAACACGCCGCCTTTCAACACCAACGTGCCGTTCGACCCGGTGAAGGACTTCACCCACGTCACGCTGATCGCGCAGAACTTCGGCCAGGCGCTCACCGTACCGGCCTCTTCCCCGTTCAAATCGGTCCAGGAACTGATCAGTGGCGCGAAGCGCAATCCCGGCAAGCTCAACTACGGCTCGGCCGGCATCGGCACCGCGAGCCACATTCCGGCCGAGGTGATGAAGTCGATGAGCGGCACCGACATCGCCCTCATCCCGTACAAGGGGGTAGCCGAGGCGATGAGCGACCTCATCGCCGGCCGCATCGATCTCTTCTTCGTCGGCACCCAGATCGCGGCGTCGCAGGTGCAGTCGGGCAAGGTGCGCGTGCTGGCGCTCACCGGGGCGAAGCGCTGGAAGGGCCTGCCCGACGTGCCGACGATGCAGGAAGCGGGCTTCAAGGACTACAACCTCATCAACTGGTTCGGCCTCTGGCTGCCGGCGGGCGCGCCGCCCGAGATCGTCTCGCGCATTCATGCCGAGATCATGAAGGCGCTCGCCGACCCCGAGGTACGCCAGCAGTTCGACGCGCAGGGCCTCGAGGGCGTGGGCATGCCGCCGGCGGAGTTCGCGAAGTTTGTCGCGAAGGAATCCGCTTTCATCGACGATCTTGCCCGTAGGATCGACAAGAAATGAGCACGCAACCCTGCCCCCCTGTGAAGGGGGGAGCGAGCGGTTTTTGCGAGCGGGGGGTTTGCCTTTCCGAGAACCAAACCCCCCGCTCGCCTTCGGCTCACGACCCCCTTCACAGGGGGTCAAGACCATGAACACCCAACCTCCCTGGCAGTGGCCGGAGGAGCGCTGGCGCGGCATCGTCGGCCGGGTGCGCGCCGGCCGGCCGCTGCGCCCGAAGAGCTGGCCGGGCGGCGCGCGCTGCGCGGTGGCGCTCTCGTTCGATTCCGATCACGAGACCAACGAGCTGCGCGACGGCGGCGAGTCGATCGGGCGCCTCTCGCAGGGCCAGTACGGCAACCGGCAGGGCGTGCCCCGCATTCTCGAGATCCTGAAGCGGCACGACGTCAAGGCGAGCTTCTTCGTCCCGGCCGTGACCGCGCTGCTCTATCCCGACGAGCAGCGCCGCGTGGTCGCCGAGGGCCACGAGGTCGGCATCCACGGCTGGATCCACGAGCGCAACTCCGAGCTGCCGCTTGCGGCGGAGCGGGAGCTGCAGATGCGTTCGGCCGATGTTCTGGAAACCATTACAAAGATAAGACCCGTAGGGATCCGCACGCCGTCTTGGGATTTCAGCCCGAACACGCTCGCCATCACGAAGGAGATGGGTCTCCTCTACGACTCCTCGCTCATGGCCGACGTGGATTGCTACGAGCTCGAGCTGAACGGCGAGCCGACCGGCGTGGTCGAGCTGCCGGTGGAATGGATCCGCGACGACGCGGTTTACTTCAACATGGTGCGCTTCGCGAACCTGCGTCCCTACACGCCGCCCGAGGCGGTGTTCGACATCTTCAAGCGCGAGTTCGACGCCGCCTACCGCGAGGGCGGCATCTTCCAGCTCACCATGCATCCGCACATCAGCGGCTACCGCTCGCGCATCTGGATCCTCGACGAGCTCGTCCGCTACATGCGCTCGAACGCCGGGGTGTGGTTCGCCACGCACGCGGATATCGCTCGCTACGCGAGAAAAAACCCTGGATAACTTCTCCGACTCGCAGGTCATCCGCAAGAGCGTCGTCGCGACGCGCGGCGGCGTGGTGGCCGCGCAGCACAAACGCGCCGCGGAGGTCGGCGCGGCGGTGCTCGAGGCGGGCGGCGACGCGGTCGACGCCGCGGTCGCGACCTCCTTCGCCATCGGCGTGGTCGAGCCGTGGATGAGCGGGCTCGCCGCCGGCGGCTGCATGCAGATCTGGCGCGCCGGCGAGGCGCGCGCGCACACGGTCGACTACGGCATGCGCTCGCCGCGCGGCCTCGACCCCGCGGACTATCCGCTCGCCCAGGGCGGCAAGGCGCAGGACCTCTTCGCGTGGCCGCTGGTGAAGGACGACCGCAACGTGCAGGGCGCGACCGCCGTGGCGGTGCCGGGGGTGGTCGCGGGCATGGAGCTCGCGCACAAGCGCTTCGGCCGGGTCGCGTGGCGCGAGCTCGTCGCCCCAGCCGCGGCGCTCGCCCGGGAAGGGATGCTGCTCGACTGGTACGCCGGGCTGATGATCGCCTCCAACGCGCGCGCCTTGTCGCGCGACCGCGATGCCGCCGCGCTGTTCCTCGAGGACGGCCAGTGGCCGCCGCTCATCAGCTGGACGGCCGTCACCGAGAAGCACCTCGACCAGCGGAAGCTCTCCCACACCCTGGAAACCATCGCTAAAGAAGGACCGCAGGCCTTGTACGGCGGCGACGTCGGGCGCGCGCTCGCGAAGGACATCCAGGACAAAGGCGGCTCGCTTTCCGTCGAGGACCTCGCCGGCTACCGCCCGCACATGGTGGACGCCCTCGAGGTGCCCTATCGCGGCGGGCGCGTATTCGCCGCCCCCGGCATGACCGGGGGTCCTACGCTTGCCCTTGCATTGAACAATCTCCGGAAAAAGGAAAAGCCGGGCTACATCGACTATGCCCGCGCTTTGAACGCTGCATGGAGCGAGCGCCTGCAGACCATGGGCGACAAGGAAGGCTGCACCACGCACTTCAGCGTGGTCGATCGCGCGGGCAACCTCTGCTCGGTGACGCAGACGCTGCTCTCGGTGTTCGGCGCGCGCGTGGTCTCGCCTTCGACCGGAATCCCGCTCAACAACGGCATCATGTGGTTCGACCCGGAGCCGGGCAAGCCGAACTCGCTCGCGCCCGGCAAGCGCTGCCTGGGCAACTATTGTCCTGTGGTCGCGGAGACGCCCGACGGCCGGCGCTTCGCGCTCGGCGCCTCGGGCGGGCGCAAGATCCTCGGCACGGTGCTGCAGATGTCGTCCTTCATGATCGACCACGGCGCGAGCCTGGAAGAAGCGTTCCACCGGCCGCGCATCGACATGAGCGGCGAGGGCAGGGTGATCGCCGACCGCGCTCTGCCACCCGATGTCATTAAGCAACTCGGTGAATTCATGACGACTACCACGGTCCGGCGCGGCATCTTTCCGTACGCGTTCGCGGTCCCGGCGGGCGTGCTGCGCGAGCGCGAGATGAACATGGGATGCACCGAGATCATGTCGCCGTGGGGTGATGCAGTCGCGCAAGGAGGTCAAATGAGGGATCCGCAATGAAACGACTCGCGGCCGAAGTCCTGGCCGAAATGCTGGCGGGCTACGGCGTGACCCACGTCTTCATGGTGCCGGCGGTCGTGCGCCGCACCTTCGTGGAAATGGAGCGGCGCACGAAGATTCACCGCATCCACTGCCACGGCGAGAAGGCGGCGGCGTACATGGCCGACGGCTACGCACGCGCTTCCGGGAAGCCCGGGGTGTGCATGGCGCAGGTGGTGGGCGCGCTCAACCTCGCCGCGGGCCTGCGCGACGCGTGGCTCGCGCGCTCGCCGATCATCGCCATCACCGGCGGGCGCGATGCCAAGACCAAGTTCCGCGGCGTGTACCAGGAAGTGGACGACATGCCGTCGTTCGAGCCGGTGACCAAGTACAACGCCACGGTCGACGACGCCGCGCGCATTCCGGACATGCTGCGGCACGCCTTCCGCGTCGCGGTCAGCGGCTCGCCCGGCCCGGTGCACCTCCAGTTCCGCGGCAACGAGGGCCAGCTCGACGCCGAGGAAGCGGAGATGGACGGGCTGGTCGAGACGCAGTTCGCCGCGGTGCCGCCCTGGCGCCCGGCCGCGGACGAAAAGGACCTGAAGGCGCTGCTCGAGCAACTCGAAAGCGCGGCGCGGCCGGTCATCGTCGCCGGCGGCGGCGTGCGCGCCTCGCGCGCGGCGGCCGAGCTCCTCTCCTTCGCCGACGCGCTGCACATTCCCGTCGCTACGTCGCTCAACGGCAAGGACAGCATTCCCGGCGCGCACCCCCTCTCGGCCGGCGTGGTCGGAACCTACTCGCGCGAGGCCGCGAACCGCGTCGTCGCGCGCGCGGACTTCGTGCTTTTCATCGGCACCAGCACCGGCGGCATGACGACCCACTTCTGGGCGGTGCCGAAGATCGGCGTGCCGGCGGCGCAGATCGACATCGATCCCGAGGCGCTTGGCCGAAACTACCCGCTGAAGGTGGCCATCCTGGCGGACGCGAGGCGCGCGCTCGCGCGGCTCGCCAAGCTCGCCCAGGAGCGCACCCGCAGGGACCGCTCGCAGTGGATGGCCGAGATTGGCGACATCCGCAAGGCGTACTACGGCAAGTACAAGCTGCAGCTCGAGTCGAACGCGGTGCCCATCCACCCGGGGCGCATCTGCGGCGAGCTCTCGAAGCACGTCCCCGAGGACGGCATCGTCGTCGTCGACACCGGCCATGCCGGCATGTGGATGGGCGGCATGTACGACCTGCGCTCGCTCAAGCAGGGCTACATGCGCAGCGCCGGCCACCTCGGCTGGGCTTTCCCCGCCGGTCTCGGCGCCAAGGCGGCGTGTCCCGACCGGCCCGTGGTCACCTTCACCGGCGACGCGGGCTTTTGGTACCACATCGGCGAGCTCGAGACCGCGGTGCGTTGGAAGCTGAACGCCATCACGCTGGTCAACAACAACTCGAGCGGCAACCAGTCGAAGCGCGGCTTCGACCGCGTCTACGGCGGCCAGCAGACCGAGCGCGGCAAAGAGCTCTGGACCTACACCAAGCAGAACTTCGCGAAGATCGCCGAGGACATCGGCGCGCTGGGCATCCGCGTCGAGAAGCCCGCCGAGATCGGCCCGGCGCTCCAACAGGCGCTGAAGGCCGACCGACCCGTCGTCATCGACGTCGTCACCGACATCGACGCGCTCGCGCCAGTGGCGGTCAGCGAATGAATTGAGCCGTCGCCGCCGCGAAAGCGGAACCCATCAACGCAGCGGACGATGAGATAAACCAGCGTGCTCAAAAAGGGGCTTCAGCGCATGCGAGAGGCAAAGTCCACGCGCGTGTTGCATTTTTGACCTCCAAAGTGGCAGCATGACAGTGCTTCCTTCAGGGGGTCTACATGGCCAGAGCGAGCGGCATCCAAGCGCACAAGGTCTTCAAGCTGGGAAAAGCGGCCGCGAAGCGGGACAGGCGTAACTTCAAGTTCGCGACGCTGCTCAAAGCCGCCCCCGCGCTTCCGCCGTCGTACGACTTCGATACGAAACACCCGGGTATCCCCACGCCGATGTTTGCCAACGATGAGCTCGGGTGCTGCGTCATCTCCGGCCGCGCTCATCAGACCCTGCGCTTCGAAGACATCGAGCAAGGCTCCCTGCTGATGATCACCGACAAGGAGGTCACCAAGGAGTACTTCAAGGAAACGGGCGGCGCCGATTCGGGCCTGGTCGTGCTCGACTCTCTCAACGAGTGGCGTCACAAAGGCTGGAAGGTCGGCAAGCACACCTATCGGATCCAGGCCTTCGCGGAAGTCGATCGGGGCGCCCGCGCCCAGGTTCGCCGGGCCATCTTCGCCGATATCGGTGTCGGCATCGGCGTCAACCTGCCGAAATCCGCGCAAGCGGAGATTCAAACCGGCCGACCCTGGGCCACCACGAGCGGGCCCGGTTCGAGTCCCGGATCCTGGGGCGGCCACTATGTGTACGTCTGCGGCTATACACCGTCAGGTCCCGTCTGCATTACCTGGGGCCGCAAGCAGCAGATGACTTGGGCCTGGTTCGGCAAGTATTGCGACGAGGCCTACGCCATCTTCGACGCCAAGAACACGTTCAAGAAGACTCTGATCGACCGCGGCAAGCTCAAGGCCTTGCTCAGGACGGTCTCCAAGCCGTAGGCCGGCGACCGGCGGTGGGGATTAGCGCCAGATCGCCGGCATGTGGATGGGCGGCATGTACGGAGTAAGCCAGCAATGCCGTCGTCCCCGCGTAGGCGGGGACCCAGCTAACGCGAATAAGACCGCGCCGCGTCGTGCGCATGGCGCCGCACCGATCCGTTGGGCGCGTTCTGGGCGACCTCCTCCAGCAGCGGCAGGTACCGCGGAAGCTTGGCGCTGGAGACGCCCTTGATCAGCCAGCTGAGCGAGTTAGCGGTCTCGGCATCGCCGTCGCGCCGGTAGTTCTTCCTGAGCGTGTCGGCGAGCCGGTCGACGAGCTCCTCCTCGCGGCTCGCGAGGAAGACGCGCTTCGCCGCGAGGCGCGCGAGGAGCAGGTCGTCGGTCAGCAGCATGTTGCGCACCCGATTGACATCGTCGTTGTACTTGGGATCGAAGGTCGCGCGATCCGAGATGATCGGGTTCCATTTCTGGTATTGCGGCAGATCCTCGAGCGCCGCCTTCGCGAAGCGCTCGAACCCGCGGTCGGCGACGAGCTGGCGCAGCGTCGGCGCGTACTTGGGCTGCCCCGAGAACCCGAGGCCGCGGACGTACCGCGCCACGCGGTTGCGGTCTTCTCGCTGGCCGAAGCCGCTGCCGCTATCTTTTTCCTCGAGGATGCGGCGCTCGAGGATATCGAACAGCCGCGGATCCGAGAGCCCCATCCATGGAAGCGTGTCGGCCGCGGCCGAATGCAGGTCGAGGGGACCGTTGAAGATCGCGATGTAGCGCTCGGTGTCCTCCTGGAGCGTGGCGGACCCGGCATAGCCGGAAAAAAGACCGAGCAGGACAGCGAGCCTTGCTATGCGGAGCGCCATGTATCGGACACAAAGCTAAAGCGGTATCCGGCCGTTGATTGAATCGGAGACGGGTTTCTTATAGGCGCGCGAGGTCCGCTTTCCACCGGATTGTATAGAACTTCCCGGATCTTTTCTTCGCGATAATGAGAAGATAGCGCCATCAGTCAAAAAAAGAGGGCCGGCATCCATGCTGATCGAAAACCTCAGGGAGAACGATCCCGTTTCGCTCGTCGAAGCGCGCCTGGAGGCGCACAAGCTCATCTTCGCGCCGTTGCTCTTCCAGGCGACGCGCGTGTTGCGTGACCTGGGCATCCTGCGTGCGCTGCGCGCCGCCCGCGACGGTCTGATGCTCGACGAGATCGCCGACAAGGTGGACACCTCGCGCTATGGCGTGCTGGTGCTGGTGGAAGCCGGACTCGCTGCCGGGGTGGTGCGTTGCAAGGGCGGGCGCTACTTCCTCACCAAGACCGGCGCGTGCGTGCTGAGCGACGAGCTCACCGGCGTCAACATGGACGTGGTGCAGAACTGCTGCTTCCAGCCCATCTATTACCTCGAAGAGTCGATCCGGCAGCAGAAGCCCGTGGGCCTGCACAAGGTCTTCGGCGAGTGGGACACGATCTATCCCGCGCTGTCGGAGCTGCCCCCTGCCGCGCGCGAGAGCTGGATGCGCTTCGATCACCACTACTCCGACGCGGCCTTCCCGGATGCGCTGCCCCTCGTGTTCCAGCGCGGTCCGCGCACGCTGCTCGACCTTGGCGGCAACACCGGCAAGTGGGCCATCGAGTGCGCCCGTTATTCACCCGACGTCGCCGTAACGATCCTCGACCATCCGGGCCAGGTGAGCGTCGCCCGGCGCGACATAGAGCAGCTCGGTCTCGAGAACCGCATCACGTGCTGCGCGGTCGATCTGCTCGATCACTCGCAGCCGCTGCCCGCCGGCTTCGATGCCATCTGGATGAGCCAGTTCCTGGTGTGCTTCGCCGAGGAAGACGTGCTGCGGCTCCTCCGGCGAGCCGCGGCGGCGATGGCGCCGGAAAGCCGCCTCTATATCCTCGAGACCTTCTGGGACCGGCAGGAGCATGAAGCCTCGAGGTACTCGCTGCAGGCGATCTCGCTCTATTTCACCTGCCTCGCCAACGGGCGCAGCCGCATGTACAAGGCCGCCGACATCATCGCCATGCTGCACGCCGCGGGGCTCGAAGTCGAGCGCGAGAGCGGCATCCTCGGCGTCTGCTCGACCCTTCTCACCTGCCGCAAGGCGTGCGCGTGATGCATGGAGGCGCCTCCGCGGCATAACGCCGCGGAAGGAACGTTCACCCCCGAATGCTTTAGTCGGTGGCATGCGGGGTAGAATTGGCGCCCCATGCCAGCTCCCCGCATCGCGCTGATCCACGCCATGCCGATGGCGATCGAGCCGGTGACCCTGGTATTCAACGAGCTGTGGCCCAGCGCCAGGATCACGCATCTGCTGGACGATTCCCTTCCGGCCGACCTCACGGCGGCCGGCGGCATCACGCCGGCGATCGTCGACCGCTTTGTCGCGCTCGCGCGCTATTGCGAGGGCTGCGGCGCGGACGCGATCCTGTTCACCTGCTCCGCGTTCGGGAGCGCGATCGAGGCAGCGAAGCAGGCGGTGCGCGTGCCGGTGCTGAAGCCCAACGAAGCGATGCTCGACGAAGCTCTGGCGGAGGGCACCGACGTGGCGTTGCTCGTCACCTTCGAGCCGAGCATTCCCTCGCTCAAGAAGGAATTGGAGGAGCTCGCTTCCAGCCGCGGAATCCGGTTGCAGCTCAAGACTCAGACCGTGCCCGCCGCCATCGCGGCGCTCAAGCAAGGCCGCGCCGCGGAGCATGATCAGCTCATCGCGACGGCCGCGGTCGAGATCGGTCGGTGCGACGCCTTGATGCTCGGGCAGTTCTCGATGGCGCGCGCCGCGGCCGGCATCGCGCCGGTTTCCGGCCGGCGGGTGCTCACCAGCCCGCATTCCGCGGTGGCCCGCCTGAAGCAGCTGTTTGCCGATCGGTAAGGCCGCAATGCCGTCGTCCCCGCGAAGGAACGTCACCCCCGAGTGGTTTTAGTCGGGGGCGGGGAACCCGTTTAGAGCGGAAGCCCCCATGAGTGGATACCTCGAGAACGGCCAGTGGCGTGAGGGCTGGTATAACACTCGCGACACCAAGGGCGAGTTCGTACGGACGACCTCGGCGTTTCGCCACTGGATCACCGGCGATGGATCGAGCGGATTCAAAGCGGAAGCGGGCCGCTACCATCTGTACGTCTCACTCGCGTGCCCCTGGGCCTGCCGCACGCTCATCGCCCGCACGTTGAAGGGCCTGCGCGACGTGATCTCCGTGTCGGTGGTCGAGCCGGTGATGACGCAGGGATGGTGCTTCAGCGACGCGCTGCCCGATCACCTGCACGGCTTCCAGTACCTGCACCAGCTCTATGCCGCCGCGGATCCGAGCTACACCGGCCGGGTGCTGGTGCCGGCGCTGTGGGACAAGAAGGCGCGCACGATCGTCAGCAACGAATCGAGCGAGATCATGCGCATGTTCAACAGCGCCTTCGGCAGCCTGGCCCGGGGCGACGTCGACCTCTATCCCGCGGCGTTGCGCGAAGAGATCGATCGCGTCAACGCCTTCGTCTACGACAACATCAATAACGGCGTCTACCGCTGCGGCTTCGCGACCACGCAGGCTGCGTACCAACTCGCGTTCGAGCGGCTGTTCTCGGCGCTGGACTGGGTGGAAGAGGAGCTGGGCAAGCGGCCTTACCTGGTCGGCGAGCAGCCGACCGAGGCGGACTGGCGCCTCTTCACCACGCTCGCCCGCTTCGACGCCGTGTACGTCGGGCATTTCAAGTGCAACCGCAACCGCCTGGAAGACATGCCGAACATCTCGCGGTACCTGCGCAGCCTGTATCTCGTGCCGGGCATCGCCGCCACCGTCGATATCGACCACATCAAGCGGCATTACTACATGAGCCATGCGCACATCAACCCGACGCGCATCGTTCCGGCAGGGCCGCGCCTGAAGTTCTGCGCTCCGCCCGATAGTGAGCGGTAACAGGCACGTGCGCCGGAATCTTCACAAGCGCTGCTGACGCGCGTGTCAGTTTCGCTGGTTCGCTTCTGCTTGCGGACCGTCTGAGCTTGGTGCGAGCATGCCTCTGCGCTGCACGGCGCGGCAGCGAGGAATCGCTGCAGCGTTCTTCCACATCTCCTGGGGAGGAGGCACTCATGTTCAGTTTCCGGCACGGCTTCTTGCTGCTGCTGTTGATGGTGCAGGTCCCGGCGTTCGCGCAAGGAATTGATTTCAACACCCGCAGTTTCCAGGGCGGGCCGATCAACGAAGGGACCGTGGGTCAGCTCAAGGTCAAGTGGGTCTACCAGACGGTCCCCGACACCGGAAACGTCAATGCTGCTCAGGGCAGCATCTCGTCGACTCCGGCGGTCGACGGCCGGCATCTCTACTTCAACGACATGTCCGGCTTCCTGACGAAGCTCGACCGCTTCACCGGGAAGCTCGTCTGGAGAAAGAACTACGTGAACGACCTCTCGGCGCCGGGCTTCGTCGTCAAGAGCTCGCGCAATACGCCGTACGTCAAAGGCGACCTGGTCATCGTCGGCAGCAACATGGGGCTGACCGACCGCCTTTGCCGGCTGACCGGCGGCACGCCGAGCGCGCTCGGCTGCGCTTCGGGAGACGGCGCCATCGTGCTCGCCATCGACAAGAACACCGGCCAGGTCGTCTGGAGAGCGAAAGCCGAGACGCATCCTTCATCGAAGGTCACCGGATCGATCAGCGGCCACGGCGATCGGATCTTCGTGCCGGTCGGAAACTGGGAAGAAGACTGGGCGAGG
>Ga0134124_10002899_pt1 | contig 13826 bp, 5 predicted proteins | sample KB304_FD_96880 | JGI IMG/M metagenome (GOLD analysis project Ga0134124, IMG submission 96880) | Terrestrial soil microbial communities without Nitrogen fertilizer from Kellogg Biological Station, Michigan, USA - KB3-0-4 | ecosystem: Environmental > Terrestrial > Soil > Unclassified ... | reverse complement strand
GCGCGGGCCGGTCGGCAGGAAGCTTATCCCCCCTCCCCCCGGCCTCGACCGTGATCTGGTGCGGGAGAGAACAGACTCTCATATCTTCAAGGCCGTCACCCTCGGCTTCGGCCGCATGCCCCCCTTCAAGGACAAGCTCTCTCCCGGTGAGCGCTGGGATCTGGTCAATTTTCTGCGCACCCGGAAATAATCAGAGCCGATGACTGGGCCCTCATCCGCTGTGGGGCACCTTCTCCTTTAGGCCCGTTTTTGGGTCCTGATGGAGAAGGATAAACCTGAAAAAAGCAGTTGCACGCGGAGAACGCAGAGAAAAATCAGGCTATTACCAAATACATCTCATAGCCTGATTGGTGAAATCATGACCAGAAGTCTTCGTTCTTCTTCGCGAACTCCGCGTCTCCGCGTGAGTAACTGCTGTTCTAAGGATAAAACCGGGAGAAGATTGCCGAAGGCCAGGTGAGGGATAAGGCAGGGTTTTAGCTCTACTGCAATTACGAAAATGATAAGATGGTTTTCCCGAATACCCGAAACAACTGCGGCCCGCCATTTTCATAATGGCGGGCCGCAGTGTCATGGGTTGTAATGCGGTATTACTTTGCCGCAATGGCGATGCTCAAGTTGTCACCCGCCGTATCAATCACCTTGCTCCCCGAGAGTTTAAAATCGGAGGCGGTGACGGAAACGCCAGCCTGGATATCGATCAGCAGTGTGGCAAAGTCGCCGCCTGTGAAGCCCGATGCGTTCACCAGGGCAAAATCCAGGGTTCTGGATGTCCCCGAATATTTGCCGCTGATCAGCGACGATTTCGCGTTCCCTGATGTATCCAATACTCCACCATGCAGCGCTCCGGCAGCTCCATCGATGCGGACGCTGGTTCCCTGCGGCAGGGTGATCGTCCCTTGAATCCCGCCGATCAGGAATCCTGCCGGCGCGGTTCCCGCCGAAAGGATCAGCTTGATTTCAGTACGGCTGACATTTTGCAGCTTGGACGAAGCATTGTCGAACCCGCTCAGAGTTGCAGACGGAGCGGTTACTGTTCCCAGTGCGGCCGTAAAGGCGCTGGTATTGGCGGGAGCGAGCCCCGCACTCGGCGATGCTGCCAGGTCGTCCTTGAAGTTTCCGAGGATACCCTTTACCTGGTCAAATGTAGCGGGAGCGCTGCCGCCGGAATCTTTCGCCATCTGAGACAGCGTTGCCAGGGCGATGGTATAGACCCGCTGCTCATCGGTAACGCTGCTGGCACTCAACACCGCGGCCTCGGGCCGTACCGGTTCTGTTCCCGTTATGTCGGTCAGCTTGAAGATGTCGGCGACACGTGTGTTCGCCGTACCGATAGACTCATTGGTCAGGGGAGAACCTGACATGAGGCTGTATGCCAGATCGGTCAGGGGGGTAACGGCGCATGTTTTCCCACCCGTCTCGCTGCCGACATCGTTGATGGCCGCATGGAGCGGATTCGCGGCATCGATGGTCACGATATGGGCGGTAGCCTCATCCGTGTACTGGCCGGCTGCCTCGATGACGATCGCCCCCTTGTATTTCCCCAGATCGGCCGTGAACTTGCCATTCTGGTCGGTTTGTACCGCTGTTAGCGGGGTAGATGACTTGACGCCGGCCTCCACCGCGAATATCGTGACGGTACCCGGATAAATGATGCCCTTTGACGCGGTTCCGCTCACGATGGTGTTGGCACCACCGTTGCCCGGGGCTGGGACAGCCACTCCAAGTCCTCCCCCGCCGCAACCCGTCATGAGCCCCACCATGCATGACATCACAACAAGAATTATTTTTTTGACAGATTTTAACATATCGCACCACCTTTTGATTGTTATTGGCGGGCACATGGGTCCCGTGATTGTAACCCGCCTCACCATGTCACCAGCCCCAGGCTGCGCTGAAGCATGATCATTGCATCCGCGACGTCTATTTTGCCGTCCGGCTTGGGCTTCCCGTTGACCAGCGGCGCAACGTCACCACGAATCATTTCATCCATGGTCGGGCTGGACAAACCGATGGCTATCTGCATGGCCCTCAAGGCATCACGTAAATCGACCGTCTTGTCGCCGTTCATGTCGCCGTTGGCAACACCCGTTGTCGAGAGCATAGTGGAGGCCGAGAAGGTGTAGAGCGTACCGGTGCCGTCTTCAAAGCGGACAAAAACCGTCTTGACGCCATCGCCGCCGTTCAGCGTCCATGTCTTGCTGGTGGCGTATGGTTCAAGGGGCGAATAATTGTTGCCGTCGTTGGAGAATTGCATCCGGGTAACGCCGGCAGGGTCCTGGGCGGAGAGCTTCAGAGTCACCTCTGTCGAAGCAGCATAGGGCTCGCCGTTATTAATGCTGACGCTCCCGGTGAGATCGGAAACGTGGACCGTGAATACGGCGCTCTTGACCTGTTCGCTGTTTCCTGCCGAATCAATGGCAAAGAACTGCACGTTGAACGCGGTGGTTGCGGATGCCGCCAGTTCGAACGAACCGGAATAGGCCGGTGAGGAGGCCGTGGGTGTGGTGCCGTTGGTGGTGTAATGAATGGATGCTGCCTCGTTTGCCATCAGCGTAACGGTCACCTTGCCGCTGTAGGTACCCGGCACGGGTGAAACCGTGGTGGTTGGCGCGGTCGTGTCGGCAGTTCCCGGTAAAGCGGTATTCAGGGTGATCGTGGCTGAAACAGGTGCAAATACGGTCCCGAGCCCGTCGGTGAATTTAACATGGACTGTTTTCAGCCCGTCTCCGGAACTGAGGGTCCAGGACTTGGAGCTGGCAAATTTTTCAGGAGCGCTGAATTTGACGCCGTCGTTAGAAAATTGCATGAAGCTCACGCCGGCGGAGGAGTTAGCGACAAGCGTCAGGGTAACATCCGGTGTACTGGTCTGCTGTACGCCTGCATTGATCATCATGCTGGCGATCAGGTCGTTTACATGGATCGTATAGGCGGAGCTCTTGACCTCTTCAATATTACCCAGACTGTCCACGGAGAAGAATTGGACGTTGTAGGTAGTGGTGGCTGAAGGTTTCAGGATGATGGGCGCGCTATAAACCGGGGAAGCTGTCGAAACAGGGGATCCGTCGGTAGTATAGTAGATCTTGGTCTCCGTTTCCGAGGATGCCAGCACGACCGACACGCTGCCATTGTAGATACCCGGGTTCGGGGAGGCGGTCGTTATCGAAGGTGTCATGTCGGGACCGCGTACCGGCCAGGCGGGGAGAACCCCTTGTGCCTTGACGGCGGAGCTGAGACTGCCGTCAAAGATGCTGACGGTCCAGGCGTCGGCTGGCGAAGAGAGATCGGTCGTGGAGGACCAGTATTCGAAGCCTGCCGGATCGTCAAAAGGATGCCCGGCGGGGAGCGCCGGAGCGCCGGTCGAGTAATCGGCCAGGCTGTGCAGTTCCTTGCGGTTTGGAAGCCGCCAGTCGTTGCGTCCGAGGTATTTGCTGGTGTTCAGGCAGGCCACGTGGTCAAGCGCCTGCTGCCAGGTCAGGAGCAAGCCGGTATCGGCACAGGCGTCCGGACCGGGGGTCAGGGTTGCGGTCGGCCAGATGAGGCCGGTCAGCTTGTCAACGGCAAAGGTCCCGGCGGAATCCAGATTAAAGCGTGGAGTCGGCCAGTCGGCGCCGGCCAGTTTTTCGCCGTCCTCGCCGGTACCAGCGCAGGGACGCGCCTCTCCGACCTCGTCAAAGCAGAGGGTTTGTCCGGTCCGCCGGACCTGGGCCGGAGTGGCTGTTTTGCCGCGTACCGGCCAGACCGCTCGCGGCAGAAACTCCAGGTCGTTTTTGAGGCTGCTGACAGGAAAATCCCCCTTGGCAAGGTCCACGTCCCAAGCTGCATCCGCGGATTGGGAAGCGATGCCGCTGGCATCGCTCGTGGACGACCAGTACCGGCCCGGCTGCACCATGCTGCTCGGCAGCCCCGGCAGGCCGAAACCGTTGGCATTGAGATACGTTGTCGTATCTGCAACCCCGGGGTTCACCATGCTCTCCAGCTCGTTCAGGTTAGGGAGGCGCCAGTCGCTGGATCCGGCATGGCTTGCGGCATTCAGGCAGGCGACAAAATCGAGGGCCTGCAGCCATGTCATGCTGGCTTCCGCATTCGGGCAGCTATTCGGCTGACTGGTCGCCAGCGCCCGGCTCGGCGCGTTGGCGTGTTTGCTCCAGATCAGACCGGTCAGCTTGTCGGTCACCGTTCCGTTGTTGTTGTCACTGAAGCGGGCAGCCGGCCAGGCAACCCCTGCCTGCTTCTCGCCGTCCTCTCCGGTCCCGCTGCAAGCACGCGAGACTCCATTCTCGTCAAAGCAGGCGGCCTGGCTGGTTGCCGGAAGCTTGACGGGCCCTGCCGCAAAGGCCACCCCCGACAGAGTCAGCAGCCCTGCTATTATAAATTTCACAGATATCTTAAACATTAGAGACCTCCTCTACAGATTTGTGCAGCCATTACGGGGACACCGCTATCGGGAATGCCAGGCGTGAAGCGCCGCTAGGCAAGGCCACACTGACGGTTTTGCTCACATCGGGCACGATGTTGCCGGCATTACCGGGGAGCTGGAATTTCCAGCGCCCGTCCGCAGCGTTGGTGACAACCGTTCCGAGAACCTGGCCGGCAAGAGAGTTGCCGACATAAATGGTCACGGGCTTCGAAGCCGGGCTGACGTTGGTGGTGTTCCCTTCCAGCAGCCATTCTTTCGTGGAAGTCTTGAACTGGGCACGGAGCACGGTAACAGCATCGGTGATGGCCGACGTGACGCTCACTGTAACGGTCGCGTTGTTGGACACGGCGCCGGTGGAGCTTTTGACGTTGTAAGTGAAGGTGCCGGTGCCTGCGGTACCGGACGCGTAGGTCACGGTCCCATCCAGATTGTTGGTTACCGCACCAAGGGTCGGCGGCGTGGCGATGACCACGGATGACGGAACTGCGCCGATATCGTTGGCTACCACGTTAATGATCCGGGGAACGTTGACCAGTGTGTTGGCCACGTCGTTTACTGCTGTCGCAGCCGCCGGCGGAGGAGTGGCCGTCACGCTGATGGTGACGACTGCAGCATTGGAGGTCTGGGGCGGAACCGCGGTGTTCTGGACCGTGTAGCTGAAACTGGCCGCTCCCGTGAAACCGGCTGCAGGCGTAAAGGTTACCGTACCGGCGGCGGCGTTCACGACGGGAGTTCCGCCGATAGCCGAGCCGACCACTATTGCCACGGAGGCGGGGTTGATGATGCCGGGAGGATTGATCGTGTCATTGGCCAGCACGGAGATCGTCAATGGGGTGCCCGCAACAGTGGTTGCAGTATCGTTTACCGCCACGGGGATGATCGTTGCGGAGGTGACGGTAATGGAGACGGTCGCCGGCAGAGAGACCAGAGCCAGGTTATCCGTAACCGTGTAGCTGAAGCTGGCCGCTCCGGTGAAACCGACGGCCGGTGTAAAGGTCACGGTGCCGGCGGCGTTCACTACGGCAGTTCCGCCGACCGGTACTCCGACGATATTTACCGAAGCAGCAGCAGGGGTGATGTTGGCGGCGGGTGTGTCATTGGCAAGCACCGGGATCGTCACGGCGGTGCCCGCAGTTGTTGTTGCCGTATCGGCTGCCGCAACCGGCGGAGCCAGAACACCAACCGTCACCGGCGCCGTTGCCGATCCGCCACCGGAGGATGCTACGGTGACGGCTGCCGGAGGAACTGCCAGCGTTACCTTCAGGAGGCCGGTGGCACCAAGGACATTCGCCGGGGGGAGAAGGGCCGGGATGCTAAGAGTTGGCACCGGCGCCAGCGTATCCGACGAGGAGGCCTTGACCGTCAGCACCTGTGTGAACGGATCATAGTTGGCAACTGAAACTGTCACGCCGTCAACAAGCGGATGGGTGTGTGGCGGGGGCACCGGAACCAGGACGGCATCCTGGGTGTTTACGACGGAGACCTCGGCCGGAACGCCGGGAAGCGATGCCGGAGTGGTAGCGGCGATGGTCGCAAAGAAGTTACCCTGGTTTAAAGGGTCATGCAGCATGGTCGTGGTCGGGAAGCCGGCGCCGCTGACGGTCAGGTTGGCGGTCGGAGTCGAGGTGGCGAATACCGAGACCTGGCCGGCTGTTGCCGACTGGGAATAGGTGGCACTGGTTATGGTAATGGGGGTTCCCGGCGGCGGGGCAAGCTTGCCCGACAGGGTGAAGAGGTTGGTCTGTACCGTGTTGATGCCGGGGCCGCCGATGTTCGGTCCGCTGATGCGGAAGAAGTTGTTGCCGGTGGGACTGCCGGTCACGGTAGTGGTGACCGCCGGATTACCCAGATACTGCGTGCCGGTCACAGGGTCGGTGATCAGCCCCGCAGCGCTTTTCAGAAACGGCCCGATGTGTGTGTTCGTCGCCGCCTTCAGGCCCGGAGGGAAGTAGCCGTCGACCGGCCCCGCCGAAAGATCTTCCGTCCTGAATGCCGCGTTGCCGGCGGCTTTTGAGCCCCCGGCCGCATCGGTAACGAACGTGAACGATCCGTAGGGATGGGTCACGGTGTAGGTGCTGTTGGGGCTAAGAGGGCTTTTAATTGACGCCAGATTGATGCGCAGGAATGTTATCCCCGCGTTGGGCGATACGCCGGCCAGAAAGGAGGCCTCGAAAGCCAGCCTGAGCTTGGCTGTGGCGCCGCCAGTGACCGGCAGGGAGGAATCAGCCAGGAAGTAGAAGATCTCGTTCGGAAAGTTTAAGTCGCTGATCGGTCCGGTCGTCGTGAAGGGAGGGGCCGGAGTCGGCGGCAGGACGCAGAGGCCGTTCGCGTCCAGACAGGGTACCAGCGCCAGGCCGGTTGTGTCCTGGTACCAGGTCGGCAGGGTCGTTGCCGCGCTGATGGGACCCACAGCCTGCAGGGCCGCCTGGGCGGTGGTGCAGTAAACCGACAGCATGAAGAGCACCGTCACTAACGAAATCCATCTTGTAAATCTCTGTCTCATGTTATTTCTCCTTTGTTGAAGTATTCTTCTGCAACTTGTGAATCTACTGATCTCATGCGCTTCCAAGTTTGTCGAAGTATTCCAATACAATTAATTCTTAATTAGACCCGGTTTTTGACATTGTAAAAAGCAAATAAACTGGCTGCCCTGATCAAGATGAAACAAAAAGAGTTGGTAGTTCATTTACAGGAACCGTGCCACTTTGAGCTCGGCCTGAATAGTGTAGACATTCAAGCCGGTTAGCAGCTCCGATTGAAGGAGGAGAGAGATGGCAGTTGATTGCTTTTCCAGACCGTATGGCGTGTATACAAGTTATATCACCCTAATATTGCTGGTTATTCAACCGTATGCCGCTATTGTTGCACAGTCAAAAAATTTGCAGGGGGGGGGGACAGGTGTCAATTTTCAGTCAATCGCGCGTTTTTCTGGCCTTGAGACGCATGCTGAGGGTCGCGCGTTTGAGTCCCAGCATGGTTGCGGCAATCCCCTGGTTGCCATTTGCCGCATCGAGGGCGGAATCGATCAAGAAGTCATTCGCCTCGCGAATGGTGGGAAAATGTCCCCAGACCCACTCCAGTTTGCTCCGGAGTGATTGGTTGTCAACGACTCGCTCCGCCGGCAACTGTGTGTGGCTGCTAGTCTTTTCCTCCACGATGAAGCGGCGAAACGATTCCTGTGAGAGTTTGCCGCCCTTGCTGCGTGCAACCGCATCGAACACCATGGCCTGCAGCTCGCGGATATTGCCCGGAAAGTTGTAAGTGGCAAGCAGCTCCAGAAGCTCGTTCGGGTATGAAGGAGCCTTGATTCCCATTTCCAGCGCAGCGAGTTCTATGAAGTGTTCCAGCAACAGCGGGATGTCCTCTTTACGTTCCCTGAGCGGAGGGAGCGCCACGTGGTGGGTAATGAGCCGGAAGTAAAGGTCGTTGCGAAATTTTCCGGTGGCCACGAGGTTTTTGAGATCCTTGTTGCTGGCACAGATGATTCGCGCCATGCTTTTATGGGGCGTATCCGAACCGACCGGATAAAATTCCCGTTCCTGGATCAGGCGCAGCAGCTTGATCTGGGATGACTCGCACAGGTCTCCTATCTCATCCAGAAATATCACACCCTGCGCAGCCTTGACTATCAACCCCTCGCGCATCTGATCGGCCCCCGTAAAGGCCCCCCGGGTATGACCGAAAAGGGTGTCGGAAAATAACTTGTCATCCACACCCGCCAGGTTGACGGATAACATTTCGCCCTTGCAGGCGCTCAGGCGGTAGATCGCCTGGGCCACCAACTCCTTGCCCGTTCCCGATTCTCCGCTGATCAGGACCAACTGGGGGGAGGTGGATATTATCTCCATATATTCGCAGAGGGCGCGCATCTTGCGGTTGCGGGTCACGATCTGTGCAAAGGCTTCGGGATGATCCAGCTGATCGTTAATCAGGCGGTCACGCAGCGCGCTGACATGGTTGGTGAGCGCTTGCCGCTCCAGGGCCCTGGACAAGGCTTTCACCAGGAGCTCACTTTCAACCGGTTTGACCAGGTAGTCGAATGCTCCCAGTTTCATGCATTCCACGGCCTGTTTTACGTCATAGGACGATGTCGCCACGATAACCGGCACCTCCGGATAGTTCTCCAGAAGTTGCGGCAAAAGATCGATGCCGGTCAGGTGCGGCATGTGTATATCGAGAATGACAATATCGATCCGTTTGATCGACATTTTTTCCATCACCTTGCGACTGTCGGTTTCGGACTCGATTTCCTTGAAACCGTTCAGCTTGAGAATCGCAGTACTGGCAATAATTGCATCCGGATTGTCGTCAACGATCAGTATGCGGTTGCTGTTCATGCACGGCATGGATAACCTCTGTAATCTTGAATTGGTTCGGCCGCGGATTCAGGATTACTGCTTTCATAATTTCCTAAGTGTACCGCAACTAAAAAGATGCGCAACCTCTCCGGCAGTTGCGATCTCTGTTATATTCGCTACTATCTATTGCAAACTGGAACAATCCGGATTGATGCAACAGGGGTGACGTAATGACCAAGAAAAAACTTCGGCAAACCAGATAGCATCGAGCTGCACACAGGGCAGAAGAATGACTCGGAGCCCCCTCCCCCCCCCTGACGCAGAACTTGCCTCCGCATCAAGAGAGGAGTGCCGCATAATGGACGAACTGCAGCAATATCGTTCCGTAGTCGAGGACCAGACGGAAATCATCTGCAGGACCAAGGGAGACGGGACGCTTACCTTTGTCAATGATGTTTATTGCCGTGTCTTCGAGAAAACAAGAGATGAAGTTATCGGGAGCACATGGCATCCGGATGTCTTTCCTGAAGATCTGCCGATGGTTAAAGAAAAACTGAGCACATTGTCGCCATCAAACAAGGTCGTTGTCATAGAAAAGCGCATCTATACCGGCTCGGGTAAAGTCATCTGGATGCAATTCGTCAACCGTGGTTTTTTCGACACGGAAGGCCGGCTTCTTGAAATCCAGGCGGTAGGCCGCGACATCACCGAGCGCAAGGAAACCGAGAACTCTCTGCGCACGAGTGAAGAAAGGCTCAACATGGCCCTGGCGGCGGCGAACATGGGGGTCTGGGAGTGGAATATTCAAACCAGCACCCTGTTCTGGTCACCGGAGACCCTCAAGATTTTTGGGGTGGAGAGCTTCAGCGGAACACTCGAATCCTTCACCAATGCCCTTCACCCCGATGACGCCGACCGCCTCATGGCTACAGCCAAACAGGCGCTTGCGGAAAAGACGACTTTCATAATGGAGTACCGCATTATCCGTCCAGACGGTCAGGTGCACTGGCTCTCAGACCACGCACGCCCCATATACGACGACAAGGGAAACCCGTTGCGGTTGACCGGTACCGTTCATGACATCACCGAGCGCAAGAGGAGCGAGGCCGAATTAATGCAGCTGAACGCCGACCTGGCAGCACGGACAGCCGAACTGGAAAATTCCAACCGGGAACTGGCCGCGTTCAATTACATGGCATCACACGACCTGTGCCAGCCCTTGAATAATATCTTCACCTCCGCCCAGGCAATCGAGTTGATGTGCGTGGACAAGATCGACGAAGAGAGCAAAAATTTTCTGCAGATAATCAAAAATGGGGCAATGAACATGAGAAACCTTATCGGAATGTTCCTCGGGTTCTCACAATCAGAGCATGCCGAATTGCATGGCAAGATGGTAGATCTGAGCGAAATGGCAAGGGTTATTACCGCGGGCCTCAGGCTGTCGGATTCCGGAAGGCAGGCAACGTTCAAGATTGAGGAAGGAGTGAAGGCCTATGGCGACCCCGAACTGCTGCGGGTGGTTTTGGAGAACATCATCGGCAACGCCTGGAAGTATACCGGCAACCGGGAGCAGGCGACCATCGAATTCGGGGTGATGGAAATGGACGGCAGGAAGACCTATTTCATCCGGGACAATGGCCTGGGATTCGACATGCGGGAAGCCGAAAAGCTGTTTCTCCCCTTCAAATGTTTGCATGGATCGGAAGAGTTAAAGGGTCACGGCATCGGCCTGGCCACGGTGGAGAGAATCATCAGGCGGCACGGTGGAAAGATCCGGGCCCTGGGGGAACCGGGCAAGGGGGCGACGATATTCTTCACACTTGGTGAGTGATTAAAACGACAACAGATCTCATGCGATGACATAGCGGCCCGCCATGTGGTACATGGCGGGCCGTTGTTATGTGCGTTGTTATGTGGAATTATTTAAGGGTAATGGCGATGTTCATTTGGCGGGCACGCGTTGCCCGTAGCTGCAATTCCTCTTACCACGCCACCAGTCCCAGGCTGCGCTGAAGGATGAGTAAAGTATCCGCGATGTCTATCTTGCCGTCCGGCCTGGGTTTCCCGTTGACCAGCGGCGCAACGTCACCACGTATCATTTCATCCAAAGTCGGACTGTACAGCCCGATGGTTATCTGCAGGGCTTTCAAGGCATCACTTATGTCGACCTTACCGTCGCCGTTCAGGTCGCAGCTGGAGACACCCGCCGTCGTTGGAACGGTCGTGTTGAGGGTTATCTGAGCAGTCAGGGGAGGATACCAGTTGCCCAGACCGTCCTTGAACTTGACTAACACGGTTTTCAGGCCGTCTCCCGGCGAAAGAGTACAGCTTCGAGTCACGGCATAGGGCTCGACCTGGGCATAGGTGGTCCCGTCACAGGCCACCTGCATCTCGGTCACTCCTGCCGGATCGCTGGCATTCAGTGCCAGATTCACCTGTTGGGAGTTGGTAAACACTGCTCCGTTGTTGATTTCCACACTCCCGGACAGGTCGGGCGTATGCAAATTGTAGGTCAGGCTCTGCACCGCTTCGCTGTAGCCGGCCTTATCCATCGAGAAAAACCTGACGGTAGTCGTGGAAGGGGACTTGAGCGCGATCGGTCCCGAATAGACAGGTGAGGACGTCGTTGGCGTTGTCCCGTCTGTAGTGTAGTAAATGACGCCTGCTCTGTTCATGGTCAACGCGACAATGACATCTCCGGCATAATTTCCGGCTCCAGGTGTTGCCTTGCTGGTCGGCGGGGTATTGATGGCGAACAGTGCCGTGACAGACGCATTGGCCTTTACCAACGGCAAGGTCAGCGATGTCATGGCCCCCTGGGATATTCCGTCCACCGTGACATCCGAAACATGATAGCCGGCGCCTGGAGTGATGGAAAAAGTCTGGCTCGTGCCGTCGAGCACCAGCACCGTTCCCGATGGACTGATAGTGCCGCTGCCGGCCGGAGAAGCCGATGATACGGAAGCGGTCAAGGTATGCTGGACACCCGCCGTTCCGAAAAGATCCACCGTTACCGCAGGGGAAACCGGATCGTTGGAAGCGATGCTCAGCGTCGCATTCTTTAACCCTCCAGGTGATCCGGCCTTGAAGGCCAGCGCTGCCGTGCAGCTCCCGCCGGGCGCAAGGGTAAACGAAGCATTACCGCATGTGCCTCCGGCATTTATGCTGAACATGGCGCTATCCTGTCCGCCGATGCTCAAGGAGCTGATGGTAAGTGAAGCGGTCCCTTTGTTCCCGATGGTGATGTTCCGCGATGATACGGCGCCAATTGCGACGGTTTTATAGTCGATCGCCGAAGTATCCACATCTATATGCGCTTCGGCCAGTGGCGCCGGGGTATTCCTGTCGATAGTAGTGCCGTCGCCCAACTGGCCGGCGGCGTTATTACCCCATGACCACAAACCGCCGCCCGCCTTAAGTGCCACTGCATGGCTCCCGCCGGCGCCAACACCAACCCAGTCGATGGCGTTGGTTGACTCTCTGACCGGACTCGCACTTGAGGCGGAAACTTTACCCAGTTGGCCACTGCTGTTGCTGCCCCAGGACCAAAGAGAGCCGTCCGCCAGGCGCGCTACGGAGAAGGAGTCGCCGGCCGCAATGGCGACAAAGGGAGCGGCTCCCTGGCTTAGTACCTGCACCGGCGCACCTTGATCGATGGAATTGCCGTTGCCGAGCTGGCTGTTGACATTATTCCCCCATGCCCACAGGGTACCGTCCGCCTGAAGGGCCAGGGAATGGCTCATACCTGCGGAGATGGCCACCCAACCGCTGTTGAAGCCAGGGGTGTTGAAATAAACAATCTGCCGGGGAGCATTGACACCGGCCCCCAGGCTTGTATCGCCCAGCTGGCCTGAACTGTTGTCGCCCCATACCCAGAGGGTGCCGTCCGACTGCAAGGCCAACGTATGCGAGCCCCCGGCCGAAATTGCCGCCCAATGGCTGTCGAAATTGCCCGGAATATTGGTAACTACCTGCCTGGGAGTCAAACTGTTTATCGTGGTGCCGTCCCCCAACTGGCCGTTAGTGTTGTCGCCCCACGCCCAGAGGGTGCCATCCCTCTTCAGCGCCAGACTGTGCATATCGCCGGCAGCCACAGCCGACCAGTCCTGCCCGGCGCCAATATGTACAGGGGTCGAGCCGCTGCTGGTCGTGCCGCTCCCCAACTGGCCGCTCGTGTTGTCTCCCCATGCCCACAGGGAGCCATCCGCCCTCAGGGCCAGGGTATGGTTCCAGCCGCTTGCCTGCTTGACCCAGTTGACAGCGGTGCCAACCATGGTCGGGACCGGCCTTTTAGCGAAGGAACCGTCCCCCAGCTGTCCGCTGGAATTATCCCCCCAGGCCCACAGGGTTCCGTCCGAGCGGCGCGCCAGTGTGAACTGCCCCCCCAGTTCGGTGTCGATCCAGCTGACGGCATCCGAATCGACCTGCAACGGGGCGAGATTGCCGGTTGTTGTGCCATCGCCGAGTTGACCGGACGTATTGGAACCCCAGGAGTATATTTCGCCGTTTGCCCTTGCTGCAAAGGTATGATGTCCTCCCGCTGCCACGACGACGATATCGGGAATATCCAGCGGACCGGTTATCCGGATCGGACTGTTATGGCCTGTAACTGTGTCGTCCCCCAGCTGTCCGTTGCTGTTGTCCCCCCAGGCCCACAAGGTGCCGTTTCGCTTGGCGGCCAGCGAATGCAGGCCGCCGGCGGAGAGTGATGTCCAGTCCCGGTCTGTCCCGACCTGCACAGGCACCGCGTGCGCCGAGTTATCAGTTACGCCGATGCCCAGCTGGCCGGCATTGCAGCGCCCCCAGGTCCACAGGGTGCCGTTGGATTTGATCGCCAGGGAATGGGAGCCTCCGGCAGCTATGACGCTCCAGTCGTTGTCGAAGTCGATCCGGACCGGCGTCGAGTGGGGAGAAGAGTCTGCCGGCCGCTGGGTAATCTGATTGTTCTGGTCCATCACCTGGAGCGGCACATTTCCATACCGGTTTGCCCCCCAGGCCCACAGGGAGCCGTCAGCCTGAAGCGCAATGGCATGTTCATCGCCGGCGACAATGACTACAAAGGGGCTTGATCCCGAATTAACAACCTGCACCGGAGCGTTCCGGTC
>Ga0134124_10002898_pt1 | contig 13830 bp, 14 predicted proteins | sample KB304_FD_96880 | JGI IMG/M metagenome (GOLD analysis project Ga0134124, IMG submission 96880) | Terrestrial soil microbial communities without Nitrogen fertilizer from Kellogg Biological Station, Michigan, USA - KB3-0-4 | ecosystem: Environmental > Terrestrial > Soil > Unclassified ... | reverse complement strand
GGCCTCAATGCGGACGGCGGCGGCGGCGGCTTCGCGCCGGACGGCTCGCCGATCGGCTTCGTCATGCAGACCGCCGAAAAGACTTTCGCCGGCTATACCCTGACCGTTCGCAACCGCGGCGGCCATTCGTCCAAGCCACGCAAAGACAATGCGATTTACAGCCTCGCTCACGCGATCGACAAGATCGAGGCCTATCGCTTCGAGCCGATGCTGAACGAAACGACCCGCGCTTATTTCGACGCCCGGCAGAAGCAGGAGAAAGGCCCGCTCGGCGATGCGATGCGCCGCTGGCTCGCCAACCCCAAGGATGGCGAAGCGGCCGACATCGTCGAGGCGAGCGAGAGCGAGGTGGGGCTGACCCGGACCCGCTGCGTCCCGACGCGGCTGTTCGCCGGCCATGCCGACAACGCGCTGCCGCAGCTCGCCACGGCGATGATCAATTGCCGCATCTTCCCCGGAGTCGATCCCAACGCGATCAAGGCCGAACTCGAGCGGGTCGTCGCCGATCCAGAGGTTCAGGTGACCCGCAACGACAATTACGTCGCTTCGCTCGCATCGCCCCTTCGGCCGGACGTCACCGCCGCGTTCACCGACGCGGCGCACGCACTCCACCCCGGAGTTCCGATCTTCCCCGAAATGTCGACCGGCGCCAGCGACGCCCGTCCGTTCCGCACCGCCGGCATTCCGGTCTACGGCACCAACGGCGCCTGGGTCGTGGTTCCGACCGATTACCGCGCCCACGGCAAGGACGAGCGGATCCCGGTCGAGTCGCTGTACGACAATGTCGTCCACTGGCAGATCCTGCTGCGCGACCTCGCGGGCAAATAGGAGGGTCCGGACAAGGCGCTATTGCTGTCGCCGAGGGTCTTGACCGCGCCGCCCGGCGGCGACGGCCAAATCAGAAGCGCATGGCGACCGTTGCTCCGCCGCCATGGGCGTCGCCCCATGGGAGCACCTGCACCGTGGCGTCGTGGCGGCGGGTGATCAACCAGCCGGCAGCCTCGCCAATGGCGGCGCCGGCGATGACGTCGTGGACATGATGCTTGTCCGCTTTGACCCGCGCGATTGCGACGAAGGTGGCGACGGCGTGCGCCGGAAGCCCGACTTCCCAACCGTAGCGATTCTGCAGGGTCGCGGCGGCCGCGAAGCTTTGCGACGAATGGCCGGACGGGAAGCTCCGGCGGTCGCTGTGGTCCGGCCGTTCTTCGCGGACCGTTCGCTTGAGGATCTCGGTCACGCCCCAGGCCGCAGCGATCGATTCGCCCGCCTGGACGAGGCCGTCCTTGTCTCGCTCGACGAGCGGAGTGCCGAGGGCCGTGGCGACAAGCGTGCCATAGCCGACATCGCTTGCCGTGCCCCAGTCGATTCCGCCGGCGTGCGCGGGCGCCGCGCCGCCCAGCGCAACCGCCGCGAACAGGCATCGAAATGACCGTCTCACCCGCAAGGATCCCCACGATTGACGCGATCCGCCACGCTAGCCTAGCGCCAACCAACATCGGAGGGAAATGATGCGCCTGCTGCTTGCCGCTTTACTTGCCGTCACCGCAACCGCCGCTTCGGCCGCGACTGATCCGCGAACGGTTCCGACCAAGCTCGATCCGACGTGGCAGGCGAAGACCCGCGATGTGTTCAAGCAGGCGATCGAAATTCCGACCGTCCACCATCGCGGCGAGATGCACCGCATGGCGACGCTGCTGGCCAATCAGTTCAAAGCCGCCGGCATTCCCGAGTCCGACATCCATTTCATGCCGTACGAGGCGCTCCCCGGCGACAAGACCGAGGCGCTGATCGTCCGCTGGCGCTCGCCCAAGGCGACCAGGAAGCCGATGCTGATCCTGGGCCACATGGACGTGGTCGAAGCCAAGCGCGAGGACTGGAAATTCGACCCGTTCGTGTTCCGCGAGGAGGGCGGCTATTTCCTCGGCCGGGGCTCGTCCGACATGAAGAATGGCGACGTCGCGACGACCATGGCCGCCGTCAAGCTGATGAGCCAGGGCTTCAAGCCCAGCCGCGACATCATCTTCTTTTACAGCGGCGACGAGGAAACCAACGGCCGCGGCGCCACCCTCGGCTCGACCCAGTGGCGCAACCTGACCGATGCCGAGTTCGGGCTCAACGCCGATGGCGGCTGCGGCGCCTACGACCGCAATTTCAAGCCGATCGGCTGCGGCATCTCGATGGCCGAGAAGACCTTCCAGACCTATTTCTTCACCGCGCGCAACCCCGGCGGCCACAGCTCGCGGCCGCGTCCCGACAATGCGATCTATGAGCTCGCCGACGCGTTGAAAGCGTTGCAGGCGCACCGCTTCACGCCGATGCTCAACGACACGACGCGCGGCTATTTCGAGGAGCGCATCCGCCAGGAGGGCAATAGCGCGCTGGGCCAGGCGATGCGGCGCTGGCTGGCCAACCCCAGCGACGGCCAGGCGGCCGACATGATCGAGGCCAACCCGCTCGAGGTCGGCCTGACCCGGACGCGCTGCGTCGCGACGATGCTGAAGGCCGGCCACGCCGACAACGCGCTTCCGCAAATGGCCGAGGCGACGGTCAACTGCCGGATCTTCCCCGGGGTCCAGCCGAAGGACGTCCAGGCCGAGCTCGAGCGGGTCGTCGGCCCGAAGATCGAGGTCAGGCCCGACCCCAATTACGTCGGCGTGCCGACCCCCGCATCGCCGCTCCGCCCGGACGTACTCGCCGCGGTGACCAAGGCGGTCCAGCGCTTCCACGGCAAGGACATGCATGTGTTTCCGGTGATGTCGACCGGGGCCAGCGACGGCTCGTTCTTCCGCGCCCAGGGGATCCCGGTCTACGACGTCGACGGCAGCTGGGGCATCTCCCCCGACGACGAGCGCGCCCACGGCCTCGACGAGCGCATCCCGGTGCGCGCGATGTACGACGACGTGCTCCACTGGGAGAGCATCATCAAGGATCTGGCGGGCTGATGTTCCCCGGCGAAGGCCGGGGCCCAGGAGCCTGCAAGGCTCCAACCAACGCAAACGGGCTCCCGCCCGCCTGGACCCCGGCCTTCGCCGGGGAACTATAAGACCGCCTTCAGCACCTCTTCGGCGTGCCCCGGCACCTTGACCTTGCGCCACGCCTTGAGCAGCCGCCCGTCCGCGCCGATCAAATAGGTCGCGCGCTCCATGCCCATATATTTGCGGCCGTACATCGACTTCTCGACCCAGGTGCCGAAGGCGTTGGAGATCGCGCCGTCCTCGTCCGAGATCAGCGGCACGGCGAGCGCATATTTGCCGATGAACTTGTCGTGGCTCTTCATCGGGTCGCGCGACACGCCGACCACCTTCACGCCCGCCTTGCCGAATTCGGGGGCCAGCGCGGTGAAGTCCTGCGCTTCGCGGGTGCAGCCCGAGGTGTCGTCCTTCGGGTAGAAATAGAGCACCAGCGGCTGCCCTGGCGCAGCCAGGTTGACGCTGCTGCCGTCACTGGCGGTCGCGGTGATCGCCGGTGCCTTCTCGCCTTCGCTAATCATCTCATCCCTCTTTGATGCGGTTCCACAGTTCGCTGACGCTGTGCCGCGCCGCGTCATGCTCGGCAAGCAGCTCGTCCCAGCTCGCCGCGCCGCACGCCTCGGCCACCAATTGCCAGGTTTTGGGGGTCGGTTTGACGTCCGAGGGCGCGACCAGCCGCATCATCACTAACATTCGCGTAAGCAACATTTGAGCTCCAACAATTTTTGCGTTGACCAATCCATCGGCGTGCAGGTCGGCGATGGCGAATTCCAGCCGCGGATGGAGCCCGACGCCGCGGGTCAGCTGGAGCACATGAACCGCGAATTCGAGGTCGACCAGGCCGCCCGGGCCGAGCTTGACGTCGAGCGCGCTCTGCGGCGGTTTGTAGCGCTCGATCTCGGCCCGCATCTTCACCGCGTCGCGGACGACTGTCGCCGAATCGCGCGGCTGGCGCAGGATGCCTTCGATCAGCGTCGCCGTTCGCTCGCAGACCGCGGCCGAGCCGAACACCGGGCGGGCGCGGCACAGCGCCATATGCTCCCACGTCCAGGCGCCTTCGCGCTGATAGCGCTCGAACGCGTCGAGCGAGACGACCAGCATGCCCTTCGCCCCCTCGGGTCGGAGCCGGGTGTCGACCTCGTACAGCGGCCCGGCGGCGGTCGGCACGCTGAGCGCCGCCGTCACCCGGTTGGCGAGACGGTTGAAATAATCGTTGGGCCCGAGCGGTTTTTTGCCGTTCGAACTGCCGTCGGGCGGCGCGGTGTGGAGGTAGACGATGTCGAGGTCGGACGCATGCGTCAGCTCGCAACCCCCGAGCCGGCCGAGCGCGACGATCACCAGCTCGCCGCCGGGAAAGCGGCCGTGGACGTCCTCGAACTCCCAGGCCGCGGCCCGGGCGAGCGCCTGGACCGTCCCTTCCGCGACCCGCGAATAGCCGGCCGCGACCTCGAGCGGGTCTGAGCGGCGGTCGATCAGCTGCACGCCAAGCGCGAACCGGCGCTCGTTGACCAGCCGGCGGACCTTGTCGAGCGCGATGTCGTAGGGGTCCGCGCCGAGGACCTTGCCGAGGTCGGCCGCGAAAGCGTCGGCCGCGGGCGGCGGGTCAAAGCTCGACGAGTCGAACAGCCCCTCGAGCAGCTCCGGCCGGCGGGCGAGCTGGTCGGCGAGCGCCGGGGCGTGGGTGAGGATCTTCGCCAGCAGCTGCGCGAGATTCGGCCGCGCCTCGAGCAGTCGGAACAGGTTCACCCCGCTCGACAGGCGCTCGACGATGTCGCCGAGGCGGTTGAGCGCGCGCTCGGGATCGGGCCCGGTGGCGATCGCCTGGAGGAGGCCGGGCAGCATCGCTTCGAACGCGACCTGCGCCGCCGGCGAGCGCAGCGAGCGCGCCTTGCCCGAGCGCCAGTGGCCGACATGCCGCGCCGCCGCCTGGGCGTCGCCGAAGCCGAGCCCGGTCAGCTCCTGGAGCAGGATATCGGGGTCGTTCGACAGCCGGCCGCCCTCCTCGGGCGAAATGCCGTCGAAGATTTCGCCCGCCCGTTCGACCCGCGGCCCGAGCCCAGCCAGCAGGTCCGCGCCGGCCCCCAGCCCATGCAGCCGCGCGACATTGTCGAGGGCGTCGGGCTGGGCCGGAAGCATGTGAGTCTGCGCATCGTCGACCATCTGCACGCGGTGCTCGATCGTGCGCAGCAGGCGATAGGTGGCGCCGAGGTCCGCGGCCCGCTCCTCGTCGAGCCGCCCCGCGGCAACGAGCGCCGCGATCGCGTCGAGCGTCGCTGACGCGCGCACCGACGGATCGCGGCCGCCGTGGATCATCTGCTGGATCTGGACGAAGAATTCGACTTCGCGGATGCCGCCGCGCCCGCGCTTGAGATCGAAGCCCGGACCGAAGCGCGACCCTTGCGCGAAATGGTCGCGGATCCGGGCGGAAATCTGCCGCACGTCGTCGATCACGCCGAAATCGAGCGAGCGGCGCCAGACGAACGGCTCGATCGCGCGGAGGAAGCGCTGGCCGAGCGCGATGTCGCCGGCGCAGGCCTGGGCGCGGATGAAGGCCGCGCGCTCCCACGGCAGCGCGCTCGATTCATAATGGGAGATCGCGGCATTGACCGGCAGCGCGACCGGAGTGACCTCCGGCGACGGCCGCAGCCGCAGGTCGACGCGCGCGACATAGCCGTCGGCGGTCCGTTTCTGCAGCAGCTCGATCATCCGCCGCGCAATGCGCACCGCCGCCTCGCCGGCATCGTCGCGCTCGCGTTTCGGCAGGGTCAGGGGGTCGAACAGCAGGAGCAGGTCGACGTCCGACGAATAATTGAGCTCGCGGCTGCCGAGCTTGCCCATGGCAATCACGGCAAAGCCGGTCGGCTCGGCGTCGGGCACCCGATCGCCGATCGCGGCAACGAGCGCGCGATGAATCGAGCGGTCGGCGAAGGCGCTGAGTTGCTCGGTCACCGCTTCGAGCGAGAGCTCGCCGGCGAGGTCGCCGAGCGCGACGGCCAGCGCGAGCCCGAGCCGCTGGCGGCGGAGCTCGACGTCGAGCTCGTCGGCGGTTGCACTGAGCGCGAGCTTGACCGCGGCTTCAGCGCCGCTGCGCTCGAAAGCGTCAGCGATGTCGGGCAGCGCCCGCAGCGCCTCGCGCAGGAACGGCGAGCATTGCTCCGCGCGGCGCAGCGCGTCCGATCTCGATCCGGCAGGGGGCGCGTCATTCATCGCAACTGGAATGCCGCAAATCTTGTCGGCACGAAACTTCCCGCATCGCTCGCTCGTTTCCAGTTCGAATGAAGGCAGAACATGACATCCCAGTGGCGTCAGAGGTGGGGAGCATGGATCGGCGGATAATCCGAGTCGACGCTCCACCTGGCCATGCCGGCATCATGGCCGCTTTGCGCCGCGCCTTCGAGGCTGCGGCGTCGGAGCCGTGCGACCGCGACTTCGCCGATCTGTTGCGCCGATTGAATTGAATCCTCTCCGGGAACGGGGAGGTGGCAATCTGAAAGATTGACGGGGGGGGTCGGAGCCCTGCACCACTCCCCCTCCACCATTCACTCTTCGGTGAATGGTCCCCCTCCCCGTTCCGGGGAGGATTACCCGTGGTCGCGGCTGAGCTCGTCGACTTCGCCCATGATGGTCTGCAGCGCCGACTTGTCCGGATCGGTCTTGTGCTGGCGGCGCGAGGGCAGCTTGCCGCTGGTCAGCAACTGCTCGAGCGCGACCCGGCCGCGCGCCACGCGGCTCTTGATCGTGCCGACCGCGCAGCCGCAGATTTCGGCCGCTTCCTCATAAGCAAAGCCGCCGGCGCCGACCAGGATCAGCGCCTCGCGCTGGGGCTGCGGCAGGTGCATCAGCGCCCGTTGCATGTCGCTAAGCTCGATGTGCCGGTCCTGGCTCGCCGGCGCGGCCAGGATCTTGGACGCGGTGATGTCGTCCCATTCCCCTTTGAACCGGGCGCGGCGCATCTGGCTCAAGAACAGGTTGCGCAGGATGATGAAGGTCCACGCCCGCATGTTGGTCCCGGCCTGGAAGCGCTTGCGCGCCGCCCACGCCTTCAGGAGCGTCTCCTGGACGAGGTCGTCGGCGAGGTCGCGGCTGCCCGACAGCGACCGGCCGAATGCGCGCAGATGCGGAATGACCGTCGCCAATTGATCCTTGAATTCGGGATCGGACAGCGGAACGGGCTCGGCCGGACTGCCCGGCGCTTGCTCCTCTTCACGACCCTGGGTCAAATCTCACCCCGCACCCTCTGTTCAGGCAACGCGCAAAGCACGTTGCCGCGTGACTCGAGCATGAACAGGGATTGTGACAGATGCCGGTGCTTCAGGACCCGCCGACCCAGACGACGATCGCAAAAGCCGCGATCACCAGAATCAGGCCGACAGTCAGCACGTAGCGCGTCATGTGCGGGGTCGAGCCAGCCCGGGCCTCCGTCGTCGTCGCGTGCGGCGACGAACGGTCTGCATCAGTTTCGGGCATTATTTCTCTTCCGCACCAATCCTCGTTCGGGAAGGCCAACGCGCCTTCGCGAACCGTGTTCCCAATCGGCGCCGATCAGACCGCCGGGACGGTCGCCGCGTCGAAGAACAGGGCCTGGGCGATCGCCGCTTTGACGGTCGAGCGCTGGAACGGCTTGGTGATGAGGAAGGTCGGCTCCGGCCGCGTCCCGGTCAGCAGCCGCTCGGGGAAGGCGGTGATGAAAATCACCGGCACCGAGAATTCCGCGAGGATGTCCTTGACCGCATCGATCCCGCTCGAATCGTCGGCGAGCTGGATGTCGGCCAGCACCAGCCCCGGCGGGTTCTGGCGCGCCTGGGCGACCGCCTCGTCCCGGGTTACGGCGACGCCGGTCACGTTGTGGCCGAGGTCGCGGACGATGGTTTCGATGTCCATCGCGATGATCGGCTCATCCTCGATGATCAGCACGTCGGCCAGCGTCTGGCGCTCGATCTCCTCGAGGGCCTCCGCGACCAGCGAGTCGACGTCGGCCGGCCGCGCCCCGATCAGGTAGCCGGTGTCTTCCGACGAAAAGCCTTCGAGCGAGGTCAGCAGCAGCGCCTGGCGCGACAGCGGCGTGATCCGCGACAGCCGCGCGTGCGCAATCGACTCGGGACCGCCCGAGCCGCGCGCCGGCTCCTCGCCCTCCTCGATATTGGCGGTCGACCAGATGGCGTGGAAGGTCTTGTACAGCCCCAGACGCGGGTCGACGTCCCGCGGGAATTCATCGGGCTTGGCGACGATCGCCTCGAGCGCTGCTCGAACGAAGGCATCGCCATGCGCCTGGCTGCCGGTCAGCGCCCGCGCGTAGCGGCGCAGGAAGGGCAGATGCGGAGCAAGTTCCTGGCCCAGCGACATATGTGAATGCTCTCCTAGCCTACGAGTTAGCGGGTCTTTGGCCGTGCGTCGGTATTGTTGCAACCCTCGAAGGATCGATCCCCACTTGAGCTTGCCTCCCCAGAGAAGTGACGGAAGTTGGAACCAAGCACAGCGCATTTGGTTTCCCCCCTCGCGGAGGCGGGCAAGTGTCAGCCCGAATTCGAGCATTTTGGCGTTCCGTTTCGGCACGCGGCCGGTTCTGACCCGTTGCGCCTGGAGTCGAGGTTTGTATGAGCGCGTTGACCCGCGCGGGGGGGATTAGAGGTTGAGTGCTAAGGTTCGAGGCCAGTCGGAGGGCGGAAGGCAGGGCAACCGTCCCTCGAAGCCTGCAGATCGCGACAAGAAGGGACGCAAGCAGCGCTCCACCGACCTCGGGCGCGCGCTGCGCTCGGTCTACGACGACACGCTGCGCGAAACGGTGCCCGACGAGTTCGTCAGTCTTCTCGGAAAACTCAGCTGAACTGATGGCTGGCGCGGGATGGTGAAGGCCGCCGCCCGCTGGTTCGCCGGCCTCCCCACCGCGGCCAAGCTGCTGCTCATCCTGACCGCGCTGCTGCTCCCGATCGGGGTCGGGCTCAGCCTTATTGCCTTCTCCGGAATCCATGACGCCAACGACATGCTGCGCCAGCGCAGCGCCGGCGAAGCGCGCACCGCGGCGCGCGCCGCCGAAGGCCTGATCGCGCGCAACGCGCTGGCGCTGCGGGTGGCCTCGGCCGGCGCCATCGCCAGCGGCGGCAGCGACCCCTGCGGCCGCGCGCTGGCGGCGCTCGCCACCGCACCGGGGATCTCGCGCAGCTTCACGCTTCGGGATTCATCGGGGAAGCTGCTGTGCAGCGCCGGCGGGTTTGTGCCGCGCACCGACGCTCCCCTGGTCGCGCCCGGGGACGTCCGGGTGTGGATCGACCCCGACGACCGGCAGGTCGACCTCCGCGTCGGAGTCGTCGGCGGGATGGCGACGGCCAGCGTCACGACCGCCGAGCTGCGCAGCGCGGCGCTCGATTCGACCGGGACGGTCAGTGCGCTGGAGCTGGTCGACGGCGAGCACCGGCTCGACATCGTGCCGCCGCCCCCGGGCGCCGCCCTGACCTACACCGAGCTGCCGATCGCCAACGACGCGCTGACCGCGCGAGTCGGGTTCCCGGTCACGCGACTGACCCCGATCGATAAGGGCTTGCTGTTGCTGCCGCTGCTGATGTGGGTCCTGGCGGCGCTGGTGACCTGGCTGCTGGTGACTCGCCTGCTGATCCGCCCGTTGCGGCGGCTGGAGCGGGCGGTGGTGCAATATCAGCCGGGCGGGGATGGCCTGGATCTGCCGCGGAGCGTCGGCCCGTCGACCGAGATCCAGGGGCTGCGCGACGCCTTCGGCCGCGCCGTCGCCCAGGTCGAGGACTCGGAACGCGAGATGACCGAGGCGCTGACCGGCCAGCGGCGGCTGGTGCGCGAGGTCCACCACCGGGTGAAGAACAATCTGCAGGTCATCGCCTCGCTGCTCAACATCCACGGCCGCAGCGCGGACAGCCTGGATGCCCGCGCGGCCTATGCCGGCATCGGCCGGCGAGTCGGAGCGCTGTCGATCGTCCACCGCAACCATTTCGCCGAGATGGAGGAGAATCGCGGGATCGCGCTTCGCCCGCTGCTGTCCGAGCTCGCCGCCGAGCTTCGCGCCGGCGCCCCCGAGCCGGCGCGTAAGCTGGCGATCGACCTCGAGCTCGAGACCGTCAACACAACCCAGGACGTCGCCGTCGCGGTGGCGTTCCTGGTCACGGAGATCGTCGAATATGCGATGCTCAATCGACCGCAGGATCCGGTCGAGATTTCGCTGCGCCGCACCAGCCAGCTGACCGCGCGACTGATGCTGGGCAGCCCGGTCCTGGTCCCCGAGGATTCGGGGCAACCGGAAAAGGCGCAATTTGAACGCATTATCGCTGGCCTGGCGAAACAACTTCGGTCAACCCTGGAGCGGAAACTTGGCCGCTACAGCGTTGATTTGCCTGTATTTCCGCCGCTGTGATCAAGCGCGCATGTCGTTACGGCCGTAGCGAAAAAATTCTTCAGGGGCTCGGAACTGTTGGTGAAGAAGGGGCGTTGTGCTGTTCGGATAGTGACCTTTTGCCCCCCCGCTCTCGCTATCCGCTTAAATGGGCCCGGAACCGCCAACCCTCCCCCCCCCCGGTGGCGCTTCCGGGCCCTCTCTTGTCTGGGCTTCCGAAACGATCGAGTCTGACCGGGCCGCTTTGCGCGCCGCGCGCCAGTGGGTGATGCGGATGGCGAGGATCGCGAATTCGTAGAGCCCGTAGAGCGGCACCAGCAGCAGCAGCATCGAGACCGCGTCGGGCGGAGTGAGCACGGCGGACACCGCGGCGGCCGCGACCACCGCGTAGCGGCGCGACTTGACCAGTTGCTCCCGGGTCACCAGGCCCGCGCGCTCGAGGATCATCAGCAGGATCGGCAGCAGGAACGCCGCGCCGAACCCGAACAGGAAGCGGGTGACGAAGGTCAGATAATTGCCGACCCCCGGGAGCGCTTCCTGGGTGACCCCGCCGATATTGCCCTGGAAGCCGAGCAGGAAATGCAGCGCCCAGGGCATCGCGACGAAATAAGCGAAAGTCGCTCCGGCGGCGAAGAACAGCGGGGTCGCCAGCAGGAACGGCAGGAAGGCGTTCTTCTCCTTCGCGTAGAGGCCGGGGGCGACGAACCGCCACAGCTGGGTCGCGAGCACCGGGAAACTCAGCATGATCGCCGCGAACAGCGCGACCTTCACCCGGGCGAAGAAAGCTTCGAAAATGTCGGTGTAGATAAGCTTGCCCTGCCCGGCCCGAAGCAGCGGCTGGACCAGCACGGCGAAAATGTTGTCGGCGAAATAGATGCAGACAAGGAAGGTGACGAGCAAGGTCGCGAGGCACCACAGCAGCCGGCGCCGCAGCTCGATCAGATGTTCGAGCAAGGGCTGCTTGGTTTCGTCGATGTCCCTCATGGCAGCGGCCGCTTCTCGGGCGGAAGCTCCTCGTCGTCCGTCACTGGCAGCTCGGGATCGGCGATCGGCGGCATCTCGTCCGGCTGGCCGGCTTCGGCCGGGTTGGCGGGATGGAGCCGCATGATGCGCTCATTCTCCTCGCGCCATTTCTTCTCCATTTCCTCGAGCTCGGCCTCGCGCATCATATTTTCCATGCCCGCGGTGAAATGGCGCGCCATCCCGCGCATCCGTCCGACCCAATAGCCGACCGTGCGCAGGACCTTCGGCAGGTCCTTGGGCCCGATGAAGATCAGGGCGAGGATCGCGACGATCGCGAGCTCGGTGGAATCGACGCCGAACATGCCGGCCCTTCTAGAGCTTAACGGGCTTCGTCGTCTCGCGGCGGCGGTGCCGCGGACTCGTCGCGCCGCGGCGTGACGTCGATCGGCTCCTGGTCGCGGGGAAGCTGCCGCTGCCCTTCGGCGCGGCGCTGTTCCTCATGGCGCTTGCGCGCATCGTCTTCCTCGTCGGACAAGCCCTGCTTGAAACTCTTCATGCCTTTGCCGAGCTCGCCCATGATGTTCGAGATCCGGCCCGCGCCGAACACGAGGAGGACGATCACCAGAAGAAGCAGAAGGTGCGGCCATTGAAGACCCATGATGAAACTCCTTTGGTGGCCTCTCTAGTCCGCCTCTTCCTCGCTTTCCAGTTGAAGCTGGAAGGCGGCGTCGTCGAGCGGGTCGAGCAGGCCCGCGGCCTTGAGGTCGTCGATCCCCGGCAGGTCGCGGCGCGAGCCCAGCCCGAAATGAGTCAGGAACTCGTGCGTCGTCGCATAGAGTAACGGCCGCCCCGGCCCTTCCCTCCGGCCCGCCGGCCGCACCCAGCCGGCGTCCATCAGCACGTCGAGCGTGCCCTTAGAGATCTGGACGCCGCGGATCGCCTCGATCTCGGCGCGGCTGACCGGCTCGTGGTAGGCGATGATCGCCAGCGTCTCGGTCGCGGCGCGCGACAGCCGGCGCGGCTCCTCGCGGGTCCGGCGCAGCAAGTGCGCGAGGTCGGGCGCGGTCTGGAAATGCCAGTGCCCGCCCCGCTCGACCAGCTCGATCCCGCGGCTTTCATAGTGCGCCGCAAGCTCGCCGAGCGCGAGCTCGACCGGCCCCTCGCCGACATGCTCGGCAATCTCGTCGACGCTGAGCGGCGTGGCCGAGGCGAAGATCGTCGCTTCGACCGAGCGGGTGAACTCGTCCACGCCTTAAGCGACCTTGAGCATGATCGGCGCGAACGGCTCGTCCTGAGCGATGTCGAGCCGGCCGCGGCGCGCTAGCTCGAGCGCGGCGAGAAAGCTCGAGGCGAGCGCGGAGCGGCGGAACCGCGGGTCCTGGCTCGACGGCAGGAAGCTCTCGAGGAAGGTCCAGTCGAGCGCCTGGCCGATCATTCGCGCGACCCGCTCGATGGCTTCCTCGAGCGTCATCACCGCGCGGGCGTGGACCACGTGCAGCGCCGGCGCGGAGCGGGCGCGCACCGCCCCGTAGGCCGCGAACAGGTCGAAATCGCGCACCTGCCACAGCGCCCTGCGGACCAGGCGCAGGCCCTCCGGGTTCCCGCGCAGGAAGACGTCGCGGCCGACCCGGTCGCGGCCAAGCAGCCGCGCGCCGGCCTCGCGCATCGCATCGAGGCGCTGCAGCCGCATCTGCAGCCGGAAGGCAATCTCTTCGGGGCTCGGGTCCTGCTCGGGATCCTTGGGCAGCAGCAGGCACGACTTGAGGTAGGCGAGCCACGCCGCCATCACCAGATAATCGGCCGCGATCTCGAGCTTCAGCGCGCGCGCCTCGGACAGATAGGCGAGATACTGCTCGACCAGCTGCAGGATCGAGATTTGCGCGAGGTCGACCTTCTGTGCCCGGGCGAGGCTCAGCAGCAGGTCGAGCGGCCCTTCCCAGCCGTCGAGGCTCAGCGTCAGCTCATCCGGCTGGCGGATCGGCCGTTCCTCAAACTCCGCGTCGGTCTCCATCGCCCTAACCTATACCAGCGCCAGCAGTTCGTCGCGCTTGGCGACGGCCTCGGCAAACGTCGGCCCCTCATGATCTTCGACCAGCGTAACGGCCATCGCCCGGGCTAGCCGCGCTTCGCCCTCGTGGCTCAGGCGCGGGACCGCCTTCGCGACCGCGACCATCTCCTCCATCTTGCCCGAGCAATGCAGTGCCGCGTCGCAGCCGGCCGCGACCACACCCGCTGCACGGCTCTCGAAGTCACCCTGGAGCGCCTCCATCCCGAGGTCGTCGCTCATCAGGAAGCCGTCGAAGCCGATCCGGCCGCGGATGATGTCGCCGATGACGGTCGGCGACAGGCTCGCCGGCCGGTCAGGGTCCCAGGTCGTGTAGACGACGTGCGCGGTCATCCCCATCGGCGCCGACGCCAGCCGCTCGAACGGCTCGAGGTCCGATTCCAGCTCCTCGGCGCTCGCCGGGACGACCGGAAGCTCCTTGTGGCTGTCGACGAGCGCCCGGCCGTGCCCCGGCATATGCTTGACGATCCCGACCACGC
>Ga0134124_10002896_pt1 | contig 13840 bp, 5 predicted proteins | sample KB304_FD_96880 | JGI IMG/M metagenome (GOLD analysis project Ga0134124, IMG submission 96880) | Terrestrial soil microbial communities without Nitrogen fertilizer from Kellogg Biological Station, Michigan, USA - KB3-0-4 | ecosystem: Environmental > Terrestrial > Soil > Unclassified ... | reverse complement strand
TATGACCTGATGATTGACTTGAATATTCCGCCGGCCGCGCTCTCCAGGCTCTTGTACACCACGGACCACAAGGGTGTTCCCCGTCTGCGCAACTTCGATCTTGTGATACTCGAGATCAGCACGAGTGCGTGCCGTACGGATGATTTGCACCTCCGCCGTGGCGCTATCTGTATTGGTGATCTTGACGGAGCCGCGGATGCTCGAGATCTCCACGCGCGCTCCCTGCGGCAGTTGGTACGTCTGGTTAAATTCGTCGCGTTCTTTAAAGTCGCGCTGCGTGCCCCCTGCGCTCGGCGCGACGCAGGCCAACATCATCACAGTCGTAAGCAATACGGTAATCATCATGTCCACCTCCCTAATCATTGCTTTTGCCACTATCACCAGGGACCTAATAATAGCAACCGCTTCCCGTATTTAAAAACTCTGCGTAAACGCAGAGAAAATTTTCAATTAGGTTGGTATAGTTGGTCCGATGAGAATCCTTTCAATAGTCTGTTTGAGCATCCTCTTAACTACTGCCGTCTTTGCGCAGACCGAGCCAAAGATCGCCAAAATCGAAACTGAAGGTCTTCAGGCTTTGAGCACTGAGACTGTCATCGCCACCAGTGGTTTGAAGATTGGCGACACTTTTTCAGTCGAAGCACTTGATGCGGCGTCTGAGCGTTTGTTGAGCAGCGGTCTATTCAAGAAAGTCGGATACCGCACACGAAACGTCGCCGGCAGCGTGACGATTACGTTTCAGCTTGAAGAACTCAAAGGTCAATTGTCACCGGTCGTCTTCGATAACTTCATCTGGTTTTCCGACGAAGAATTGGCGGCCGCGATCAAACGCGAGGTTCCCACTTTCAACGGTTCGGCGCCCGACATTGGCAACACCAACGATGCCATCAAGCAAGCGCTTCAGAACCTGCTCGCCGAACGCAAGCTGCCCGGACAGGTGGAATACAACCTCACCGAACACGAACACTTGTTTCGCGTCACGGGCATACCTATGAAGATTTGCACCCTGCACTTTCCCGGCGCGCAAAACGTACCGGAAAAGAAACTGATTGAAGCCACGCGCAGTTCTATGGACATCGATTACTCTCGCCAATCGGCGCAGGCTTTTCCGAAATTTGGTCTCTATCCGATCTATCGGGAATTAGGCCACCTACGCGCATCATTCGGAGAGCCGATCGCCAAGCCTGCAACGAAAGATGGTTGTGAAGGAGTTGACTTGACCATACCGGTCGATGAAGGCGCGGTGTATTCGTGGGTAAAGGCTGAGTGGTTCGGGAACCAGGTGTTATCGACAAAAGAGCTTGACGATGCGCTGGGAATGAAAGCGGGCGAAGTCGCGAACGGAAAGAAGTTCGACACGGGTTTGAAAGAGGTCCAGAAGGCTTACGGTAAGCGTGGCCACGTTCAGATACGCCTTAACCCCGCCGCTGAATTTGATGAAGGCGCGCCAAAAGTGAGTTTCAAGATCGCCATCACCGAAGGCCCGCAATATCGTATGGGCACAGTCGAATTCAAGGGGTTCTCACTCGACGATGCCTTCATTCTCAACAAAAGGTGGGCTCTGAAAAGCGGCAACGTTTACGATCAGAGTTATGCAGGTGAATTTGTTCGTAGCAATATGGGTGAAATAATGTCGCGAATCACGCAAGAACGTCTGGCTCAGAGAAAGCCCGTCCCAAACCTCGGCCTTTTTGAAAATGTAAATAGTCAGGCTTTGACTGTGAATGTGATGGTCGAGCTGAAAAACTAAACCTCTGCGTAACCTCTGCGTCCTCTGCGCCTCAGCGGTGATTTAAACCGCAGAGACGCAGAGATACGCAGAGGTTACGCAGAGAAAAATCTCCGCTGTGCGTGTGATCTTTTAGGACTTGCGGCCACTTACCAACAGGAGTGATGCCGTGAAGAATCCTGAAACCACAAATCTATCCAGCGCTTTCTTAAAAACAGATCGCGGGAAAACGAAATCAAACGCGATTCAAATACCTTCACTTTCGCTGCCGAAAGGCGGCGGCGCGATCAAGGGCATTGACGAGAAGTTTGCGGTAAATGCCGTTAACGGAACCGCCTCGTTTTCAATTCCACTGCCATTCTCGCCCGCTCGCGGCGCGTCACCGGCCCTCGGTCTTTCATACAACTCCGGCTCCGGCAACGGAATTTTTGGCCTGGGTTGGAACCTCGGCCACGCGTCAATCAAACGCAAAACCGAAAACGAGTTGCCGCAGTATCAGGATGCTCTCGACTCAGACACGTTTGTTTTTTCCGAAGCTGAAGATCTGGTCCCGGAGTTTGCAAAAGAGGCGGACGGCAGTCTCAAACGAGATCCCAGCGGCGACTACGTGATTCACGAAAAAGATTCGCCCGATGGCGCTTTCACGATCAGGTTTTACAAACCCAGAATCGAAGGTTCATTCGCCCGCATCGAGAAATGGCGTCACAAATCCTCAGACGAAATTAAATGGCGCGTCATCACCAAAGACAATGTGACCACACTCTTCGGATGGACTGCCGCAGCCAGAATTTCAGACCCGAAAGCAGCCGGCAGAATCTTTACGTGGCTACCCGAATTTGTTTTTGACGACAAAGGTAATTGCACCCGTTATATCTACGAAAAAGAAAATGCCGCCGGCTTTGATCCGGCACGGCCTCATAACAAGAACCGTTTCGCCAACAACGACATCACGTATACAAACACTTATCTCTCAAAAGTCTTCTACGGAAACAAAACTCCTTATAAAAACTTTGCCGATCCGTTTCCAGCCGCAACGGATTTCATGTTTGAGACCGTCTTCGACTTTGGCGAATACAACACCGTAGCTCCATTCAACGAAGTCAGCGAATGGACTTTCAGGCAAGACGCCTTTTCGTCATACAAATCGGGGTTTGAAATCCGGACCACGCGATTATGCCGGCGCGTGTTGCTCTTTCATCACTTCGTCGAGCTGCCGGGCGGCTCGGCGCTGGTGAGATCGGTTGATTTTGAATACGAGACGGATGCGACGTTTACCTTTCTCAAGTCAGTCACTTCGCGCGGCTATATCAAACGCGCGGACGGCTCGTACACCAGCAAGAGCATTCCGCCGGTCGAGTTTGCTTACCAGAAACCTGACTGGAACAAAGAAGTAAAAAGCATCTCCGCAGAGAACCTCGTACACAGCCCCGCGGGACTCGCCGATTCGTCATGTCAGTTTACCGATCTCTTCAACGAAGGACTGTCCGGCATTCTCACGGAACAGGCCAACGGCTGGTACTACAAACACAATCTCGGCGGTGGTGTATTCGAGCAGGCCAAACTGGTCTCGCCGAAACCGTCGCTTGCCGGCCTGGGCCAGCCCGACGGTGTGCAGCTACTGGATCTCGGCGCGGACGGCGGGAAACAGATCGTCAGTTACAACACTGAGCCGAGAGGCTTCTTCGAGCTGAGTGACGAAAACGAGTGGCTGCCATTTCGCAGCTTTGAGACGCTGCCGAGTATCGATCTGCGCGACCCAAATACCAGGCTCCTCGATCTAAATGGCGATGGCATGGCCGATATCCTGATCTGCGACGACACCGTATTCACCTGGTATCCAGCGGCGGGACGCAACGGTTTCAATTCCGCTCGGAGAGCCCCCAGGCCGGTTGATGAAGAAGTTGGGCCCCAGGTCGTCTTTGAGGAAGCGACACAGACGATCTTCCTCGCCGATATGACTGGTGACGGCTTGACCGACATCGTCCGCATCCGGAACGGCGAGGTGTGCTATTGGCCCAATCTCGGTTATGGGAACTTCGGCGCAAAGATCGCAATGGATGACGCGCCGGTCTTCGATAGTCCCGACGCTTTCAACCCAAAATTGATCCGTCTAGCCGATCTCGACGGCTCGGGTCCGTCCGACATCATCTATCTCGGCAAGGACAAGTTTTCCTGCTGGATGAATCTCAACGGGAATGGCTACGACCAGGCGCCTTTTGAAATAGATGCTTTTCCGTCGTTAACCAACTCGTCTCATGTAGACGTCGTCGATCTGCTTGGCAATGGAGTTCCCTGCATCGTGCATTCGAGTGATCTCGAAAGAGACGCCGCCGCTCCATTAAGGTTTGTCAATCTGATGAACGGTAAGAAGCCGCACATCATGACGGGCTACCAGAACAACATGGGTCAGGAAGTATTGTTCGAGTATGCGCCGTCGACGAAGTTTTATATCGACGACAAGCTGGCCGGAAAGCCATGGAAGACGAAGCTTCCCTTCCCCGTTCACTGCATTGTCAAAACTGAAACGAGAGATAAAGTCTCGGGTCGCCGGTTCGTCAGCTCTTTCAAGTATCACCACGGATATTTTGACCACGCCGAGAAAGAATTTCGTGGCTTCGGGCTGGTTGAACAAATGGACGCCGAGAATTTCGATGACTGGGTGAAAGGAACGGCGAGCAATATCGTCGCGCGCGAGCTTCACCAGGATCCGGTGCTCACCAAATCATGGTCACACACGGGCGGAGTGCCGAACGGTAAAAGAATCCTCGATCAGTTTGCCGATGAATACTGGTACGAGGAGATGCGCCGCCAGGGTCACGCGGTCGTCAATCACGAAGTCCAACTGCCTGACGCAAGGCTGATCACCGCTCCGGGTTTGGATCCGGAACTGATCGATCGTTTGAGCGCACAGGAATGGCGCGAGGCATTGCGCGCGTGTAAGAGCATGCCGCTGCGTGTGGAGACTTTTGCTAAAGACGCTCCGCTCGTTGGCCCAACTCCGGATCAGCTTAAGCGCGAGCTTACGCCCTTCTCAGTTGCGACGCACAACTGCCTGATCGAGTTGATCCAGCCCACCGGGAAAAATAAACATGCTGTTTATGTGGTGAAAGAGAGCGAGGCTGTTTCTTACAACTATGAGCGGATGACTGACGACCCGCGGATCACTCACGCGCTGAATATTGAATTCGACCAACACGGCGGCGTGCTGGAGTCGGCCTCGGTTGTTTATGCGCGTCTCCAAACGGACGCAACTTTGCCGCCCGAAACACAGCAGGCCCAGGCAACGACACTAATCTCGTATACGCGAAACAAATATACCGGCGACGTCGATACTGATGACGATTACCGCTTGCGGATGCCATCTGAGACGGAAAGCTACGAGCTCAAGGGTGTAGCGAAACCCGCTCCGCTGTATCAGGTCGAAGACTTCAAGAACATTTTGAACAACGCTGCAGAGGTTGCATATCACGAAGTCGATGCTGAGCCGGCGCCGGGCACGTCTCAAAAGCGCTTGCTTGAAAAGCTGCGAACGATTTTTTATCGAAACGATCTAACCGGCCCGTTGCCACTGCACGAGCTGTCGCGCGCGGGCCTGATGTTTGAGAACTACCAATTGGCTTTTACCCCAGAGCTCATCAACGACGTCTTTGGCACGAAGGTCGATGCCGGATTGATGCTCGAAGGTAAATACACCCACAGCGAGGGCGACAACAACTGGTGGCTTCGTTCGGGTACTACGCAGTTCATCGAGGGCGCGGAGACTGTCGCCGACGCTAAAAACCGCTTCTATTCCCCGGTTTCATATACAGACCCGTTCGGCGCCAAAACGCGCGTGAAGTATTTTTCGAACTATTTCTTTTTCATCGAGGAGACGGAAGATGCGCTTCAGAACAAAGCCACGGCGTTGTCATTCAATATGCGCACTCTCAGTCCGCAACGGATGCAGGACGCCAACGAGAATATCTCGGAAGTGATCGTCGACGAGCTGGGCATGGTGAAAGCTTCCGCCGTCTTCGGCAAGGGAGACGAAGCAGACGACCTGATTGGCATAAATGAATTCACCACGGCCGCCGAGAACGCGCTGATAAATGATTTTTTCAAAGCGCCCGATTCGGTTCAGCTCGTGGCGGCCGGTAAGAGCTTGCTACAGCACGCGACCATGCGCTTCGTTTACGACATGGATGCTTATCGCAACTCAGCGGGCGCGCGTCCGGTGGTGTCTGCAACAGTCGTCAGGGAAAAACATTTCAAGGACGATCCCGATTCGGCTATTCATCTCGCTTTCGACTACTCGAATGGTCTCGGCCAGTCAGTGATGCAAAAAGTGCAGGCCGAACCAGGCCTCGCGAAAAAAGTAATCGTCAATCCGGATAACACCTACACGGTGATTGAGATTGACACCGGCGCGAGTATTCCAAAACAACTCCGATGGGTCGGTAACGGCAGAACAGTCCTCAATAATAAGGGCTCCGTGCTCAAACAATACGAGCCTTATTTCTCTGTCACGCACCACTACGAAGACATGAAGGAGCTGGTAGAAACCGGCGTCACGGTCATCTCTTATTACGACGCCGCCGGTAGATTGATCAAAAAGGAGTTTCCCGACTCTACGATCACGCGCACCGAATTCGACTCGTGGAAAGAGATCACTTACGACCAGAACGATACCATCAGGGACACGCCCTGGTATACGAACCGCGTTAACCGCCTCATCGATGACGAGCTGATCGCGGAAGGCAAAGATCCCGCACGAGAAAAGATTGCCGCTGAGAAAGCGGGCGCACACTATGGCACTCCCGGAGTCCAACATTTCGACACTCTTGGCCGCGCGGTCTTGCTGATCGATCACAACAAAGACGGCGCTGCGGACGTCTTTCTCCAAACAAAGACTCACCTGGACCAGGAAGGCAACGTTCGCCAAATCATCGACGCCCGAAACAATTCGTTGGTGAGTTACAAGTACAACATGCTTGGCGGGATGGTCTATCAGAACAGCCAGGATTCAGGTCAGCGCTGGATACTCAACAACATCCTCGGCAATCTCCTGCGCAGCTGGGACGACAGGAACCACGTACAGTCGGTTGAGTATGACGTTTTGCATCGCGCGATCGCGAAACGAGTAGTTGGCGGCGATGGAGCAAGGCCACTGGATCACGTCTATGAAAAGATTATCTATGGCGAAACCCTTCTCGATCCGGAAAAAAGAAATTTCCGCACGAGAGCAGTCGTTGCTTACGACACGTCCGGCAAGCTGGAAACTACAGCCTTCGATTTCAACGGGAACGCGATGGAAGTAGTGAAGACCTTCGCTCAGGATTACAAAAACGTACCGGATTGGCGCGGTGAGAAGCCTGACGTTCTTTTGGAAACTGAAAGTTTCACTACTACTTCTGAGTACGATGCGCTGAATCGCGTCACTCGGCAAACCTCGGCGGATGGCAGCGTTTACCTGCCGGCGTACAACGAAGCCAACATGCTCGACAGTGTGCAAGTCATACAAAACGGGCGCACCGAAACTGTGGTCAAAAACATCAACTATACGGAGAAGGCGCAGCGCAGCCAGATCACTTACGGAAACGGCGTCACGACAAATTACTTCTACGATAAGAAAACTCTTCGCCTCATCCACCTCGAAACAAAACGGCAAAATAACGATCCGCTCCAGGATCTCTATTACACCTTCGACGCGGTGGGAAATGTTACGCACATCGAAGACAAGAATATTCCCGTTGTGTTCTTTGACAATCAGAAGATCACGGGGGTTTCGTCATACACGTACGACGCGCTGTATCGCCTGATTGAAGCCACTGGCCGGGAGCATGCCGGTCAACTCAGTGCGGACCAGAAAGACAATTGGAACGATCTGCCGTTTTTGAAGCAACACAACCCCGGCGATGCGATGACGTGGCGCAACTACACGCAGAGTTATCGCTATGACGAAGTCGGCAACATGCTGCGAATGCACCACAACGCTCTGCTCGCGACCTGGACGAGGCAGTATGCTTATGAGAGTAAGACTAATCGCTTAACGAGCACAGCAGTCAGTGGTCAAACTTACACGTATCAACATCATCCTCAGCATGGATTCATGACGGCGATGCCGCACCTGCCCGTAATGAGATGGAATTTCCGCGACGAATTGCAGGCAGTTTCCCAACAGCAGGTAACAAAGATCGGCGGCACTCCTGAAACGACTTACTACGTCTATGATGCGAGCGGCGAACGAGTTCGGAAAGTAACCGAGCTGGCGGCCAATCTCGGTGCTACTCCCAAACGTAAAAGCGAGCGGTTATATATCGGCGGCATTGAGGTCTACCGTGAACACACGGGGGTCAATGCAGGCCTCGAACGCACATCGCTGAACGTCATGGACGACAGGCGCCGCATTGTCATGATCGAAACACGCAATGCGATCGACGACGGTACGCCCCTACGAGTGGTTCGCTTTCAGTTTGATAATCATCTGGGCTCGGCAGCGCTCGAGCTGGATGAGTCGGCGCAGATCATCTCCTACGAGGAGTATCATCCGTACGGCACCACTTCATATCAGGCAACGACAAAGCAGGTCCAGGTCCCCAAACGTTATCGCTTTACCGGCAAGGAACGCGACGACGAGAGTGGTTTCTATTACCAGGGCGCGCGTTATTACGCGCCGTGGCTGGCTCGCTGGAACGCTTGCGATCCGGCGGGTCTGACAGATGGGCCATGCGTGTATCAGTACTGCCGCAGTAACCCGATCGGCTTGCGCGATGTCACGGGCACTTTTTCAGCACCACCTCCTCCGGGAAACATCGGCGTTGACCCAAAGATCGGCGGCCTCTGGGAACAAGCAGTCGTCAAAGCACTTGGGAAAGAGGGTCAGACTTATGCGGAGGTCCTTGAGGGATTCAAGTTCAACGTGGCTGACAAGCTCCTTAAGAACGGTCTGGGCTCGAACTCCAAGGCTGACACCGCCATTGGTTACGCGCGGAAAGCCTATTCGGCTGCGCGAAGGGAATTTGGACAGCTCGCAAAGGAGTCAGGCATATATTTGAAGGGGCTTCAAATACATCACACGCTTCAGGAGCTTGCAAAGAATCCATTCAAAGCGCTCGAGACTCTGAATCTGAGTTTTCAGAGAGGCCAGGCAGGTGTGGAAGGTACTGGTCATAATTTTGCCCATGAAGTAAATAAGGCCCAGGAAGCTGGAGCAGCGAACCCGGGACAAGACGCGCTCGCGCAGAAGAGAGCCAAGGGTGTCGAGCCCGATGTTCCTGAATTAAATAAGACCATGGGAGCGGGAGCGACTCAGCAACCCAAAGACCTGCCCGAACTGTCCACGCCACATGCGCCCGAAGCAGCGCCCGTGTCGCATGCGCCGTCCGAAGTACCACATGGCCTCGAGGCCCCGGTGCCGCATGGCGGCAGCGGGTTTCACTCAACGCCACACGGTGGCAGCGGGCTGCATGCGCCGGAGCTTCATGTGAAAGCGCCAAAAGGGAAAGGGATCAAGGGCGGCACAATTGGATGGATCATCAATATCGGCCTTGTAGGCTACACTTACTATAAGACTCGCGACGCCTGGGAATCGTTCCAGACGATTAATCCGATTGCAACTACGACCGAAGTTTCAATGACGGCCAACCCGAAGATAGAAGATCAGGTCGACGCGATCATCACGGATGTGTACAACGTCACGCCGGTCGCCACGGTCCAATTCGTACTGGAATTGGCACTCGACAAGATGGAAGATGCAGGTAAGTGGGCGGAAAAGAAACTTGCTGAGCGCCACGGCCTGCGCGGTCGGCCAGGAGGAGTAATCGCCTTTAGCGGCGGCCTGAAGGGAATCAAATAGTTTCTTTAGCCACAAAAAGGCACAAGAGTTACAAAAAATATTTTGTGATTCTTGTGTCTCTATTTGTGGCTTTTGTGATCATAAAGTCGACCGTCGAGTTATAGTATTTGCCCTATGAAAAAGTCTCTGTTCGCTTTGCTTTTTGTCTTTGCGGCGGTGATGACGTCCGCTTCGGCACAGACCGTTGCCTTCACTAATGTCAGCGTGATCCCGATGGACCGCGAGCGGGTGCTGGCGAATCAGACGGTTGTGATCAAGAACGGATTGATCGCCGAGATCGCCGACGCGAAGAAAGTGAAGCTGCCGAAGGATGCGGTGCGTGTCGACGGCACTGGAAAGTTTTTGATGCCTGGTCTCGTCGACATGCACACTCACCTATTGTCAGACAGCAATGAGTTTCCTGATTCGATTGGCCCCGATGAGCTGCGTGTGATGGTGGCGAATGGCGTCACGACCCTCCGGTTCATGATTGGGACTCCCGAGCTGTTGGCCCTGCGCAGTCGCTCAGCCAGCGGTGAGATTGACGCCCCGACGCTCTTCGTCGCGAGCCCTCATCTAACAGGGCGCGAACAAGGAAACAACTTCGTCGTCAACACGCCGGAAGAAGCGCGCGAGGCGGTGCGCAAATCGAAAGCCGCGGGTTACGACTTCATCAAAGTGACGACGTTCGTCAAGCCGGAGGTTTACGAAGCGGCAGTGGACGAAGCGGCGAAGCAAAACATCCGCGTGGTGGGTCACGCGGACAGCCGGTTCGTCGGCGTCGAGCGCGCCTGGAAAGCGAAACAGCAGATCGAGCACCTCGATGGATACATGGAGCTACTGCTTCGTGACGATGCGCCGATGAAAGGAAGCGTCTCAGACCTTTATATATACAATCCGGAGAATTGGAAAAGCTTCGACTACATTGACGAAAGCAAGATCCCTGAGGTCGCGCGGAAAACGGTCGCGTCGAACCCTTATGTTGACCCGACGCAGCATTTCATGAAAAACACTTTCGGACGGCTGCGAACCGAGGACGAGATTCGCAAACAGCCGGACTTCCGCTTCTACCCGCCGAAGGTGCAGCAACAATGGCTCGACTTCTACAAGAAAAACCGCTTCATCAACACCGTGCCGCTGGAAAAGCGCGCACGCTGGGTCCAACTGCGCGAGAAGCTAATCAAGGCGATCTACGACGCGGGCGGACGGATCATGACCGGGTCTGACACTCCCGAGTTTCTTTGGTTATACGGCTTCGGGATGCATCACGAGTTGAAAGCGCTGCGCGACGCTGGTCTTTCAAATTACGCAGTCCTCGAGGCGGCAACCAAAAACCCGTCAATGTTCCTCGGCACGATTGAGAAAGTGGGCACGATCGAGAAAGGAAAGCGAGCCGACCTCATACTCCTGAACACCAACCCACTCGACGACATCTCCGCCACCGAAAACCGCGCCGGCGTCATGCTGAAGGGAAAATGGCACACGCAACAAGAGTTGAACGATTGGCTGGACCAGTCGGCAAAAGCGATCTCGACGTCTTTTAAAGAACACTAACGTAGGGGCTTCATCTCTCTGCGTTACCTTTGCGTCCTCTGCGGCTCTGCGGTGAACCATTATCTATAACCGCAGAGGCGCAGAGGACGCAGAGGTAACGCAGAGAGTGTTGAGTTTCCATTGAGGTTAACAGTAATCTGTCGGACCATGAAGCGTCTGCTCGTCATGATCGTGGCCCTGCTTTGCGCGGCGACTTTCACCGCATCCATTCAAGCTTGTGTGTGTAGTGAATATGGCACTCCCATCTGCGCTCGATACTGGCGCTCAGATGCGGTTTTCGTAGGGCAAGTGGTCGACCTAAAACTCAAAAAGACCACGGATGATGTGTACACCTACGTATTGGTTACCTTCATGGTGGAGGAATCATTCCGAGGGGTGTCTGGTCCGAGAGTCGTGGTCGCAACAGCAAAGGATACAAGCTGCGATATCGTTTTTAAGAAGGGTAAGCGGTACCTTGTCTACGCAACACGCGATGACGAGACCAGGCAATTCGCCACCGGGATGTGTGACGGCAGCGGTTTGGCAGTCGGCATTGAGAGATCTCTGAACACACTTCGCCAGCTCAAGCAGCGACAAGCCGGGGAATCTATTTCGGGCCGTGTCATATCAGACCGATCTCTAGGCTTGCCTTTAATAAAGATTGAACTAACAAGTAACGATAAAACATTTGAGACGCTCACTGATAAGTACGGAGATTTTACTTTCGCTTTGCCGGGGCCCGGGTCGTTCAAGGTTCGAGTCCTGGCGCCGTATTTAGCTCTACTAACAAGCTACTCCGACGAGGCCATCATCAGTCGCACCTCAACCGATTCTCTTTCGACTTTCGAGTACAAAGTAACACTTGAAAAGAGCGAGTGCAGTTATCTCGTGGTTGACGTGTCTGGCGACGATCCGCGCCCCCGGGCGACGGTTACCGGAAGTCTGCTGGATGCAACCGGACAAGGCGTCGGTACAGGAGTAATTGATTTGATCAACGTCGTAAACACAGGACCAGATTACTTCTCATCGCTGAAAAGAAATGGTTCATTCAAATTTGAAAAAGTTGCTCCCGGCGAATATTACCTCGTTCTAAATTCTACGCATGACGTGCCCGAGGAGTACGACGCTCCTTATGCGCGTACTTACTATCCCGCCACCTTAGACAAGCGTGAAGCAAAAAAGATTCAGATCACTGAAGGAGCAAAGATTGAGAATCTGGAGATGCGCGTGGGCGAACGGATGCCGGAGCGCACAGTTGAAGGGAAAGCTGTTTGGAAAAATGGTCGTCCTCCTGAGGACGCGTATATACGAGTGTATTCAAGCGACAAGTACGTTCGTCGCGCCGAGATGGAACGTGACGGAACGTTCAAATTTCATCTCTACGGTGATTTTGACTACAGCATTGAGGCGCACGATGACATCGACGAGATCGAAGGCCGCTCTCAACGCGTAAAAATCCCGCAGGGAAACTCCGCCGGACACAAGCTGATCATCCAGCGCATCAAAAAGTAGCCAAAAATATGCGACGTCTAATTGCGAGTTTTGTACTGACGCTTCTCCTCGTGATGCTGACAGCCGGTCAGGATCGCAAAACTTTTACTGTCGGGAACGCAACCGCCACGCGTGGGCAGAAGGTTACCGGCACGATTGAAGTACCAGCCGGTAGCGACGCCGCCCTTAGTATTCCTGTCGCAGTCATTCATGGCGCGAAGCCTGGACCGGTGCTGGCGCTCGTCGCCGGTTCGCACGGCACGGAATACACTTCAATCATTGCGCTCGAGAAAGTGATCGCGATGCTGGATCCGGCCGAAATCTCCGGCACAGTGATCATCGTGCCGCTCATCAATATTCAATCGTTCGAGCAAAAGGTGCCGCACGTCAATCCGGTCGATAAGAAAAGTATGAATCGCTTCTATCCGGGCAAGCTGGATGGCAGTCAAACTGAGCGTGCTTCTTATCTGATTACCAAACAAGTGGTCGAGCAATGCGATCACTTGATCGATCTGCACGGCGGCGATTTGGACGAAAGCCTGCGGCCTTACAGTTATTGGACGAAGACCGGGAATGAGAAGCAGGACCAGATTTCACGCGAGATGCTACTCGCCTTTGGTCTGGACCACATCATCATCTCGACGGAACGGCCAAAAGATCCGCAGGCTTCGCGCTATCTTGAAAACACCGCCACCACGCGCGGCAAACCTTCGATCACGGCTGAGGCGGGACATGCGGGCACAGTCGAAACAGACGATCTCAATGCGCTCATCAACGGTTGTTTGAGTGTGATGCGTTATCTAAAAATGTTGCCCGGGCAGCCGGCGACGGTCGAACATCCCGTCTGGATCGAAAAGGTCGTGACGTTGGCTAGTGAGCAAACGGGAATCTTCTATCCGTCGGTCAAACGCGGGACTTATGTCTCGGCGGGAATGAAAGTCGGTTACGTCACCGATTACGTCGGTAAAGTGATCTTTGAAGCACGCGCGCCGGTTGCCGGCGTTGTGCTTTACGTCTGCGCAGTACCGTCGATGACCAAGGGCGCAACGATCGCCAACATCGGCGTGGTAGTTGATAACGCCGAAGGCGTTGGCTAATTTCAGCCCATCTATGAAGCGGTCTCCGTTGTCAAGAGTTTTTTAGGCACACTTTGACCGCGACGCCGTAGCGCCTGCGTTGCTCTATTGATAAAGCTTTGCTCTTTGACATGAGACTGCTAGTTAAATTTACCGCCGTTAGCGGTCCTCAAATGTTCAGTGGCCAAGGGCCACGAT
>Ga0134124_10002893_pt1 | contig 13848 bp, 8 predicted proteins | sample KB304_FD_96880 | JGI IMG/M metagenome (GOLD analysis project Ga0134124, IMG submission 96880) | Terrestrial soil microbial communities without Nitrogen fertilizer from Kellogg Biological Station, Michigan, USA - KB3-0-4 | ecosystem: Environmental > Terrestrial > Soil > Unclassified ... | reverse complement strand
TTCAGCTCGGACTCGTAGATCTGCGCGATGCGCGCGTACGCGGCAGCGCGCCGAGGCGGATCGTTCGTGGCCTCTGCCTCACCCGTGTGCACGCGCACCAGCGCTTGCCACTGCTTACCGCGCGTGTAGAGCTTGGCCAGCGCTTGAATTGCCGGCACGTAGCCGCGCTCCGCCGAAAGCGCGCGTTCGTACCAGTCGATGGCATGCGCCTCCTCGCCCAGCTTGTCTTCGTAGATCTGCGCGATGCGATGGAAGATCCCGACTCGCTCGGTGGAGCTCTCGAGGCGCGCCGCGATGCGCTCCAGGATCCGCACCAAATCGGCGTGGCGTCGAGACAGCTCGTAAACGCGCGCGAGCTCTTCCAAAATCATCGGCTCGTCGGCGACCTGAGCCAGCGCGCGCTCCAGCGCCTCCGCCGCGGCTTCCAAGTCGCCGATGCGATCGGCGAACAGCCGCGCCACGCGGTACAACGACAACGCGCGCACCGCAGGATCGGCCGAAAGCACCGCTTCGCGCTCGAGCACGGTGATCAAATCATGGTGGCGCTGGTGGGCGGCGTGCAGTCGCTTGAGCGCCAAAATGGCGGACGGCGCGCCGGGATCGGCTTCGAACGCAGCCTGATACAGCTCGGTCGCGGTGTGGTTGTCGCGCTTGTGCGCCTCGAACAAGCGCGCGCGCTCGGAGAGCACCGCCGCGCGATGTCGCCCGTCGGAAGTCAACACCTGGGCCGCGCGCTGATAGGTTTTCTCCAGCGCGTCCCAGGCCTTGGCCGCGAGCTCGGCGCGCTCGACCGCGCGCAGCGCCGAGGGGTTCGTCTCGTCGAGCTCGAGCGCCGCCTCGTAGGCGTCGCGCGCTTCGCGCTTGAGGCCTAGCTTTTCGTCCAGAATGCGCGCCTTTTCCAGCGAGACCAGCGCCTTCTTCGCGGCATTCGAGCTGGCACGCAGCTCGGCGTCGAAGAGCGGCAGGGCCGCCGCGTATTGTCCTGCCTGAAGCAACGCGCGGCGCGCGCCCAAAATCGACGGCAGGTGGTCCGGAAGAAGGCGATGAGCGATCTGGTAGTGCTCCGCGGCGCCGGTCAGATCCCCGAGCGAGCTGTCTTGCAGGCGCGCGATTTCGAAATGCAATCGCCCGGCGCGCTGCGGCGAGGGCGCGGGCTTTTGCTCGAGTTCGCGTTCACACGCGACGATCAGCTCTTTCGCGTTTTGAACGCGCGTCACCGACGCTTGGTTCTTGTCGCCCGGCAGGCTCGGCTTGAGCAAGGTCGGCGCATCGCTGACCGTTGGATCCTGCGTGCCGAAGGGCAAGGTCTTGATCACGGCCGCACGGCTCGCTTGGCTGAGCTCACTGACCGCGACCGGAACGGGTGCATGCGAAGCCGACGCGCTAGCGGGCGGCTTCGGCGCCGAAGCCGAGGCAGCGTTGGCCGCCGGTGCAGGCGCGGCCTTCGGCGACGAGGTCGGCGCGGCCTTCGGCGACGAGGTCGGCGCGGCTTGGGGCGACGAAGTCGGCGCGGCTTGGGGCGATGAGCTGGGCGTCACCTTGGGCGCGGCCACGAGCGTCGGCGGCTCGGGCAAGGCCGGCGCGGAATGAGACTCTTCACGTGCCCGCTTCGGCGCCGGAGGTGGCCCGGAACGCACCGGCGCGGGGGGCGCCTTGCTGCGCGCGGGCTCCGGTGCCTTGGGCGCGCGCGACGGCGGCAGCGGCGGCGGGACGGAGCGGGGGCGTGCGCTGGGAGCTGACTTCTTCGGGGAGTTCGATTCGTCCGCCATAACCGGAATCAATCTAACACGGTCGCCGACAGCCAGCGGAAACCCCTTCCGGGGCGGATTGGTAAACTCGGCCCCCCGACCCTGCCCACATTGGTCCCGGCGTGCTATCACCCGCCGCCGTGAGCGCCCCCCCCGAACTTGTCATCATCCGCGACGTGCGTGCACTGGACCCGAGCGGCGATTTGGACGTGCAAGGCGATGTCGTGATCGAGCGAGGCCGCATCACCCGCGTCGGACGGGACGCCGCGCGCGGCCTGGCCAACGCCGAAAGCGCGCGCGTAATCGACGGACGCGGAAAACTTCTCTTGCCAGCGTTCGTGGACATGCACGCGCACCTGCGCGAGCCCGGCCAGGAGTACAAGGAAGACATCCGCAGCGGTCTCGCGGCCGCGGCCGCTGGCGGGTACGCACATGTGTGTGTGATGCCCAACACCAAGCCGGTCAACGACACCCGTGCGGTGACCGAGCTGATGAAGAGCCGAGCGGCCGAGGTGGGCGGCCCGAGCTTGCACCCGATCGCGGCCATCACCTTGGGTCAGCAAGGCAAAGAGCTGACCGAGATGTCCGAACTGCGCGACGCGGGCGCGGTGGGGGTGAGCGACGACGGCGTGTGCGTGATGTCCTCGGCGGTGATGCGTCGCGCCCTCGAGTACGCCAAGAATTTCGATCTGCCGGTGATTCAGCACGCGGAAGATCATGAGCTGACCGCGGGCGCCGACATGCACGAGGGTGAGGTCTCGGCCAAACTCGGGCTGCGCGGCTGGCCGCGCATCGCCGAAGACGTGATCATCGCCCGCGACGTGTTGATCGCTGAGTACACCAAGGCCCGCTACCACGCGGCGCACATCTCCACGCTCGGCGCCGTGCGCATCATTCGCGAAGCCAAAGCGCGCGGCATCGGCGTGACCTGCGAGGTGACCCCGCACCATCTCTTGCTCACCGATCGAGCGGTGCTGGGCTACGACACGGGTTGCAAGGTGAACCCGCCGCTGCGCGAAGAAGCCGACATCGACGCGCTCCGCCGCGCGCTCGCGGACGGCACGATCGACGCCATTGCGACCGATCACGCGCCGCACTCCTCACTCGAAAAAGACTGCGAATTCTCGGAGGCCAAGCCGGGCATGATCGGCTTGGAGCTGTGTTTCGGCTTGCTCTTCAAGTTGGTTGGGCAATCCGGCCTCACGCTCGCTCGCCTGATCGACGCGCTGTCCGCCCGCCCCGCCAAAATCGTGGGCATCGAGGCGCCGCGCATTCGCGAGGGCGCACTCGCCGAGGTCGTCTTGATCGACCCGGAGGCCGTCCTTAAAGTCGACCAACTGCCGTTCAAGTCCAAGAGCCGGAATACGCCGTTCATGAAGCACGAACTCAAAGGAAAGATCATGCTCACCCTCGCTCGAGGTCAAATTGCGTTCGAGACCGCGGGAGGTGCACTGTGAGCGCGCGCCCCGCTTACCTGGCGCTCGCTGACGGCACCATCTTTCCGGGCCGAGCCTTCGGTGCCAACACCAGCACCGTGGGTGAGGTGGTGTTCACGACCGGCATGACCGGCTACCAGGAGGTGCTCACCGACCCTTCGTACACCGGTCAAATCGTGACCATGACCGCACCGCAGATCGGCAACACCGGGATCAACAATCAAGATCCGGAGAGCGTCGACGACCGGCCGCAAGTCGCCGGCTTCGTGATCCGCGAAGAGAGCCCGGTGGTCTCGAACTACCGCTCTCAGGAGACGCTGGATGCGTACCTGGCGCGTCACGGCATCATCGGCATTTCCGAGATCGACACGCGCAAGCTGACCCGCCACTTGCGCGACAAAGGTTCGCAAAATGGCGCGATCGGCAGCGAGAGCCCAGACACGCTCGTCGACCGCGCGCGCTCGGCCCCGAACATGGAAGGCTTGGATTTGGTGGCGCGCGTCAGCCCCAAGCGCGCATTCGAGTTCAAAGAGTCGCGCGCCGAGTGGGGCGTGACCGCGCTCGACCCGCGCGACGGCGGGAGCGCCCCGAGCGGTCGTAACTTCCACGTCGTGGCCTTCGACTACGGCGCCAAGCGCAACATCTTGCGCTGCTTGGTCGACTCGGGCTTCAAAGTCACGGTCGTGCCGGCGAACACCACGGCCGAGGGCGCGCTCGCGCTCAATCCCGACGGCATCTTCCTCTCCAACGGCCCGGGCGACCCCGCCGCGCTCCCTTACGCGGTGGAGAGCATCAAGGGCTTGCTCGGCAAAAAGCCGCTGTTCGGCATCTGCCTCGGCCATCAATTGCTGGCCCGCGCCCTGGGCGCAAACACCTACAAACTCAAATTCGGTCACCGCGGCTTGAACCAGCCAGTCAAGGATTTGACCACGCAACGCGTGGAAATCACGACTCAAAACCACGGATTCGTGGTCGATGTCGAGTCCATCAAAGGCGTCGCACGCAGCACGCACCTGCACCTGAACGATGGCACCAGTGAAGGGCTGGAGGCGCCGGATGCGCAGGCCTTCAGCGTGCAGTATCACCCGGAGGCCGCCGCCGGTCCGCACGACGCTTTGTACCTCTTCGACCGTTTCCGCCGCATGATGGATCGATGAGCGCCGTAGACGCCGATCGCACGATCCACTTCGTCAGTCTTGGCTGCCCCAAGAATCGCGTCGACAGCGAGGTAATGCTCGGTGTCGCCGAGCGCGCCGGCTATCGCCACGTGGCCGAGGCCGAAGACGCGTCGGTGATCGTGGTCAACACCTGCGGGTTCATCGACGCCGCCAAGAAGGAATCGATCGACACGATCTTGGAGCTGTCGGGCTACAAAGACACCGGCGCCTGCCAAAAGCTGGTCGTGTCGGGCTGCTTGAGTCAGCGCTACCCCGATGATCTGGCGGCCGATCTGCCGGAGGTCGATCATTTCTTGGGCTCGAGCGACATGCTCAAGCTCGAGACCGTGCTCAGCGGCAACGCCGCGCGCATGCTCGTCGGCAATCCGGCAGATTGGGTGGTCACCGCCAGCGATCCGCGGCGCGTCTCGACCCGCGGCCGAAGCGCGTACGTGAAGCTCGCCGAAGGCTGCAATCGCAGCTGCTCGTTTTGCGTCATCCCGGAAATGCGCGGCAAGCAGCGCTCGCGCGCGACAGACGACATCGTGCGCGAGGTGGAAGGCCTAGTCGCGGCCGGCGTGCTGGAGGTGAACTTGGTTTCCCAGGACACCATCGCCTACGGCCGTGATCTGAAAGACGGCTCGAACCTGGCCGACGCCGTGCGCCGCATCGCGGATGTGCCAGGGCTGCGCTGGGTACGGGTTTTCTACCTCTATCCGGAAAAGATGACGGATGAGTTGATCGACTTGATCGGCACCCACCCCAAGGTCGTCCCGTACATCGACATGCCGATCCAGCACGCGGCCGACGGCATGCTCAAACGCATGAAGCGAGGTCACGGCGGTGAGCGCTTGCGCGAGCTCGTGCTCCGCCTGCGCGCGCGCATCCCGGGCTTGTTTTTCCGGACCGCGTTCATCGTCGGTCACCCGGGCGAGACCGAAGCCGAGTTCGAGGAGCTGTGTGAGTTCGTGCGCTTCGCCGAGTTCGACCGAGTGGGCGTGTTCCAATACTCGGACGAGTCGAGTGCGCACTCGAGCACCCTGCCCGACAAAGTGCCCGCCAAGACCATTGCCGCCCGCGCCAAAAAGCTGATGAGCATTCAGCGCCGGATCAGCAAAAAGAAGAACCGCGCCCTGGTCGGCCAAGAGCTGGACGTGCTGGTCGAAGGCCCGAGTGAAGACAGTGAACTCGTGATGATGGGCCGCCATGCCGGTCAAGCGCCGGAAATCGACGGCTGCGTCTACCTCTCCGGCGGCAGCGCGTTGCCCGGTGAATTTCGCCGTGTCCGCATCACCCAAGCGAGTGATTACGACCTGGTGGGCGAGCTCGAAGACGACGACTCACCCGGTCCCGATCTGCCACCGCCAAGGACCGAGCTCTCACACCGAGCCAGCGACGGACGCCGCGTATTACGCACCTATCGCTAGTAGGACGACTCCCAGAAGGCCGCCAAGATCGCCAAGCGCAATGCGTGCCATCTACGGCCTCCCAGAAGATCGCCAAGGGAGAGGGGGATGGGGTCGAACTCTGCGGCGCGTCGAGTCGTTATTTTCGACGGGGGACGTTGATGTGGCGGGCCTCGTGTCGAAGCGCACCCCCCAAATTTCAGAGAGCTCTCCGGTGTGATGGTGCGTTTAGAGAAGCCCTGTCTTCTTGGCGATCTTGGCCCCCTTGGCGATCTTGGCGGGCCTCTCCAATCGCGCCACGACGGGACCGCGACTTTTCCGAGAGTGGGCGCTCACGGTCCCGCCTCGCAGCTCTCATCGCGTTGAGGTTCCCGGCGATCAGGGACTTTGCGCAGACAGTTTGATCACGAACTCGGTCGGCGGACTCTCGACGGAGCCCTGCGTGTACCAGAGCGAGATGGCGTCGCGCTCCTGCGCCTCGATCGTGAAATCGTAGATCCCGGACTTCGTGAATTGGCCGCGGATCTGGCCGGTGGTGTGGTTTTTCGCGAACACGTCGCTGTCAGCCTCGACGGCTCCGGTCAAACGCACGAGACCGGCGGTGTCGGTGGCGGACACGGTTGGATCGCCCGGCGGGGGCAACGGCAGCGTAGGCGAGAGGCAGCCGCCGACGAGGAGGGCCACGCCCGCGAGCCAAGCGCGCCGAGATCGGAGAAACATCGCTAGCAATCGTAGCATGCAACGTGCCTAGAATCGGCGCCCGACACATATTCCACAAGCGCCCGGAATCATTAACTTTACGTCAACAAATACCGACACCGCCCGAGCCTGATTGCGGTCCAGGCGGCAAACTTTGTTGCAACGCCAGCCAATTAAGTTGGCAGTCACTTCTAATAGAAAACTAGGCTGAGGATGCCCGCGGATGATAACGGCAGGTTTGACGTAGTGGGTTGATGACACGCTGGATCAAGCGCAACACGGCAGGAAAGTTCGGAGCCATCCGTGGCCGGTAACGCTTGGGGTCCGCGGGCGCTCGCAGCCACCGTTCGTCGGCTGAATCTGCAAGACCTGCCGCAGTTCAGCCGCGAGGCGCTCGAGCCGCAGCGCTTGATGCGCGGCTTGCGCCCGATGCCGCTGCTGCTGCTGCTCACTTGGCTGCTGCAACGAACCGACGGAGTCGCGCCCGCCACCCGCGCCGAGAGTGATTTGACGCGCGCGATCGTGCTTGCCTTGGCCGAGCGTGGGTTGCGCGCCGAGGTGGATGACGTCCACTTCATCACCGACTCACCCACGGTGGCGCACTCGCCGGTCCGTCGTCCACGCGCTGTGGCGTTGGCGCAGCACGGCTCCGAGCCGACCGACGTGTTCGTGGTGGAGACCCGGGTTTCGCCGGAAGGTCACCTGATCGAACTCACCGACGTGTTCAACGTGTCGGACACTTCGGCCGCCACCGAGCGTGGCCTGATCGTCAACGGCGATCGCGCAGCCTGGTTGATCGGCGCGGACAACGCGATTGCCAGCGTGCAGTTCGTCGATCTGCGCGCCGAGCCGCGGCCCGTGGGTCGCAACTGGACCGGCATCTCGCGGCTGCAGAATGCCATCACCAACCTGCAAGAGACCGGACAGATGCAGGGCTTTGGCCGGCGAGCGTTCAAGCTGGATCCGCCCGCGTACAAAGTGGTGCTTGGCTTCTCCAACAATGCGCTGCTGATCGACGCCGACTCGCATCGCATCCGCATGCAATCCGACCCGGCGCGGCCGCTCGATGCCAATCCGTGGCTCAAAGAGCAGACCGCGCCCAAGGCACGACCCGGCAACCTGGTGACCTGGGCGGTGGATCGCGTGCGCGCGCTGCCGTGGTTCGGCGACGACCGCATGCAGTGGCTGAAAGCGGTCGCCTTCGACGGCGTCGATCACTTCAATCAAATCGTGGGCACGGTGACCGGCGATGACGGCTCCGAAGCCGTCAAGGAAGAGCTCGGCGATCTGTTCAGCGCCAAGGCTGACGAGACCACCGATCCCCAAACGGGCTGGCCACCGGCGCCGATGGAACCCATGCTTTCCCCGCCGTTGAAGGGCGAAGGAAAGTGGTCGTCGACGGACAAAGACCCGTTCATCCTCAAGAACCCCGGCGCGTCTTCGCCGTTCGTGTTCTCGTTCATCCGCAGCGATCGGAAGCGCATCTATTCACAGGTGTTCGTCACGCTTTGGGATCCACGTCAGGTCGAACTGCACGCGATGAGCGGAACCGTGGAGCCGAAGAGCGCCACGGGCGAGACCGGGCCGGGCATGGTCCCGCGAACGCCGGCTGTCATGGGGCGCATCTTGGGTGGTTTCAACGGCGGCTTCCAAGCCATCCACGGCGAGTTCGGGATGATGGCGGAGAAGGTCCTGTATTTGCCGCCCAAGCCGTTCGGAGCCACCGTGGCCGAACTGAGCGATGGCTCGACCGCGTTCGGCACGTGGCCCGAAGAAGCCCCCGTGCCCGACAACATCGTCTCGTTCCGACAGAACATGACCGCGCTGCTCCAAGACGGCGTGATCAATCCCTACAAGCGACACTGGTGGGGCGGCGTCCCTCCCGGCTGGACCGAGGAAGCACGCACCGTGCGCAGCGCGCTGTGCATGACCAAGGAAGGCTTCATCGGTTACTTCTACGGCTCGAGCGTCGACCCGGACGTGCTGGCGCTGGCCATGCAGCGCGCGCGTTGCAGCTACGGGGTGCACCTGGACATGAATCCCGGACACACCGGGCTCGAGTACTATCGCGCCGGACCCGCCGGCACGCTGCCGAAACTGAGCCGCCCGCTCGATGACGTTTCCGAGGCGCGCGGTCCGGTACCCGGCATGGCCGGCTGGGAGTTCATGGGCCGGCGCATGATTCGCCTGATGGCGCTGATGAACTTCCCTCGCTACATCAACACCGAGCAGCGCGATTTTTTCTACCTCACTCTGCGTCACATTTTGCCGGGCGATCCGCTACCGGTCGTGGTGAAGCCGGACGAGCCCGGCGAGGGCGTTTGGAGCGTGCAAGGGCTCCCGCAATTTGGCTGGCCGTACGCGATCGCCAAAACGACCCTGCGGCCCGACGCGACGCGTCCCGAGACGCGCGTGGGCTTGATGCGCTTGGATCCCAAGTTCCTGCGAGTCGTGCGGCTCGAGAACGCGAGCGGGCAACACGTGCTCGATATTGCTCAACCGCTCGGTGAGGGCATCGGCGAGCTCGCGCTCTATCACGATGGCGCCCGCTTCTCGATCTCGGCGAGCGTGCCGCCCAGCTCGACGCTCGTCACGCGCGGGTTCGCCGCTTCGGAGGCGATCAGCAATAGCGCGACCTCCGCGATGGGCATCGACGCCGCAGGGATGTTGGTGTTCGTGCGCTTCACCGCGGGCGCGCGCCCCAGTGGTGAGGGGGATTTGTTGAAAGAGCTGTTGAAACGCCTCGGCTGCAGCTCGAGCCTGTTTTTCTTGCGGCCGCTCGGCGTAGCGGTCGGCGAAGGGCGCGACCGTGACGGGGCAACCGCCGATCCGAATGGCGCCCCTTCGAATCAGGGTGTGGGATTGGTGCGCGCCGAGGGCCCTGGCGCACGTCGCCTATTTCCCGACACGCCGGTCGTGCCGCCGTCGGTTTGGGCCCTCCTGCAGCAAAAGCGCGTGCGTTACCGCTGACTCTTTCGGCAGCCAGCGCAATGTGAACGATATCAGCGCGACAAACCCTCGGCGTGATCGACAACGATCGACGATGTTTCCCTTTGCGTCGGCTCGGCCCCGCGCATTTGTTTTAATATTTCTCGCCAAGATGCGGCAAGGGAGGGTATCGTGCGCTGACGAATTCCGCTGCAAATAGCGGTAATTTCCCCGGACTCGGGGGCGGGTGGCAGATCGCCCGAACCACCCGGACGGAGGATCTTCGGGTCGGGGACGCGAACAGGCGTTGCCGGCGGCCGAGATTCAACTATCTAAAGAGCGAAAGCGATGAGCGACAAGGCCGGTTCTGATCTGGACGTTTTCGACGGGCTCGCAGCCAAGAAGTCGCGCCCAAGTGGCGCGCCCGCACCGCGCGGGCCTGCTGCGCCTCCGTCGTCGGCCACCCGCCAGAAAACGCTGCTCGGCTTAGCCGCGCCGGTCGCGCCGGGCGCGCGTCCCGCCGGTGGCCCGCCGCCGCCGCCGACGCCGAGCCGTCCGCCGGCACCGCCGCCGCCTCGCAGCAGCATCCCGGCCCCCCCCTCCAAGACCTCGACCAGCAGTGGTGGTTTCCCGATCCCACCCCCGCCGCCAAGCCCCTCCTCCATCGGCAATCCCTCTCCCGCGCCGCTGGCTGAATCGGACGACGACACGGCGAGCATGGTGATGCCGCCTCCCCCGCCGCCGATTGCAGTCCCGGCCAGCAGTAACCCCGGGCGCGTCACCAGCGCCAAGTCGGCGGACGAGGAAAACACGCCCGTTCCAGCCAAGGCCGAGGCAAAGCCCGGCGTCGACATCGACTGGGACGACGAAGACGAAGCGACCATGGTCTTCGACAAGAGCGTCGAAGACACCGCGCGTTCGTTGCTGCACAGCGCGCCGCCTCCGGGCATGCCCCCGGCTCCGCTGCCCGCCGCTGGCGCCCCGCCGCCCGCGCGCCAATCGACGCTCCTGACGCGGCCGCCGACCCCCAGCGTCCCGCCGCCCACCCTGCCGCGGGCGCCGCTGCCGCCGCCAAAGGCAGTTCCCGCGCCGTACGTTGCTCCGGTTCCTCCTCCGCAGGCCGTCTTCGAGCCGCCCCCGATCGCCCAGCAAAGTGGCAGTAGCCGCGGGCTGATGATCGGCGCGGTCGTGCTGGCGCTCGCCGGCGCCGGTGCCGCGGCGATGTTCCTGATGCCCAAGAAGGGCTCCATGGTCCTAACCGTGGCCGGCCCGGGCAATAAATCGATCGACACGGTCGAGGTGTACGTCGACGGCGCAAAGAAGTGCGAGGCGTCGCCCTGCCGCGTCATCGATCTGGCGGCCGGCACGCATCTCGTGAAGGTCACTGCTGCGGGTTATCAACCCACGGCTGATCAAGCCGTCAAGATCACCAGCGGTGACGAAGCCGTACAGAACATCGCGCTCACTCGCGCGAGTGAAGGCACCGGCATCCGCGTGACCGCGGAAGGTCGCGGCATCAAGCTGTCGGTCGACGGCAAAGAGGTCGGTCCGTTGCCGCAAGAGCTCAAGGAGCTCTCGCCGGGCGATCACCTCGTGCACCTCGACGGCGGCGAGCGCTACGACTCGTTCGAGAAGCACATCGTGGTCGAAGCCGACCAAATGCAAACCCTCGAGCCGAAGCTGCGGGTGAAGAAGGGCTTGGCGACCATCAAGCTCGGTGACAACGCAGAAGGGGCGAAGGTGCTGCTCGTCAGCGGCGCGGAGCGTCGTCCGATCCAGAACCTGCCCATCACGGTCGATATCTCGGTCGAGAAGCCCTACAGCATCGTCGCCAGCAAGCGCGGCTTCAGTGATTTCGAGCAGCGCGTCGCCTTCGAGGACGGCCAAGCGGAGCGCACGTTCCTCGTCAACCTGACGGCCGCGGGCAGCGAAGCGCCTGCGCCTGCTCCCGCGCCTGCGCCGGCCCCCGTGCCGCACGGCAATTCCGCGCCAGCCCCCGGCCCAGCTCCGGCGCCCGCCCCTGCTGCCAAGCCGGCGGCGACCGGCAACGGCACGGTGAACCTGAATGCCATCCCCGTCTCCAACGTGCTGCTGGACGGCCGCCCCATGGGTCAAACACCGCGCATGGGCGTGAGTGTCCCGCCCGGGCCGCACACGGTGGTGTTCGTGAATTCGGAATTCGGTCGCAAGGCGAAGACGATCAACGTCGAAGCGGGCAAGTCGGCCACGGTCGTCGTCCGCTTCCCGTAGACGGAGCGCGCGTGAGCGTCTGCGCGGGCGAGCACTGATGCGTGCATTGACGCCACTCGAACTCGCCGCTGCGGTGTCCTTGGCCGGCACCATCGCGGCGACGATGATTCCGAACTTTCTTCGCAACCTGCACGCTTCGCGATTGTCGGAGCCAGTCGAAGGTCTGAAGCGCATGGCCGCGCACGCGACCCTGCGCGCGGCGGGCTTGCCGCCCGAGAGCGCCTACCCCGCGAGCGCGCCCTTCACGCCGGCGGTCACGCCGCGCGGTGAGCTCGTGCTCGACCCACCAGGCACCTGGGACAGCCCGACCTGGCGCACGCTCGACTTCGCGTTCGATGCTCCGCACGCCTATGCTTTTGCTTTCGAAAGCAGCAACACGGACGCTCGCTCGACATTCACCGCGCGTGCCCGCGGCGACTTGGACGGCGACGGCGTGACGAGCAGCTTCGTGATCTCCGGTTCGGTCGAGCGCGGCGCGGAGCCGAAACTAGAGCCCATGGAGATCAATCGCGAGGTCGAGTGAGGCAGCGTCAGCCGGCTCGAACCCGCCGGAAGACGGTTTGAAACAGCCGCAGGTGTGCGCGATTCACCCACGTGTACAGCCGCTGAACCGTGGGCGAGCGACCGTCCCTCACTGAATCCGCGGCTCGCGCTGCCGCTTGGCAGAGGGACGTTGTATATTCGAAACGTTAGGACGCCCCATGCCAAGCACCGAGTCAAGAGTTGCCGAGCGTGCCCGCGCACGCGGCTTCACGCTGGTCGAACTGATGGTGGTCGTCACCATCGTGGGCATCCTGGCGGCGATCGGCCTCGTCTCTTACCGCAAGTACGTCATGCACTCGAAGACGGCGGAGGTGCCGGCGATGTTCATGAGCATCAAGATCGCGGAAGAGGCGTACAAGGACGAGAAGTTTCGTTACTTGGGTCCCTCGGGCATCACGCTGTCCGGCTACTACCCAGCCAATACCAAACCCGGACAACAGAAGATGAACTTCGCCGGCGCGGGTACGGGGCAGAGCGACTGGCAAACCTTGGCCGTGCAGTCGAACGCGCCAGTGCTGTTCGTCTACGCTTGTGCCGCCGGACTGTCCTCTGATTCAGTCCCCTCCCTCTCTCCCGACATTAGCGTCGGCAACTGGCCGTCCGCCATGGCCGCCCCCTGGTACGTCATCAAAGCCAAGGCCGATCTACGCGGCGATGGCGTGTATACCTATTTCGGCACCAGCAGTTTCAGCGGTGACTTGTATTCGGCCAACGACTAGGCTCGGCGTGAGGCCCGGTTTTCGGGCGCATGATTTGCGATGCAGTCCCGGCGAAGCAACGTCATCGCGCTGATAGCCATCGCGCTCGCGGCGCTTTCGGTGAACGCCCTGCGTCGCCCGCTGAGCGAGCGCTTCCTGGCCGTCAAAGTGAACAGCGACGTCTTCGCGCTCCCGCCTCCGAGCCAGGTCGTGACGATGAGCCTCGGGTACCGCGCTGCACTCGCGGATCTGATCTTCGCCCACGTGTTGGTCTCGACGGGGATCCACGTGCAAGAAAAACGCAGCTTCGAGTTCGTCGATAAATACATCGAGACCGTCAACGAGCTCGATCCGAAGTTCGCCGCGCCGTACCGCATGGCAGATGGGCTGATCACGCTGCAGGCGAAGGCAGTGGGGCCGGAGGCGTACCGACAAGCCAGGCGCATTCTGGAGCGCGGCATGGCCGAGCTGCCCTACGATCAAGCGCTTTGGACCACCGCCGGTCAGTTCCTTGCGTACCTCGGGCCGACCGCGTTCACGGATCAGAAAGAGCTCGACGACTGGCGCCTAGCAGGCGCGCGCGCGCTCGCTCGCGCCTGTGAGCTCGTCGGGAGCGATCAGAACCTGCCTCATCAGTGCGTGGTCGCAGCTGGACTCTTGACCAAGTCGGGGCAAGCGCTCGCTTCACGGCAATTCCTCGAGCGCATGCTGCAGGTGAACGACGACCCGGAGATCCGAACGCTGGTCAGCGCGCTCTTGAAAAAAGCCGTCGGCTCGGCGGAACTGGAGCGCGTGCAGGCGCATCGAGATGCGTTCATGCAAGCCTGGGGCAATGACTTGCCGTTCGTGTCGCGCGGGGCCATCTCGGCGATCGGCCCGAGTTGGGACAGCGCGGCGTGCGCTTCGATAAGCGCCGATTGCGCTACTTCTTGGCGTGCTTGGGGAGCGGCGCGCGAACGCTTACTTGGTACGACAGACGCGCT
>Ga0134124_10002890_pt1 | contig 13853 bp, 14 predicted proteins | sample KB304_FD_96880 | JGI IMG/M metagenome (GOLD analysis project Ga0134124, IMG submission 96880) | Terrestrial soil microbial communities without Nitrogen fertilizer from Kellogg Biological Station, Michigan, USA - KB3-0-4 | ecosystem: Environmental > Terrestrial > Soil > Unclassified ... | reverse complement strand
CCGCATCGCCCAGCAGAGCGTCTGGAAGAAGTTCCTGCTGCAGGGCCAGCCCATGATCGCGAGCACCGAGACGCTGATCCTCCTGCCCCTGCCGGAGTGGCCGTTCGTGGCCCCGGCGCACTCCGCCTTCTACGAGCTCCGCGACCATCGTCTGCACCCGGGGACGACGACGCAGTGGCTCGATGCCTGGCGGCGGGGGATGGCGATCCGGGAGAAGTTCTCGAGGCCGATCGGGGTCTGGCAGTCCGACATCGGCGAGCTGAACCGAATGGTCTCCCTGTGGCCGTACAGCAGCCTGCAGCAGCGCCACGACGTCCGCCGCGAGGCCAACAAGGACCCGCTGTGGCAGGAGACGGTGGCGGCGCTCGCGCCCCTGATGCAGCGCATGGAGGCGACGATCCTCGTCCCCACCGAGGCCTCCGGCCTGCAGTAGGGCCCAGGGCCCGCCGCCCCTCCGCGCGGCCCCCGCGTCATTGACAGTCCCCGCGGATCGCCGCATCATTCACCGCGCGCACCGTTTCCGTTCCGGGTCGGGTGGCTGCGATCGCTCACCACCCAGCGCGTGTGCCGCTGATCGAAGGGAGCTCGGTATGGACATCGTCGACTCGCAAGTGCACCTCTGGGCCGCCGACTCGCCCACCCGCCCCTGGCCACCCGGCCGCGCCCAGGAAGCCCAGAAGCCCTATCCGATCAGCAAGGAAGCCATGCTCTTCCAGATGGACCTGGCCGGCGTCCGCCGCATCGTCGTCGTGCCGCCCTCGTGGGAGGGCGACCGCAACGACGTGGCCCTCGAGGCCGCGCGCGCCTACCCCGACCGGTTCGCCGTGATGGGCCGGCTGGCCATGGGCGATCCCGCCAGCCGCGCGCTGGTCGCCGGCTGGCGCAAGCAGCCGGGCATGCTCGGGATGCGCTTCACGTTCCACAACGAGCACTATCGCCACTTCCTCACCGAGGGGACCGGCGACTGGCTGTGGCCGGCCGCGGAACGCGCCGGTGTGCCGCTGATGGTGCTCATGCCGGGCATGCTCGATCACCTCGATCGCATCGCCGGCAAGCACCCGGGCCTCAAGCTCGTCATCGACCACGTCGGCCTCAACGTGCGCGGCAAGGGCCCCAAGGTCTTCGAGGACCTGCCCGCCGTGTGCGCGCTGGCCAAGCATCCCAACGTGGCCATCAAGGCCTCGGGGATGCCGTCGCTCTCGCAGGAGCGCTATCCGTTCCGTGACCTGCACCCGCACATCCGCTCGCTGGTCGACGCCTTCGGCCCCAGGCGCGTGTTCTGGGGCACCGACCTCACCCGCATGCCGTGCACGTACTACGAGTGCATCACGCTCTTCACCGAGCATCAGCCGTGGCTGAAGGGCGAGGACCTGGACTGGGTCATGGGGCGCGGGGTGTGCGAGTGGCTGGGCTGGCCGCTGACCAAAGCGAGCTGACCATGAAATTCACCTGGTTCAACCTGATGCCGTGGCCGTACCTGCCGGACGACTTCCGCGAGAAGCATCGCTCGGTGTGGGTCGACATTCCCAACACGCTCTACGATCCGCGCAAGGGTCACCACGTCTACCACACGTACCTCGACCAGCTCGAGTACGCGGAGACCCTCGGCTTCGACGGCATCGGGTGCAACGAGCACCACCAGAACGGCTATGGATTGATGCCCTCGCCCAATCTCATCGCGGCAACCCTGGCTCGACGGACGTCGCGTGCCGCGCTCTGTGTCATCGGAAACTCGATCGCCGGCTACAACCCTCCTATTCGAGTGGCCGAGGAGTTCGCGATGCTGGACGTCATCTCGGGCGGCCGGCTCATCGCCGGCTTCCCGGTCGGCACGCCGATGGACACCAACTTCTGCTACGGCCAGATCCCGGCGCTCACGCGTGACAAGTACCGCGAGGCGCACGAGATGATCATGAAGGCCTGGGCCAGCGAGGAGCCGTTCGCCTTCGACGGCAAGTACAACCAGCTGCGGTGGGTCAACTGCTGGCCCAAGCCCATCCAGAAGCCGCACCCGCCGATCTACATCCCGGGCGGCGGCTCGATCGAGACGTGGGACTTCTGTCTCGACTACGACTACAACTACTCCTACCTGTCGTTCTTCGGCTACCTGCGCGGCAAGTCGCTGCTGGACGGCTACTGGGAGCGCGTGGCCAAGCGCGGCAAGGACGACTCGCCCTACCGCGCCGCCTTCGCCCAGATCATCTGCGTCGCCGATACCGACGCCGAGGCCGAGCGCCTCTACGCCGAGCACGTCCTCTACTTCTTCAACCGGTGCCTGCACGTGTTCCCGCCGTTCGCCGACCCGGCGGGGTACCGGACGATGGCGACGATCAAGCACGGAGCGCTGGCGCAGCTCACGCTGGCCCGCCAGAAGATCCTCGAGAACCTCACCTGGAAGCAGCTGATCGACGAGCGCTTCATCATCGCGGGCAGCCCCGAGACCGTGCGCCAGCAGCTCGAGGAGTGCATCAAGGGCCTGCGCATCGGCCACCTGTTCTGTCTCTTCCACAACGGCAACATGCCCGACTGGAAGACGCGCCACTCCTCCAAGCTGTTCGCCGAGAAGGTCATGCCCCACCTGCGCGACCTCTGGCCCGAGTGGAAGCACGACGAGCGCTGGTGGATGCACCCCATGGACGATCGCCTGCGCCCCGAGGAGCGCCGCCCCGGCGCCGAGCAGAGCGGTGCGGAGTGGTCGCGATGAAATGGCAGGTCGTCGAGACGAAGAAGGGCACGCGCTGCCGGGTGCTGGAGGGGGGCAGCGGCGCCCCGCTCCTGTTCCTGCACAGCGCCGGCGGTCTGCTGCGCGACAACCCGTTCCTCGACCGGCTGGCCCAGCGCTATCACGTGCTGGCCCCCGAGTGGCCGGGCTACGGCGAGTCGACCGGCGAAGAGCTGCTCGAGGACATGCTCGATTTCACGCTGCACGGCTGGGACCTGGTCGACGCCCTCGGCCTGCGGCACCCACACCTGGTCGGTCACTCGATGGGTGGGATGATCGCCGCGGAGATGGCGTGCCTGGCCCCGCGCGAGGTCGGCAAGCTGGCGCTCGCGAGCCCGGCCGGCCTGTGGCTGGACGAGCACCCGATCCCCGACATCTTCGCGATGCTGCCCTATCAGCTGGCCGAGGTGCTGTTCCACGATCCGGCGGCGGGCCAGGCACTGCTCACCGGCGGCGCCGATCTCTCGGACATGGACGCGCTCAAGGACTTCTACCTCAGCTCACAGCGGCGGCTGACCATGGCGGGCAAGATCCTGTTCCCGATCCCCAACCGCCGTCTCTCCAAGCGCCTCTATCGCCTCACCGCCGAGACGCTGCTCGTCTGGGGCGCCTCCGACCGGCTCATCGTGCCCGCCTACGCCGGCCACTGGCAGGCGCTCATCCCGGGCGCGCGGGTCGAGATGATCGAGGCCGCCGCCCACATGCTCCCCTACGAGCAACCGGAGGCGTTCGCGCGAGTGCTCTCCAGCTTCCTGGGCTAGGCGGCGGCGTGGGCACCGTCATCAGCTTCGACATCGACGGCACGCTGGAGATCGGCGATCCGCCGGGCATCATCACCATCGACGCCGTGCGCGCGGCTCGCCGGCTCGGCTACCTCGTCGGCACCTGCTCGGACCGGCCGCTCGCCCACCAGCGACAGCTCTGGCAGCAGCGGCTCGACCTGAACCCCGACTTCACCGTGCTCAAGCACCGCCTGGCCGAGGTGAAGGCGGCGTTCACGGCGGTCGCGTACTATCACATCGGCGACACCGACGTCGACGAGCACTACGCGGGCCTCGCCGGCTTCCGCTTCCTGCGCGCCGACGCCGCCTCGTTCCGCGCCTGGGGCCCCGAGCTCTTCGGCCCCGAATAGGAGCAGACCGTAGCAGAGGAGCGTCACGGCTCCGCCGCGACGCTCCGAACGTTGGGGGGTGGGGGCCATATCGGGGCTCCCCACCAGAAAAGGACACCACGATGAGCGACGACGGCATCCGCCTCTACGACCCCACCGCCGAGCCGCGCAAGATTGTCGCGCAGCTGGCGCCGCGCCTGACGAGTCTGGCCGGCAAGCGCATCGGCATCCTCGACAACAGCAAGGCCAACGCCGGCGTGCTGATGCTCGCGATGACGAAGATCCTCCAGGAGCGCTACGGCGTGGGCGAGGTCGTCAAGCGCGACAAGCCGGTGGCCGGGCCGCCGTCGCCGGAGGCGCTCGCCGCGCTCTCCGAGTGCGACTTCGCCCTGGTCGGCAGCGCCGATTGAGGGTCCTGCACGTCGTGGAGTATCCACGGCTCAATCATGCTGGAGCAGCGCGGCGTTCCCACGGCCACGATGGGCACCTTCGAGTTCGAGGCGCTGGCGCGCCTGGAGGCGGAGAACCGCGGCATCGCGGATCTGCCGCTCGCCCTCATCCCCCATCCGCTCGGCGGCATCCATGAGGACGAGGTCGTGCGCAAGGCCGGCCTCGCGCTGGAGGCGGTGCTCAAGGCGGTGATGCGGTCATGAGCGGCCACGGACCCGCCGCCACCATCTTCACCTTCCCCGGCGCCTTCGAGGAGATCGACGCGCACTACCAGGAGCGCGGCTGGACGGACGGGCTGCCGATCGTCCCGCCGACGGAGACGCGCGTGCACGAGTTCCTGAAGCAGACCGCGCGCGATCCGCGTGAGATCGTGGGCGTGCTGCCGCCGCGCCAGGGCGAGGCGACGATCGAGAAGATCGCCGCCAACGCCGTGATGGCCGGCTGCCGCCCGGAATACTTGCCGGTCATCCTGGCCGCCATCGAGGCGCTGGCGGATCCGCTGTTCAATCTCGATTCCGTCCAGGCCACCACGCACCCGGTGGCGACCTTGCTCGTGGTCAACGGCCCGATCGCCCGCGCGATCGGGTTGCAGGCCGGCTACAACGCGTTCGGCCAGGGCTTCCGGGCCAACGTCACCATCGGCCGCGCCGTGCGGCTGGTGCTGATGAACGTGGGCGGCGGCCTGCCCGGACGCGGCGATCGCGCCACCCAGGGCACGCCGGCCAAGATCGCCTACTGCGTCGCCGAGAACGAAAACGAGAGCCCGTGGGAGCCGCTGCACGTGGAGGCCGGGCTGCCGGCCGACACCAGCACGGTCACCGTGTTCGGCTGCGAGGGCCCGCACAACATCCAGGACCACTACAGCAACACCGCGCTCGGCGTGCTCCTCACCGTGGCCGGCGCCATGGGCCAGGCCGGGAGCAACAATCTGCTCGGCCGCGGCTGGCCGCTCCTGTCGCTCGGGCCCGAGCACGCGGCCACCATCGCGAAGGAGGGCTACACCAAGCAGAAGGTCAAGGAGTTCCTCTTCGAGCACGCGCGGTACCCGCTGGCGCGGCTCGGCCTCGAGTACCAGCGCCAGCAGATCGAGCGCTGGGGTGTCGTGGACGCGCCCGACACCATGGTTCCGATCGTGTCCAGGGCTGAGGACATCAGCGTCATCGTGGCCGGCGGCGCCGGCAAGCACTCGTCCTGGCAGCCGACGTTTGGCAACGGCACCCACTGGACGCGACGGACGATCGCGCGGTGACGACGGCGGGGCGCCGCCCATGACGAACCGCGAGCGCGTGATGGCGGCGCTGTGGGGCGAGCCCGTCGATCGGGTCCCCCTGTCCTTCTGGATGCACCACTTCGTGGCGGAGAACACGGTCAAGGAGTTCGTCGCGGAGTCGCTCCGTCTCGCGCGACAGTTCGGCTGGGACTACCTGAAGCCGCAATCCCGCGCCCAGTGCTTCGCCGAGGCGTGGGGGCTGCAGTACCGCGCCTCGGGCGAGCGGGCGGTGCCGTACACGCGCACGCACGCCCCGTGCGCGGGAGCCGCCGAGCTCCGCCGTCTGCAGCCGGCCGATCCCGCCGCCGGCGCGCTCGGCGAGCAGCTCGACGCGCTCCGTCAGATCCGCGCGGGCGTCGGGCCCGACACGCCGATCATCTGGACGGTGTTCTCGCCGATGATGGTCGTGCCGTACCTCCTGCCCGGCGGCGTCGAGCAGGCGCTCGCGATCGCGCGAGAGGAACCGGGGGCGCTCGAGGCCGCGCTCGCCATCATCGCGCACACCCTCGCCGGCTACACGCGCCTCGCCCTCGAAGCCGGCGCCGACGGCCTCTTCTACGCGACGAACGTCGCCCGGCGCGGCCTGCTCTCCCCGGCGGAGTGCCGGCGCTTCCAGCGACCGTACGATCTGCAAATCCTGGCCGCCGCCGCGCCCGGCCCGTTCAACATGCTCCACGTGTGCGGCGCCGGCGTGCTGTTCGACGAGTTCGTGGACTACCCTGTTCACGCCATCTCGTGGGCGCAGGCCGAGGGCAATCCGTCGCTGCCCGACGCCCACCGGCGCACCGGCCGCGCGGTCGTGGGCGGGCTGCCGGCGAAACCGGTGATCGCCACGCTGACGCCCGAGGTCGTCGCCGGCCACACGCGGGCCGCCGTTCGCGCGATGAAAGGCCGGGCGCTCCTGCTCGGGCCCGACTGCTCGATCAACCCCGACACACCCGAGCCCCTGCTACACGCCGCCCGAGCCGCGCGCGACGAGAGCGCGGCCGGCAGTCCTCAACGGACCTGACCGGCCGTTGGCCAGCGCTCGCCTGGCGCTGTGGCTGGTCCTGCTGGTCGGCGCCGCGTCCGGCGGCGTCTACGTGGCGGATCGCCTGGTCTTCGCCCCCGGTCGCGAGATGGAGCGCAAGCTGGCGGAGCGCGACGCCCAGATCCAGGCGCTCAAGGAGCGCGCGCAGGTGCTGGAGGCCGCCGTCCGGCTCCTCCGCCACACCGAGCGCCGCGCCCGGATCGTCGTGCTGGACCAGGGCCCCGGCACCGAGGGGCACCTCGTCACGCGCATCCGGTTCAGCGAGCTCAACCCCGGCGGCGAGCCCATCGGCGAGTCGCGGGAGTTCACGGTCACCGGTGACGAGGTCTACGTCGACACGCTGGTGATCAAGTTCGAGGACGAGTTCGTCACCGCCGGCGACGCGCTCAAGGGGCGCTCGCTCCTCCTCTTCCGCCGCATCTTCGGCGACCGCCTCCGCCCCGTCGACGCGCACGTCCTCGACCGCGAGGGGCAGATGCCCCAGGCCTACGCGGCCGAGAAGGCACCGAGCGCGTTCGAGCGGGACCTGTGGGCGCAGTTCTGGACGCTCGCCAACGACCCCGCCGAGGCCAAGCGCCGCGGCGTCCGCGCCCTGCACGGCGAGGCGGTTTCGACGAAGCTGCGCAAGGGTGGCGTCTACGCCGTCACCTTCCGCTCGACCGGAGAGCTGACGATCCAGCCGAGCCCGTAGCGGTCGTCCCGGCGCGCGCCGTCGTGCTGATCTTGGCGCGCCAGGCGCCGGGTGGCTCGCCCGCGTGGCGCCGGAATGCGCGATTGAACGCGGCCTCCGACTCGTAGCCCACCTGATCGGCGATGGCGGCCAGCCCGGCGTGTCCGTCGCGGAGGAGTTGGGCGGCGAGCTGCAGACGCCACCGCGTCAGGTAGCGCATCGGCGGCTCCCCGACGAGCCGCGCGAAGCGATCGGCCAGGAGCGAGCGCGAGGTCCCCACGTGCCGCGCGAGGCTCGTGACCGTCCACCGCTCGCGGGGCCGCGCGTGCAAGTGCTGCAACGCCCCCCCGACGATCGGATCGTTCACCGCGCCGAGCGAGCCGGCGGCGCCCGGCGGCAACGAGGCCACGTGGCCTCGCAGCACCTCGATGAACAGCAGCTCGGCCAGGCGCGCCTGCAGGCAACCGCTACCGGCCCGCGCCAGCTCCGCCTCGCCGCTGAGCTGGTGGATGCCCGAGGCCAGCAGCGATCCTTCAATCTCCGGCGGCGTCCGCACGACCAGCAGCCGGGGCAGCGTCTTCAGCATCGGGTTGAACAGCAGCTCGTCACAGTGCAGGACGCCGCAGATCATCCGGGTGAGCGCGCCGCCGCCGCCGTGCACCACGCGCGGCACGCCGCCGTGGGCCGGCGCGGCTCTCGCCAGCGTCGTGATCGGGACCGGGTCCGGCTCCGCTCCACTGCCCAGCGTGTGCACGTCGGCGTAGGGGAGCACCGCCAGCGTGCCGGCCGACAGCGCGACGCGCTCGCCGGCCGCGACCTCGATCCAGCAGTGACCGTGCGTCACGACGTGCAGGATGGCGAGCCGCCGGGCGCCCGGCATCAGCAGGCGCGCGAGCTGGGCGGGCTGCGGCGTCTGCACCGCCCACGGCGCCGAGAGCTCGCCGCGCAGCAGGATCGCGCCCGAGACGCGCACGGCCCGCAGGAGATCCGAGAGCACGTCGAGCGACGGCGTCTCGAGCAAGACTTCTGGCGTGTCGATCATTGCGCCGATCCCGCGGTGCTCCCGATACTGCAGCCATGCTCGCGGCCCGGCCGGGCACGAGTGAGACACGCAGATAGAGGAGGACACCGATGGCGCCGAACATGGAGAAGCTGAACGAGTTCCTGGGCCACTTCGTCAACGACCTGGGCGCGACGTTTCACGCCGGCATGGTCGTGATCGGCGAGAAGCTGGGGCTGTACAAGGCGCTCGCGAACGGACCGATGACGCCGGCCGATCTCGCCGGCAAGACGGGGACCGACGAGCGGTACGTGCGCGAATGGCTGCACTCGCAAGCCGCCGGCGGCTACGTCACCTACGACGCCGCCGGCGGGACGTTCCGACTGACCGAGGAGCAGGCGATGGCGCTCGCCGACGAGAACAGCCCCGCCTATATCCCCGGCGCCTTCGAGCTGGCCACCGGCTCGCTGCTGGCGGTCCCGCGCATCACCGAAGCGTTCCGGAGCGGCGCCGGCATGGGCTGGCACGAGCACGACGCCGGCGTCTTTCGCGGCTGCGAGCGGTTCTTCCGCCCCGGCTACGCCGCCAACCTCGTCAGCGCCTGGCTGCCCGCGCTGGACGGCGTCGAGCGGACGCTGAAGGCCGGCGCCCGCGTCGCCGACGTCGGCTGCGGCCACGGCGCCTCCACCATCCTGATGGCGCAGGCCTATCCGAAGTCCACGCTCGTCGGCTTCGACTACCACGAGGGATCCATCGCGGCCGCCCGGGTCGCCGCCGAGCGCGCCGGCGTCGCCGAGCGGGTCCGCTTCGAGGTGGTCAGGGCCAAGGAGTTTCCAGGCCGCGACTACGACCTGGTGACGATGTTCGACTGCCTGCACGACATGGGCGATCCGGCCGGGGCGGCGAAGCACATTCGGCAGGCGCTGAAGCCCGACGGAGCCTGGATGATCGTCGAGCCGTTCGCGAACGACGACGTCCGCGACAACCTCAACCCGGTGGGCCGCGTGTACTACTCGGCCTCCACGCTGCTGTGCACGCCGTCCTCGCGCGCCCAGGAGGTCGCCACGTGCCTGGGTGCCCAGGCCGGCGAGGCGCGCCTGCGCCAGGTCGTCACCGCCGGTGGCTTCCGGCGGTTCCGGCGCGCGGCGGAGACGCCGTTCAACATGGTCTTCGAAGCCCGGCCCTGATCGGCAATGGGACGGCGCGCCGCCGGCTGGCGTCACAGCAGCTCCGCGATGGCCGCGGCGGCGCGCCGGGCCCCACCCGCCTCCACGTCCCGGTAGCACACCGGGCGTGAGAGGCCCTGGGCGACGGCGTGGGCGAGCGCCTCGGGATCGAGGCGGTCGTAGTCCATGCGGATCCCCGCCCCGTAGCGGGCGAGGCGGTGCGGCACGTGCAGGTTCTGCTCGAAGTGGTTGCGCAGCGGAACGTAGATGAACGGCCGCTTCGTCGCCGTGAGCTCCATGCAGGTCGAGAGGCCGCCCTGGACGACGGCGAGGTCGCTGGCCGCCAGGTGCGCGTAGAGGTCCGGCACGAAGCGGCGATACTCGACGCCCGGCATCGGCGGCAGCGCCGCCGGATCGACGCGCGGCCCCGCCACCACGATCAGCCGCAACGACGGCTCCTGGCGGCGAAGCACCGGCGCGGCGGCGATCACCTTGCGCAGCAGGTGGACGCCGACGGCGGTGCCGCCGACGGCGGCGAAGACCACGCGCTCGTCGGCCCGGAAGCCCAGCCGGTCCCGCAGCGCCGCCCGGTCGGCGAACTCCTTGGGATCGAAGGGCAGGATGTATCCCGGGAATTGAAAGTGCTCGCGGGTCCAGTCGCGGATGCGCGGCAGCCCGGGACCGAAGTCGTCGGGCACGATGTCGTCGGGATCGCCGACGAAGAGCGCCCGATCGCGCACGCGCGGGAAGCGGGCGATCTGCTCCACCATCTCCGCGTTGTAGTCGGCGGTGAGAGCCGCCTCGCGCGCGCCGGCCGCTCCGGCCATCGGCAGCCAGCCGACGAAGTCGGTGAGCCAGACGAACGGCACCCGCTTCAGCTCGGGGTTCTCGTGCAGGTAGTAGTCCACCTCCCACGCCTCGTCGCCCACCACGAGGTCGTAGGGCTCCGCCTCCAGCAGGTCGTGGAGGACCATGAAGTTGGCGATCAGGATCTCGTCCATGTTGCGCCAGGCGTGGAAGGCGTGCAGGTCGTGCTCGCCCGCCTCGGACTCGAAGTGCGCCGACTCGCCGGCCAGCAGGCGGCTGGCCGGATGCACGGTCTCCCCGCGCGCCTCGAGGACGCGCGTCACCGGGTCCTGGGCCAGCCAGTGCACCTCGAGCTCGGGCCGGGCCTCGCGCAGCGCCGCGGCGATCGCGACGTCACGCAGCGCGTGGCCGAGCCCGATCGGGCTGGAGACGAACAAGACGCGACGGCGGCGCGCGCGGGGTCGAACCCAGCGGGTCGCCGGCGGCGTCCCCGCGCGCAGGAAGTCGCGCACCTGGAGGTTGAACCGAATCGGATCGCGCGCGTGGGGCGCGTGGCCCGACCCCTCGAAAGCGACGAGGGACGACCCCGCGATGGCCGCGTGCGCGCGCTCGGAGATCGCGAAGGGACGGATCCGATCGCCGGTGCCGTGGATCAGGAGCGTCGGTACCCGCACGGCGGCGAGCAGCTCGGCCAGCGGCGTGGCGCAGACGGCCTCGTCCACGGTGGCGGCCAGGACCGCGGGTGTCGTCTCCAGCGCCCACTCGACACCGTCCTCCCACTGCTTGGTCGAGTGCGGCTCCGAGCACAGCTCGGTGAAGAAGAACTCGACGAAGTCGCGGTAGTGGTCCGCCCAGTAGTGGGCGTTGTACTTCTGCCAGCCGTCGTACCGCTCGCGCACCTCGCGAAACCCCGCGCGGGCGCCTTCCGACAGCGCCGAGCCGACGAGCACGAGGCGGTCCACCCGGTCGGGATGCCGGGCCGCGAGGAGAATCCCCTGCCAGGCACTGCGCGAGAAGCCCACCAGCGAGGCACGCGCGGTGGTGGTGGCGTCGAGCACGGCCAGCGCGTCGGCGGCGGCCCGGTCGTGGTCGTAGCCGGTGGCGGGCCGCCCGGACCGGCCGTTGCCAGGCGCGTCGTAGGTGAGGACGCGGAAGTGCCGCGCGAAGTAAGCCAGCTGGGCCTTCCACATCCGGCTGTGGACGATCTGCCAGGGCGGGATGAACAGCACGGTCGACTCACCGGTGCCGTACTCCTCCCAGGTGATCGGCACGCCCGCGTTCGACGTCACACCCTCACGGTCGGGATACCGCGCTCGCATTGCTGCACCTCCTACAGGAGCGCCGCCGATCGGCCGGCCGCGCGCTCGGCCGCGAGCCAGCGCAGGAACCGCTCGACCGCATCGAGGCTTCGCCGGTGATGTCCCTCGCTCTCGGGAACGCCGAGCATGATGTCGAGCTCCATGCCGCGCCAGAAGCACACGACGAAGGCGGTGACCTCCTCGGCCGTCACCGCCGTGAGGCCGAAGTGGGCCAGCGCCTCGCCCACGACCCCCTGCAGCAGCGCGCGCCAGGGCGCGGTGATCTTGCGGACCTCGGCGCCGACGGCGGGGTTGGCCACGCCGAGCGCCGACATCTCCATGAGCAGCCGCACCCAGCCCGAGCGCAGGTCCTCCGAGAAGAAGCGGCAGGCCTCGACCCACTTGTCGGCGAAATCCTCGTGGGTCCCGTACATGGCCGCCTGGCGCTCGAGCAGCTCGCGGCTCATGTCGGCCAGCACGGCGAGGATGAGCCCGTCCTTGGTGCCGAAGTAGTAGTGGATGAGGCTCTGATTGACCCCGGCCTCGGTCGCCACGAGGCGGGTCGAGAACCGGGCATGGCCCCGGCGGATCAGGCAACGCCGGGCCGCCCCGAGAATGGTCTCCCGGCCGGGCAAGCCATTGGCCCCCCCGAGGCGGCGGGCGCGGAGACTTGGAGCACGGCGCTTCCGGGTCGTCATACTTGATCGATTGATTAAATCGAACGAACAAGTTGTACAGCCAGTCCGGTCGGGCGTCAAGGAGTACCTGGGCCCGGGCGGAGCCGCCGTGACCGGGGAACTGCGCGAGATTGACTGGCAAAGGGGCCGCACCCCGTGCATGCTTACCGGCCGGAGGGCCACGATGAAGATCGCGCGCGTCGAAGCGCTACACGCAGACGGCGGCTGGCGTCCGTGGACGTTCGTCCGCATCGAGACCGACACGGGGCTGGTCGGCTGGGGCGAGTGCGGCGACAACCGCAGCCCGTACGGCATCGCCGGCAGCGTCCGCGACCTGGCCGGCCTGCTGATCGGGCAGGACCCGCGTCCGGTGGAGCGCCTCTACTGGGACATGCTGCGGGCCAGCCGGCAGAACTACGGGGGCGTGTCCTTCAAGGCCATGGCCGGCATCGAGCTGGCGCTGTGGGACATCAAGGCCAAGGCGCTCGGCGTGCCGGTCTACGAGCTGTTCGGCGGGCCGATGCGCGATCGCATGCGGCTCTACTGGTCGCACTGCGGCACCACGCGGGCCCGCATGGGCAGCATGCTCGGCACGCCGCCGCTGAAGACCTACGACGACATCGCCGCGCTCGGGCGCGAGGTCGTCTCCCGCGGCTTCACCGCGCTCAAGACCAACATGGTCATCCCCGGCGATCCCGCCACCGTCTACTTCCCCGGCTTCGCCAGCGGCATCAACACGACCGACGGCGCGCCGACGGTGGAGATCCTGGAGGCGATCGACCGGCTCATCGGGACGTTCCGCCAGGCGGTGGGGCCGAAGGTCGGGCTCTGCCTCGACCTGAACTACAACTTCCGCACCGAGGGCGTCCTGCGCATCGCCAAGCTGCTGGAGAAGTACGACATGCAGTGGCTGGAGTACGACAACTGGGACCCCGACGCGCTGCTGCAGATCAAGCAGTCGACCTCCACCCGACTGGCGTCGTGCGAGAGCCTGGTGTCGGTGCGCCAGTACCGGCCGTTCCTGGAAAAGCACGCGGTGGACGTCGCGATCATCGACGTCCCCTGGAACGGCTTCTCGCAATCGGTGCAGATCGGCCGGCTGGCCGAGGCGTGCGAGATCAACATCGCCCCCCACAACTACTACAGCCACCTGGCCGACCTGCACTCGCTGCACCTCTGCGCCGTGCTGCCCAACGTGCGCATCATGGAGATCGACATCGACGACGTGCCGTGGAAGGGCGCGCTGGTGACGAAGCCGCCGGAGATCCGCGACGGCCACATCTGGCTCACCGACGCCCCCGGCTGGGGCGCCGACGTCAACGAGAAGGTGCTGGCCGAGCATCCGTGGCCGCGGCCCGGCGAGGCCGGCCCCCGGCTCTTCTATGGCATGGACCCCAAGCAAATGACGGCGCGCCCGTAAGGAGAGAGTCGACATGCTGATGCGCAAGCTGGGTCGTACCGGGATGAAGGTCGCCGCGCTCTGCCTCGGCGGCAACACGTTCGGGTGGACGACGGACCAGAAGGCCTCCGAAGCCGTGCTGGACGCCTACATGGAGGCCGGCGGCAACTTCATCGACACCGCGGACGTCTACTCGCGGTGGGCGCCGGGCAACAAGGGCGGCGAGTCGGAGACGGCACTGGGGATCTGGATG
>Ga0134124_10002889_pt1 | contig 13853 bp, 8 predicted proteins | sample KB304_FD_96880 | JGI IMG/M metagenome (GOLD analysis project Ga0134124, IMG submission 96880) | Terrestrial soil microbial communities without Nitrogen fertilizer from Kellogg Biological Station, Michigan, USA - KB3-0-4 | ecosystem: Environmental > Terrestrial > Soil > Unclassified ... | reverse complement strand
CTCCCCGCGCCCTCTTCACCCGCGTTCTCGACGTCCGCTCCAGTTGCCAATCACGAACGCCGCCTCGTCCGGCAGCAGCGGAAACGGCTTGAAGAGCAGCGTGACGCGGACGTCCTTCGCGTCGGCCGCGACCGGGAAGCGCAACACCCGCGTCTCGTTCACGTCGAGGCGGTCGTCCGCGCGCGTCTCGGTCTTGGCCGGCTTGCGCAGCGTGACGTAGGTCGGCTCGCCGCCGTCGACGTCGACGCGCACCTGGAAGATGCGCGACGGGATCTCGCCCGGGAAGCGGTGGCCGGTCCGGTTGCGCAGGGTGACGACGACGTCGCTTCCTTCGAGCGCGCACGACCAGGCGAGCGCGCGCTTCACGAAGTCGGGATTCAGGCCGCCGTTCGGACCGTGGCTGCGGCCGGGCCGATCCGCGGCCGGCGGCATGTGGCAGTCGGCGCAGCGCAGGCCGAGTGCTTTCGCGTCGGAGCGGTCGTACTCCTGGAACGCGTGGTGGGTCGGCTCGTGGCACGGCCAGCACGACTGCGCGGTCAGGAAGGCCGGCGTGTAGCGCGGCCGGCACGGCGCGTCGGGCAGGTCGCGCGCGGCGGCGACGCCGTCGGCGAGGCCGTGACACGAGAGGCAGTGGACGCCGTCGGGCTGGTTGAAGTCACGAAACGCCGGCGCGTGGTCGAGTCCCGTCGCGAGCACCGGCAGCGGGCTGTGGCACGGCCGGCAGCCGGCCTGCGCGAAGTCGCCGGTCTCGTCGCGGACGTTGCGGTTGGTCCAGGCGCGGTGGTGGAGGCTCGCCTCCCACTCGTCGTGAACGGCGAGGTGGCAGATGCCGCAGGCGGCGAGCGACGGCACGTCGATCCGCTGCCAGGGCGGACGCGGGTCGGGCGCGTCGCCGGCCTGCGGGACGTCGGTCGACGCGAAGTCGGAGCACGCGGCCAGAAGGACGGCGGCGCTCAGCGCCCGCGCACGAGCCATCGGCCCCACTCCTGGAAGCCGCGTTCGAGCTCCTTGTCGTCGGCCGCGAGCCAGTCGACGAAGAAGTCGTGGCCGGTGAGGCGCTTGAGCCCGAGATAGGCGCACAGGCGCACGAACGGGTCACCGTCCTTCAGCGTGTAGAGCAGGTGCGGCCCGGCGGTCTTCCTGCCGGTCGCGCCGAGCGCGAGGCAGGCGGCGGCGCGCTGCGGATGGCCGCGGTCGCGCACGACCTCCGCGAGCGCGTCGACCGCCGGCTCGTCGGCGCGGCGCGCCAGCTCCATCAGGATCGTCTCGAGCAGCGGGATCTGACCGAACGAGTCGACGGTGTAGCGGCCGACCGGCGAGAAGCGGGCGACGAAGACCTTCAAGTATTCGGAGATCGAGCGGATCGCCGACCGCTTCACCGCCTCGATCTTCGGCCGCTCGAGCACCGCCTCGGCCTGGCCGACCAGCCACTTCGCGTCCGACACGAACGCGTCGGGCCCGTTCACGGCGTTCGCGGCGCCGTTCGACACGCTCGACAGGAGCGCGACTGCCAGCGGGTAGAGCGCCGCCTTCCCGCCACGTGTCGCCAGCGCGTCGGAGATGTACTGCGTCGCCAGCTCATGCAGCGTGTCGCGGTGCGGCACGCGGCGCGGATCGACTTCGCGCAGCAGCTGCACGAGCTCCGCGGTCGCGATCTTGCCGCGCCGCCCGAGCACCTGGACCGCGATCAGCAGCCGCCAGTGCTCGAGCGGCTGGTCGGCGTCGCGCAGCGTGAGCCCGGGCCCGAAGCCGAGCTCGGAAGCGGCGGGCGTCGCGCGGCCGTCGTGCAGGTCGTCGAGCAGCTCGACCGCCGCGATCCGCAGCGCCATGCCGGTGCCCGTGTCCATCGCGAGCGTCGCCGCGAGCGCGCTCCTCTCCTGCAGCGGCAGCGCCTCGAGCGCCGCGAAGCGCACGTCGGAATCGCAGGTGGCGTCGTTCACGATGCGGGTGAGCGGGTCGACGCCCGCCGGGCCGAGCGTCCCGAGCGCGCCGACGAAGGCGAAGCGGGCGAGCGGCGCGACCGCGCCGAGCGTCGCGCAGCGGTAGCGGCTGAAGCGGTCGGAGTTCTCGGCCGGCAGCGCGAGGGGCTCGAGCGCGGCCGCGCGGCGCGCCGGGTCGGCGGGGTCGAGGCGCGCGGAGATGAGCCGCGCGAGCTGCTCGACGATTTTCGCCCGCGCGTCGGGCGGGTCGGGGTTGTCGGGCTGCGCCGCCGGGTGGAGATCGGTGCGCAGGAAGCCGGCGTCCTTCGAGACCGAGAGCCAGGGCTTCAGGAACGTCTCGACCGGCTCCCGCTTCGAGGCGACGTCGATGCGCGTGAGCGCGATCAGCCGCTCGATGAAGAGGTCGGAGCGCGCGTGCTGCGGCCCCTCGGTCGTGAGCAGCTGCGGGATCGCCGCCGGGTCGCCGAGCTCGCCGAGCGCGCGGATCAGCGCCGCCATGAGGACCGGGTCCTGGGCGCTCGCGAGCTCCGCGCGCAGCGCCGCCGCCGCCGTCCGCTGGCGCCGCCGCGCGAGGCCGTGGATCGCGCGCGCCTGGACGACCCGATCGTCCGAGGCGACGGCGCGCGTCAGCGCCTCGCTGCTCGACGGCGAGTCGATCAGCGCGAGCAGCGCGATGGCGTTGCGGCGCGCGAAGGAGTGGCCGCACGTCGCGTAGGGCGTCACGAACGGGACGATCTCGTCGCGCAGCAGCACGAGGCGGTCGGCGAAGGCGAGGTCGCTCGTGTAGGGGCGCGTGAGGCAGAGCTCTTCGGCGACGAAGCGCTGCATCATCGTGGCGTAGGGGTCCTTGGCGGCGATGGGATCGGGCGGCCGCGGCGGCAGCGGACCGATCGCAGCCCGGATCGCGCGCACCTCGTCGGAGAGCTCGCCGAGCGAGGTCGCCGCCTCGAGCCCCGGCACCGCGCCCTCGCCCGAGATCAGCAGCCGATCCATCAGCTCGAGCCGCAGCACGCGCGCCGGATGAAGCATCATCTGCAGCAGCGCGACCGTCGTCCTCCAGTAGACGTCGACGTCGGGAAGCGGCGGGTAGGGCCGCTCCGCCGCCTGGAGCCCGGTCGTGTTGCGCGGGAACTCGAGCGGCTGGAAGCCCAGGTGGCCCGCGAAGTCGAGCGTCAGCACGTCGCTGGGATCGACCACGTCGATCGACCGCACCACCGGCCGCGCCCGCTGCGGCGCCGCCGTGTCGCTGTCCGACCCGCGCGTGATCGCGAGCAGCGACTCGGGCCGGACGTAGCGCGTCGGGAGCTCGCTCTTCCAGTCGAGCGGCGTCCCCGACGGGATCGCGACGTCGAGGTCGGGGGCGGGCGTGAAAGTCGTCGCCCACGCGGCCGAGACGCCGACGACGAGCGCGCCCGCGACGGCGCACCGCCGGACCCGAATCGGGAGTCGCTTCGTCATCGTTCCGAACCGTACCGCGCCGGGCGCTCGGCGGGGCGAGCGAACTAGCTCGGCGGCGGGCGCCGGGTCACGACGTCCACCGGGCGACGCCGAGGGAGAAATCGTCTGCGCCCAGAGATCCGTCCAGTCTGCGGAGGTGGCGATGGGAGCTCCGATCCTGCGTCCTGCCGCGGACACGAATCGAAAACAGACACCAGCGGCGTCGATCGCTGTCGTAAACCGATCCATTGCCGGATCACTGCCGTCGACCTAGGCTGCCAACCCAAACAAGAACGAGTTGCCTCGCGCCCGCGGGGCATTGCCCGAAGTACCACTCGAGCTTGGGGGAAAGTCATGCGGAAGTCCGCACGTCAATTGGATCGATTGGGCGCCCGTCCTTCGTCGAGGATCTTGATCGCGCTGGTGATTCTTGTCGGAGGCATCGCAGTCATCACGCGATCGCATCGATCGACCGATTCGAATGCACAGAACAGTGCGGCGAAGGGACCGCATGATCAGGCTGCTGAAACGTTGAGAGCGAGCGTCGGGGCCGACCGAGACTCATCCGTCATCGCGGCAGACCGCCAACTCCTGGATCTCGACGAGAAGGACGAGCGTCAGAATCGAGCAAGGCAGATGCTCGCAGCAATGCCCGTGGTCTTCGAGGAGAACCGGGGACAGTGGGACACGAGTGCTTCCCTCATCGGGAGCGGCCACGGCCTGCTCGCTGGATTCGAAGCTGGCGGCATCATGCTCGGGCTCACCGCATGCGATGCAGACGGCGCGACTCACGCGCTCGGCGTGCATCTTCAATTCGGCGATTCGAATCCATGCATGCCGCGCGGCGAGAGGAAGCTCGCGGGCGCCCGGAACTATCTGCGCGGCAACGATCCGACGAATTGGAAAACGAACGTCTCGTTGTTCGAGGAAGTCCGCTACGACGATCTCTATCCGGGAGTGTCGGTCGTGGTCGGCGACCGCCAGGGCATGCTCGAATACGACCTCGAACTAGCCGATGCGTCGAGGTTGGAGCAGGTCCGCATCGACTGCGAAGGCGTCGAATCGATCGACATCGCTGAGTCGGGCGATTTGCGGATGCACACCGAGCTCGGAACACTCTGCCAGTCCCTTCCGGCGTCGTGGTACGTCGAGACCGACGGAACGCGAAAGCCCACGGAGTGTCGGTTCCGAGTTCTGGGTGCGAATTCGTACGGCTTCGAACTCGAGACTCCCAAGTCCGGGGGCCGGCTCGTTGTGGATCCCGGTCTCACGTGGTCTACTTTCCTTGGCGGCGCGGCCGAAGATCGGGTTCGGGGAATTGACCTTCAGTCCGGGCTCGTGACCGTAGTCGGCTCGACGAACTCCGTCGCGTTTCCTACCACCACCGGGGCAGTGCAGACTGTCAAGGCGGCTGGAACTGACGCGTTCGTGTCGCGCTTCAATCCGCTTTTGACCGGCGCGGCGCAACTCGTCTGGTCAACTTTTCTAGGCGGTTTCGGTGAGGACGACGCACGTGCTGTCGCGGTGCAGTCGAATGGAATCGTCGCGTTTTGCGGTGCTACGACATCTTCGAACTTTCCGACGACCGTGAACGGAGTTCTCCTCTCCGCGCCAGGACCCGGGGGACAGAAGAATGCGTTCGTGAGCCGTCTCGACAGCACTGGATCCAACCTTCTCTACAGCACCTATTTCGGCGGGAACTCCGGCTTCTACGCCACTCATCCGACCGTTGCGAACGCGATCGTGTTGGATGCCAATGGTCTCATGACCTTTGTCGGGAACACGAGTGCGACAGACCTTCCTCTCGTCAACGCCTATGACTCGAACTTCGTGAATCCCTCCGTGAATACGAGCGATGGATTCGTGGCGCAGGTTTTCCCGAACTATGTCGGCACGGCATCGCTGATCTATTCCACGTACATTGGCGGAACGGCTACGGGGTACGACGAGCCATTCGCCGTCGACGTCGAGAGCGGTCTCATCTACGTGGGCGGATCGACGGAGGCGCCGGACTTTGGGGTGACCCTAGGAACTGCGTTTCAGCCCACTTATCACGGTCCCACTTCGGTTCTCGACGGATTCATCATGATAATCGATCCCACGAAAGTGCCTGCCACGCAGCTCCAGTACGCCACGTATCTCGGCAGCGCTGCGGGCGACCAAATCTTCAGCCTGGTGGCCAAGCTCGGCGTCATCTACTGCTGCGGAATCACCGGAGCAGGATTTGGAACCGGGCACTTCGGCACGGTGAACGACTTCCCGACCTCCGTGGTCGTAGCGCCTGGAATCTATGTCGGCGGCGAAGCCGACGGCCTACAAACGACGAGCGGCGGCAGCCCCGACGCTTTCGTCGTCAAACTCGATCCGTCCAATGCGTTACAGCAACTCCGATACGGAACTCTCTTCGGCGGCAACGGATTCGATCAGTCGAACGCGCTCGCGCGTGTCAGTGGGATGAGTGTTGTTGTCGTCGGCTCTACGACACTCGTCGGCGGCGCGAACACTCTGCCGACGACGTCGCTGGCGTACCAACCCACCGCCGCCGGGGGTGTCGATGCTTTCCTCACGCGTCTCGACTGGTCTGGCGGTGCCACGGGCCCGGCGCAGATCCTCTACTCGACATTTCTCGGGGGAAGTGCCGACGACTTCGCGACCTGCCTGGCGCTTGATGCCAGCAGGGCGTATATCGGCGGAAACACGTTGTCGACCAACTTCCCGACTGCGGGGAACCCGTTCGACTCGAGCTTCAACGGTGGCACGTCGCTCGGAGACGGGTTCGCGTGCACACTCGAGATGAACTTCGTGCATTGACGAAGGACCGGAGGTCCACGGCATGAAACGACACCAGCGCAGAGTCGAACGAGCGGTGATTTTCCTTTCGTCGATGCTGTCGATCCCGGCGTCGGCACGGGGTCAGGAGTTGTTGCGCGACTGGGCCGGCGTGCAAGGAACCCTCTCGATCGACGATCAGTTCGGCGGCTGCGTCGCCGGGATCGGGGACGTGGACGGAGACGGCGTGGTCGACATGCTCGTATCGGCGCCCTACGAGGACCCGACGCAATACATCGAAATCGGTGCCGTCTCTTTGATCTCGGGAGCGACGGGAACGGTACTGCAACACGTTTTCGGTACACACAACCGTGACCTCTTCGGATGGCAGGTGTGCACGCCAGGTGATCTCGATGGCGACGGCGTGACCGACTTCCTTGTCGGTGCGGCGGACTCGGTATTCAACACGGCACCGGGAAAGGTGTACGCGTATTCCGGCTCGACCGGAGCGTCGCTCTTCACGTTGCAGGGAAGGGCAGGGGATACGTTTTGGGGCCGAGTCGTCCGTGCTGTCGGCGACGTTGATGCCGACGGCGTAGGGGACTTCGGGGTCGGCGCGAATGTGACCGGTCCTGGCGACGTTTGGGTCTATTCTGGGGCGACGCAAGCCGTGATTTACAAATTCCATGGCAGCTGGACCTACGCGAATCTGAGCGCGGTGTGCGGCGTCGGGGATCTCGACGGAGACGGACACGCCGACTTCGGAATCGGGGCGTTGGGAGACGGCCCGAATGCGGAAGGAGTGTTCACCGTGTATTCGGGAGCCACGCGGAAGAAGATCTATTCATTCCAGGGTGAACACAACAGGAGCGCGTTCGGGTCCGACGCGTGTGCGCTCGGAGATACTGACGGCGATGGAACTGCGGACTTTGCGGTCGATGCGTTGGCTTACAGCGGCACGTTCGGGGCGGAGGGCCGCGTCTATATCTACTCTGGAAGCACCGGCAATCTGCTGTGGGAATACACCGGCACGTTCTACAACGAGAAGCTCGGCCAGCTCCCGACGAACGGCAAGCTCGACCTCAATCGCGACGGTTATGCGGACATTCCGATCGGCTCCTACCAGACGAGCACGCTCCATGTCTATTCCGGGCGCACCGGGACGCTCCTCTACGATTTCCACAACGATGGCATCGCCGAGTCGATGGGTCCTTCGAGCGCGATCGGCGACCTGAACGGCGACGGGATCGATGACATCCTGGTCGGCGCGCCAGACAATGCCCGTTACTACTCCGGGGCCGGTCGCGCCTACGTCTACGCCGGCAATGATCTCTTCCTGCAGGCGAACAGCCGCTCCCTCCTCGCGAACGACTTCGTGAGCCTGGAGATCCGAGGGGGCGAGCCCGGCCATCTGAGTTGCTTCGTGCTCACCGATCTGAGCGGCACGCCGATGTTCCTTCCGATCGCGATCGGCGCGCTGGACGGGAACGGCAACTACGCGCTCACTGGAACCACGCCCTCCGGACTGGCCGGCACGACCATGACGTGCATCGGCTACGCCATCGGCGCCAACGGCCACACGGTCATCGACTCGAGTCCGGAAACGCTCGTCTTCAAGTGAAACGCGCGGCGCCGGTGCGGCGATCGGCCGCGCCGGCGCCGCATCTTCGGCCCGGTCGCTACTTTCCCGTCGCCGCCGGATCGGAGGCCTTGGCTTCCTCTTTCTTGTGCGCCGCGAGCCACTGCGCCGCGAACTCGTTCTGCGGGTCGCGCCAGAGGGCGTGGGAGTGGTTGGCGCCGTCCCGCGTGTCGTCGAACTCGAGGACGAAGGTCGGGCCGCTCGCGCGCCAGTAGTGGCCCTGGCCGGGCTCGAGGCCGCCGGCCCACGCGAAATGGATCTCGGCGACGCCGGCCTTCGCGAGGCGCAGCTGTTCGTTGCGGGCCATTTCCGGATCGAGGGCGCCTATGAACTCGCCGACGAGCCGCAGCAGCGACTTCTGCTGCACCTCGTCGAGGTCGCCGTAGGCGATGCCGGGGAACGCCGACGGATCGGCCACCTTGCCCGGCCCGAACAGCACTTCGGGCGGCGCGACCTCGGCGAGCCACGCCTTGCTCTTCTGCGCGGCGCCGAGCGAGCGGGCGAGCGCGCGCGCCGAATCCTCCTCGACCGCGAGCAGGCGGAAGCCGGCGCGCGGGCCGCTGCGCACGCACGCGGGGTTCGCGCCGAAGAAGAGCGGCGTCGGGCTCGTGCCCGCCTCGGGCACCGACGTGAAGTTGAGCGCGAGGTGGTGCCCCTCGACGCGCACCAGGAATGGCGCGTCGCCGCGCGGATCGCCGAAGAGCGTGAAGTAGTAGTGGCCCGGATCGCGGAAGCTCACGTCGCCGCCGCTCGCGCGCACGCCGTCCTGCAGGATCGTCTCGAGCGTCATCACGCCGTTCGCCTTCAGGTACCCCTGCGCCGAGAGGCCGGCGCGCAGCAGCGCTTGCGCCGCCGTCTTCTCCGCGTCGTCCATGGCGCCGAGCGCGAGGCCCTTGCGTTCCCGCGGGATGAAGTGCCAGTCGAGGCGGCCCGGGTCGTCGAACGGGAGCTGCGCGAGCGCCTTGTGCGGGGCGCTCAGCGCGTCGAGGAAGGCCTGCGCCGCCGCGCGCAGCGGCGCGTGGTCCTTGCGGTCGGCGCGGGCGCGTCCCAGCCCGGTCCAGGCGAGCAGCGCGACGGCGAGGAGGGCGGCGGCGAACGCGGGCGGCGGTGTGCGGCGCATGGCCCGGTATCTTGGCGCGATGCTCTCGCTCGAGAAAGTGACCGTCTCGTTCGGCGCGCGCCGGGTGCTCGACGGCGTCGACTGGTCGCTCGGCACGGGCGAGCGGGTCGCCGTGGTCGGCCGCAACGGCGCCGGCAAGACGACCCTCTTCCGGGTGGCGCTCGGGCAGCAGGAGCTCGACGACGGGACGGTCGAGCGCGCCCACCACGTGCGCGTCGCCCTGCTCCCGCAGGAGGCGCTGCCGCTCCAGGGCGAGACGGCGCTCGACTGCGCGATGGGGGCGTTCGACGCGGCGCTCGACGCCGCGCGCGAGCAGGAGGAGCTGCAGCACGAGATCGACGCGGCGGCGCACGACGACCCGGAGCTCCCCGCGCTGGTGCGCCGCCTCGACGAGTTGCATCACCACTTCGCCCACTCCGACGGCTTCCGCATGAAGTCGGAGGCGGAGCGCGTGCTCGCCGGACTGGGGCTCACGGCGAAGCAGATGAACGCGCCGCTCGCGACGCTCTCCGGCGGCTGGCGCATGCGCGTGCTGCTCGCGCGGCTGCTGCTCTCCGATCCGACCCACCTCTTCCTCGACGAGCCGACCAACCACCTCGACCTGCCGTCGCTCGCGTGGCTCGAGGAGTTCCTGACCGAGTTCACCGGCACGCTGGTCGTCATCTCGCACGACCGCGCCTTCCTCGACCGCATCGTGACGAAGGTGGTCGAGCTGCATGATGGTGCGCTCGACCTCTACTCCGGGAACTACAGCGCCTATGAGGTCGAGAAGCAGCGCCGCCGCGCGGCCCTGATCTCCGCGAAGGAGCTGCAGGACCAGAAGGTGGCGCAGCTGGAGCGGTTCGTCGAGCGCTTCCGCGCCAAGGCGTCGAAGGCGGCGCAGGCGCGCAGCAAGGAGAAGCAGCTCGACAAGATCGAGCGGATCGTCATCGACGAAGAGGCGGCGGTGATCCGCTTCAAGTTCGCGCCGGCGCCGCGCAGCGGCCAGGTGGTCGTCAAGCTCGAGGGAGTGAAGAAGAGCTTCGGCGACGAACCGGTTTTCACCGGCATCGACGTCGAGATCGAGCGCGGCGAGAAGGTCGCCGTGGTCGGCCCGAACGGCGCCGGCAAGTCGACGCTGCTCCGGATCCTCGCCGGCACCGAGCCGATCGACGCCGGCACGCGCAAGCTCGACGGTCGCGCGGTCGCGTCGTTCTTCGCGCAGCACACGGCGGAGGCGCTCGACCTGCACGCGACCGTCTACGACGAGGTGCGCAAGTACGCGCCGCGCACCATGAACGACACGCAGGTGCGCACGCTCCTCGGCGCCTTCCTCTTCTCCGGCGACGAGGCGGGCAAGACGATCGGCGTGCTCTCGGGAGGGGAGAAGGCGCGCGTCGCGCTGGCGAAGACGCTGGTGCAGCCGTTCAACCTGCTGCTGCTGGACGAGCCGACCAACCACCTCGACCTGCAGGGCAAGGAGATGCTCGCGAAGGCGCTCGCCGGGTTCGACGGGACGGTCGTCCTCGTCACGCACGACCGCCACCTGATCGACGCGATCGCGACGCGCGTGCTCGAGGTCAACGGCCCGGAGAACGGGATCGACCCTCCGCAGAAGGTCCGCAACTACCTCGGCAACTTCACGCAGTACGCGGAGATGCGGCTGCGCGAGGGGCGGCCGCTCGCGGGCTACGCGCCGAAGAAGAGGGCGCCGCCGGCGACGCGCATCGGCGCGCCCGAAGACGGGAAGCGGGCGGGGGAGCGCCACCGCGACGAGAAGCGGGCCGCGCAGCAGGCGTCGCGCGCCTCGAAGCGCTCCTCGACCGACGAGAAGAAGGCGCTCGAGACGCTGGAGAAGCTCGAGGCGGAGCGCGCGTCGCTCGAGAAGCAGTTCGAGGATCCGAAGCTCTACAACGACGCCGGCCGCCTCGCCGCCGCGCAGCGCCGCCACTCCGAGCTCGTCGCCGAGATCGCGAAGCTGTGGGAGCGGCTCGGCTGAACGGCGGCTTGTTTCGCTCGGACTCGGCCCCTACTGTCCTCGCCCCGTTGATTTTGGGAGGTCCCCCGTGGTCCGACTGCTTCCGCAGGACGAAGGCTTCTTCGACCTCTTCGAACGCGCCGCCGGCAACCTCCTCGAGGGGGCGACGCAGCTCGACCGCCTGTTCAGCGACTACACCGACGTCCCGAACAAGGCGAAGCAGATCAACAACACCGAGCACGCCGGCGACCACCTCACGCGCGAGGCGATCGAGAAGCTGAACCGGACCTTCCTCGCCCCCTTCGACCGCGAGGAGATCCACGCGCTCGTCTGCCGCATGGACGACGTCCTCGACGAGATCGACGAAGCGGTCAGCCGGATGATGCTCTACCGCGTGAAGACGCCGACCGACGACGCGCGCGCGCTCGGCAAGGTGCTGGTCAAGTGCGCGACGCTCATCCAGGAGATGATGCCGCTGCTGCGCAACCTGAAGCAGCCGCAGCAGCTCCTGAACAAGTGCCTGGAAGTGCAGAAGCAGGAGTCGGAGGGGGACCGCATCGAGCAGCACGGGCTCGCGATGCTCTTCGAGTCGGTGAGCGACCCGATCGAGATCATCAAGTGGAAGGACATCTACGGCGACCTCGAGAGCGCGACCGACTCGTGCCAGGACGTGGCGAACGTGATCGAATCGATCGTGATCCGGCACTCCTGACCCCGTGGAATTCCTCGAATCGATCGCCCGCCTCGGCGCGGTGGGCTGGTTGATCCTCCTCGGCGCCGTCCTGTTCGATTTCGCGAACGGCTGGAACGACGCGGGCAACGCCATCGCGACCGCGGTCTGCACGCGCGTGCTCCGGCCGGCGGTCGCCGTCGCGTTCGGCGCCGCGCTCAACTTCCTCGGCGCCATGTGGAGCAGCGAGGTCGCGAAGACGGTCGGCAAGGACATCGCCGACCCGGCCGTGCTCACCAGCGCGACCTACCTCGCCGCGCTCTTCGTCGCGCCGATCTGGATCGGGGTCTGCTCCTGGCGCGGCATGCCGATCTCGTGCTCCCACTCGCTGATGGGCGCGCTGGTCGGCGCGGTCGTCGCGACCGCCGGACCCTCGCACCTCATGCGCGCCGGCATCGAGAAGATCCTGTTCGGCGTCTTCTGCGGGCCGTTCGTCGGCTTCTTCCTCGGGCTCACCGTCGTCACGCTGGTCTGCCACCTCTTCAAGAACGCGCGCCCCTCCGTCGTCAATTCGGTGTTCGGCAAGCTGCAGATCGTGTCGGCGGGCACCATGGCCTTCGCGCACGGCACGGGCGACGCGCAGAAGGCGATGGGGATCATCACCGGCGCGATGATCGCCGGCAGCAAGGCCGACTGGCACATCTCGCCGTGGGTGCGCGTCCTGTGCGCGTCGGCGATGGCCGCCGGCACCGCGATCGGGAGCTGGGCGGTGATCCGCACGCTCGGCACGCGCCTCTCGCACCTGCGCACCTACCAGGGCTTCGCGGCCGAGACCGGCGCGGCGGCGACCATCCTCCTCAACACGTCGTTCGGGATCCCGCTCAGCACGACGCACTCGATCACCGGCTCGATCATGGGAGTCGGCTCCGCGCACGGGCTGCGCACGGTGCGGTGGGGCGTCGGGCGCAAGATCGTCTACGCGTGGCTGCTCACCTTCCCGGTCTGCATCTCGGGCGGTTGGCTCTGCGCGAAGCTGTTCGCCGTGATCGGGCTCGGCGGGGCGGCCTGACCGCGCCGGAGCGCGTCCGCCTTCTACGGCCGTCGCGGCGCCTGCATGATGGCCCGCCATGAAGCCGTCCGTGCCCGCGCTCCGCACCATCCTCCACGTCGACCTCGACGCGTTCTACGCGTCGGTCGAGGTGCGCGACGATCCGTCGCTCGCCGGCAAGCCGGTGATCGTCGGCGCCGACCCCAAGGGCGGGAAGGGGCGCGGCGTCGTCTCGGCCGCGAGCTACGAGGCGCGCAAGTTCGGCGTCCATTCGGCGATGCCGGTCTCGCGCGCGTGGAAGCTCTGTCCGCAGGGCGTCTTCGTCTTCCCGCGCCACGACCACTACATGAAGGTGTCGCGCCGCTTCATGGCGATCCTCGGGCGCGTGACCGACCTCGTCGAGCCGCTCTCGATCGACGAGGCGTTCCTCGACGTGACCCACAGTGCGCGTCTCTTCGGCGACGGGGAGACCATCGCGCGCAAGATCCAGAAGGAGGTCGCCGCGGAGGAGGGGCTGTCGGCCTCGGTCGGCGTCGCGCCGAGCAAGTTCGTGGCGAAGATCGCCTCCGACCTGCAGAAGCCGAAGGGTCTCGTCGTCGTCCACCCCTTCGACGTCGTGAGCTTCCTGGCGCCGCTGCCGGTCGAGCGGCTCTTCGGCGCCGGCCCGAAGACGGCGGAGCGGCTCCGTCGGCTGGGCGCGAACACGATCGGCGACGTCGCGCGGCTGCCGTTCGCGCACCTGAAGGCGGCGCTCGGCGAAGCGACCGCGCGCCACTTCCACGACCTCGCGAACGGCGTCGACCCGCGCGCCGTCGAGCCCGACCGCTCCGCCAAATCGCTCGGCCACGAGCACACCTTCGACGAGGACGTCGCCGACCGCGCGGCGGTGGGGCGCGCGCTGCTCTGGATCGTCGACGAGCTCTGCTGGCGGCTGCGGCGGGCGGGGCTCGCGGGGAAGACCGTCTCGCTCAAGCTGCGCACGTCCGACTTCGCGACGGTGCACCGCGCGGAGACGGTCGAGGCGCCGCTCGACACGGTCGAGGCGCTGCTGCCGGTCGCGCGCCGCCTGCTCGCCAAGGCCGACACGACGAAGAAGGCGATCCGGCTGGTCGGCGTGAGCCTGTCGAACTTCGACGCGCCGCAGCCGTCGCTCTTCGCCGATCCGAAGGAGAAGAAGGGGCGCAAGGTCGCCGGAGTGCTCGATGCGGTGAAGAAGAAGTTCGGCGACGCCGCCCTGACGCGCGGCGCGCTGCTCGACGGGAAGCGGACGCCG
>Ga0134124_10002883_pt1 | contig 13877 bp, 12 predicted proteins | sample KB304_FD_96880 | JGI IMG/M metagenome (GOLD analysis project Ga0134124, IMG submission 96880) | Terrestrial soil microbial communities without Nitrogen fertilizer from Kellogg Biological Station, Michigan, USA - KB3-0-4 | ecosystem: Environmental > Terrestrial > Soil > Unclassified ... | reverse complement strand
CGTGGCCGAGCTCGAGGCGCTCGCGAACGGTGAGGATCCGGAGGCCGGCCTGGCTCGCAGCTTCAAGTCGGTCGACACCTGTGCCGCCGAGTTCGCCGCAGCCACGCCCTACTACTACTCGGGCTACGAGCGCCCCGCGCCCGACGGCAGCGCCCGCCACGAGATCCGCCGCGGAGACCGCTCCTCGGTCGTGATCCTCGGCGCGGGCCCGAATCGCATCGGCCAGGGCATCGAGTTCGACTACTGCTGCGTCCACGCCGCGCTCGCCATGCGCGAAGACGGCTACGAGACCATCATGGTCAACTGCAACCCCGAGACGGTCTCCACCGACTACGACACCTCGGATCGGCTGTACTTCGAGCCGGTCACGCTCGAGGACGTGCTTGAGATCGTCGACAAGGAGAAACCCTCGGGCGTGATCGTCCAGTACGGTGGGCAGACGCCGCTGAAGCTGGCGCTCGACCTGGAGCGCGCGGGCGTACCCATCGTGGGCACCACGCCTGACAGCATCGACATCGCCGAAGACCGCGAGCGCTTCCAGCAGCTGCTGCACACCCTCGGCCTGCGCCAGCCTCCGAACCGCACGGCTCGCACCGAGGATGCGGCGAAGGCGCTAGCGGGCCAGATCGGCTATCCGCTCGTCGTGCGCCCGAGCTACGTGCTGGGTGGCCGTGCGATGGAGATCGTGCACGGCGAGAAGGACCTGGAGCGCTACATGCGCGAGGCGGTGAAGGTCAGCGAGAAGTCCCCCGTCCTTCTTGACCGCTTCCTCGATGACGCAGTGGAAGTCGATGTCGACTGCATCAGCGACGGCGACGCCGTGATGATCGGCGGAATCATGGAGCACATCGAGCAGGCGGGGGTGCACTCCGGCGACTCGGCATGCTCGTTGCCGCCGTACGCCTTGCCCCAGTCATTGCAGGAGGAACTGCGCCGGCAGACTGCCCTGATGGCGCGTGCGCTGAAGGTCGTCGGGCTCATGAACGTGCAGTTCGCGATCCAGGGCGAAGGCGAGAACGCGACCGTCTATGTGCTCGAAGTGAATCCGCGCGCATCGCGCACGGTGCCGTTCGTGTCCAAGGCCACTGGCCAGCCGCTGGCGAAGATCGCCGCGCGCTGTATGGTCGGGCAGAAGCTTTCCTCGCAGCGTGCGCTCGGCGGCGTGGCCCCGCGCGAGATCATTCCCCCGTACTACTCGGTGAAGGAGGCGGTGTTCCCTTTCAACAAGTTCCCCGGGGTCGATCCGGTGCTCGGGCCCGAGATGCGCTCCACCGGCGAGGTGATGGGGGCCGGGCGCACCTTCGGCGAGGCAATGCTCAAGAGCCAGCTCGGCGCGGGCTCGCGCCTGCCGGCCAAGGGCACGGTGTGCATCACCGTGAAGAACAACGACAAGGCGCGTGCCGTGAAAGTGGCGCGCGATCTGGTGGAGCTCGGCTTCCACGTCGTCGCCACCAAGGGCACGGCCGCCGCCATCGCGCAGGCCGGCGTGCCGGTGCGAACAGTGAACAAGGTGAAGGACGGGCGCCCACACATCGCCGACATGATCAAGGCCGGCGAGATCCAGTTGGTCTTCACGACGGTGGACGAGACGCGCACGGCGATTGCCGATTCCCGTTACATCCGAACTGCCGCCCTGGCGAATCGAATTTCCTACTACACCACCATGGCAGGATGCGAAGCGGCGGTGGAGGCACTGAAGCACCGCGATGACCTGGTGGTGCAGTCTCTCCAGGAATTGCACGCCGAACTCCACTAAACTTCGCGGCCTCAATCGACGTGGCCGCCTCGGGGTTCTCCCCGCGGCGGCCCGTTCTTTTGTTGCCCTCATTCCCGAACTCGAAGAGAAGACCATGGCCACCGTCCCGCTCACCCGCCGCGGCGCCGAGAAACTGAAACACGAGCTGCAACGCCTGAAGAGCGTCGAGCGCCCTGCCGTCATCAATGCCATCGCCGAAGCGCGTGCGCAGGGTGACCTGTCCGAGAACGCCGAATACGAAGCCGCCAAGGACAAGCAGGGCTTCATCGAAGGCCGCATCAAGGAAATAGAAAGCAAGCTGGCTGTGGCGGTCGTCATCGACCCGCAGTCGCTGGATGCGGGCGGTCGCGTGGTGTTCGGCTCGACGGTCGAGTTGGAGGAAGAAGCCTCCGGCGAAGTCGTGACCTACCAGATCGTCGGCGACGACGAGGCCGACCTGAAGGAAGGCCTGATCTCCGTCAGCTCGCCCATCGCCCGTTCGCTGATCGGCAAGGAAGCCGGCGACGTGGCCGAGTACCAGGCGCCTGGCGGCACACGCCGGTACGAGATCGTCGACGTGCGCTACCTGTGAGCGCGCAAACATCGCCCTCGCGTGCAACCACAGGCGGACTGGACCGCCTGAGGGCAGTGCTGCCCGGCATCTGGTCCGGCATGCTCCTGACGGTGGCCTTCGTCGCCGGCGCGGCGTTGTTTCCCCTGCTGGAGCGCGGCGTCGCCGGCATGGTGGCCGGCCGGATGTTCGCCTGGGAGGCGCGCATCAGCCTCGCGTTCGCGGTGGTGCTGTTCGTGATCGAACGCCGTCGCGCCGCGGAGCGTGCCGAGCGGGGTGAGGGCTCTCGCCTGAGCACAGAGCTCGTCCTTCTGCTGGGCGTGCTCTTTTGCGTGGTCGCGGGCTACTTCGCCCTGCAGCCGATGATGGAAGCGGCTCGTTCGGGGCAGGGGAGCTGGTCCTTCGGAACCCTGCACGCGGTATCGACGGTGTTCTACGGGCTGCGCACGCTTCTGGTTCTGGTGCTCGCCCTTCGCGCCGCCCGCGGCTGAGGCGAGCAGGGCGGTCTTCGGGTTCGAAGGCCTTCAGGTGGCCTTCTTCTTCACGCTGGTGATGCGCTTCTTGGCGCGCTTGACGGTGCCGCCGGCCGTGAGGCGCTCGTTGCCGAGCACGGTCAGGCGCTTCACCTGAGCGCGGTGGCTGCCGCTCTTGGAGAACTTCAGGATCTTGACGACCTTCGGGCCGGTCTTGCGGTCTTCGTCGACCGGCTTTTCCTTCGCGGGCACCGGGCGCCACAGGACCAGTAGCTTGCCGATGTGCTGGACGGCTCCGGCGTCGAGGCGGTCGCACAGCGCGGCGAGCAGGGTCTCGCGGGCTTCGCGATCATCGGAGAAGACTCGGATCTTGATGAGGCCGTGCGCCTTGAGCGCGGCGTCGGCTTCCTTCAGGACGGCGGGCGTGAGGCCGTCGCCGCCGATCATGACCACGGGATCGAGGTGATGCGCGTCGGCGCGATGAGCTTTGCGCTCGGTGGGGGTCAAGGTGAGGGCGGTCATGCCCGTATTATCGATGCGAGGTTCGCACAGGCGATGAAAGTCAAGACAAAGAGCAAGAAGGTCAACAAGGCGTGGCTCAACGACCATGTCAACGACCCGTACGTGAAGCTCGCGGTGAAGGAGGGCTACCGCGCGCGCGCCGCCTACAAGCTCAAGGAAATCGACGAGGCGCTCGGCCTCATCCGTCCGGGACAGCTCGTCGTGGACCTCGGGGCGGCACCCGGCGCCTGGAGCCAATACCTGCGCCGCCGCTTCGCGCCCAAGTCGGCCGGCGCGGGCGGGGCGGCCACCGGGGAGCTCAACGGCACGATCATTGCGCTCGATCTCCTGGACTTCGAGCCTATCGAGGGCGTGGAATTCATCCAGGGTGACTTCCGTGAAGACTCTGTCCTTGCGCTCCTGGACGAAAAGCTCGCCGGCCGGCCGGTGGACGTGGTGGTTTCGGACATGGCACCTAACCTCTCGGGTATCGCCTCCTCCGACTCCGCACGCATCGCCCACCTCGTGGAGCTCGCAATCGAGTTCTCGAAGGCCCACCTACGACCGCAAGGGGCACTCGTTTGCAAGGTCTTCCACGGCAGTGGTTACAGCCAGCTCGTCGAATCTTTCAAGCAGGTGTTCCGGGTGGTGAAGCCAATCAAGCCCAAGGCCTCGCGCGACAAGTCGGCGGAAACTTTCCTCGTCGGGATCGGACTCAAGCAGGTGGCGCGGGCGGCGGATGAAACCTGAAGAAACGCAGGGCTTCGGGATCGCCCTCAGACTATCGTTTGCCTAGGGATTGCCATCGGGACGAAGGGGTTGACTGCCTTAGAATCGTCCGCAGATACCGCGAAAGCATGGCTGGCTACGGTTCCTGGTTCACCGCCAGGCCCGTTTTGAATTGATGAAGGAGCCGCGGTGAACAATCAATGGTTTTCGAAGATCGCCGTCTGGCTGGTGATCGCGCTGGTCTTGTTCACCGTGTTCAAGCAGTTCGATCGCACGACCACGACCAGCGGCCAGATTGGCTACTCGGACTTCCTCGAGGAGGTTCGCGCCAAGCGCGTCCAGAGCGTGACGCTGCAAGAAGGCGGGAGCGGCGCCACTGAAATCCGCGCACAGACCACCGACGGCAAGACCATCCGCACCACCGCGACCTACCTCGATCGCGGACTGGTTGGGGACCTCATCAACAACGGCGTCAAGTTCGATGTGAAGGCTCGCGAGGAGCCGTCCATCCTGATGAGCATCCTGCTGTCCTGGGGCCCGATGCTCCTGCTGATCGGCGTGTGGATCTACTTCATGCGGCAGATGCAAGGTGGCGGCAAGGGCGGAGCGTTCAGCTTCGGCAAGAGCCGCGCACGCATGCTCGACGAGACCAACAACTCCGTCACCTTTGCCGACGTCGCCGGCTGCGACGAGGCGAAGGAAGAGGTCAAGGAACTCGTCGATTTCCTCAAGGACCCGCAGAAGTTCCAGAAGCTCGGCGGCCGGATTCCCCGCGGCGTGCTGATGGTCGGCCCTCCCGGCACCGGCAAGACGCTGCTGGCGAAGTCCATTGCGGGCGAAGCCAAGGTGCCGTTCTTCTCCATCTCCGGCTCCGACTTCGTCGAGATGTTCGTGGGCGTGGGCGCGGCCCGTGTGCGCGACATGTTCGAGCAGGCGAAGAAGAACGCGCCCTGCATCATCTTCGTCGATGAGATCGACGCGGTCGGTCGCCACCGTGGCGCGGGCCTCGGCGGCGGCAACGACGAGCGCGAGCAGACCCTCAACCAGATGCTGGTCGAGATGGACGGCTTCGAGACCAACCTCGGCGTCATCGTCATCGCGGCCACCAACCGTCCGGACATCCTCGACCCCGCGCTGCTGCGCCCGGGCCGCTTCGACCGCCAGGTCTACGTCACGCTGCCCGACGTGCGTGGGCGCGAGCAGATCCTGAACGTGCACATGCGCAAGGTGCCCATCGGCCAGGACGTGAAGCCCGACATCCTCGCGCGCGGCACGCCGGGCTTCTCCGGTGCCGACCTCGCGAACCTCGTGAACGAGTCCGCCCTGTTCGCCGCCCGCCGCAATGCGCGCGTCGTGGAGATGATCGACTTCGAGAAGGCCAAGGACAAGATCCTCATGGGCCCCGAGCGCAAGTCGATGGTCATGCCCGAGGAAGAGCGCCGCAACACCGCTTACCACGAGGCCGGCCACGCGCTCGTCGCGCGCCTGATGCCCAAGACGGACCCGGTCCACAAGGTCACCATCATCCCGCGCGGCCGCGCGCTGGGCGTGACCATGCAGTTGCCCGAAGGCGACCGCTACAGCATGGACAAGGACCGCATGCTGAACACCATCTCGGTGCTGTTCGGCGGGCGCATCGCGGAAGAGGTGTTCATGAACCAGATGACCACCGGCGCGAGCAACGACTTCGAGCGCGCCACCGGGCTGGCCCGCGACATGGTCATGAAGTACGGCATGAGCGAGGTGATGGGCCCCATGGTCTATGCGGAAGACGAGGGCGAGATCTTCCTTGGCCGCTCCATCACGCGCACGAACAACGTGTCCAGCTCCACGCTGCTCAAGATCGAGACGGAGATCCGCAAGATCATCGACGAGCAGTACGGCACCGCGCGCAAGCTGATCGAGGAGAACAAGGACAAGATGCATGCGATGGCGCGCGCGCTGCTCGAGTGGGAAACCATCGACGCCGAGCAGATCGACGACATCATGGCCGGCAGGGCGCCGCGTCCGCCGAAGGACTGGACGCCTTCGAGCAACAAGGGGTCCGGCGGCAGCGGCGGCACGCCCGCGGTGGCTACGGACGGTGCGCCGGCCGCGGTCTGACGGCTGACAAGACGGCGAACGGGGCTTCGGCCCCGTTTTTCTTTGGGGAATGTCCATGGGTGCGACCTCGCAGCGCGACCCCGCGCAGGCCACGCAGTGGCAGACCACTCGCTTTCGCATCGACCTGACGCGCCCGAAGGTGATGGGCATTGTCAACGTCACTCCCGATTCCTTCTCCGATGGCGGCCAGCACGCCGGCACCTCGGCAGCGCTCGCGCATTGCGAGAAGCTGCTCCGCGAGGGGGCCGACATCCTCGACATCGGCGGCGAATCCAGTCGCCCCGGCGCGGATCCTGTGCCGATGGACGAGGAACTCGCACGCGTGCTTCCGGTGCTGCGCGGCGCGCTCACTCTGGGCGTGCCGGTCTCGCTCGACACCTACAAGGCGCAGGTGATGCGTGCCGCGCTCGACCTGGGCGTGGACATCGTCAACGACATTGCGGCATTGCGGATGCCGGGCGCCCTTGACGTGGTCTCGCAGCACACGAGCTGCGGTGTGTGCCTCATGCACATGCAGGGCGAGCCCAAGTCGATGCAGGCCGCACCGAGCTACACCGATGTGGTCGCGGAGGTCGCGGCCTTCCTGCGCAATCGCGCGCAATGCCTGCGCCTGCACGAGGTGGCGCCCGATCGCATCGTGCTCGACCCGGGCTACGGCTTCGGCAAGTCGCCCGAACACAACTTCAGCCTGCTTGCGCGACAGCAGGACGTGGTGGCGCTGGGCTACCCGGTGCTCGCGGGGTGGTCGCGCAAGTCCTCGCTGGGCGTGCTGACGGGGCGCGACGCCTCGCAGCGGCTGGTCGCCAGCGTCGCGGCTGCGCTCGCGGCGGTGCAGAAGGGCGCCCGCATCGTGCGTGTGCACGACGTCGCCGAGACGGTCGACGCACTCAAGGTCTGGGAGGCTGCGAGCCTTCCGGGCTGAGCAGCGTGAACAATTTCCCGCTTCCTTTTTCTTTTCCACTGCTTGATCGCGCACTCATGGGGTGCATGCTCGAGCGGCCCCTCGGCAGAATTCCAGGTATGAGCAGAACGTATTTCGGCACCGATGGCATTCGCGGCACCGTCGGACAGAGCCCGATCACGCCCGATTTCATGCTGAAGCTGGGCCATGCGGTGGGCCGCGTGCTGCACGACGGCCCCTCGTCGCGTCGGCCGACAGTCCTCATCGGCAAGGACACGCGGATTTCCGGCTACATGATCGAGTCGGCGCTCGAGGCCGGCTTCGCCGCGGCCGGCATCGACGTGCTGCTGACCGGCCCGCTGCCCACTCCGGGCGTGGCCTACCTGACGCGCGCGCTGCGGCTGGACCTCGGGGTCGTCATCAGCGCCTCGCACAACCCGTACGGGGACAACGGCATCAAGTTCTTCTCCGCGCGCGGCGAGAAGCTGCCCGACGAATGGGAGCAGCGCGTGGAGGCCGCGCTCGAGGAGCCACCCCAGTGGGTCGACTCGCGCGGGCTGGGCAAGGCGCGCCGTCTCGACGACGCGCAGGGGCGCTACGTCGAGTTCTGCAAGAGCACGTTTTCCACGGATCTCTCGCTCAAGGGCCTGCGCATCGTCGTCGATGCGGCCCATGGCGCGGCCTACCAGGTGGCGCCGAGCGTGTTCCATGAGCTCGGTGCGGAAGTCGTTCCCATCGGCTGCAGCCCCGACGGCCTGAACATCAACGACGGCTTCGGCGCCACGCATCCGCAGGCGCTGGTGGCCGCGGTGCGCGCGCATCGCGCCGACTTCGGCGTGGCGCTCGACGGCGACGCCGATCGCCTGCAGCTCGTCGACGGCGCGGGGCGCCTCTACAACGGCGACGAGCTCCTCTACGTGATGGTGTGCGAGCGTTTCGCGCACGGCCAGGGCGACAGCATCGGCGGCGTCGTCGGCACGCTCATGACCAACATGGCGGTGGAGCTCGCGCTGCGCCGCCGCGGCCTGCAGTTCGTGCGCGCGAAGGTCGGCGACCGCTATGTGCTGGAAGAGCTCACCTCGCGCGGCTGGCTGCTCGGCGGCGAGGGCTCCGGGCACCTCATCGCGCTCGACAAGCACACCACGGGGGACGGCATCGTGAGCGCTTTGCAGGTGCTGCAGGCGCAGCGGCGCACGGGCCAGTCGCTGGCCGAGCTGCTGAACGGCGTGTCACTCTTCCCTCAGACGCTCATCAACGTGCGCCTGAAGCCGGGGCAGGACTGGAAGGGCAACACGCGGCTGGCCGACGAGCAGGCCGCGGTGACGCGCGAGCTCGGCGAGCGCGGGCGCGTGCTGATCCGCCCTTCAGGTACCGAGCCGCTGCTTCGGGTGATGGTGGAGGCGCAGGACGAATCGCTCGCCCAGCGCTGCGCACAGCGCCTGGCCGACGCGGTCGCCGCCTGACCCGCGCGGCCGGCGTCAGCCGAGCAGGCGGCCGTCGCCCGTCAGCAGCGTCTGGCTCACGAAGTTGCTGCCGCGTCGCTCGCCGTTGAAGGCGATGCGAAATCCGCCCAGGTCGAGCGACGGACGCTTGCGGAACTCGCCCAGCACGGCGGCCCGTGTGGCCGAGCCGTCCAGGCGCGCAAGCACCTGGGTCGCATAGCGGCCCGCCACATAGCCGGCAAGGCTCACGGGCGAGGGCGCCTCGTCGAAGAGCTGACGCAGCAGATTGCGATAGCCGAGCGCCATCGGCGTGCTGCTGGTCTGCGCGTTGGGCACGACCTGCGTGAGGATCACCGGCACCGAGCGCCCCGGCGAGAGCTGCATGAGGCTCGTCACGTCGACGTCGGACAGGCTGATCACGTAGCGCTGCATGTGCCGCTCGCCCAGCCCCTGCGTGAAGCGAGCAAGCTCCACCGATCCGCCGATGAACAGCAGGATGGCCGGCGCGCTATCGGGGATGCGCCGCGCCACCGCCTGCAGGTCTTCCGCGTCGCGAGCGGCGAAGCTGCGCGCACCGAGCTTGAGCCGCGCGGCCATGCCGCTCACGTTTTCCTCGAGCACCTGCCGCTCGCGCGCGCTCGCATACACGACACCCAGCTCGCGCACGCCCATCACTTCGAGGTTGCGCAGGGCGTACTGCACCTGCGTCTCGCGCGAGGCGAAGAGCGGCAGCACATCGTCGTCGCCGTCGTGCCGGGTGTCGGCCATCCAAGGCGCGACGTGGGCGATCGACAGGCCCAGCTCGCGCGACTGCGCGAGCGCATCCAGCGCGAGCCGCTCGCCGACGTTGCCCAGCAGGGCCACCACGCGCGGATCGTCTCGCAGCGATTGCAGCGCCGCGCGCAGCGACGCCGTGGTCCCGTCGAGCTCGACGCTCGAGAGCGAGGCAGCGCTGCTGCTGCGCCCGGCCTCGGCGAAAGCCAGGCGCACGCCGGTGGAGTAGTCGCGCGAGAGCTCCTGCTGCTGGGTGGAGGTGTCCAGCAGTTGCACGATGCGCATCGTCGCGCGCGGCTTCGAGGGGTTCTGCGCCAGCGCGGGCGCAGCGAGGGCGCAGGTCGCGCCGAGCCCGGCGACGACGCGCAGGCAGTCGCGTCGCTTCATCTCAGCGCTTGGGCGGCATCAGCACGCGGTCGATCACGTGCACCACGCCGTTGCCGGCCGGAAGGTCGGCCTGCGTGACCATCGCGTCTTCCACGGTCACGAAGCTGCCGGACTTGGACATCTCCAGCTCGGAGCCCTGCAGCGTCTTCACATTGCCGTTCACGACGGCGCTGGAGTCATAGCGGCCGGGCAGCACGTGATAGCTGATGACGCGCTTGAGCTGCTCCTTGTCGGCACTGAGTGCGGCGAGCTGGGCGGCGGGCAGGGCGGCGAAGGCTTCGTCCGAAGGGGCCAGCAACGTGTAGGGTCCGGCGCCGCGCAGCGTGTCGTTCAGGCCCGCATCCGAAATCAGGCGGTTGAAGGTGGTCAGCTTCGGTGCGGACGCCGCGGCGTCGGCGACGGTGGCCGGGGTCTGGGTCGCGGTGGCGCAGCCGACGAGGGTGGCGGCAATCGCGGACAGCGCGAGCAGGGCGAGGCGGCGGTTCATTGGTTCTCCTTGTGATGTCTGGAACGGTTGGAAACCGGCGCGGACGATAGAAATCGCGCATGACAGTGCCGTGACGCGCTCGTGACGGCCCTGTCAGATGCGAGCGGAATCACCCGAAGGACGCGTCTGTCACCGACATGTCATACGCGCCACCTAGAGTCCGCCGCGACTGGTTTCGGCCTGCGTCGCAGGTGTCCAAAAGAAAGGTGAACCCGATGAAATTCACGCTGATTCCCTCCCTGGCCCGCACGGCACTCGCAGCCGCCGTCCTCGCCAGCGCCACCGGCGCCGCGCTCGCCCAGGACGTGACCGGTGCCGGCGCGTCCTTCCCCGCCCCCGTCTATGCCAAGTGGGCCGACGCCTACAACAAGGCCACGGGCGCGCGCATCAACTATCAATCGGTCGGCTCCGGCGCCGGCATCCGCCAGATCAAGGCCAAGACCGTCGACTTCGGCGCCTCCGACGCGCCGCTGAAGGACGACGAGCTGGCCAAGGACGGCCTGATGCAATTCCCGACCGTCATCGGCGGCGTGGTGCCGGTGGTGAACGTGCAGGGCGTCGCCCCGGGCCAGCTCAAGCTGACCGGTGCCGTGCTCGGCGACATCTTCCTGGGCAAGGTCGCCAAGTGGAACGACCCGGCCATCACCGCGCTGAATCCGGGCGTGAACCTGCCGGACGCGACCATTGCCGTGGTCCGCCGCGCCGACGGCTCGGGCACGAGCTTCATCTTCACGAACTACCTCTCGAAGGTGAACGCCCAGTGGAAGTCGACGGTCGGCGAAGGCACGGCCGTGAAGTGGCCGACCGGCGCGGGCGGCAAGGGCAACGAGGGCGTGTCGTCCTACGTGCAGCGCCTGCCGAACTCCATCGGCTACGTGGAATACGCCTACGCCAAGCAGAACAAGATGGCGCACGTGCAACTGAAGAACGCCGCCGGCAACTTCGTGCAGCCGGATGACGCGAACTTCAAGGCCGCCGCCTCGGGCGCCGACTGGAGCAAGAGCTTCTACCAGGTGCTGACCGAGCAGCCCGGCCGCGACGCGTGGCCCATCACCGGCGCCACCTTCATCCTGATGCACAAGGCGCAGGACAAGCCGGCCGCGGCCACCCAGACCCTGAAGTTCTTCGACTGGGCCTACGCCAACGGCGACAAGATGGCCAACGATCTCACCTACGTGACCCTGCCCGACAACGTGAAGGCGCTGGTGCGCAAGCAGTGGGGCGAGATCAAGGACGCCAGCGGCAAGCCCGTCGCCGTCAAGTAAGACTCCCCGCTCGAGCCCTCGCGCGCTCGGGCCGGCCCCCGCTCTCGACGGGGCCGGCCCGTCTTGCAAGGACGATTGGAAAACCGTGGCCGCTACACTCCCCGCCTCCCCCTACAAAGACGACCCGAAGATGGAGCGTTCCGACCCGCAAGGTCGTCCGCCGTCCGTGCGGCGCACTTCGCCATGGGCCGACACCGTGTTCGCGGCGCTCGCTCACGGCGCAGCCCTCCTGACCCTGGCGCTCCTCCTGGGCATCCTCGTCTCGCTGTTCGTGGGCGCGGGCCCCGCCATCAAGGAATACGGCCTGAGCTTCCTGTGGCGCAGCGAATGGGATCCGGTGCAGGACCAGTACGGCGGCCTCGTCGTCATCTACGGCACCCTGGCCACCTCGGCCATCGCCCTGCTGATCGCGGTGCCCGTGAGCTTCGGCATTGCGCTGTTCCTCACCGAGCTGTCGCCCCTGTGGCTCAAGCGCCCGCTGGGCATTGCCATCGAGCTGCTCGCGGCGGTGCCGTCGATCGTCTACGGCATCTGGGGCCTGCTGGTCTTCGGGCCCATCCTCGCGCGCTACGTGCAGCAGCCGCTGCAGGCGCTGTTCGGCAACACGCCCCTCCTCGGCACGCTCGTGTCCGGTCCGCCGGTGGGCATCGGCATCCTGTCCGCCGGGATCATCCTGGCGATCATGATCATTCCCTTCATCGCCTCGGTCATGCGCGACGTCTTCGAGGTCACGCCGCCGATGCTCAAGGAATCGGCCTACGGGCTGGGCTCCACCACCTGGGAAGTGGTGTGGAAGGTGGTGCTGCCCTACACGAAGACGGGCGTCGTCGGCGGGATCATGCTCGGCCTCGGGCGCGCCTTGGGTGAAACGATGGCGGTCACCTTCGTGATTGGCAACGCGAGCCAGCTTTCCTCCATCTCCCTCTTCGAGCCGGCCAACAGCATCGCCTCGGCGTTGGCCAACGAGTTCGCCGAAGCCGGCGAGGGCCTGCACCAGGCCTCGCTCATCTATGCCGGCCTCGTGCTGTTCCTGATCACCTTCGTGGTGCTCGCGGCTTCCAAGCTGCTGCTGATGAGGCTGCGCCGCGGCGAGGGCACGCGCACGTGAACCCCACCCAAGAGACACACGCCACCATGAGCACACTCGGCAGCACTGCCGCCACGCTCTCGCTGCAGCGGCGCAACATGCACGCGCGGCGCAAGCGCACGAACACCATTGCGCTCACCCTCTCGCTGGCGGCGATGGCTTTCGGCGTGTTCTGGCTGATCTGGATCCTGGTCGAAACGGTTCGCCTGGGCATCGGGGGCCTCGCGATCGCGACCTTCACCCAGATGACTCCGGCGCCGCAAGCCGAGACAGGCGGCCTTGCGAACGCGATCTTCGGCTCCGCGCTGATGGTGTCGCTGGCCACGCTCATCGGCACGCCCGTGGGCATCCTCGCCGGCATCTACCTCGCCGAATTCGGCCAGCGCAGCTGGCTCGGTAGCGTGGTGCGCTTCATCAACGACATCCTGCTGTCGGCGCCCTCGATCGTGGTGGGCCTCTTCGTCTATGCGGTGGTGGTCGCGCCGTTGCACGGCTTTTCCGGCTGGGCGGGCGTGCTGGCGCTTGCGCTGATCGTGGTCCCGGTGGTCATCCGCACCACGGAAAACATGCTTTCGCTCGTGCCCAACGCCTTGCGCGAGGCGGCCTATGCGCTGGGCACGCCGAAGTGGAAGGTGATCATCACCGTCACGCTGCGCGCGGCGCGCGCCGGTGTCATCACCGGCGTGCTGCTGGCGCTTGCACGCATCGCGGGCGAGACCGCGCCGCTGCTGTTCACCGCGCTGTCGAACCAGTTCTGGTCCCCGAACCTGAACGAGCCGATGGCCAACCTGCCGGTGACGATCTTCAAGTTCGCGATGAGCCCCTACGAGAACTGGCAGAAGCTGGCCTGGGCGGGGGTCTTCCTCATCACGCTGAGCGTGCTGCTGCTCAACATCCTGGCGCGCGTCTTCTTCCGCAACAAGCACTGATCAGGAACGCATTCGATGGACGCTCGATCCGACCTGCCCGTCACCGAAAAGGCCAAGATTTCGGTGCGCAACCTGAACTTCTATTACGGCCACTTCCACGCGCTGAAGAACATCAACCTGCAGATTCCCGAGCGCAAGGTGACCGCGTTCATCGGCCCCTCGGGCTGCGGGAAGTCGACGCTGCTGCGCACCTTCAACCGCATGTACGAGCTCTACCCCGAGCAGCGCGCGGAGGGCGAGATCGTCCTGGACGGCGACAACATCCTCACCTCGAAGGAAGACGTGTCGCTGATCCGGGCAAAGGTCGGCATGGTCTTCCAGAAGCCCACGCCCTTCCCGATGTCGATCTACGACAACATCGCCTTTGGCGTGCGTCTGTTCGAGACATTGCCGCGGGTCGAGATGGATGAGCGTGTCGAGTGGGCACTCAAGAAGGCCGCACTGTGGACCGAAGTGCGCGACAAACTCAATCAAAGCGGTTCTGGCCTGTCGG
>Ga0134124_10002881_pt1 | contig 13881 bp, 10 predicted proteins | sample KB304_FD_96880 | JGI IMG/M metagenome (GOLD analysis project Ga0134124, IMG submission 96880) | Terrestrial soil microbial communities without Nitrogen fertilizer from Kellogg Biological Station, Michigan, USA - KB3-0-4 | ecosystem: Environmental > Terrestrial > Soil > Unclassified ... | reverse complement strand
CGGCGGCGCCTCCACAGGCGCGGTGATATCCGTCCGCGATGCCCTTCACCACGGGAGCGAAGGCCGTTGAACCCTCGATCCGCAGCTCGCCCCGAACGCAGCGCAGCGCCGTCGGGTTGCCTCCGTCCCGGTTAACGATCAACAGGCCGATCAGCAGCCCGGCGAGCAGCAGCGAGAGCCCACCGAAGGCGAGGCCGCGGTTGCGCCGCCGGTCACTGTCCCGCTCGACGCGGCCGCCTCGGACGTAACCACTCGCGTTGACCGCTGTCCGGTCTCCAGACAGCAGAACCAGGAGCTTGAAGCGGTTGCCGCGGTTCAGCTCGAACTGCGGAATCCGAACGGCTCCGCCATCGAAGGCGGGTTGGATCACTTGCTCAAGCGACGGTGGGCTCGATTCGACCACCTTGACGGCTTGGACCGTCCGCCCAGGGAAGGTGAAGGTGATCGGGGACTCGGCGCTGACGTCGTCGCGGCTCACGTCGAGGCGGCCCGCGTTCTTCACCCGCAGCAGCACGAGGCTGCCGTCCGGCACCGGCTGCCCGCGGTGGCGGATCTCGAAGTCGAAGTTGCCGGCAACCGATCGCGGCGCCACGTCAATCTTGCTGTTGAGATGCGTCCGATACGTAATCACCCGCCGGTCACCGAAAAACCGGTCGATCATCCAGCCGGACAGCGTGGCCAGGAGCCCGAGGGCCGAGATGAAGGTGTCCAGGTGGTTCCTGATCGCGCCGAGCACCTGGCGTCACTCCTGCCCGTGGTCCGAACACGGAGCCTTTCCAGCTCACCGCGTCCCTGACCCGGTTGGGCCCTGACTGACGGCGGCACTGCAAGAGGCTCACTCTTCGCGTCGACCTCGCCGCGAGAGTCGATCATCCCAAAAGTATACAAATAGGGAAGATTATGACCCCGGCGCGCGACAGTTCATGACTTATTCACTGCGATTGCGATCCACGCCGCCCCACAGCCGGAACGCCAGCAGACTCGCAGAGCCGCCGGAGGGCGCCGACGAGCAGAGGGAGCCGGCGAGCCAACCGGGGAGCGGGAGCCACCGCCGGTCCGAGAGCTGCGACATCATGACCGCCGCCGGCCGGCCGGATCCACCCGAATCGAATCCACGCATTTCCTCCAGGCCGCTCGGGTACTCACCCGATCTTCCAGGAGATCATCACACGACGTGGAACCACCACTCCCAACAACGGAAGCCGAACAGCTCCCGTGGTGGTTGAGAGACCAGAGCGTAACGAGGAGACGCATCACGGATAGCATCCGTTCCGCGTCGCTGACGAAATGCGAACACTCGCCAGCGAGGCCATCCGGCGCCATTGCGCGACAACACTCCAACAGCCGGCCCCGCTCTCTTCCCATATTCTCGCACAGGTTATCGTGACGCTCGTCACAGAGTCGCGGAAGTAAACCGCTGGTCCCAAGGTATTCCACGGAGCGTGACAGGTCGGCGCCGCGTATGCCCAGCTCAGGCGCTTGTTGCTACCTGGAGTAGCCGGTTACGGTTGCTCCGCTCGCAACACAACACCGGTTCGGACGCCGAGTTCTGCCCCCGGTCCGGTGCACCCTCCTAGTAGATCGCCAGGGCAGAAGTGGGGGAACCAGGTTCCTCCGGGAGCGCCTTTCTCGGCGCTTTCCCTTGGGGTTAAGCCGGTCCAGTTCAGCGACCCAGAAAAAGACCGGCCGGGCTTCCCGGCCCGAACCCGACAGCTAACCTCACAGGCGTGCGGGAAAGATTTCTCAAGAATGCTCAAGGGCCGTCACCGCAGGAAGAACGCAACCCATCGCCGTCGCTCCGCGGTTATCGCCGCCGGTGTCATGACCGCCTCCGCGGGCGCCGCGATCTTCACCGGGGCATCCCCGGCCAGCGCCGCCAGCAGCAGCATCATCCCCGACGCGCAGATCGCCTCCTACGCGCACAACGCCGGCCTCGACAAGTGCCGCGGAGTCGCCCTCTCGACCTGGGTCGCGATCGCACTGGCCGAGTCCGGCGGCAACACCTACGCGCACGCCTCCGTCGGGGAGGACTCCCGCGGCCTGTGGCAGATCAACATGAGGGCCCACTCCAGCTGGGTGGGCACCCGTAACCTCTACGACCCGGCGACCAACGCCTGGGCCGCCACCCAGGTCTGCTCGGGCTCCGGCCCCGGCGCCTGGAGCACCTACACCAACGGGGCGTACCGCAGCTACCTGTCGCGCGGCTATGCCGCCGCGAACTCGGTCGCCGCTGGCTCCGTCACGACCGCCTCCGTCGCGGTCACCAAGGCGACGGTCGCCGCCGTCCCGTCGAACGCCTGGTACCTCTCGCAGGCCGCGAACCACGGCTACTACGTCGACGCGGTCCGCCAGCTCCAGCAGAAGCTGGCCGCTCAGGGTTACACCATCGCGATCGACGGCTACTTCGGGCCGCAGACCGACGGCATCGTGCGTGCCTTCCAGGGCAGCCACGGCCTGCTGGTCGACGGTGTCGTCGGCCCGCGGACCCACCAGGCTCTGTTCGGCTAGTCCGACCCGGACCCTCCCGCTCACTGTCCCCCGGGCGCGGGAGAAGAACCGCCCCGCCCTCCCTCCCGTCCTGGTCGGGGCGGTTCGACATTTCCCGGCCCGAACTCTCGTTCAGAGCTGATCGACGGCCGTGACTGCCAGAGCGGCGGCGCCGAGCTCGTCGGAAGCGGCAAGGTCGACCTCGGCGCTGATGCCCCAGTCGTGATCGCCCGCCGGGTCGTCGAAGATCTGGCGCAGCAGCCAGACGCCGGGCCGGGTGGTCGTGTCGACGATGAGCATCTTCGGGCCGCGGGCGTCCGGGCCGGTACCGATCTCGTCATGCTCGGCGAAGTACGGTTCGAGCGCGTCTTCCCAGCTTTCCGCGTCCCAACCCGCCTCGGCGTCGAGTTCGCCGAGGTCAGCCCAGCGGTGCAGGGCCGCGAGCTCGACCCTGCGGAACAGCGCGTTGCGCACGAGCACGCGGAAGGCCCGCACGTTGCGGGTGACCGCCGGTGGCTTCTCGGTAAGCCGGTCACCGTGCTCGATCGCCGCCGCCTCGGCGAGATTGGCCTTGCTCGGGTTACGCAGCCGCTCCCACTCGTCGAGCAGGCTGGAGTCGACCTGACGGACCAGCTCACCAAGCCACTCGATCAGATCGGACAGCTCCTCGGTGCGAGCCGTGTCCGGCACGGTCTGGCGCAGCGCCTTGTAGGCGTCAGCCAGATAGCGCAGCAGCAGCCCTTCCGAGCGGGCCAGGCCGTAGAACTGGACGTACTCGGCGAACGTCATGGCCCGCTCGTACATGTCGCGGACCACCGACTTCGGCGCCAGCTCGTAGTCGTCCACCCACGGATGCCCGCGGCGGTAGATCTCCAGCGCCGCGGTCAGCAGGTCGTCGAGCGGCCTGGGGTAGGTGACGTCCTGCAGGGCCTCCATGCGGTCGTCGTAGTCCAGGCCCTCGGCCTTCATCGCGGCGACCGCCTCGCCCCGCGCCTTGAACTGCTGCGCCGAAAGCACCTGGCGTGGGTTGTCCAGAATCGACTCGATGACCGACAGAACGTCGAGCGGATAGTCCGGAGCCTCGCGGTCGAGCAGGTCGAGCGCGCCGAGCGCGAAGGGCGACAGCGGCTGGTTCAGCGCGAAGTCGAACTGCAGGTCGACGGTCAGCCGAACCGTGCGGCCCTCGGCGTCCGGCGCGTCCAGCTTTTCGACGACGCCCGCGGCAAGCAACGCACGGTAGATCGCGATGGCCCGGCGAATGTGCTTACGCTGCGCGGCCCGGTCCTCGTCGTTGTCGGTCAGCAGGTGACGCATCGCGGTGAACGCGTCGCCGGGCCGTGAGATGACGTTGAGCAGCATCGAGTGCGTGACGACGAAGTGCGAGGTCAGCGGCTCGGGCTCGGCGGCGACGAGCCGTTCGTAGGTCGGCTGGCCCCACCCGACCTGGCCCTCCGGCGGCTTCCTGCGGACGACCTTGCGGCGCTTCTTCGGGTCGTCGCCCGCCTTGGCCAGCGCCTTCTCGTTCTCGATGACGTGCTCGGGCGCCTGCACGACGACGTAGCCGGCCGTGTCATAGCCGGCGCGGCCCGCCCGCCCGGCGATCTGATGAAACTCCCGGGCGGTCAGGATGCGGTTCCTGGTCCCGTCGTACTTCGACAGGGACGTGAACATGACGGTGCGGATCGGCACGTTGATACCGACGCCGAGGGTGTCGGTGCCGCAGATGACCTTCAGCAGGCCGGCCTGGGCGAGGACCTCGACGAGCCTGCGGTATTTCGGCAGCATGCCCGCGTGGTGGACGCCGATCCCGTGCCGGACGAGCCGCGAGAGCGTTTTACCGAACCCGGACGTGAACCGGAAGCCGCCGAGCGCCTTCGCGATCTCCTCTTTCTCGGCCTTGGTCGCGACGTTGATGCTGGTCAGCGCCTGCGCGCGCTCCAGGGCCGCGGCCTGGGTGAAGTGGACGATGTAGACCGGCGCCTGATGGGTGGAGAGCAGTTCCTCGATGGTCTCCTGCAGCGGCGTCATGACGTACTGGAAGTAGAGCGGCACGGGCCGTTCGGCGGAGCGGACCACGGCCGTGGGCCGCTCGGTCCGCCGGGTGAGGTCCCGCTCGAAACGGATCACGTCGCCCAAGGTCGCCGACATCAGGACGAACTGGGCCTGCGGCAGTTCGATGAGCGGCACCTGCCAGGCCCAGCCGCGGCCCGGGTCGGCGTAGAAATGGAACTCGTCCATCACGACCTGGCCGACATCGGCCGCGGCCCCCTCGCGCAGCGCCAGGTTCGCGAGGATCTCCGCCGTGCAGCAGATGATGGGAGCCTGCTCGTTGACTCCGGCGTCCCCGGTGATCATGCCGACGTTCTCGGGACCGAAAATCTCGATCAGCGCGAAGAACTTCTCCGACACCAGCGCCTTGATCGGCGCGGTGTAGTACGTCCGCCGGCCCGTCGCGAGCGCGGCGAAGTGCGCGCCGGCGGCGACCATGCTCTTACCCGACCCGGTGGGCGTGGCCAGGATGACGTTGGCACCGGAGACGATCTCGATGAGCGCCTCCTGCTGGTGCGGGTAGAGCGACAGCTCGCGGTCGGCAGCCCATTCCTCGAACGTCGCATAGATCGCGTCCTCGCCGAGCGGGTCCAGGCGCGCGGCGGGCAGCCCGCCCGGCGGAAGGGCGTCGACGAGGTCGGTGGTGGCAAGCGTCATGGTGCTTCCGATCGTGCCTGACAATTCGGCTCCCCGCCCAGCGCGTCCGCCATCAGCACAACCAATCCCAACCAATCAACACCCTGTCACCAAACAGGCCAACCGCGGTAGCCACCGGCGATCAGATGTCCGGCCAGATGACGGTCTACTACCCGCGAAAGGCAGCATTTAGGACACGTCGGCCGTATGGTGTGTGGATCACACTGCGAGACGCGGCTTGGGGCGAGAAATGCTCAGAGTGCTGATCTATTGCGTTCTGTTCGCGCTGGTTCCGGTGGTCGCCTGGTTCGTCACCCGCCGGGTCTCGCGGTACGAGCGCCGGCTCGTCGGCGTCGTCCTGGTCGTCGTCCCCACCAGTCTGATCACTTTCATCATGGTGGTGACCGGCCATGGCCACGGCCACGTGGCCGTGCTCAGCGCCGACTACGGCCTGAACACGCCGATGATCGCTTCGACCCCCGGTTCCGTGCCCGAGGTCGACCTCGGGCAGACCTCGTCGGCGGCACCACCGCTCGTCCGCGCCGAGCCCGCGCCGCCGGTCGTCGCACCGTCCGTCGTCGCGCCACCGGCCTTCGGGCCGCCGGTCCTCGGGCCCGCGGTGGCACGGACGTCCCAGCCCGGCGGACGAGCGGACTCGTCCGGGCCTACAGGCCCAGTGGTCGCTCCCGCCAACCTCCCGGGCCCGGTCCTCTCGGTTCCGCTGCCGACCGTGGCCCTCCCCAGCATTTCGCCGATCAAGCCGCCACCGCCGAAACCGTCGCCGCCCAGCGGGCCGACGACAAACCCGCCGACCACCAAGCCGACGACCCCGCCGGCCCCGCCGCCGTCTTCCGCCACGGATGCGCCTGCGCCGGCGACCGAACCGCCGCCGGTGACGACGAACCCGCCGACGAGCGAGGCGCCTCCCCCGGCCCCGCCGCCGACCAGCGACCCGGCGACGAGTCCCGTCGACACGCTGGTCGGGGCGGTCGTCGACACGCTCACCTAGGCGGCGCGCGACCTCGCCGCCGTCCCACGACGGGCCCACGCGTGTCACGCAACAGAGACGCGTGGTTCATCAGACCATCGCCGTAAGCACATGTCTGTCTCATGGAACGGCAGATCGACGCCGACGCGTGCGCATACGCCGTTACCTTGGCCACCTCAGGCGACCGGGGGGACGCAATGCGAGACATTCGGATAGTTGACGGCAGAACCAGCCGGACCGCGAGGTCGGCGCAGTCGCGGCGGTTTCGGAGCACAATTCTGGTGGCGACCGTTCCAGTCACTCTGATGGCGCTGGGCCTGGCTGGCTGTTCGCCGAGCGGCACTGATCACAGCGCTTCGGCCGGCCAGGTCCAGGTGGGTCTGATCAGCACACCGAGCTCCGCGGCTCCGGATCCGACCGCATCCGAGTCGTTGTCCGGCCTCGCCGCCACGCTGGGCACGAGCTCGCCGACAACCACCGCAGGGTCCACCGCGCCGGTTGCGGCTGCACCGGTGACGACCGCGCCCGCCCAGCCCGCGCCGGCCCGGCAGGCGGCCGTGGCGCCTCACACCACGCAGGCGGCGGCGCCGGCCCAGAATCCCGCGCCCCCGCAGAACGCGGCCCCGGCGCCGCGGACCACGACGGCCGCGCCGCCGCCACCAGCGCCCGCCTCGAACTGCGACCCGGCGTACCCGGACAACTGTCTGCGGGACGGCATCGGCGACTACGACTGCGCCGGAGGCTCCGGAAACGGTCCCAACTACGTCCAGGGCCCGGTGAAGGTCCTGCCTCCCGACCCGTTCAGGCTCGACGCCGACGGCGACGGAGTCGGCTGCCAGTCGACCTGACCGCGCTGCCGGAAGCGATGAGCACCGTTGTGGTGGCGGCCGGTCGGACGGGAGCAGCGTCACTGCGGTCGGCGGGCGCGGTCGCCAGCAAGAGCACGTCAGTGGGCTGACGACTTAGGCCAGCCTCATGGCGAAGAGTACGTCTAGCCCGCGATCCCACGGAAAACCTTCTGGTCTGGACTGGCCCGCGCCGTGAGGCTCGTATCCTGCGTCACCGAGCAGCACGTGTACTCCAGCGTTGTTCAGCACGTCGACGTTGCGGGGGAATGCGGGATGGGCGGCCTGGGCCTTGTTCAGATATGGCAATGCGGCGATGGGCAGCTGCTTTCCGATGGCTTCGGTGATGAGGCCGAGGGCGAGGGTGTCGCTGATCCCGGCTGCCCATTTGTTGATCGTGTTGCTGGTGGTTGGGGCGACGAGGATGGCATCGGGTGCGGGCAGGACGTCGGCTTCTCCTGGCAGCTTGTAGGCAGAACGGACCGGGTGGCCAGTGGTCTTCTCTAGTTCGGGGAGGTCGGCTTCGAGCCAACGGGCCGCGGTAGGGGTGAGGATCAGGCAGGTGTCCCAGCCGCGTTGCTGGGCCTGGCTGATCAGGGTGCGGATATGCAGGGCGGGCGGCGCGGCGCACACGACGGTGTAGAGGACTCCGGCCGGCCTGGGGGAAGTCGTCACGCGGGTACTCCAGCGCGTCGCGCGAGTTCACGCAAGCCGCCGCCGGATGGCTTGCGTCGGGCGTCGACGAGAGCGGCGATGAGCTGGCGGGCGGCCGGGAGGGCGTGGACCTCCTGCGGGCTGATCTGCTCGGCATTCAGCAGCATCCGTAGCGCCTGGTCACCGCGGCCGGCGACCAACGCCGAGCCCGCGGTGTCGACCAGGTGGTGAGTGCGTCTTTCTCGGGGCAACGCGGCGAACGCGCCCTGGTGAATGCGGTCAGCGGTGCTCAGCGCGGTGAGGTGTTCGCCGAGCTGGGCGAGTACGGATGCCTCGTGGAGCAGGACGTTGGTCGTGTTGAACCCGGTGAGGCGAATGTTCGCGTCGGGGCGGACGTGTTCGGCAGAGGCGCCGGCCGCGGCCAGCATGTGACGCGTAAGGCTGAGGTCGCCGAAGTCGGCAGCGGCGACCGCGGCCTTGAGCTGGGTCATCCCGATCGCCGTCCAGCCTTCTTCGCCGAGCGTCGAGAGTACGGGGCCGTGACGGTCGAGCACGGATTGGGCGATGGCCACCCCGGCGGCGCCCTGACCTATGCCGGTGGCCGCCCAGGTGAGCGCCTGCCCGCACAGCGCCGCCGTAACCGGGTCATACACAGTTTCGGCTGTCGTGAGCGCCCGATCGGCGGCGTGCCAGGCAGCGTCGGCGTCGCCGAGCTTCATCAGCGTGATCGACATCAGGTGGTAGGTCTCGGCCAGGACGTGAGTGACGGCCGGCTCGCCGGGGTGCCGATTCGCCGCTGGGCGGGCGTCCGCGAGCAGCTCCGGAAGCAGCCGCTGGAGCGCCTGGTAGTTGGACGCCTGGTAGGCGTGGTAGCCGTACGCCACGCGTCGGCCGAGTTCCTCGGCGGCGTTCCGCGGCTGGTCGTCCGAGACCGGCCGAAGAAGCGCAGCTCGAAGGTCAGACGCGGCGGTTGCGGGTCCCGGGTTGTCGACACGCTCTGGTCGACCGAGGAGGACGTCGAGGTCGACACGGAGGACCCGGCTTATCTCTACAAGCAGGCTCAGGCGTGGATCCGCCTGTCTGTCTCCCGCCTCGAACTTCTTCACCCAGGTCACATGACGGCCGAGCGCGTCAGCGAACTGCTGCTGCGTGAGACCCCGGCGGAGGCGCCACGTCCGGACCTGCGCGGCGACCGAACGCATATCCATGGCGAGGCCCCCCCCGATCGAGTTCCGCCAGCGAGTTCCGCCAGCAAGGTACCCAAAGTGTCTACCTACCGTCTTCGATCTGGCGCTTACCGTGATGTCGCGGGCGCCGGAATCAGGGCCGCGACCTCGCTCCTGAACCTCCCTCCAGCGCCTAGCCGCCTGTCACCAGTAGTGCTAGGCCCATCGTGCTGAAGAAGGGAGAGACCCGTGACTGAAGCCGCACTGGCCGATGACCAGGCCGCTCGCCTCCGTACCAAGGTCATCGACGATCTCGTGGCTGACGGGACGATCGTCTCGCCGGCTGTTGAGGCGGCGATGCGGCGGGTGCCGCGGGAGGTGTTCGCGCCGGAGGCCGAGCTGAGCGCGGTCTACCACCCGTGGAACGGGCTGGTGACCAAGCGGGACGCTGACGGCCGTTCGCTCAGCTCCCTGTCGGCGCCCCAGGCGCAGGCGCACATGCTGGAGCAGGCCGCGATCGAGCCGGGGATGACCGTGCTCGAAGTGGGCTCCGGTGGGATGAATGCCGCCTATCTGGCCGAGTTGGTCGGGCCGTCCGGCCGAGTCGTGACGGTAGACATCGATGAGTTCGTGACCGCGCGGGCTTCGCGTTTCCTCGCGGAGGCCGGCTATCCGGATGTTCAGGTCGTGCTCGCTGACGCTGAGGCGGGCGTGCCGGAGTTCGCTCCGTACGACCGGGTGGTGGTGACGGTCGGGGCGTGGGACATCCCGCCGGCATGGCTGGATCGGCTGGTCGAGGGTGGTCGGCTGGTCGTGCCGTTGCAGGTCATGGGGCTCATGCGGACGGTGGCGTTCGAGAAGGCCGGCAATCTGCTCGTCTCCGATTCCTCGAAGCTGTTCGGCTTCGTCCCAATGCAGGGAGCCGGCGCACATCACAGCGTCGAGGCCACCCTGGCTGGCGGCGCGGTAACCCTGATCTTCGACGAGGGTGGGCCTGCTGACCCGGCGGCGCTCGTCGACGTGCTTGACACCGACCCGCTGGTCGTGGACAGCGGTGCGGGCCTTCGGCTGGGTGAGCCTTGGGCGACGATGCAGATGTGGCTGGCCACGGCCCTGCCGGGCTTCTGCCGGCTGAGCCTGGACCGCGACCGCGATGAGGCGGCGGCGCGGTCGTTGCCTCGGACCACGATCGGATTCGCGGTCGTCGACGCCGGGAGCGTCGCCTACGTCGCGACCCGTCAGCTTGACGGCGACGGTCTTACGCTCGATGTCTACGCCCACGGCCCGGACGCCGTCAGCCTCGCCGAGACAGTCGCCGCGCAGCTGCGTGTTTGGGACCGGGACCACCGCGGGGGGCCGGGACCGCGCTACCTGGTCCTGCCGGCCAGCACTCCGGACGCGGAGCTGCCCGCGGCAGACCGCGTCATCGACAAGATCCACAGCCGGATTGCCTTGTCCTGGCCGGGTCCGGCGGACTCGAGTAACGACCAGGGCGCCGTTCAGCAACCCTTTCCCAGTTAGGAGCTGATCTCATGACCCTCCAGCCCTCCGGCGGCGCCACCGCGCTGCTGGACCAGCCTGTTGAAGACGAGTTCACCCTCGACGTCCGGGTGGTGCTCTCGCACCGGTCGCCGATGGGCGGGGACTGCCCGACGAACGACGGCTGTGGCGAGACCTGCAAGGACGACGCGAGCGCATGCCAGTCGGTGGCCAACAACGTGTTCTGACCGGTGAGGTTCCGGCCGCCGGTCTGCCGGCGGCCGGAACCTTGCGGAGAGGCGAGGTGCGATGGCGACGGAGGCCACAGGGCTTTCGTGGGGCCCGGTCGGGCTGTTGCGGCTCACGACCGAGCCAGGAGGACTGGATCTGCCCGACGAGCTGGACCTGTCGACGACCGCGCCAGCTGGCCTGGCGCTGGCGTGGCTGGCGACGATCTGGAGCCGGAGGGAGGTCAGCGAGGCACTCGCCTGGGCGAGTCCGGCACTGTGCACGCAGATCGAAGCGGTGCTCGCCGGCCGCGGCACAGCTCCGGACTCCGCCCGCCGGGTCGCAGCGTCGCTGATGTCGTACCTGCTGCGTTGGCAGCGCCGGCCCACACCGTTCGGTCTGTTCGCAGGGGTCGGCCCGGCCCGGTTCGATAGCGGCGGCGCGAAGGTCCGCTGCGGCAGCGGCCACCGGTATGCGATCAGGGCGGACGCCGGTTGGCTCGGCGAGGTGACGGCCCGGCTCGCGCAGTCCCACGAACTCGCCGCCCGAATTCCGGTGGTGGCTTGCAACGCCGTCACCCAGCGCGGCGGTCGGCTGATCGCTCCCGGGGCGGCACCGCGCACCGGTCCGCACGGAGAGGCCGCTCTGGAAGTGTCTGTCCGGGCGACCAGCCCCGTGGTGTTCGCCCTCGACGCGGCAGCCAGCCCCATCCCGCTGTCCGAGCTGCGCGAGCGGGTCGCGTCCCGATTTCCCGCGGCCAACGACAACCAGCTGGATGCGCTCCTCGGTGAGCTGGTCGACAACCAGTTCCTGATCAGCGCGCTGCGCGTTCCGACCAGCGAACCGGACGCGCTGCGCACCGTCTGCCAGGTCCTCCGCGACGCCGATGCGGAGAAGATCGCCGACGTCGCGGACCTGGTCCGTGGGCTGTATGCGGTCCACGATGCGCTGCCCGTCGGTTTGGCCGGCGCGATCCCGGCCGGGCTCGGCGCGCGGATGACGGCACAGGCCGCCGCGGCACGGTCCCCACTGCTGATCGACACGGCAGCCGACTGTGAGGCGGATATCCCCGCAGCGGTCGCCCGCGAGGCCCGGGACGCGGTGGCTGTGCTGTATCGGCTCTCGCCGTACCCATTCGGCCATCCGGCCTGGCGGGAGTACCACACCGCGTTCCGCGCCCGCTACGGCACGGGCGCCCTGGTCCCGGTGCTCGACTTGATCGCGGACAGCGGCCTCGGCCTGCCGGCCGGGTTCCTCGGCTCGGCCCGTGAGACGCCGCCGCGGCAGTTGAGCGAACGCGACGAGAAGGTGATGGCGCTCGTCCAGGAGGCGATGACCGGCGCCGGCGAGCTTCTGCTGACCGACGCGATGGTCGACGGGCTATGCGCCGGCGGAAGCGCGGTTCCGGTGCTGCCGCCGCGCACCGAAGTGGCATTCGAGATCCACGCGGCCACGATCGCTCAGCTTCAGGCGGGCCGGTTCACGCTGGAGGTGACCGGCACCCCGCGTCCGGCGAGCAGCATGGCTGGCCGGCACGCCTACCTGCTCCCCGCCGACGAGTTCGCCGCCGTGCGCCGGACGTTCGAGCCGGCGGCACCGGGTCTGGTGGCGGCACAGCTGTCGTTCGCGCCTTGTCGGCAGCGCAGCGAGAACGTCGTCCGCACCGGCCTGTACAGCCCGCGAGTCATCCCGCTCGCCGAGCACCGTCGGCCCGACCCGCTTGCCATCGACCCGTCGGACCTGGCGGTGACGGCCGACGACTACGGCTTTGACCTTGTCCAGGTCTCGACCGGCGCCCGCGTGCAGCCGCTGGTCGCGCACGCGCTGGAGGCCAGCGTCCACACGCCGCCGCTGGCCCGGTTCCTCGCCGAGCTTCCGACGGCCTGCTGCGCGGTCTACCGGTCGTTCGCCTTCGGAGCCGCGTCCCGGCTGCCCTATTTGCCACGAGTCCGCTACCGGCGCACGATCCTCGCCCCGGCCCGCTGGCTGCTCGACGCCGTCCAGTTGCCTGGGCGCCGCGCGGCGACCGCCGAATGGGAGCGGGCCCTGGCCGGCTGGCGGTCGCGCTGGCACGTCCCGGATCACGTCGCGCTCGTCGACCACGACCGCCGCCAGCCCATCGACCTACGTCACCCGGCGCACCGGCATCTGCTGCGCAGCCGTCTCCAGCGCGCCGGGCACCTGGAACTACGCGAGACCGCGTCACCCGACCAGCACGGCTGGATCGGCCGTGCCCACGAACTCCTCCTGCCACTGACCCGCACCGAACCAAAGAACGCCCCCGCGGCACGCGGGCGGATATCGGCACGCCCGGTACCCTCCGGTCCGCTCGCCCTTCCGGCCGCCTCACCGATCACCGCCGCCCGGCTGCACGCACACCCAGAGCGGTTCGACGAAATCCTCACCGACCACCTCCCCGCGCTGCTGGGCGGGCTCTCCGGCGGCTTGACGTGGTGGTTTCACCGGCACCGCAACCTGCGTGACCACCAGAGCGACCAGTACCTGGCGCTGTTCCTGCACGTCGACGACCTCGGCGCCTACGGGCAGGTCGCGGGCTGGGCCGATGAGCTGCAGCGCGGGCGGCTGGCAGCGCAGCTGACCTTCGCCAGCTGGCAGCCACCGACCGGCCGCTACGGTCACGGCCCCGCGCTCGACGCCGCTCTGCGCGTCTTCAAAGCCGACTCAGTCGCCGCGCTCGCCCAGATCCGCGCGGCACGCGCCGGGACAGATCCCCAGGCCGTGACGGCGCTGAGCTTCCTCGACCTGGCCACCGCGTTCGCCGACGACCCGGCCACCGGCCGGACATGGTTGCTGGACACGGTGCCGCGGACCCACGGCCGTCTCGATCCGGCGCTGCGCGAGCAGGTAATCGCGCTCGCCGACGGACGCAGGGCGCTCGCCGAGACGCCCGAAGGCCAGGCGATGGCCACCGCGTGGCAGGACCGCGCCGCCGCGCTCGCGGCCTACGCCGGCCAGCTGGCTTCGCAGCGCGATCCGGCCGGCGTGCTAGGGCCGCTACTGCATCTGCACCACCTGCGCACGCTCGGCGCCAGTCCCGAGGCCGAACGCGTGACCGGCCGGTTAGCCCGTGCTTTGGCGCTCCACGCCCAGGCCGCCCATGCCCTCGCCTGAACTCGCGTCCTCTGGGCTGGCATCCCCGGAGGACTTCGCCCGCGCGGCCGCGCGCCAGCTCCGCTCCGCCGTAACCGCGCCGCTGTTGGTCGCGGGCGCCCGGCCTGCCGGCGCAGGCTTGGCGAACGGCACCGTGGGGATCGCCCTGGCGCACATCGAACGCGCCCGCGCCGGACTCGACACCTGGCAGCACGCTCACGCCTGGATCTGTGCCGCT
>Ga0134124_10002880_pt1 | contig 13881 bp, 1 predicted proteins | sample KB304_FD_96880 | JGI IMG/M metagenome (GOLD analysis project Ga0134124, IMG submission 96880) | Terrestrial soil microbial communities without Nitrogen fertilizer from Kellogg Biological Station, Michigan, USA - KB3-0-4 | ecosystem: Environmental > Terrestrial > Soil > Unclassified ... | reverse complement strand
AATTGTCACCGAGCTTCGCTCACGGTTGAACACCGCTGGTCGCTTGCGGTCAAGGGGAATACCGGCGGCGCGCGGCTCGCCGGCGAACTTCTCCAACCAGTACGTCTTTTCTCTGTTCAGCTTCTCGTCGAACAGCGGTATGTTTGTGCTATTCATTTGCAGCTCTCTAATTGGCCCACTTGTAGAGGTTTCGTGCTGAGTCGCTTTGCCCTTGTTCTGGGATTTCTCTGTGCAACCTCTGTGTCCTCTGTGTCTCTGTGGTGTGGTTTTACTCGGAATTCATCAACCACAGAGACACAGAGGACACAGAGGTTGCACAGAGAAGCGTTGTCGTGGGTGTTGTGGGTAAGGACGGCAAAGAAACGTTGCTGCCCCGTTTTAGTTAGAAAGAAAAGCTTTCGTCGAACTCTTCGATGCTGATCTCCTCCAGCAGCAGGGCGTGCTCCTGCTCTGAAAGCAGCTCGAGATCGTCAACGAGCGCGTCGGGTTGCGTGACGATACTTTCCAGGATGTTCTGCCAGTAGCTCGTCATCCTTGCAATCGTCGCCGCGTCAAAGAGGTCTGTGTTGTATTCCAAACTGCCGGCTATTCTGTCGCCGGTCTCGACCAGGCTTAACGTCAAATCAAACTTCGCAGTCGTCTGTTGTGAGTTGAAGTTAGTCATCGAAACCGCCGCCAATTCCTCGACCTCGCGCGGAGCGTTCTGCAACACGAACATCACCTGGAATAACGGCGTGTGGCCCATGTCGCGCTCGGGCTGCAACTCTTCAACCAATTTTTCAAATGGCAAGTCCTGGTGTGTGTAAGCGCCAAGGGTTACCTCGCGTACTTCTTTCAGCAACTCGCGGAAGCTGAGTCTTGCCGGGATCCTGGTTCGCAACACCAGCGTGTTCACGAAGAAGCCGATGAGACCTTCAATGTCCGCACGATTGCGCCCGGCGATGGGAGTGCCGATCACAATGTCGTCCTGACCCGAGTACCGGTAAAGCAGCGTCTGGAATGAGGTCAGCAGAGTCATGAAAAGGGTCACGCCCTCGGCTCGGCTTAGTTGTTTGAGACCAGCGGTCAGTTCCTCTGCCAAGACGATCAATTGATTGGCGCCATGAGAGGACTGAACGGAAGGTCGCGGCCGGTCGGTCGGCAGTTCCAGCATGGCCGGCGCGCCGGAAAGCGCTTGTCTCCAGTAGCGAAGCTCTGATTCCAGGACCTCGCCTTGCAGCCACTCGCGCTGCCAGGCCGCGAAGTCGGCATACTGAATCGGCAACTCTGGCAATGGCGACGGCTCATCGTTGGTGAAGGCGGTATAGAGGGCTGTTAACTCACGGATGAGCACGTCGATCGTCCATCCATCGCTGACGATGTGGTGCATCGTAAAGAGAACGATGTGATCGTCATCGGCAAGCCGGACTAAACCTGTTCGTAGCAATGGCCCACGCGAGAGATCGAAAGGAAGCAGAGCATCACAAGTCACCAGGCGGCGCGCTTCAATCAGACGCTCCTCTTCACTCAACTCTCCTATATCCGTAATTGCCAGATGCAGCGGCGCCGCCGGCATGATCACTTGCACCGGCAACCCTTCCGCTTCACCAAAGACCGTCCTTAATGTTTCGTGACGGCGAATCAACTCACTCAGCGCCTGTTCCAGGGCCGGCACATCGATTTGCCCTCTCAGGCGCACACTGGCGGGGACATTGTATGCGGCGCTCTCAGGTTCAAAGCGGTCAATGAACCAAAGCCGCTGCTGTGAAAACGAAAGTGGCAACTGGCTATCACGCGAGATCGGAATAATCGGCGACAGCGCGACTCCCTCTTCAGCGCGCATCGCCTCTTCAATTGTCTCTGAAATCTCACTGATAGTCGGAGACTCGAAGATGACGCGTAGCGGCAACTCGACATTGAAACTTTCACGCACGCGAGAGACGACCTGAGTCGCTAACAGTGAGTGGCCGCCTAATTCGAAGAAGTTCTCATGAATGCCAAGCTGTTCCCTCTTTAACAATTGCTCCCAGATCCCGCATAGCATCTCTTCCACTGGTGTGCGCGCCGCCACGAACCCAGAGCTCGCCTCACTCCACTCCGGTGCAGGCAACGCCTTGCGATCCACTTTCCCGTTCGGCGTCAGCGGAATCTCTGCGAGTGTCACGAAAGCTGAAGGCGCCATGTACTCCGGCAGCTTGTCCTTTAAATAGGCTCGCAACACGCTGCCATTCACCGCCTCATGTCCGACAACATAAGCTACCAGTCGCTTATCCTCGGCTTCGCCTATCACCGCGACCACACACTCGCGGACCGACGCATGCGCTCCCAACACACTCTCGATCTCACCTAACTCAATGCGGAAGCCTCTCAGTTTTACCTGCTCGTCCCGACGCCCGATGAACTCTATGTTACCGTCGCTCTGACACCGCACCAGGTCGCCGGTCCGGTAGAGCCGCCCGCCTACTTCGGGGCCGAACGGATTCGGCACGAACCGCTCTGCCGTCTGTTCCGGCCGGCGCCAGTAGCCGCGCGCTAACCCCGCGCCACCGATGCAAAGCTCTCCGCTCACGCCCACCGGCGCAGGCTGCAGTTCCTCGTCCAGCACATACACCTGCGTGTTCGAGATCGGTTGCCCAATCGCTATCGTCGTTGCAGATTCGCTGACGTCGCCAATCTCATGCCAGGTTGTGAACGTAGTGTTTTCCGTTGGCCCATAGACGTGCAGCAGTCTTTGCGGTCCGCCTGCGGCGAGGATCGTCTTAACCGAGCGCACATCGACAGCTTCGCCGCCAAAGAGCACGTCCCGCATCGAGTTGAACGCGTCCGGCGCTTCTCTCGCTACCTGATTGAACAGCGCTGTGGTCATAAACATCGTGTTGATGTTGTGCTGCTTGATCTCAGCGACCAACGCCTGCGGGGAGAGCGCCGTGTCGCGGCTGATGTTGATAATCTGCCCGCCGTTGAGGAGACTGGCCCAGATTTCGAACGTCGAGGCGTCGAAGGATACGTTGGAAGCGTGCGCCAACCTGGAGCCGGCGCCGATCTCAATATAGTTGGTGTTGCGGACGAGGCGTGTAATACCCTGATGCGTGACCGCAACGCCTTTCGGCACGCCCGTCGAACCCGATGTGTAGATGATGTAGGCCAGCCCATCGCCTTCCACCTCGCGATGCTCCAACTCCGCGGTGCTTATGTCGGCTCCGCTCTCTTTCTCTATCTCCTCACGATCACTGTCCACCATGACTACCTGGGCCCATTGCGATGGCAGCGAGTTGGCTTGCTCCTCGCTCGTCACCACCACGACTGCCTGCGCATCTTCCAGCATCAACGCGAGACGCTCGAGCGGGTATTGCGGATCTAACGGCACGTACGCGGCTCCCGCTTTGAGCACGCCCAGCATTGCCACCACCATCTCCATGGACCGCGGCAAACAGATGCCCACACGATCTTCCAAGCCGACGCCAAGCCGGCGTAAATAGCGCGCGAGTTGGTTGGCCCGTTCGTTCAACTCGCCGTAGCTGAGTTGAAGGTCGTCTTCGCTCAACGCTACTGAGTGCGGCGCTACGGCGGCGCAAGATTCGAAGAGACGATGAACTCCGACGCTCGCGGGAAATTCGGTGCTGGTGTCATTCCATTCCACCAACTGCTCGTGGCGCTCTTCTTCGCTCAGCATCGGCAGATCAGAGATCGCTTGTTGAGGATCAAGCACCACGGCCTGGAGCAAGCGCATATAGTGTTCTACAAATCGCTTGATGGTGCTTTCTTCAAACAGGTCTACGTTGTAACGCAGGGCGCCGCCAAGGTGCTCGCCAAACTCAGTCATATCGAAGGTCATCTCAAAGCGCGCTGCGGCTGCGCCCGGAGCAAAAGGCGTTAGTTCGATTCCCGGCAGCTCACTTTCTTCCAGCGGTGTGTTCTGAAGCGAGAACACCATCTGAAATAGTGGCTGCCTGCTCAAATCGCGCTCGGGCTGCAACTCTTCGACCAGCTTCTCGAACGGCACGTCCTGATTCGCGTATGCTCCGAGCGTGACTTCTCGCACCTGTCTGAGCACATCGAGAAAACTCATCTTGCCGGAGAACCTCGTCCGTAGAGTCAGGCTGTTGATGAAGAAGCCGATGAGGTTTTCCGTCTCCATCCGGTTGCGTCCCGCGATGGGGGTGCCGACGATGATGTCTTCCTGGTTCGTGTAGCGATGCAGCAATATCTGGAAGCCCGCCAGCAAAGTCATAAACAAGGTAGCTTCGCCACGGCGAGTGAGCGCCTTTAGTTGTCTGGTTAACTCGTCGGGAAGTGTGAAGACGTGAAGCGCGCCGCGATAAGTCTGTACGGAAGGACGCGGACGGTCTATCGGGAAGTCCAGGACCGGCGGCGCTCCCTTCAAATGCTCTCGCCAGTAAGCCAACTGCCGCTCGAGCACTTCGCCGCGCAGCCATTCTCTCTGCCACACCGCGAAATCCGCATACTGGATCGGCAATTCCGCCAGTGGCGAAGCCTCGCCTCTGACAAATGCGCCGTATAACGTCGCGACCTCGCGAATGAGCACGCCCGTCGACCAGGCATCAGAGATAACATGGTGCATCGTTAGCAGCACGATGTGATCGTCGTCATCCAGTTTCAAAAGCATGCCTCGCAGCATCGGCCCGTTTGCCATATCGAATGGACGACGCGATTCCTCAATCGCCATTCGACGCGCTTCGGACGTGCGCTCCGGTTCCGGAAGTTTGCTGAGGTCGAGCACGGGCAGACGGAACGGCCTGGCGGCAGAAACACGTTGCACCGGCACACCATGGACCATCGGGAAGGTGGTGCGTAAGACTTCATGCCGCCGCGCCACTTCCGAGAGAGTTCGTTGCAACGCTTCGATATTCAGCTCGCCGCTGAGGCGGACGCCACTCGGAATGTTGTAGAAATCGCTGTCAGGTTCCAACTGATCCAGAAACCATAGTCGCTCCTGTGCAAACGACAAGGGCAAGTCGCCGCGACGCTCAACAGCTTTCAGCGGCAGTGTTTCTATTCCCATGTCCGCATGCAGCGCCGTTTCTACTCTCAACGCCAACTCTGCGATAGTCGGAGACTCGAAGATAACGCGCAGTGGCAACTCCACACGAAACGCCTCTCTAATGCGAGAAATGACCTGCGTCGCCAACAGCGAGTGCCCGCCCAGCTCGAAGAAGTTTGTATGAATGCCGACCTGTTCCGTCTTTAACACCTGCTCCCAGATCCCGCTCAACACTTCTTCCACCGGAGTGCGCGCCGCAACGTAATTTGCCTCGGCGGCATTGCGCTCCGGTTCCGGCAGCGCCTTGCGATCCACTTTGCCGTTCGGCGTTAAGGGCAATTCCGTGAGAGTCACGAAAGCTGAGGGCGTCATGAATTCAGGCAACCGCTCCTTTAAATAAACGCGCAGCTCGTTGCTGTCTAAAGCTTCGTCACTGACCACATAAGCTACGAGGCGCTTGTCGTGCGCTGCGCCGACCACGGCCACCGCACACTCCCGCACCGCCGCATGCGCGCTCAGCACACTCTCAATCTCGCCCAACTCGATCCGGAAACCGCGCACCTTCACCTGTTCATCACCGCGCCCGATAAACTCCAGATTCCCGTCCGCCTGATACCTCACTAAATCGCCCGTGCGGTACAACCGCGCGCCCGCCTCACCGCTGAACGGATGCGGCACGAACCGCTCCGCCGTCAGCTCCGGCCGGTTGCAATAGCCGCGCGCCAACCCATCACCACCAATATATAATTCTCCCGTCACGCCCACCGGCACAGCCTGCAGTTCGCTATCCAGCACATACACCTGCGTGTTCGCCACCGGCTTCCCGATCGGCAGCTCACCGTTGTCCCCAGCCTGGCACAGCGTCGACGTGATGCTCGTCTCTGTCAGTCCGAACACGCGCCACAGCTTCGCGGCTGTGAACGACTGCCATTGCATCACCCGCTCCGGCCAGGGCTTCTCGCAGCCCACCATCACGAACCGCAACGACTGCGGCGGCCGCGCATCGGTTTCAGATAGATCTCTCAGCCATTCATGCCAGAAGGCGGCTGGCAACTCACAGCCCGTCACCCCCTGTCGCTCCAGCAGCCGCGTGAACTCAGCGCCCGCCGCCAGCCACTGAGAGCCCACCAGCACCACCGCGCCGCCACGACTCCATACCGGAAACACTTCTTCCGCAAACACGTCGAAACTCAGCGACGCGAATTGCAGCATCCGATCACTGCCGCGCAACTCCAACTGCCGCGCCATCTCCAGCGTGAAGTTCACCAGTGACTGATGTGTGACCATCACGCCTTTGGGCCTACCGGTCGAGCCAGACGTGTAGATCACGTAAGCGGTGTTCTGCGAGAGGGTGATGTTGTTGAGGTTCGCGTTGGAATAGGTCCTGTAGGATGCATCGGACCTATCAAGACTAATCACCTTGCCACCGTAAGGCGGAAGACCATCGAGCAACTTCTCCTGCGCCAGCAGCACCTCCATGCCGGCATCCTCTATCATGTTGGCCAGCCGCGCCGCGGGATACTCCGGGTCTAACGGCACATAAGCGGCTCCAGCCTTGAGCACTCCCAGCACCGCCACCACCATCTCAATCGAGCGCTCACAACACACTCCGATGAGAGTCTCAGGCCCCACTCCCAACTCGCGCAGGTAGTGCGCCAACTGGTTCGCGCGCTCGTTCAACTCGCCATAACTTATTTGCCCTGCTTCAGAAACCAGGGCCACTGCCAACGGCGTGGCCGCGGCTTGCGCTTCGAACAACTGGTGCAGCGTGAGGTGGTGCGGGTAGGCAACAGCCGTGTCATTCCACGTGGTCAACTGCTGCGCTGTTTCCGCTTCACTTAGCAGTGGCAACTGTGAGATCCGCAGGTCCGGATGCGCCACGATACTCTGTAGCAACTGTTGAAAGTGACTGGTCATCCGCACGATCGTCTCTTGGTCAAACAGGTCGGTGTTGTACTCCATTGCCCCGACGAGTCGCGTGGCGCTTTCCAGCATCGAGAGTGTCAGGTCGAATTTGGCAGTTTCTCTGTTGACGCCCATTGGGCCAAGCGTCAACTCACTCAACTGCAGCCCCTCATTCCCGGCGTTGTTCAAACTAAACGAAACCTGGAAGAGAGGTGAGTGACTCAAACTCCGCTCCGGATTCAACTCGTCCACCAATTTCTCGAACGGCACATCCTGATGCGCATACGCTCCCAAACACACCTCTCGCACGCGCTTCAACAATTCGCGAAAACCTTCCGCTGCCCGGACTTCAGTACGCATCACGAGGGCGTTGACGAAGAATCCGATCAGCGGCTCAATCTCCGCCCGGTTGCGGCCCGCTATATCAGTACCGACACTGATGTCTGCCTGACCACTGTAGCGAGAGAGCAACACCTTAAAGGCCGCCAACATTGTCATGAACAGCGTTGTGCCTTCTCGCCGGCTCAACGCTTTCAGTCCCGCGCTCACCTCCGCACCGATCCGGAACGAATGACTTGCCCCGCGATACGACTGGATCGCCGGACGTGGTCGGTCGCTGGGCAGTTCGAGCAGCGGCGGCGCTCCTTTTAGTTGTTCGCGCCAGTACGATAGCTGCTGTTCAAGGGCTTCGCCTTGCAGCCACTCACGCTGCCATACGGCGAAGTCCGCGTATTGAATTGCCAGATCCGGCAGCGGCGATGACTCTCCACGGCTGAACGCGGCGTAGAGAGTGCTGACTTCTTTGACCAGCACGCCCATGGACCAACCATCGCTGATGATGTGGTGAGTAGTAAAAAGGACGACATGCTCCTGCTCTGTCAACCGCAACAAGGTGACGCGGAGCATCGGCCCCTTTACCAGATCGAAGGGTCGCAGCATTTCTTCTGTCGTTAGTCGCTGCGCCTCAAGCTCGCGCTGGTCTTCAGGCAATTCGCTTAGATCGATTATGGGCAATTCGACGCCTTGCGCTGGAGCTATTAATTGCACCGGCTGGCCGTCGATCGTAGGAAAACTCGTCCGTAAGATTTCGTGACGCCGCACGATTTCGTTGAGCGTTTTATCAAACGCAATCGCGTCTAGTTTTCCTGTCAGTCGAATAGATCCGGGACAGTTATAGAAAGGGCTGTCCGGCTCAAGTTGATTGAGAAACCACAGACGCTGCTGTGCGAATGACAGCGGCATCCGCCCGGTTCGCTCGACGCGCTCGATCTCGCCCGCTCTTTCTTCAAGCCCCTGCGCGCGCGCCTTCTCAATCCGCTTCGCCAGGCCCGCCACCGTTGGATCCTCGAACAAGGCGCGCAAAGGTATCTCGACGCGAAACGCCTCCCGTATTCGCGAGATCAATTGCGTCGCTAATAAGGAGTGGCCGCCCAGCTCGAAGAAGTTAGCGTCCGTGCTCACCTCGCCCACGTGCAGCACCTCAGCCCACAACTCGATCAGCAATTCCTCATACCAGGTATTGGCGGGGCGCACCTGATCGGAGTTGCGGCCCTCGACCTGATCGGGAGCGGGCAGGGCGCGGCGATCGACTTTGCCGTTGCGGCTCAGAGGCAATTCGTCGAGGAGAATGAAAGCAGCCGGCATCATGTAATCCGGCAGCCGCTCCCTTACATAATCCCGAAACTCGCCGGCAGATACGGTGGAGAAGGTTTCGACTCGAGGCTGACCATCACCGTTACGGCCAGGGATGCCAGTCCTGTTTTTCTCTTTCCTGTTTTTCGTGCCATGGACCAAGTAAGCCCCGACTCCGTTGACCAGTGGTTTCTGCTCGATGGCGATGTGAAAGCCATGCCTGGTCAGCAGCGGAACAACCTTTACGAGATCGTTTCCAGCGCCGGGCGCCTCAACGAGAATCTGACGAATCGTGGACCAATCACTTTCATCCAAAGCCATGAGCAGATCGAACCCGCCCTGCTCAGTATTCACTTTCAGAAGGTCGATGCGATCGATACCGTTTAGTCCGCTGCCGGCGCCACCGTCGTAAACGGTATCACCGGGTTCAATCGAGATATTGTGCCTGAGATACGGATCCGCTCCGTTTACGTCCTCGCTCCTGCTTGCTCGTCGAACAGCGTAAAGGTTGTAACGATCCGTTTGCTTGAGAAGATCATCCTGCTCGGCAACCGCGTCAAAACCGTGACGATTCAGCAGGTGTAGAATCTCTCCGACGCGTCCCTCGGTATCCTGCCCTTCGGCGTCATGCACCTCCATCGCGACTTGATCGATCTTCTTCCAGTCTTCGTCAGTCACACCCTTGAGCACGTCGAGCTCTGAACGCTGCACGTCCACTTTCAGCAAGTCAATGTGCTCGATGCCCTGTTCACGTATTACATCCGAGAGTCGACGCAGGCGGCATTCGTGAGCTTCGCTCTGGAAGAACCCGGTTAATAAATCATCCGCTTCGTCGAGCAGGCCGTTCACGTCAGAGTCACCGCTCTCCTGCTTGTTTTGCAGAAACTTCTTAATCACATCAACTTCGTCCTCGGCGTCAGCGTATTTGCTGACACCCGATCTGGCCGAGTAATTCGGATAGTAAGTGAACGTTGCCAGGCCTTCTTCATCCGCCAAACCGTGCTTGAAGAGTTTGACGTCTGAACCGTACAAGTCGCTGTTGATGCGTAAACTGTCGAAGATTGGTCCAAGCGGCTCGAATGCATAGACGCGCGCATCTTCACAATGCTGGCTAACGAAGAGCGTGAAGAGGCCGATGTTCGCGCCCACGTCGAAGACGCAAGCCCCCTTGTTCAGCTTAACGCCGTACTTCAGGTAGCAGTGGTCTTCAAAAATCTCTTGATAGATATAGTTTGTCTCGGTGTTGTTGTGGTTGACGATGGCCATGCCATTGGGCAGGCGGTACCGCGAACGCCCCTCAATCACGGACGCATACTTTCGCTTCGTCACCAGATAAGAAATGAGCCGCTGATCGCCGGGCACATCTTCGCGCACCAGCACCACTGCCTCGCTGACCGCCGGATGTTGTTTGATGACCGACTCAATCTCGCCAAGCTCGATGCGCAAGCCTCGCAGTTTCACCTGATGGTCAGCACGGCCAACAAATTCAATCGTTCCGTCCGCCCGGTAGCGCGCGAGGTCTCCCGTTCTGTACAGTCGCGCGCCTGGTTCGTCACTAAACGGATGCGGCACAAACTTCTCTGCTGTCAGTTCGGAACGATTGAGATAACCGCGCGCCAGGCCCGCGCCGCCGATACACAACTCGCCGGTGACACCGAAGAGCACGGGTCGCAGTTGCTGGTCTAACAGGTAAAGTTGCACGTTGGCGAGAGGACGGCCGATGGTTGGACGCGTCAGCTCGGGACCGATGCGACAGGACGTAGCGTCCACCGTGCACTCGGTCGGCCCGTAGACGTCGTAATAAACAGTTGTCGGACTGTTCGCCAGCTCCACCCACAGCGCATCGTCCACCGCCTCTCCACCAACCAGTACGAGCGACGGCGATGAGTCAGGTTTACTGTGCAGCCCCGCGTCCAGCATTAATTTCAGTTGAGTGGGCGTGCAATCCAACACGTCCAACTGATGCTTCTGGATGAAGGAGAGCATCGCGTCGCTGTCACGCCGTATTTCATCGGGAACAATGTAGAGAGTCTGGCCCCGGGCGATCTGCACGAGTTGCTTGACCGAAGCGTCAAAAGAGAGCGGCGCATTCATACTGATCCGCAGCGGAGACTCGTGCCGGCTATAGATCGCCTGGTCCAGAGCCGTAATCAGATTGAGCACCGAGCCATGACGAACGATCACGCCCTTCGGCTGCCCGGTCGAACCGGAGGTGTAAAGAACGTAAGCGATGTTTTCCGGCGAAGTGATATTTATCGGATTCTGTTCGCTTTCACGTCCGAGCGCTTCACGCTCGCGGTCAATGTAAACCGTTTGCCAGTCATGCTCAGGCAGCACAGCCATCAGACTCTCCTGCGCCAGCAACACCTTTGCCTGTGCGTCATTCAACAGGAACGCCATCCGGTCCTGCGGGTAGGTGGGGTCGAGTGGCAGATACGCGCCGCCAGCCTTGAGCACTCCCATTACCGCCACCAACATCGCGGTCGAGCGTTCCATGCAGATGCCCACGCGCACGTCTGGTCCAACCCCGAGCGCGCGCAGGTAATGCGCCAGTTGGTTCGCGCGTGCGTTGAGCTCAGTGAAGGTCAGGCTACTATCTTCGTAAACCACTGCCGTCGCGGAAGGCGTCAACTCTACCTGAGCTTCAAACAACTGGTGCAGGCAGATGTCTTCACGGTAAGCGGCACGGGTATCGTTCAGTCCGGTGAGTAGATATCGCAGCTCCGTCTCGCCGAGCGCATTGAGCTCACCCACCGGAAGGTTCGGGTGGCTGGCCGCATTTTCCAGCAGCGTGATGAACTCGCCGGCGACGCGCTGAATGGTGTCGGGCTGGTAGACGGCTTGATCGTAGTGAAACTCGAGCGTCAAAGAGTTTTGGCCCGCAACGGCAGACAGTCTTAGCTTAGCGCGTTCGAGGCAAACATACTGCCGCTCAAGCGAGAAGCTTAAATCGCCGTGCTGCTCGTCTGCGGGACGCTCTTCGTAATCAAATTTGATAGACGTGGAGTCGCTGCCCTGTTCGCGGGTGAAGTATTCCTGCTGCACGGAAGCATCGTTTACTACGTTGTCAACTTTTTGCAGCACCTCGGCGAAGCGGAAGCTTTCATCGATGTGAACGCGCACCGGCAGGTAGCTGGCGAAGAGACCGAGCGCACCATTTAGCTCCTCGTACTTCCGGCCGTCGAATAAAGTTTCCACAACCAGGTCCGTCTGACCAGTCAATTTCCAGAGCAGAACCTGCCAACATGCCAGGAGAAACACCTCGACGGAAATATTCTGCTTTGCGGAAGTCTCGGTAAGCCGGGCGACCATGTTGGCGTCAACTGTCTCGACTAAGCAAGCGGGACTGAAAAGATCGGGTGGCTCAATTTCGAAAGGAAGAGAAGGGGCGGAGAGTTGCTGCTCTGCCCAGTAAGCCTTTCCAGTTTCGGCTGCTTCATCCGCATTGACTTCGTTAAGCCATTCCGAGTACTGCGCGTATTGAATGACTTGCTCATCATCGCCGCGCGGTTCATCGCTTTGCGCGGCGTCGTACTCCCGGCCGATCTCACTGACAAGATTCTTGAGCGTTCGCGCATCGGCGCAAAGCGCGGGCAGGCTAATTAACAACGCATGCTCTGCCACGGATCGTTTGAGCAACTTGAAGCGCACTAATGGCCCCTGCTCGAAATCGAATGGTAACGCCCCCTCTTCGCGAAAAAGTTGATCGAGCGACTCAAAATCACCGAAGCTGACTTCGTCGTTAGACAAAACAGGTGTGTCAGTGATGACTTGCAAAGGCACGTCCATGCTGGGCAGGTGTTCGAAGGTAGTGCGAAGGATTTCATGCCGTTGGACCACGGCCCGCAAAGCTTTTTCAAGGACTTCCGGACGAAGATTTCCCGCAATCGAAACCACGCACTGGACCCGGTAAGCCGGACTATTCTGGTGCGCTCTCCAGAGTTGCTTTTGCCTTGGAGAGAGGCGAAACCCTTCAATTATGTTGTTATGCATATTTTCTACCGCTGGCTGGTGAGCGCTCTTCTCTGTGCAACCTCTGTGTTCTCTGTGTCTTTGTGGTGAGTTATGGCTGTGATTTAGTTAACCACAGAGGCACAGAGAACACAGAGGTTGCACAGAGAAATCAATAAGTGGGCTTAAATGGCGATCTCTTTCGAGCCGTACAGTCTTTCGCAAAACGTGCCCTGTTGGTTGCAAGCCTCGACGAGCTTGTCCGACTCGACGATGGGCCGCGACTCATTCGTGTATTTGATGCTCGTGAGGTAGCCGAGCCAGGGCTCCTGGCCCATCGCATACACATAAGCCTTCTTGCCTTTCAGGCGGTTGACTATGTCAAGCGCACTCTCGAAGTCTGACCCCGACAACCTTCTGGAGCGATCCATCTTTCGGTCAATCGGCCTGCTAAACAATGAGCCATAGATCCACGTCAGCGGCGCTCCGTCGCACTCCATGCCGATGAACAGCACATCCACGTCGCCATAAAGCCGGTGAATGTGGTCGTAGACCATGAATTCCAGATTGTTGGAATCCGCCATGAATAGCGCCTGCTTACCGCCGAGGCGCACCAGATAAGCGGTCTTCGTGCGGATGTTCAAATCAGCATGCTCTCCGAGGAAAGGCACCGCATCGATGCTCCCGCCCTCGACCTTTATCGAGTCGAGCTCGTCAACTTCAATGACATTGTTAAAGCCTGTGTTCTGCAGGACCAGCTTCAACGACGGGTCTTCGAGAGAGCCGCCACCGTTTCTCGGCACTACGATATTCCTGATCTTGTGCCGCAGTTGGAGCAGCGACTCGAACATCAAGTGATCGGCATGGCTGTGCGTGATCACAACGTAGTCGATGGTCTCGGGCAAATCGGCATACGTGTAACGATTCCCATCGTCGTTGGCGTAAGAGTAGCTGATGACGGGATCGGTTAAGACGCTTACGTCTCTTGTTTCGATCAATACGCAGGCGTGCCCGAAGTAGCGAATCCTCACTGAGTCGCCTTCATACTTCGGCGTTTTGGGTGGCGTCGCTTCCGTCAGGAACGTAGCAAGCATCGCTTGCTGCCCATTCTCCAGACCGAGCGCCTCCTTGATGTAGCCGAAGGTCTGCGGTACGGCTCTCATCTTGAACAATTCATCGATGCCCGGATGACTGAAAGCGATATCGAGCTGCAACCGCCCTTCCTCTGCCAGCCGTGGAGTGCTGTAGGCGAAGGGACGATCATCACTTTCGACCAGCGAGAGGACCACGGATTGAGAGGAGCGATCGTAATACTCGCTCTTATACAACAATGCCTCGAGAAGCCTGAAGGAAGGGTTATGGTTCAGGTCGTAGACCAGCTCGACATAACCTCGCAAAGCCTGGGGCACCTT
>Ga0134124_10002879_pt1 | contig 13884 bp, 11 predicted proteins | sample KB304_FD_96880 | JGI IMG/M metagenome (GOLD analysis project Ga0134124, IMG submission 96880) | Terrestrial soil microbial communities without Nitrogen fertilizer from Kellogg Biological Station, Michigan, USA - KB3-0-4 | ecosystem: Environmental > Terrestrial > Soil > Unclassified ... | reverse complement strand
TTCGAGAACGGCACGCCGCTGCTGTTCGAACAGCCGGAGCAGAAGGGCCGGTTGCTGGTGTTTGCCTCGCCGCTGGATCGTGAATGGAATGACCTGGCCATCCATCCACTGTTCGTGCGCTTCGTTGCCGAATCGACGGCGTATCTGGCTGGCGCCCGCGCCGCGCCGGCCACGGCCACAGTGGGTAGTGCATTCGAATCCGATCTCGCGCGCCGCGGCGGCGGGCAGGTGTTCGATCCCAGCGGCAAACGCACCATGATGCTGGATGCCGCACAGGCCGGACCCCGACTGGTGCCGGAGATGGCCGGCTACTACGAAGTGCGCGGCGGTGGCCGCAGTGATTTCATCGCCGTGAACCTCGACCCCCGCGAGTCGCAGCTGAGCCGTCTGGACGCCGCCACGCAGCAGCGCTGGCTGGCGCTGCAGTCGGCGGAACGCGCTCCAGCGGCCCAGGCGGGGGTTCCGGCAGTGGCGAGTGCGCGCGATCGCTTCATCCCCATCTGGTTCTGGCTGCTGCTGGCCGGCGCAGCGCTTGCTTTCCTTGAGCCATTGGTGGCGAACTACCATCTACACGTGCAACGGGAGCGCCGCACATGAGTTCTCGCGCCCAGCTCGATCAATACCTGCAACAGGCCCGCCAGCGGCTGCGCCTGATATTGCTGTCGCGTGGCGCGGCATTGCTGGTGGCACTGCTGCTGCTGGTAACACTGGGCGCCGCCCTCTGGCTCAATCGCCAGGCTTTTTCGGATATCGCAGTAGCCATTGGCCGCGCGGCCCTCATCGCCGGTGCGCTGGGCGTTGGCGTTTACGGCTTCCTGCGTTGGCGCGCGCTGAATCGCAACGAAGGCGGCGACGCATTGGAGCAGGCGCTGCCTGCGCAGTCCGGACGCATCCACACCTATCTGCAGGAGCGCCGCAAGGAAGGACAGGCGCCCTTCCTGCTCGAACTGCTGGCGGATGATGCTGCCCGCATCGCCGATGCGGAGCCGTTGACGCAGTCGATTCCCTCGCGACAGCTGTTGATTCCGGGTGCGGTGGCCGCGGCCGCCTTCGCAGGGTTGATCGCGATTTTCTTCGTCGGTGGTTCCCTGGGCGATGGTGCGCGTCATCTATGGCTGGGCAAGCTGCCCGCCGCCAGTCGCATCGCTGTCGCGGCCGGTGGGATTGCCGTGCGTCCGGGCGATATCTCCGTGCGTCGCAATCAGGATCTGCCCATCAGCGCGCTGGTGGCCGGTGGCGGCCGCGACGCGCAGGTACATGTGCGCTTCGGAGATGGCGAGTGGGAAGTGGCGCCGATGAGCGCCGAGAAGGACGGTGGCTATTCCTTCACGCTGTTCGCCGTGCGCGATGCCGCGCAGTACTACGTGACCGCTGGCAACCTGCGCAGCAAGCAGCACACCATCGCGGTGGTCGACCTGCCGCGCATCGAGAGCCTGCGTCTGACGTATCACTATCCCGGCTGGACCGGCCTGCCGCAGCAGGTGCAGGAAGCCAGCGGTGACATCCGTGCCGTCGCCGGCACGCAGGTGCAGCTCGAGATCAAGACCGACAAGCCGCTCACCGGCCCGCTGCTGGTCATCAACGGCGCCTCTTCATCGCTGTCGCAGAGCGATCGCGTCGCGTCTGGCGGCGTCAGCGTGAAGCAGCCCGGCCACTATCGCATCGCCACCCGGTTCGGCAACGAAGTGGTGCCGCTGACGCAGGACTACATCATCGACGTGGTGGCGGACGAAAAGCCCACAGTCCAGATCATGAAGCCCGGTCGCGATTACCGCGCCACCGCCATCGAAGAAGTGCCGGTGGGCGTGAAAGCACAGGATGATTTCCGTCTCGAAGCGCTCGAACTGCACTACTCGGTGAATGCCGGCGAGTGGCGCACCGAGAAGCTCAATGCGGGTGCGGCGGATGTTCAGGCCGCGGCGCTGCTGCGACTCGAAGAGTTGCAGCAAAAAGGACCCAAGGGTGAAGCGCCGCTGCTGGTGCCCGGCGATCTGGTCAGCTACTACGCGGTGGCGCGCGATCACAGCAGCAGCGCGCAGACCGACTTGTTCCTGATCCAGGTGCAGCCCTTCGATCAGCGCTACACGCAGTCGCAGGCCAATGGTGGCGGCGGTGGCGGAGGCGGTGGTGGCGATCAGGATGATCAGCAGATCTCGCAGAAGCAGCGGGAAGTGCTGCTGGCCACGTTCAATCTTCAGCGTAACAAGAGCCAGGAACCCGGCCGTCAGGCCGAACGCGATGCGGACAACGCGCGCATGCTTTCCGAAGTTCAGAGCACTCTGGCCGAGCAGGCTGGCACGCTGGTGGAACGCGCCAAGGCGCGCCAGCTCACCGGCAGTGACGAGAGCGTCACCCAGTTCGTGAAGAGTCTGGAAGAAGCGACGAAGGCGATGCGGCCGGCGGTCGATGAGCTGGACAAGCAGAATCTGGAAGCGGCCGTGAAGCACGAGCAGCAGGCCCTGCAGCATCTGCTGCGCGCCGAGGCCACGCTGCGCGAGATCCAGGTGTCGATGCAGCGCGGCGGTGGCGGCGGCGGAGGTGGCCGCGGCCAGGCCGCGCGCGATGTCTCGGAGATGACCGAGCTGGAAATGGATCTGGCGAAGAACCAGTACGAAACCCAGCCGGAGATGTCGCAGCAGCAGCGCGGCGAGGCCGAGAGCGATGCGCTGAAGCGCCTGCGCGAACTGGCGAAGCGGCAGGAGCAGCTGGCGCGCGAAGCGGCGCGGCAGCAGCAACCCACCGAAGCGCAGAAGTGGCAGCAGGAACAGCTGCGTCGCGAGGCCGAGCAGCTGCGGCAGCAGCTGGAGCAACTGGCGCAGAACCAGCGCGGCGGTTCACAGCAGAATGGCGGTCAGCAGAACGGTCAGCAGAGCGGTGGCCAGGGGCAGTCTTCGGCTGCTCAGGCCGCTGCCGAAGCGGCACGTCAGGTCAGCGAGGCCATGCGCCAGATGCAGGCGCGCAATAATTCACAGGGCAGCAGCAAAGAGGCCGCCGATCGCGCCACGGAACAGCTCAATCGCGCCACCGAGCAGCTCGAGCGCGGCCGGCGTCAGGCCACCGGAGACAAGTTCAACGATCTGGCGCGCAGTGCCCGCGATCTCGGCGAGAAGCAGCGCCAGTCTGAAGAGGAATTGCGTGCTGCACTGACGCCGCAGGCGCCGGCCAGCATCGCCAAGCCGGGCGCGCAGCAGCGCAGCGGCCTATCCTACGATCAGGCCGAAAAGCTGGCGCAGGCCAAGCGCGACATCCAGGCAGGTCTCGAAGATCTGCAGCGCCAGATGCGCGCCGCCCGGCAGCAATCCGGCGAGAGTGCGCCGCGCGCCAGCGAGCGCGTCGGCAAGGCAGCGCAGGAATTGCAGGAGTCGGACACAGGCTCCCGACTGGCGCGCAGTGCGCTGGAAATCGAGCGCGGCCGCGGGGTGCAGGCCGCGGCGCGCGAAGGCCTGATCAGCGAATCGCTGCAGCAGCTGCAGCAGGGGCTGGAAGAAGCCGCGAGCCTGGCGGGCAACGAGCAGGGCGAGCGGCGCAATGGCGCGCGCAAGGCCAATCCGGATGATCTGCTGGCAGAGCTCGGTGATCTGCGCCGCGCGCTCGAACGCGCCAAGGCACAGGGCATGGCGCAGAACGGACAGAATGGCGGCGATGCCGGTACGCGGTCGCCCGAGGCGCGCAATGGACAGGCCGGACAGAGCGGTGGGCAGACCGGACAGCAGGGCGAAGGAGCTCAAAGCCAATCTGCGCAAGGACAGCAGGGGCAGGGCGGCGCACAGGCTGGCAACCAGGCTGGCAATCAGGGCGGCCCCAACGGTGGCAGGCAGAACGGCGGCATCGGCGGACCGAACAATTTTGGCGGTGGCGCGGACTGGGGCGGCCGGGGCCGCCTGGTGGGCGGCAATTTGAATGTCGGGCAGCTGACGCCCGGCGAACGCGAGGCGCTGCGCGAACAGGGGCAGATTTCCAGCCAGCGCCTGCAGCAGCTGCGCGATCAGCTGGCCGGCGGTCCGCTGGCCGAGGCCGACCTGACTGCGCTGCGTGAGCTCTCGGAGCGGCTGCGTCGTGGCGGCGCCGATCCACTTTCCACGGAATTTCCGCGCATGGATGCCCTGCTGAACCAGCTGGAGCTGGCCGCGCTGAAGGCGCAGAGCAGCACCGCCAAGAACAATCCCACCCGAGCCAACGGTACAGTCGACGATTCGCGTCGCTATCGCGACAATGTCGCCGAGTACTACCGAAAGCTGGGCGGGACGAATGACGAAAAATGATGTTCTAGGGGAACTGGTGTCGCTGCTGGGCGGCGACATCGTGAAGGCGCCGGACGCCTCGCTGCTGGAAAAACACACGCACGATTACTGTGTGCATGGCCGTACTGATGTCGGCGTGCTGGCGCTGGTGTTTCCACGTTCCACCGAACAGGTGTCGCAGACGCTGCGTTATTGCAACGAGCATGGCATTGCCGTGCAGCCGCAGGGCGGATTGACTGGCCTCGCGGGCGGTGCGGTGCCCGTGGGGCCCTGTGTGGTGATCAGCCTGGAACGCATGCGCACGATCAAGGAGATCGACCCAGCCGCGGGCACGATCACGGTCGAGGCGGGCGTGGTGATGGAAGCCGTGCAGAAGGCGGCCGACGCCAACGATCTGTTCTTTCCGCTGGATCTGGGCGGTCGCGGATCCTGCCAGATCGGCGGCAATGTCTCTACCAATGCCGGCGGCAATCGCGTGCTGCGCTATGGCATGGCGCGCGACCTGGTACTCGGTATCGAGGCAGTGCTGGCTGATGGCACCGTCATCGACGCGCTGCGCAAGGTGATCAAGAACAACTCTGGCTACGACCTGAGGCAGCTGTTCATCGGTGCAGAAGGCACGCTGGGCATCATCACTGCAGTGGTGCTGCGGCTGTTCCCCAAGCCGCGCAGCAACTGCACCGGCATCTGTGCCGTGGATGATTATCCCGCCGTGCTCGAACTCCTGAAGCGTGCGCGCAGCGGCTTCGGTGCGACACTCTCGGCCTATGAGGTGATGTGGCCGGATTTCTACCGTCTGGGCACGGTGGCGCTGGGGCGCAAGCCGCCGCTGGAAATCGGCTTCGGCGCCTATGTGCTGATCGAGACCCTGGGCACCGATCCGGATGGCGACCAGTCGCGCTATGAGGCGGTGATCGGCGAGGCCATCGAGGCCGGCATCGTCAAGGACGCCACCATCGCGCAGTCGCAACGTGAGGCCACGGAGCTGTGGGCCGTGCGCGATTCGCCGGGCGAATGGTCCAATGGTGTGCACTGGCCGCAGCTGGGCTTTGATGTGAGCGTGCCCACCGGCGAGATCGGGCCGCTGGCCGTGGAGATCGACACCGAACTGAAGCGTCGCTGGCCAGCACTCTTCGCCGTGTTCTTCGGCCATGTGGCCGATGGCAACCTGCATGTATCGGTGCGCATGTCGGGTCACAGCATTCCAGAGCTGGATATCGAGAACGCGGTCTACGGCATCGTGGCGCAGCGCCATGGTTCCATCTCTGCCGAACATGGCATCGGTTCGCTGAAGATTCCCTTCCTGCATTTCTCGCGCAGCGAGGCCGAGATCGAGCTGATGCGCGCCATCAAGAAGACCATGGATCCCAAGGGCATTCTCAATCCCGGCAAGCTGTTTGCCACCAACGGAGCAAGCCATTGAACGCCATTCATGTCGATCGCCGCACTGTGCTGCGTGGCGCACTGGCCTGCGCCGTGCTGCCTGCCGCGCGCGCCTTTGCGGCCGCGCCGCAAGGATTTTTCGAGCGTCATCACCTGCCCATCGGCCTGCAGCTGTACACAGTGGGCGATGCCATCCGCAGGGATCTGGATGGGTCACTCGAGAAGATCGCGAAGATCGGCTACCACGTGGTGGAGCCCGCCAGTTACCACGGCGTCACGCCGAAGGAGTTGCGCGCGGCGACCGACCGTCACGGCCTGAAATGCACCAGCATCCACATCGGCGCGAAAGCCAGTGCCGACAATCCCGGCCTCGATGGTGACCTGCCGCGCCTGGCTGCCGATCTGCACACGCTGGGTGTAACTGATGTGGTGATGCCGATGTTCGTCACGCCCGATCGCTTCGGCGGGCTGAAGCAGGGTGAAGGCTTCGCAGCCTACATGGGCCGCGTCAGCGCCGGCCTCACGGTCGATGACTGGAAGCGCACTGCGGCCTTCCTGAACGAAAAAGGCGCGAAGCTGCGCGGCGAAGGGCTGCGCCTCGGTTACCACAACCATAATCCGGAATTCGCACCCGTCGGTGGCACCACGGGCCTGGAAGTCCTGCTGTCGGAAACATCACCGGATGCGGTGGTGTTCGAGATGGATGTGGGCTGGGTGGCTGCGGCCGGCGTCGATCCGGTGGCGCTGCTGAAGAAGCATGGCAAGCGCTTCCAGCTCATGCATGTGAAGGATATCGAGGCCAGCACCAGGCCGAACTTCGTGCTGCAGCAGGATCCCACCGAGGTAGGCAGCGGAAGACTCGACTGGCCGCATCTGTTGCCGGCGGCCTTCGAGGCGGGTGTGCGCAAGTTCTACGTGGAGCAGGAGCCGCCATTCAAGATGGATCGCTTCGATGCCATCGAGAAGAGCCGCCGCTTCCTGACGGAATTCGGCGTGGAGCGGATCAAGGCCTGAGGCCTGACCGGGTGAAGCGCCGCCGTCTGCCGCAGCGCTATTTCTTCTTGTTGCCCAGTGCGGAATCGAAGTCGAACTGGCTGTCGGCCTCCGAGGCCTTCGGCGGCACGTACTTGCGCAGATACAGCGCATGGCAGGCATCGCAGCTGGCTCGCAACCTCAGGCTCGCAGTGCGCAGAGGCTTGTCACCCTGCACTGTCGTGAACTCTTTAGCCGCATGCGCGGCCGCCTGTGCCATGGCATAGAAGGAATCGAAACTCGTCCAGATAGCCGGCAGCGCTATGGTCGGCGGTGTGGTGGATTTCGGGTCGTAGAGATTCGTGGTCGGCGGAAACAGGTGCGGCAGCGCGGTGAGCATGGCCGACACCATCTCGGCGTTCTGATGCAGCTGCTCGACATTGCGGACCGGCGTGGTCTGGATGGTGATGGTGTCGATGGGCTGCATCAGCAATTCCATATGCGACATCAGCTCGCCACGGGCGCGGATGACTTCCAGGGGCTTGCTCAGTCCGGTCCACCCTGGTGCGGGAGAAGGGGCTGCAGGAGCGGAAGGCGCGGCCAATGACATAAGCGGCGCGCCAAGGGTCAGTGCAAAGAGTGACGAAGCGAGGAGCTTGTTCATTCCCTCTAGATAGCCCGCAGGGGAGGAAATTGCATCATTCCACCCCGGAATTACGGGTGGATAACGGTTGAGGAACGAGCGGTAACCTGGGCCAGGGCCTGATTAAGCTCACGTACAGGGACTGGGACTCACAGTTTCACGCATCGTGCGAGCTCGCGCAGTGCGCTGGAGTCGCTTTCAGAAGATGGAACCTTGATTGCCAGGAAATGCCGTATTAAAGGATGTTAATAAAACACAGTTGCCCAATCTGGCGCGAATGACGCGACAATGCCTTGTATCCGCGTGCGGACGAAATCGACGGAGATCACAGATGAAACCTCAGACTCTTTCATTGCTGCTTTTGCCCCTGGCAGTGGCCGCGACGGCTGTGGCCTATTCCCACAATGCCATCTGCAGCTGCTTCGAAAACGACAACGGCACCATCACCTGTGAGGGCGGTTTCAGCGATGGTGGCAAGGCCGCCGGGGTGCCTCTGCGCGTATTCGACCAGGGTGGCAAGGTGCTGATCGATGGCAAGATGACCAAGGACAGCAACTTCACCTTCCCAAAGCCCAAGGTTCCCTTCCGCGTGGAATTCAATGCGGGCGAGGGGCACATCGTCACCATCGATGGACGCGACATTGAGAAGTAATTCGCTGCGGCGCGGCGTGGGCCGCGCCTCGAAGATAGTAGCTGGCGCATTGCTGACAGGCCTCGCAAGTGGTGCCGCCTACGCCCATTTCCAGCTGCTCTACACGCCCGAGGCTGCGTTGAAGGAAGCCGGCGCGATTCCGCTGGCGCTGGTGTTTTCGCATCCCTTCGAAAGCGGCTTCACGATGAACATGGGAAAGCCCGAGGCTTTCTACGTCGTAAGCCAGCGAGGTGATGCGGAGAAGAAGACCACCGACCTGATGCAGTACCTGGAACCCATTCAGTGGGCCGGCCAGGACAGCAAGGGAGCTGCCTACGTAGCCAAGCCACCCCGCAGCGTTACGCGCTCATTGGGCGACTACACCTATGTGCTGAAGCCCGCGCCGTACTATGAGAAGAGCGAAGACAAGTACATCCAGCAGATCACCAAGACCATGGTCAACATCGGTGGCCTGCCTGGTGCGTGGGATGAACCACTGGGTCTGCCAGTGGAGGTCGTGCCGCTGGACAAGCCCTATGCGAACTGGGTGGGAGGCGTGTTCCGCGCAGTGATCCTGTCGGGCGGCAAGCCAGTGCCGCATGCCGAGATCGAGGTCGAATACCTCAATCACGAACCGCAGATCGACGCGCATAAATTCGCCGACGAGGCGAAGGCTACTGCGCCGCAGGATGCCTTCACGACATTGAGCGTTCGCGCCGATGCCGCCGGGCAGGTGATCATCGGCCTGCCCAAGGCGGGTTGGTGGGGCATCGCCGCGCTCGATCTGCGCGGTGACAAATCGAAATTCCAGGGCAAGCATCTGTCGCTGGATGCGGTGTTGTGGCTCAAGGCCACGGACATGACCAAGTAGCCTGGATGACTGCCGCGACTCTACAACTGGTGCGACCCGCGGGTGCCCGCTACGAGGGCCTGCTGATGCTGGTCGCCACGGCCGTGGTGATCGGGGTGCTGGCGCTGTATGTGCGCGAGCTGGGCCGGCATGAATCGAAAGAACCGATCTATGAGTGGCAGGTCAGCGCCTTCGACACACTGACCGGCGCCGACCAGGCCATCTACAACGCGCTGTTCACCGCCAAGGACGACATCCCATACATCTACGACGACATCAACATCAACACGCCCGACAACGCGGTGTTCCGCTGGCCCAGCCTGCAGGATCTGCAGGCTGCGGAGCTGCCTCCGTTTCTCAAGGACCGAAGCTGGGAGCAGAACGGTTCGCTGAAGTGGACGTTGTTCGAGCCGTTGGCGAAGGGCGAGATGCAGGGCTCGACGATGTACCTGGGCACCGATGGCACCCATCCCGAACAGGGCTCATTCCTGCTGGTGATCGGCCACACCCATGCGGGTGTGCAGAACAAGAACGCCATCGCCATCTGGTGGAGCAAGAAGAACCATGTCCTTATGCCGCAGAGCGGTTTTCGCGACGGGCTGATCCTGCAGGGATGGCGGGAAGTGGTGCCGCACAATGGCGCGCAGGAGGTCAAACGAATCTTCGGCGACGATGCGGGTGACGGCAAGGCTGTCGATGACACCAGCAACGATCAGAGTAGCGATCAGAATGTGGCCGACAAGGCCGTTGAAGACTTATCCGGGACTAAATAGATGCTGTCACCACTGCGTACCCTGTTGAAACTGCCCTTCCTTTCGCTGCTCGCGGCAATGCTGCTGGGCAGCCAGGTGGCCGACGCGGCCGCGGCCAGGCTGAAGGTGGGCATCACGCTGCATCCTTACTACAGCTTCGTCGCGAACATCGTCGGTGATCGAGCTGACATCGTGCCGCTCATCGACTCCGAGGCCAATCCGCATGGCTATGCGCCGCAACCGGCCGACATGGTACGGATGATGTCGATGGATGTGCTGGTGGTGAATGGCATCGGCCACGACACCTGGGCCTTCGAGATCCTCGATGCGGCCGGCATGCGCAAGAAGCTCAAGCTCATCTACGCCAACGATGGTGTGTCGCTGATTCCGGTCGCCGGCGCTGCCACCGGCGAGAAGGTGGTGAATCCGCACACCTTCATCTCGACCACGGCGGCGATCCAGCAGGTGTACACCATCGCACGCAAGCTGGGTGAGATGGACGCCGCCAATGCCACGTACTTCCGCGACAACGCGCGCAAATATGCGCTGCAGATCCGCAAGCTGCGCGCGGAGTTCGACGCCAAGATCACCGGCGCGGATCTGTCGAAGTTCCGCTGCGCCACCATGCACAGCGGCTATGACTACATCCTGCAGGAGCTTGGACTGCAGGTCACAGCGGTGATCGAGCCGCGCCATGGCGTGGAGCCGACGGCACGGCAGCTGGCCGAGACCATCGATCGCATCAAGGCGGCGAAGGTCAACGTGCTGTTCGCCGAGAAGTATTTCGCCAGCAAGCTGTCGGATACCATCCGCCAGGCCACGGGAGTGCGCATGTACTCCATCTCGCACATCAGCAGCGGTCCATACACGCCCGGCAAGTTCGTCGATGAGATGCGCGAGAACCTGAATACGCTGGCGCAGGCCATCAACGACACCAGCAAGGGCGCCTGAGTCGCGATCCAATTCATGCAAGGACCTTCGATAGAATTCGCCGACGTCGGGCTGGCGCTCGGCAATACCACCATCCTGGAAGGCGTGAACTTCACCGTTCGCGCAGGCACCGTCCACTGCATCGTCGGCGCCAATGGCGGTGGCAAGACCTCGCTGGTGCGCTCCATGGTTGGCCAGATGCCGCATTCCGGGCGCATCACCATCCAGTGGCAGCAGGGTCGCGTCATCGGCTACGTGCCGCAGACGCTGGACTTTGACAAGAGCCTGCCCATCACCGTGAGCGATTTCATGGCGATGACCTGCCAGCGGCGGCCGGTGTTTCTGGGCGTCGCCAGGTCGCGCCGCAAGATGATCGATGACGCGCTGGAACGCATGGGTCTCAGCGGCAAGCTGAAGTCAAAACTCGGCAGCCTTTCGGGTGGCGAGCGCCAGCGTGTGCTGTTCGCGCAGGCGCTGATCCCGGAGCCGTCGCTGCTGGTGCTCGACGAGCCCACAACCGGACTCGACCTGTCGGGGAAGGAATTGCTCGAGCGCGCCGTGAAGGAGTTCGCCGCGGGCGGTGGCACCGTGGTGTGGATCAATCACGACATCGTGCAGGTCGGCGAGCTCGCCGATGCACTCACCTACATCAACCGCACGGTGCTGCTGAACGGGCCGCCGCGTGAGGTGCTGGCCACCGGAATGGCTGCCCAGTTGTTTCCCACCCTCAACCTGCGTTCGCGTGAGGCGGTTTCCGCATGAGCTCCCTGTATGAAGTCGTGCGGCAGTACATCATCGGTCTGGCCAATGCCGGAGTGATTCACTACACCTTCAGCTACGCATTCGTCGTCAATGCGTTCCTGTGCTCGATCGTGGTAGGACCACTGCTTGGCGGTATCGGCACCATGGTGGTCGCCAAGCGCATGGCCTTCTTCTCGCAGGCCGTCGGCAATGCGGCGCTGACCGGCGTGGCCATCGGCGTGATCATCGGCGAGTCGTACACCGCTCCCTACATGTCGATGTTCAGCTTCTGCCTGCTGTTCGGACTGTTCCTGAACTTCTCGCGCAACCGCACGAAGATGTCTTCGGACACGCTGATCGGCGTGTTCCTGTCGATCTCGCTGGCCATCGGCGCCACGGCGCTGCTGTGGGTATCGGCCAAGGTCAATACGCACATTCTCGACACGGTGATGTTCGGGTCCATCCTCACTGTGAACGACACCGACATGTCGGTGCTGCTGGCGACGACGCTGCTCACCGCCGCGACAGCGCTGCCCCTGTTCAACCAGATGCTGCTGGCGAGCCTGAATCCGAGCCTCGCGCATGTGCGTGGCATCAAGGTGCACCTGCTCGAGTATGTTTTCGTTCTGCTCATCACCATTCTCACGGTGGCCTGCGTGAAGATCATCGGCGCGGTGCTGGTCGAGGCATTGCTGCTGATACCCGCCGCGGCATCGAGAAACCTCAATCGCTCGATTCGCGGCTTCGTGCTGTGGAGCATCGTGTTCTCCACCGTCAGCTGCCTGGTCGGCGTCTATGCGCCGTTGCGCTTCGACCTGCCTGTGCCGTCGGGAGGTGCGATCATCCTCACCGGCGCGGCGATCTTCATCGTGACCATGATCATTCGCATGACTGTTCCCCGTTATCGCGAGGCTGCAATATGAACCCGCGCCGCACCTGCGTCCCCGCATTGGCCGTGCTCGCTCTTGCTGCCTGCCTCTCCGCGCTGCCTGCGCTACAGGCACGAGCCGCCGAGGCGAGCGGTCCGATCGTGCTCACCGGCATCCAGGCCACCTACTCGCTGACCGTCGCGCTCACTGCAGGCACGCCCATCAAGGTGGAGAACATCCCGGCCGATGGGCGGCAGTTGTCACTGCAGAAGGATTACATCTCGCGCCGCGCCGAAGCGCTGGCATCCAAGTTCACCGCGGCGACTGCCGTTGTGACAATGACCAATGCGCTGCCCGGTGATCCGCTGTACCGCTTTGCCCGCAATGCCAATGTCCGCATCGTGGACATCGAGGCAGGGCTGCCGTGGTCGCTGGATGCCCCCGGCGTTGCGCTTGCCGATTCGCCGGTTTCCAATGCCGCCTGGGGAAAGGATGCCGACGCTGTCGAAAGCGCCACAGCACCTTACTTCTGGCTCAGCGTGTCCAATGCCATCCGCATGAGCGACAACATCGCCGCAGACCTGAAGGCGTTGTTCCCGGAATCCGCACCCATCATCAGCAAGAATCTCGACGGCCTGAAGCGCTCACTGCTCAAGCTGCGCGGCGACTATCAGGATCGGCTCATCGAGGCCGGTGACGTGGTGTACGCGCTGACTGGAGATTTCGTCTACCTGACCAATGACATGGGACTGCTGGTGGATGGCTATTTCATCAAGCAGGACGTGCGCTGGACCAAGGCGGATCTGGCGGGGCTGACCAAGCACCTGCGTGACGCGCACATCAAGGTGGTGCTGCACAAGTGGATGCCCAGCGATGCCATCCAGAAGGCCATCAGTGATGGTGGCGCCAAGCTGGTGGTGCTGGATGCGGGCGATCCGGGCGTGGCCGTGAATGGCACGCTGCCTGCAGATGGCCTGCAGCAATTGCTGCACAAGAATCTGGAAGCGGTGCTGGTGGCGCTGAAAGCGCCCTGAGAACGCGCCGACAGCGCTGACGCCCGAGCTAGGACAGATCGGCAGGATCTCCCAGCCGTGCATTCAGTGCGACGGCTTCCGTCACCAGCTGCCGCACTACGACGCCTGCGATCTTGTCGCCTTCCTGCAGCTGCAGCGTGGCCATCTCGTACTTGCCACCCGGCTTCAGCCGGGGCTCGATGTGGCGCAGGCTCTGCCCGCGCCAGAATCCGAACAGCACACGTTCGGACTCCGCGCGGATCAGGCACACGGGACCATTGGCGGAGTAGACCAGATGTCCCCACTTCATGCGTTCCTCAAGCGGTGCGGCGGCGCGTACCGCGCGACGCAGGGAGGTGGCGAGGGGCTTGGTCCAGCCTTTCAGTGAAGCGAGATACGCCACGGGACTCGCCGCGTTCTGCATGCTGCTCTTGCGCGCGCTGACTTCCCTGGCGCCGCCGGCCTTGGCTTTGCCAGTGCGGGAAATGGCGTGCTGCGCACTTCGCTTCATGGTCTTGATGAAGTCCGCCTTGCGAAAGCGCAGCGCCGACCAGTCTTCATCGATGGCAATCATGCGCACCGGCTCGTAGCCCAGTGCACCCAGGGGTTGCCAGCCACCATCGCGATGCAGCTCGGATTTGTAGCGCTTGGATGAACCCTTGGGATAGGCAACCCAGACCGCCGCGTCGCCAGTCGCATGTTTGCCGATGCTGGCCGCGTAGCGCTTCAATTGCGCCGGCGTAGTCATGAAGGCCAGAGAAAAGGTGGCGGGCCCGCTGAACTTTCGCTGTATGCGTACACCTTTCAAGGCCTTCAGCTCTGCTCCAAAGCTGTCGGGCGCGTCGAGGATGACGACGTC